>Ga0307509_10000446_pt1 | contig 69711 bp, 62 predicted proteins | sample 10_EM_MG_FD_202245 | JGI IMG/M metagenome (GOLD analysis project Ga0307509, IMG submission 202245) | Populus trichocarpa ectomycorrhiza microbial communities from riparian zone in the Pacific Northwest, United States - 10_EM | ecosystem: Host-associated > Plants > Roots > Unclassified | place...
ATTGCAGACATATTCTGCAACCGACATCTGCGAGGCATAAGATAGACTTGTCACGATAATCGCTCCAATAGCCATTATCCCTCTATAGTCATATCGTTATCGTATGGTTCCGTCAGTATCCGTAAGATACTATTGACGTGTGTGAGTGTGGGTATGCCTGATTGCTCAGACTACCTCATCAGACAATACCATTCACTTCTGCAACTTTCATCGCGAGAGCGTGGAGTATAGAATGTATTGCCTAACCATTGTCCGTAAAAACGTCCCGTTACTTAGTGACCACTTTCGCGACTCTTGTCTTTAGTGCTCAGTAACATTATGCGACGTTGACCGATTTGGCTCGAACCACTTGCATAAGCTCGCCAAAGGTCTTCCCTCATATATCCTGGGAACGGGATCCGGTCGGACGGACGGCCGCGACGTATACGGGGTTACGAGGGGGGCTCCAATGACCATGTCTTTGGTGAGGGGACGCAACTACGGTGGCGTCTGCCGATGTAGCGCTGTCCCAACGCTGGTGCGGGAGGGGGTGTTGGCTTGTCCTTTTTGAACTCAGAATCCTAAGGTAGGGTAACTATAGGTCTTTATTCACTAAGGGAAGGCTAAGCCTTCCGGTATGCCTAACAGATTGACAGTATGTATTCCCTTCCAAACTCCGTATGGCACCTGATCCGGTCCTGGGGCAGAGTTGTTACTGCATTTCTGAAGAGCCTGTGAGACCTCCGTTGCATCGACTTCGTCTTGTCCTTCCAGCTTGACAAAAGCCGGTGGCTGTAGGGCGACCGGGAAAGGGTTCGGCGGGAAGAAGTGTTGCATGATTGACTCGTTAAGTGAAGATGCACTTACATGGGCGTGTCCGCCCGGTACCATAACACCTAGTCTTTTCTTTGTGAATTGATGTGCCGTCCAGACATCATTTTTCTTCGCATTTTCGAGGAACGTCCTCCAGTGAGCTGCTTTAGCCCTCTTGACATTAGACTGGTAGGCCTTCTTCTTTTCTTTTGCGTCTTGGGTTAGGGTGGGGTCCACTTTGGCCTTTCTCGCGGCACATGTGAAGTCCTTCCTAAGCTGTGTGAGTTCCGGAGTCCACCAAGGTTTCGACCATCTACACGGTCTTTTCATAGGTGCGTGTTTCTTGATAGTGTGGATCAGGAGAGATAAATTGAAATCAAAGTCGTCAACCGCGTTTTCAGGTTCAGTTTCTCTAGTCCATTTGAATGAGGCTGCGTGTTCATTATCAACCGTAGAGCCCATAAGTTTCCTAATTTCTTCTTCAATCACAGCATTCGGTTTGCCCTCAACCTTCCAGGTTATCTTTCCCCAGTTGGGAGAAGGCCTAGCCGTGACATATGGGGCGGAGGTAATAGAGGTAACTATGGCTGTATGGTCTGAACCGGTATGAGGGATATTGGTCTTCCACGTTTTGACAAAGTCGGCCAATTGTCGGTTGGCCAGGGTGTAGTCGATAATGGAAGGTCTGTCATTTATGTTGTCCGGAGTCCTGGTGTAGACCCCAGGTTCGTTGATTATGGCGAAGCCCCGTAGCCCCGCCACCCTAAAGTATTGTTCCCCCTTCCGGCGTTCAGTGCTCGACATGTCCCTAGTAGGATCCGTGTAAAGCGTGTGTACATTGAGGTCCCCGACCACCAGAGAGGGATGAAAATCATCTGTAAACAGGTCGGCAGCTTTAACAGTGTTAACTCCATCCACCTGCCTGTTATAAGTATTAATCAAGGAAAAATTATCAAATCCTCCTATCACCGGTCTTCTATCATTTCTTGACAAAACCAATCGAAGCACATCAATAGTAGGAGAAAAACATAAATAATTAAAATCTTTAGCCAATGAAAGGTTAACATAGGTAGCCACCCTCTTCTTGAAACCAAAAATATTTGAAACATAACATTGGAAACCAGGTGCCCTAAGCGGGCTGCCTTGAAACAAAGGAGGGTCTTGTAAACACACAAAAGAAACATTCCTATTTCTAATAAGCGAAAATAAAGTTAAAAACACCAAATTGCTTCCCCTGCAATTATGCTGTACTATAGAAAAACAATGTAAAGGAGCGTGACCATCCGAGTTCTGTGACTCAATCATGGTTATTTGGTTGTGTCCATACCCTCAGAAGATTGGGAGGCTCTTCTTCGGTCATAATGTTCTTTGGCATCTTGTTTGGCCTTGATTTTAACAGGGCATTCCACGGAGTACGCTGGGTGATTCCCGCCACAAGCTGCACACTTGGACGGGGTAACGGGGCAACAATCTGCGATGATCTTCCTATCGCCCTTCCTAGGGCAAGTCGGGGACGCGCATTTGTGCTCCTTTAGTCTGTGTTCACAGGCACAGATAGGACATGTGTGGTGGGTAGCCTTACATCCTTCTTCGGGATGTCCGTATTGATAGCATTTCTTGCATTGTTTCGTCGGGTTCGAGTGCCACATTAGCGCAGAAGCTTTGTAGCGGCCGTGAATCAGTACAGAGGGAGTGATTTTGTCCGCCTCGTCTGTAGGGACAGATACAACCACAGAGGTGAACTTCTTAGGAAGCCTAATCTCCGGGTCTTTCTGTAAAAGCCTAGCCGAGGTGATATTAACCTGTTGTCCCACGAAGAGCGATTCCTTCATAACCGAAAGCATGGTTTCTTCGTCGTTAGATGTTGCATCGAGGGAGAGCCCGTGTATCACAACTTGTGAGTCGGTAGGGGCCCTCCTGAATTCCATGTAGTCTTGTGAGCCCTCGGGGAGCACAGCGTTCATAGCCGTAGTCATGGGGGCTAAGTAGCTAGTGTATTCGATCGACTCAGATCCCGGTGGAGTCGTGAGGGAAACGGTACCGGTGGTCGCATTAATTTGTATTTGCAGGTTGGTGGGGGCAGAGCAGCCACATTTCTGTAGTTCCTTGGCGATGGCTATGCTAATCTGCGGCTCAAGTTTGGCCGCATTAGGCAGGGGTATAGGTGTGGCGCGAGTGGCGTATATTCGTCTCCTTGCTATGGTAATGGTCTTTGGGCGTGCCGCAGGCGGTGGAGGGGGGGGAGAGGTGTCATTAGCCGGTTCAGCCGCATCCTCCAGCGCTTTGACCTCCTTTTTCTGCTTCTGCTTGGGATTCTTAGGGGGTGTGGGGCCAACAGTCGCTGACCTCTTTTTCCCCTTGGGTGGAGTCTTGGGAGCAGGCGTTTCCTTAGAAGTCGCCGCCGCCTCAGCGTAAGTGCGAGATTGCTTCTGCACTGCGCCGGATTGTGGGATGATTTTTGCGGTTGACGCTGCCATGTTAGTGGACAAGTCTCTGGCGTTGTTCGATAAACTTTTCACCGTAGTAGCGAGTTCGGTGACCGTATTCGAGAGTTCGTGTATTTGTCGTCTCATTCCCACCATTATTGTAAACATTTCGATCTGGAGGGTGACGTTCACTACTTCGCCGTCCGAGAACTCAGTTTCAGTGGGGTTAAGGATTTCTTCCCTAAGAGGTGATCCTTCTGGTAGGGATAGTGCAGGTGCTACACCCCTGATTCCTGCAAGAAACTCTTGGAACCATGGGCTATTTTCATATTTGCTGGTCAAAGGTGACCCTTGGTCTTCTCCTCCTGGCTGGGAAGCCATATCAGCCGAGGTGGTGAGGTGGGGTGAGGTGTGTGCTGTCGGGATGGGTGGCAACCGAGGTCGCGATGAAATCTTTGGTGTTGAGTGTTGAGCAACTCTTCACTGTGATTGGCCTATTCTAAAAGTGCGGAGAATAGGTGAGACGGAGCTTGGTACGGTACGGTGCTCGAGTACGTAGTCTATATATCGGTGGCACCCGAGTACCGTAGCTATCGCAAGGATAAAAAAGAAAGAAAATAGAACTCATACAGTGGTCCATCTAGCCAAAATGTGCCCTTTCTGTGGGACCTATTATCACGGTATCGTCGTTATACCGCATATAGCCTTGCATTGCTATAATTTCATTACACCGCTCCGTATGGATATCAATTCAACCATATTATGAGCCTACAGACATCGCGGGTCCCCTGGCTCTCTTTTTTTCTTTTTTTCTTTCTTATCCTGTAACTGTACCCGTAGCACCCGTAGCAACTATTGTACGCGCAAGTAGGCACTAAGCAACTTGATAGTTAATATCTTATTCAACTTGCGATGCATTAGAGTAGAGCATAATAACGAACCCCCTTATGCGTCCTTTTGCGGCCTTTTCACCAACACCTTGCCATGCCTTGCCCTGCCCTACTAACCGGCCCTGAATTTCTCGAGTTCAGCTGGGAAGGGATCATGAGTTCAACAAAGCGTAATTCTCCCATTGGCCAGCAACTAGAAGACGCGCGTTGTCGGTTTCATTATTGGGCGACGGACGTGCCAGGAATAACTGTTACTGTAACTCGAAAGGGGAGGGAGGGAGGGGGGGGGGGGGTTCCAGGAGCGTAATAAGTAGGTAAGGAAGGGAGGAGGAAAAGAAGGAGAAAAAGAAAAGAAAAACACCCTCCATCCCACGTCGGTGTTGGAGGGAGGGAATATTATGAGGGATCCTTGAATTAGTTTTGGTTGAGGCTGTAGTGGGCTGAGTATGAACGAGCATCATGCTCGCTCGCTCGCGTGGGAGGAAGGGATGGTCGGGGGTCAAAAAGGCTTGTTTGTGAGGGATCGACCGCGTCAGTTGACGAGCGTTGAAGATGGGGAGTCTGGGTGGGGTTGATTGGTTGGGTAATAGATTGACCTGCATTTGACCTGCGCTATGGTCTACCGTGACCTTGTTATTTTTAATTTTTTAATTTCCCTCATCATCCAAGCTTGGGGATACAATTACAGAGAAGGCTGGGGCTGTGGTCCTCGTCGTAAGCTTCACCCGCTGCCAGCACATATTTTCATTTCATATCCTGCTACCTTGGTCTCCCTTTCCGAGAGCTTAGGGTTTACCGCTCTTGAATTGGAGGACTGAGTTCGACAACTTGTGGGGCCCTTGTACGCCTATCTGTTAAATGCGCCCCCAATATAACTCTTCCGTTTGCTGTGCGGTGTGCGGGCAGTAGACTACGCTTGGGTACTGGTGAATGGGTTGGAGCATATATTTTCACCTCATCATTCACTCACCTTTGTACGGTACTCACTCCCTTCTCCCTTCTTACTTTCAGCAATCTCCCCCAGTTGCCTAAGTACCAGTATATTGTTACACTGAGCCTCCCTCGTGGTCTCCCTATTATCTGGCACACACCGGTATTCATACTTGAACATCCATAGAAACAAGCAACGATAAGAAAGTGCCGCTCGTGATGGTTGTCACGATACATATCCGTGTGACGAAGAAGCCTGTTACTGACAAGTCAAATTACTCCAAAAGATCCAGAGAACACACATCCAGGAGTAGCATCCTCCTCGTCAGTATACCTTCGTCTATATTTATCGCCTTCTAGTTCCTTATGATATTCCGAGATTAGGAATAGTTCAAGTGTGGCAATCGTGGAGATGCTTTCCACAGGTCATTAATTCTCATATATTATCATACTGACTGCCACTGGTCAGGTCACAGAAAGAGCTTTTGGTGAAGATCTGAGGCTGACCTAGCCCATCACCCTCACTGAAAATGTCCGATGTTTGCACACAGTGAGGGATAAGCTATCGTATCGGTAAAATAGAATAAGGCACTGCTCGAAGGGGGTCCAAAAGAAACACGTACCCGTATCATACCCATACAAGTAGGGTATGAGGGCTATACCAAATACACAGATTTTCGCCTTTGGCCTAGGAAACAGACCGCCGAGATAGGCCACATTACCCAAGCGAGTGAGGATGGGAGTTTTTCTCCAAGTACGAGCGCTCGTAGACCACTAGACAGCGCTGAATTCTCCTTCTCCTCTTCCCCCCTTCAAGTGAACGAGCAGGGTATCCCGGGGTTAACCGGACCTCGGAGCTCCGAATGGCCTATTGAACCCTGATGATGAGCTACGGTGCAACGTGCCCAATGGTAGGCCCTCCGTGAAACGCCGGATTGGTTGTGAACTGTCCTGTGGCAATAAAGCCCAAAGCTTGAAGTTAGTTACATTCACCTCTGGCGAAGTACAGTACTAGTACTGCACTGTATCAGGCCAATTTTGCTCTATATCTCACCCAGCGAATATCTGAGTCCAATCCAATGTTAGTCTCGTCAAAACTTTGTAGATTTCCAGGGCCGATTTCTCCAGCCGAATATATCTGATCAAAAATAGTAATAAAAAAACCACTCACTTATTATCTCAAAAAATGCCTTTTATTTACTCAAAGCCCGTTGTTGTTGTTGTCTTTCCCTAACCAGAGATGGGGTTTTTGCATATTGCGGACCCGGTTTGTGACTCGTTGCGTTGAAGAAGCCGTGATGCACCTCTTCGACTCCCAATCTCCTGGGATAAGTACTGGTATCTGGATGTACCGGTACTCGAGAGTGTATCTGTTCGTACCTTTCGAACTAAACACAAGTTAACTTAAAATAACCTATCACATTTAAATGCGAGCTGTTTTCTTCCCATATTCCCCTCTTGCTTTTGTTGACGAGTCTCACAAGGAGGAAAGAGGAGATAATAGGGGTGGGAATGGTCGAATTGTGATGGGATAGAGAAAGGTTGCTAGTTTAGGCTGATCCTGCAGAATGGCGCTGACAAGCTTTTGGCGGCGTCTTTCCTCGCATGGGGGTATGTGCGTGCTTGGTTCAGGGGACGGGGGCGAGGTTCGGCTAACATGGCTCATGGGAAATGTGGAGGGGGAGGGGGGGAGGGGGGGAGGGGGGGAGGGGTCATTGGCTGTTAATCCAATTCTGAGTGGTTCGGAGACAGCCGCTTTGGGAGCGAAAAAAAAAGCTTTCTTGAGCGAGTTCCCCAGTGATGTGTTGTGATTCACGGCAGCTCCGATAATGGTGCCCCTGGGCATTACGAATACGATGGAATATCATACTGAACTGCATGATATGGTTGTCGGTTGTTGGGAAAAGGGGGAGAGAGAGAGGGAGGGAATTGGGGTAGCAGAGTGAATAATCCCCAACTTCCTCCGGCTGCTATAGTATCACCATGCCCCGGTCAACTTGCCTACACACCGACACTTTACCCACCCCTTCTGCCTAGGCTGCTCCCCAGCGGGGTCTCTCTCGTGGTGATACCGATACTGCTACTCGAATCCAAACATGAGCGAGTCGAGTTACCCAGCAGCTCATCCCCTCAGGTGCTCTGTGCTCATTCTTCTGCTGATGGAAATGAAATCTATGATGTCATACAACTCAATCATTTTTTCTTCTTCTCTGGGTATGTATGATATCTAGCGCGCACACCGCAGGTTCAATAAATTTTGAAGGGCGTATCATCTTTTCGCTCTTCTCCCCCCCCCTCTTTCTCTCAATCTGTCTGAGTTACTGTAAATTATAAGTTTTTTTCTTTTTCTTTTCCCCCGCAGCTTGCAGTGAGGCGAAAAAGCTTACTTTTCGAAAAGTGTGTGTCTAGGAGTTTTTTTATCATTTTTATCATTTTTTCTTTTTCTCCTTTCGGTGGGATGCCTGGTTTATTAATCAACATTCCAACCACGGTAGTAATGGTGCTGGTGTACTAGTACGGTAGTCGCGGTGATGAGCCGTCGTGGTCTTTGATGCTTCTGTCCCAACATCGATTTCCCGGAGATGTCCTGACAGGTTACCAAACACTCGTTTTTTTTTTTGGGTTGCTTTTCCCCCCTTTCCCCCTTGCTGCGATTGCCGCCAGCAATTGCCGTAGCGTTCGTGTTTACAAATACCCTACTGGGCCGACAACTGGCATTACTAAAAAAGGGTGTTGGGCAGAGCACTGGAAGTACGACTTGCATAGGATAGCCGTAGGATAGGATATGCGCAAGTCTGGATGCGTGGGTATGGAGGGATATGCACTGGCATAGTGTGTGTGGTGATGGGATCCCTTCTCCTATTTCCTTCACCTAAGCTGACCAAGTGTTAAAATCAAATAGGGTAAGAAAAAGGGTTTGGTGAGTCTTTCGGGGTACGGTTTAGGTGTCATGGGAGTGGGAGTAGGGCAGGGTATCATAGTGAGGAGGAGGAGGGAGAGTATGAAACGAAAGTACCAGTATCATACATAAGGAAAAAGCTAGTGGTGAATCAGAGTCGATGACGATTTTTCTACGGATTCTTCGGGACCATTCTGATATCGCCAAGAGTTCAAAACTGTAAAGCGGGTAGATACCGGTGCGGTACTGCTTCCTTACCAAACGGATTGCTGCTGCTTGCTTGCTTTTTTCTTGTGCGGTTACGATACTGTGGGGACTTTGGAAGTTGCCCAGAAATACCGTACCGCTAGTGGACGAGAAAGCTTGGTGGAACTTTCAAGGAAAAAAACTGGGAAATCAATCATGCCCCCCTCTTTCCCCCGGGAGAAACGCAATTGGTAAAATGCAGTGAGACTTTCCTCCACGGGAGGAGTTTCCTTTCTGTAGATTGTTGAACGATAAGATTACGGTATCTTCTTTTTTTTTTTTTTTTTGGATGGGCTGGGGATTGGTAGGGAAAAGCTTCTGCATACTACTGGGTCTTGACCTCTGACCAGCAGTTAACCTCTCTGGGACTCGTTGACCGGCGGCGGCCTTTAGCTCCTTGGGGGGTTTATTTTACTTTTTTGATCCTTATTCACTCTATCCTCCGACAGTACGCCGCACACACACACTCCCCCCATAATCCATAACATAACGTTCTGTTTGCTTGATCCTATGAAGGGCCTGTCCCAGGATCCGAGCTATGGATAGTCTACGCCTTGTGGGTCCTCTGTCCAGATGCAGGCAGCGGTGGTGGATCGCAAGGGTTGGTAAAGCAAAGAATGTCTCTGTGACCCGGTGGAAAAATCGCCGCGACTGCAAGTATTTTTACACGAAATCCCTTATGGACCCCCGACGGCCTTTTTCCCTCGCTCTTTTTTCGTTATTCAGTTTCCCTTTTACATGACTCTTTCCCATTCCGTGTCACCGGTGTCCCGTCGTCAGGGGGGAGAACAATTGAGATCCGCTTGCTGTCTGCATCTCTTGTCGATTGGAGTTTCTTTTTATCATTGCTCCATATTTATTTACAATGGGGCACGATTTAATTAATTGGTTACCAAGCTGGTAAAATCGAAAAGGGGAAAAAGCGAGCAACACTAAGAGAAGAAAAGGAAAAGAGAGAAGGAGGGAAAGAATTTCATAGTAAGTTACTGTTGATTTAACCGCAGATCATTGGACTGGTTGCATGTAACTTGGGCTCGGGGAACCGAAGGATTGAATTTCCTCTGTGAGTTTAGCATGCCAGTTCGGTCCCCATCAGTCAGGATCTCTTTGGGCCTGCAAAAAAAAAAAAGAAGGAATCGGCTTCAGCATCTTACTTGTACACACCACCCGTTGCATTAGGGTGCGACTCGAGTTACAAGGTCAAGCTCTTTTCGGCCTCGGAAACAATGCTGTACAGTAAAGCACAGTGAGGGCCTGTTCCGCAGACAAGCTTGTGGGCCACCCCACCCCCTGCTCCTCAACCCTCTTATAATTCCTACATTTTACTGTAATACCAGCACCGCTACTGCTACATATTATCATATTTACCTCACCCCTCCCAGCCCTTCTTCCCTGTCTACATAACTAACCTTCCTCGCCTCCCTGGAACTCGATTATAGCTGCACCAGTACACTTCTTTTGGGTAATGTACCGTTTTGTTGGTCTCTGATCAATAGAAGGAAAGGAAAGAGAGAAAGAGAGCGAGAGAGAGAAAGAAAGAGAGAGAGAGAGAGAATAAGGGGGCCGGGGAACTTTTGGCATCTATGAGACAATATTGAAGAGGGGGAAGGCATTACGGGCTGGGATTCGCCATGAATACATCATCCCATTTGAGCTCGACTCACTCCTCTCCCTCCGAGTTCGGCGACGAAGCAGGCATGGTGGAGACTACGAATTGGCAACGCATACCTCCTCCTATGCAGGCAACACCGTCGCCGATTGGCGGGAGTAGCGCATCCTCTTCAGTTCCTAAGGCACAAACTTTACCACTTCAGAAGCGCCGGAGAGTCACTCGAGCATGCGACGAATGTCGGAGGAAGAAGATCAAGTGTGATGGCAAACAACCTTGTACCCATTGTACAGTCTATAGTTATGGTTCGTGTCATTTTTTATATTTTTTGAGGCGGGGTGTTTTCTTCCTGCGATGCTTTATTATTATCCCTGTGCGGGTTGATCTTTATTTACGGCGGTGGAGAAGGAGGAGGAGGAATTTCCCTTTGAACTGACGTTTGTGGTATCATTGTCCAAATAGAATGTACTTACGATCAACCATCCAATCGAAGGCGTAACCCTGCCCCGCAGTACATCGAAGCCCTGGAGACACGACTTCATCGGATGGAGGCTTTGCTCAAAGTATTACTTCCCGATGTCGATGTGAATCATCCAAACTTTGACCTCGGCAAACTGCTATCGCAAGTGCAGACAAACGCAGCAACCCGTGCTGCAGGAAAGGATGTAACCGCTAGCAGTGGTCGCCCCCCAGTCGTTAACGGGAGTGCTACATCTGTTTCGACAGAGAAGGATTCCCTTTTGGAATCCATGGTCGAAGCAGCTGGTCGTCTGGACATTGATGAGAGTGGGCATATGGATTTTCATGGTCACTCTTCAGGAATAGCTTTCCTAGCTCACCTTAACACACAATTGTCGGATCTGCTGGGAAGTGATGCTTGCGAGAAAGCCTTGGTAAAAGTGCGCGCTGCACCCTTTCCAACGGTCTTTGACACTCCTGGCTCGACAGCGGGCTCCCCCTTCGATGGTCAGATCCCAAATACTTCCATGTTACCTACAAGGGAGGTCGCAAAGGTTCTGCTGGATGTTTGTATGGATGATGCTTGTGTTCTCATGCGCTTTGTGCACCGGCCGACCTTTGATGATGTGGTGAATCGAATATACGAAAAAGATCCCAATGATTTCGGGGATGACGAGAACAACCATTTACCGTTGTTATATCTCGCTTTTAGTGTTGGATGCATATTCTCTAGTGACCTTGCGGAAGTTGGGATTCCGGATCCGGTTGCTGAAGGGTGAGATTGAAGTTCACGAGGCCCCATGCCCGATCACTATTGACAATTGGCAGGACTAAATATTTCAACATCGGGCGTCGTATGATAGAGATCACAGATTGCTGGGATATCCAATCCATCCAATGTGTTATCATGATGGTTCTATTCCTTCAGTCGTCTGCCAGAATGTCAACATGCTACTCTTACCTGGGGATAGCCTTGTCTGCCTCGGTGCGCATGGGGCTTCATCGCTCGTTACCAGAGGCAAGATTTGACCCCATCGAGCGCGAAACCCGGAAGCGGATATTCTGGACGGTGCGGAAGATGGATACATATGTAGGCGCCTTACTAGGTTTGCCAAAGGGGATCGCGGATGAGGATATAGATCAGGAAATGCCGGCTGAAGTAGACGATGAGTTTATCACCAAAGATGCTATTCTTCCCCAACCGGATGGCGTGATGCCAATGATCCTAGCAGCAAATGCGCATTGCAACCTGTTGAAGATAATGGCAAAGATGGTGAAATATATTTATCCTCTGAAAGGGGTAGAGGCTAGTGTTACTGGGAAGAGATCAAATTATAGTGTCAGTTCTTCAAAATTAGGTGAGATTGAGCGTGACCTCCAAGCGTGGCTTGAGAAATTGCCGATGCAGCTGAGGCCTGGAGGAGATACTCCCAAAGAACTACAAAAGTATACGATCCACTCTATAATCATAGCAAAATGCTGATCTGAAACAGGGTGCAATACCTCTTGAAGATGGCTTTTGCTCACGTTCAAATGATGCTTTATCGTCCCTTCCTGCATTACATCACTCGTCCGAAAAACGAAGGCTGTGATGAACGGCCTTACGCTAGCGCAGCCAACTGCGTGAATGTTTCTAGGAAGATCGTCCACACAGCGGATGAAATGAGAAGATTAGGCGTACTTAATGGCGCCTATTGGTTCACAATATACACGTGCTTCTTTTCTGTCATTACCCTTGTGTACTTTGTACTGGAGAACCCGGAGGAGATAACTTCCTTGGCGGTGCTGCGTGATGCGGAGATGGGCAGGGAGTTATTGGCGAGCATGAGGGACAGGAGTCAAGCTGCGAAAAGATGCTCGGTGGCATTGGCTGTATGTTACGCCCTGTGTTTGAAGGGGATACCTGTGCTAACCTATCAGACGCTCTTTGGAAACCTTCCGGAAAACCTCCGACCGGGGCTGGAGAAAGCAAACTTGGCAATCAAGAAGAAGCGGGCCAGGGCAAGCTCGCAAACAAAAGCCAGCTCAGAAGACCCATCAGCAAACTGGAGCAGCCGAGAGTCATCTGGTGCCATGTCACCAGATGTGGGTGGGCAAAATCGACGCTCTAGAACCTTTCCTTCTTCCCCAGCACCGGAATCGAGACGACAGTCAGTGCCACTGCAGCCCCAGAGGGGCGGCCCCACGCCCACCCAGGATCCCGGTGTAGCACGAAGGGGCTCGTATGAGCTCTATCACACAGGCTCTGACTTCTCGTCTGGTGTAGAGACCCCAGATCAAATAATGCCCTTCCAGTCGCAGCTATCCGGGAACGGGCTACTGGACCTCGATTCAGTGATGTTCCAGTCACCCGATCCCTTCACGTATAACTACTCGCAAATACATGCTCCGCATTCCACAACATACCTTGAGCGCCGGCAGGGCGCTCCCGATAAAATTGACCATAGCTCATCCTCTCCCGAAAGCCGCTTCGGTGCATCCAGCAGTGGCGGGAGCAGTAACCCATACGACAGTCTTGAAGTGCAACTATTCGGGCCCCTCCCACCTTACCTCCTCCAAGGCCAGCAGCAGGCTCCGGAAGGCGCTTCCCCAGGGGCAGCGGGACAGGACATCCAGATGATCACTAGTAGTAGCACCCAACCGAACTTTATTGGTGTTACCTCGGGGGCTAATGGCCTTGATGGGTTTTTTGGAGATGAGTGGGATGAGATATTGTTGCCGAGACAGGACAATCCTTAGATTTGGAGCCTTCCTTCTTCCCTTCCCCCGGCTCCTCTTGTCCTCAGGAAAAACTCCACGTTGCAGATCGGTTAATGCAATTTCTACCTTTCCTCATTATTTCGCTTTTCTTTTACTCCTTTCGCGAACTTTTTTTTTGTTCGTTTACAAATCTCCTTCCTTGCATCTATCTATTTGCATAGCTGGCGTACATTTTCCTTTTCCTCTTTCCATTTCTTTTATTGATCAACGCTTCTCTTTCTGTTACATTACTCGCTCGCATTCCTTCATTACCGAGTCGTTCATTCATTTCTTCCATTCGTTCATTACCCAATCATTCACTTAACTGTTCGTTACCCACATATGCAAGCGGGTGTTTTTCTTTGAGGGGGCGGGGGATTTCGGAAAGAAAAAAAAGAGAAATTTCGAGGTAGGTTGGAGTTGGGTGTATTTATTGTCTTTTTCATCATTTTCATCATCGGAATATATTGCTATGCCTCTCAGCGCGGAGGCACGAGTACTGTATTGTACGAGTATTATGTTGGGTGTTTGATTGATGGATTGGTGTGGTTGCACTCTGCCCGCGAGAAAAGTTACAATTGGTTGGGTGGGGGATTACCCGAGGTTGTATTATGATACGGTTTTTATGGCTTGGGCGAGTGAGGAGTTGTGATCGGGTGATTTTATGTGATGGGTGGTATCGAGATGGAGGGGGGGGAGAAGGGGGTTATCTTTCCCTTCAAATTTGGAAGGTGGTTGGGTGCGGGCTGGGGCTGGATACTTGACTCATTTCTAGAGGCGATGTCGGGGAGATGTTGTAGATGGGGGTTAGATTGGTTGGCATTGCAAAGGAAAAACCTGCCCGGCCTCGGGGAGGTAATGTGTGAATACTTTACGGTTATAATACTCACAAAGCGCATGAGAGGAGAGAGAGAGGAGAGAGGAGAATAACTGGTTTCTAACAGCTACACACACAGCAGGTCTGGCTAAGCATCCTATGCTATAATATACCTTGCCCTATCTCACCCACACGAAACATCTTGCAAATCATCCCGACCAACACAAAACCCCCCTTCCCTCCCTCCTTACCTCACCCCCATACAGACACCCGATAAATCAGATCACTACGCGCTATGTATATATCATAATCTAGCCCAACCACTTCAACCGAGCGCGGTCGCCTACCCGACCCATAAAACAGTGGGGCAGTATCTATCCATCTATCCACCGATACTATATCATCGTGGAGGGGGGCGTTTATATGGATAGTGCCGTGCACTCGAAAATCACCTACGGTACCCACCCCATGTGCAACTACATTCCCACCACAAAACGCACGAAATAACAGCCCCTTGTGGCTGGCTAAAATAAATATAGTAAATAAATAAATAAACAACCTCGAAAGGGAAAAGCCCTCCATTGGTATGTATGTATGATGCAATAATAATAATTATTTATTATGATATTATAAATTCGAAATTTTTATTTATTATATTATCATACTATTTCTAGGATTTATCATTCTTATTAAAGGAAGGAAGTGTGGGGACCGGGAGGAGGAGGAAGGAGGAGGAGGAAGGAGTGGCCACTATCTCTCAAAGAGATGTGTGAAGGTTTTCAGGATTGAAGTGAAGTGTTCCCGGGAGCTAGCTAAAATGTGAGATTCCTTTGGTTGGTTGGGTAATTCTTCCTTCTTGGACTTTGTTTGGCTTGATATTGTTCGCATCTGCGGGCCTGGGATTACGCGGCCCTGGCGCCTCGGGTGGGTTTACGATGGGTGTTGCTTGGTTGGCCGGGGGGGGGGGTTCATTTGAGGACTTGCTGGTTCGGCGGGGGGGGGGGTGGGTGAGGGGGATTCATCTACCCTACCCTACTGTCATTCGCGTGTTCTGGGACTCCCCGGGCTGATCGACCGACACCCGTGGGAGGAGTTGGGATGGATGCAAGTGACTCCCGGGGGTGGAGAATGTTAAGTTAAGGCCTATCGTACCAGCGCGCCGGTGGTATAGTTTCATAATGGCCATGGGGGTTTGCCGTATGCAATTTCACATTCGAGCGGTATTTATTTTATTTGCCCTAGCGGGCTAGGCCTAGATCGTGCATACAGCGCTGTTTTTGGGAGGATTGTGACTGAACTTGTGCCAGCTATGATGCGTATAATACAAAAAGAGCAAACCGCTTTCAAGGTTGCAATTTGGGGGAGCCTATCATACACACTAGTATATCGTGTGATACCGCACAAGTATGATATGATAAGGCGGTTTTTTTCGATTGTGAAAAACATTTCGAGTGAGTATTCGTGACTAGCCGTTGGCGGGCGGGTGGCCGTCAAAGATCTTTTAACTTGATGACGCTCGGGGTCTGGAAATGTTGGGGGATCCTGTTGTATTCTCGGCCAATATCTGTCGATTCTGTCCTTCCTTGCGTTCCTTCCGGCTTGGTAGGGATGGCTTGGTATTCGCTGGTGGTGGTGGTGGGGGTTGGGCAGAAGAGAGGGAAAGATCTGATTAGATGGGGTTATCTATCAGATCGTCAGATCGAGATTTCCGGGCAGGTTGTGGTGGGTAATGGGAAAGGCTTCTATCACAGGAGAACAGTCATGGGGCTGGGCTACAAGACTTCATCGAGTTCACTGTCTAGCGCAACGCAGAATTCCCTGCTCCAAGCATTGCCCCGCCCAAAAACGCCAACATCCCGGCCCACTCCAACTCACCCGCCCTGGTGCAACCAAGGACCAAGGCCCTCCCGTGCCCATGCCCACTCTCAAATCCCCCCCAGTGACCGGCCCCACTGGTCCGGGGTGTCGGATGTGAGATCGGCCCTTCTCAGGAATAGGGAGACAATTTCCTCATTTCCCATCTCGGCCGGGAGCGAGAGTGGGGCTCTGCCGATGTGGTCGGGTTTGTTGGCCGATGCCCGGGCGCTGGAGGAGGAGCATGACCACGTCTGAGTTTCCCATCTCGGCGGACGAGGAGAGGGGAGTTTGGCCGAATTGGTCGGGGGTGTTGGGGGCGATGTTTTCGCGTTCGAGGAGGAGGAGCTGTACTACTCCCTCGTGGCCATTCCTGGCGGCCCATAAGAGGGGTGTTTGGCCTAGTTGGTCGGGCTTATCGGGGCCGACCTTCCTCACCCGGTAGTATTGTCACTACGCCCCAGTGCCCATTACCGGCTGCCCACGAGAAGGGTGTTCTGTTGTGATAGTCTGGTATGTCGGGTTTGGCGTTGCCCCGTCCTTGTATTAATCTCATCAACCGTGGTGAGTGCCTCCACCAGCTGTCTTCGGATGATCCTAGACTAAGTAATAATAATTTCACAACTCCCTCGTGCCAGTTCCCGTCCGCGCGTGATAGTGCCGTTTGACCGTATTTTGGGTCTGCCCTGTCGAGGTCAAGATTACTCTGCGCCAATAATAGCTTCACCAATAGATCATGCCCGTTCTCAGCTGCCAACATGAGTGGTGTAACGCCCGTGCGATCTATCTGGTTGATGTCAGAGCCTTTTGTCCCCATCAACGCAGCCGCGACCTCAACAACTCCGAAGAAGGATGCACAGTGCAGTCCGGTGAAAGCAAATGGAGAAGCACCACTGCGAATATCATTAAAATCGTATGGATCTAATGCATGCTGCAAAAGTAGTTTGGGGGATGCATGGTTCTCGCATCGGCTCAGGAGCTTGAGCACCAGCGATCTTGCGTAATCCGAGAGCTCCAATTTTGCGTGAGTTCCCCAATAAAGCGAGGAATATGCGAGAAAGGGTGCGATTTTGGGGTCAAGAGCGGGATTGGCCGAGATGTGTTTGACTTCTTGAGAGTTCGAATAGGTCAAGCAGATTTCCGAGATCACCAGGTGAGTTCTGCTGAAAAGGTCGTGGTGGGTGAAAAGGTATTCTTGAAGGGTGGAATGAATCAACCGGATTTGCGAGGCCCCTTTATCCGCGACTATGAGCCCTTAGCAGCAGGACAATAATGTTTGAATGGAAGGCACATTTTCGGCATGGAAATCCGGTGACCCTCTCTCCACTGCGAGTGCGCGGCAGAGCTCATCCTCCTTTAACGGCCGCTCTGAATAACATGTCCACATCAGAGCGGCGATCCCGAGTCCTGCTTCTTTCCACCCTGTGCCTTTATCCGCCTCAGTGTTGCCCCGTACGCATCCCAAACCCAGACCATCCGACAATGCTCCGAGCTCTTGTCGTCTGCCGTGGATGGTTGTTTCTTGGAGGATAGCTTCGATATTGAGTGGGGCCGGTAGAAATCTAGACACACGATCGTCAGTAGATAGTTCGGGGGGGGGTTCCTAGTTTATGTGCATTTCTGAAACCCTATCGGGAACACTTTTCAGGATATCTGCCTCCAGACTGCCGTCCATCGCATCGGGGGTCGTGTCCATGGAGAGCCTCGAGAGGATATATTTGATAATATCATCCATGCTAGGATTTATGGATACGACACTGGTCCTTCCGCAAAGATACTTCTCAACTCCGTCCCGGATATGCGGCCTTCCAGTCAGGAATAACCGAGTGCCTCGAGACTCGTCAAGGATCTTTCGCAGTGAATCAAGGGGTACGAGGCAAAGATGAGGGACGCATTCGTCGAGGGCGTCGATGGAGACATAAGTGCGCCGTGATGATAAGATGTTCTGTAACATTCTCACAATTTCGGAGAGCCGCAGGCCTCGGCCACCAATGACCCTCCTCTAACGCTCAAATACCTAGACGATTTCTTCCGAAATATCTCCAAGCCCGAGCACATCTGTTGGAGACTGTTCCTTATGGACGGCGAAGTCGAAATAGAAACAAGCAACGATGGAATCTCCTCCTCCATTGGCTTGGTCACATAGAGTGTCTATTACTAGAGAACTGCCATCGGAGTTGGTCAGTAATACCCTTTTTTTACTTGTTCCCCCAAATACCATCGCCTCTGGCCTACCTGATATGAGTCTTGCCGACACCGGGATCGCCGTAGCAGAACAAGGCCGCATTATCTGGTTTATCTTGTCGGCTGATATCGCACCAGCTTTTAAATTCCTCTGTTTGTAGGAGCCAGTCCCCTACGTTGTCGACCCAGCTGGTTCGGACATCCTGATGCCGTATGTGTGGCTCAAGTGGTGACAACCAGGTCAGGATTTCAGACCGCTCGTCTGCAATGGTATGGTTATTCGACACACGTAAATAGTGTTGAAAGAGTTGGTGTTATTGCTGAAATAATGAGACATCCCCCGTTTCCCGTTGAACCATAGTGTTGTATTAGAGGATATGTGCTGAGCAGTGAAAGGCGGAGAGCCATCATGATGTATGAGCGTCAGGGATTGTGTAACCTTGCGGAGCGCTGGCGGCTATGATATCGGCGCATGGTTACACGGTTGTAGACTAACTTACTGCACGTAATGACCAAATTGCAACGAAAATTGGGGAGCTACCGTACCGGTATAACACCTGTACGGTACTCTGCTTTGGCTTTGTAGAAAACAAGCGATTAAGAAAATGCAAAACACGAAAAGAGAGAGGGGGCAGAGAGAAGGGATAATAATCCTGCTTAACCCAAGAGATTCCGACTATGCGGTCGACTCTCGAGTTGAATTACTAGTACAGTACTGTCGGGCATGCAGATGGCCATGCGATAAATTACGACCGGAGGAGGTTATCTGTATACTGGGGACATGGAGGGCTCAGCGTCGTGTATTTATACCTCTTGCTTTTCTTGTACCTCTTACGAAGAACAACACCCCCCTCCCCGCCTTACACGAGAGACCTCCCACAGTACAGTACGTCCCTAGGGGTCCGTCAATGCTCGAGCAAGTTAACGAGTTTGCTGGAATAGGTAAGCCTTATCGAAGGGGACACTAGGGGCCCGTGCTAATAGTGGTATCATAGTTCCAGCCAAAAAAATTAAGTCCCCCCAAAATCTGATCACTCGAAACAGACACAATTATTTATACAGTACTCGGGAGCAACTCATGATACCTACAAGTACTAGAACTGGTTTTAGCTGAACTTATAGCAAATTTAGACGGGCTACAGATAGGCAAGAGCTTACAGTCGGGGAACAGGCGAATAGATGTGATGGAGATATAGGACTATTATAGAGCCATAGGGTTGTAATATATTATACGTCCGTTATAGTCGCGTATAGGCTATGATACTATGGTCTATAGGTGGGCTCACCTAGCTCTGCCGCCGTGCATAGCCCACATGGTGACCATTACTCCTCTTTCCCATCGTTCCAAGTAGCCCTAAGCCAATTTCTCTATCATACAACATTAAAGTTTTCAATCGTTCCTCAAAGATTTAAAGCAGCAGGGGCGAAAAAAAAAGCAAGGCAGTATTGTCGTAAATTTGGTGGATAGGATGAGAGCGCAAAGCGCAAGTAAGGACGGAAAGACTATGAGAACAAGGTAGTTCCTGGAGGAAGACTGAGCATCGATCGATGTCTATTGTACGTTGCTACTTAGGTACCGGCGTACCATATTTATACCTGTGAGAGGCATCTATATACAGAGCAAACTAGTATCAGAGTTCCATTGGCACTATTGCCCGCCGGACATACTTTCGTCACATTAATGCCATTTTTCCAACAAGTATGAGCAGAAGGAATTGAGTAATAATCCATGACGACCTCCTTCGGCCCCGCGCTCCCCCAGAAACCTCAACTTCTACCACCTCCACCCAAGCCCATCGCAGATCGAATTGGAGCAAAACGTTAACAAAAAAGAGTTCAGCAACCGGGATTCCCACATGGTCACCCACTGTAGTACTAACCGGTCGATACGATGCTTGTTTACCGCAGAGCGGACGGGATGCGAAATTTTCATCGTTCTATGGCCGAACACAACATCTCTCCATCTTTTAGCAATCTATACCCCAGATCGATGGCAAAGTCTATGGAGGGTTTACGAGTTCAGAGCAATGTCCAAATAGTCACCAGGATTTGGAGTTTTGGAAATCTGTGAATATTACCCAGGGAGTAGTCTTTAGTACCGACCAGCTTAGCCTAAGCCGACGCTAAAAGCTAGTTAAAACAAGCACAACCACAGAAGCCTCAGAGTAAAATGTTGAAGATGCAATACGGTACCGCAACTGGATGCTTCAGGCATCAAAGGCTGAATCACGCGTGCTAGGGATTCCTAGGCCGAAGAGTGACATCAGGTATCATATCGGCAGCACCCATGTTGATAAATGGTAAAGTAGAGCAGATCATTCGACGATTTTGTCCCTGTCCCGGACCCGTATATCCGATCACCCACGTCCATACCCGAGTAGTGTCCGGTAGTGTATTATTTCGGGGCAGTTACTATAGTGGGATAAGCGGCAGGAACAGAACAAGACAATGGCGTGCAGAACGGGGACCCAACAGATGAGGGAACATCACAGGTGAGCTAGATCTCATGCTGGTGCCTCCCTGGACCCAAGATCTGAATGAATCAGGGGCAAAAACAACCCCACGAGCTGGGATGCTGTTAAAGTTCCAGGGGATTTGGGGTGCTCGGGAATCTCGAAGGGAACAGGGCATCTTGGCGCCAAGATTCTGCCCTCAGTACCAAGGTTCCATGGATTCGGTCGCTACATGTGAAATTCGCGAGTCTTTCTCGTGGAGAATCATGAGCTGGGATATACTCAAGCATTGGCTCTAGGTTTCTGGCTACAGGGCCTGGCTCATAAGACCATTGAATCATACAGGAATGTACTCGAGTAGTTCATGGGGAAAAAAATGTTCAAGATCATACATTAACGTATCTAACACCATATCCCAAAACCCACGCCATTCCTTATTCCCGACACCTTACCCCCTTCAGTCGGCGGCTGCGACAGCAACACAGCCGGTAACAAAGTTGATAGGGCAATTCTGCAGAATATCAATTATGATAGCTTCTATACAAAATGGCACCTTAGCATCTAAAAACAAATATGCTTAGTCTCGCTATCACAGATAGCCTTAGCATTGCATTGGCGTCCTCGGCGTTGCGGAAACCGTCGCCGCCGACTAGGAGAGCACTGACGGCGGCAGACAAAAGGAGGACAACCTGGACTTGATGGCAGACATTTTGCTCGGCTTTTGGATATTTAAAAAGGAGGGTTAAGAGTAAAGAGTACCCGGAGAGTGTGTGGGTGTTAGTAGTAGAGGAGTGAAGGATGTTTGAGTGGATGAGGATAGAAAAGTAGAGAGGGGGACAGGTGGTTCTACTAGTACAGTACTCCATAACCCCAGCTCAATCGCTATTCCATTTTACTCTTTCTTCCCCTTAGTTGGAAAGCTCTTTAACGAACGGGAAAGCAATTCAGTCCAGTACGTCCCAGTGGCCGCGCTCGTTGTCCAATTAGTTCTAGGGCAAAGCAGGGCTAAGTTATCCCGATATTGGCATTGCTCCCCCCCGAGTGAGACCTCATGGGAACTCGCCCAGAGAGGCAACTGGATTCCTGGCTAACACACAGCTCTCAACTGCAGCCGCTTTCCACTCATAATCCATTTGACTACCGGTACCGTGTCCAGTTATGATCTTCAGGGGAAGGAGTGAGACGGTCCCGATGATATTGGGGCTCACTCAAACCCCAATTGGATTTTCCTCTTTATAATATTTGTTCTTTCCCTACTGAGCCCTGGCGAGAAAAATGGAGCACATCTATACCAGGGCTCAACAGATACAATTCAGTTGAAACTGCGCGCGAGGGCTTAACTCTGGAGACCAACTTACCAAGTAAATGCCGAGAATTTAGGGCTGAAGGGTAGATCTTAATTTTCCGTGGGTCTACTCGTGTTGTAGTGACTGACTGGCACCGCTCGAGTACCAGTACTTGCCATCCACCACTGGTAGCAAAATACTAGAGTACAAATGTCAAATCAACCTGTTGTATAAACCGAACTTCATACGGAAGGGCCCACAGCGCAGGCCAGTATCGTACACTATTCAGGAGAACATAGCTTAAAGTGACCACCTGCCAAGACCCTAAGAGCCAAGCTCCACAGGATCTGTGAAATACCCGTGAATGTTGTACATCTGATGATCTGGGGTAAAGGGGGTAGGATAATGATGGACGCATTTGTTGTCTTTAAAATCTTATTGATATTCAGTCTCAGTATCCCCACCTGTTGGGGTCAGCATTATGTCGGGGGCGCCATCCTGGAGTAGGAGAGTGGCCCGACGCAGCGAGACAATGGCGTACTACAGGTATTTGTGCTACCCGAGGGACACGGGCCCCCTGACTGCCACAAGCTACAAGTGATGTCTCATGATTGGGATCAAACCTCAACATGATTATCCCAATAGCTGAACAGAACAGGAATGAAAAACCCCCCGCAGTTCGGGCCCTTATTTCTCACGGGCACTCATGCCGAGACCATACCCGGCAAAGTTAGGGACCGAGAATGCCTAAAGCATTGGGGCTAACATTTATCCTCGCTAATGGGTGAGGTTCGCAAAAGGCCTGGGGTGAGTTATGTTGGCAAATAGTAGGTAAAATCAGGGCACAAGAGGTCGTAGGAAAAAAGGACCAAACGTGCAGAAGAAGGAAAAAAGCCAGAGAAACTGGACTTTTTTTCGTTCCTATCTTCTGCGCAATACTCCCAATAGATGTGGTCCTGCGGTCGAATAGGGTGGCAGAATATACAGATCTCGCACTCACAGGCCAATGATCAAAGGAGGGCAACTGATAGAGACACCACAAGGTCCCACCTTCTGATGTTCCCCAAAAACCAGTCTTTTCAACCAGAGCACTAAGTTAACAGTCTTCCAAGGATATCCCCCCCCATATGCGAGGACCAACTAATTGGATTGAAGGTATACCTCGATGTTAAGATAGAAACCTCCACATTCGAATTTTAAGCAGGGGACTGGATGCTCCTATTCTAACTGCTAATACCGGTACTGCTACCTCATACACTGCCTCACTCACGGTAAATCCGGCCAGTGGCTGAGCTACTCGATGTAGTTGTAGCGGCGAAGGGGTCGGGTAGATGTGGATATAATCTTCATAGCATAATTACCTGTATTCCCCTGTGTACTCTCTCCACATGCGGCGGTAATTGATAATAAAAATTAAGACATCTCAGGCGGGTTACCAGCATGGGGTCTCACTCGGGACAACAAGACCAGGGAACCGGAATAGTCCTGTTTTGTCCAACCACGGAGCCGATAACCTGAGTGTGAAAGACACTGGACAACCCTCACGCTCATCCTCCAAGAACTCAACGGCCAAGAGAGGAGGGGGTAGATAATCCCAGCCAGAGGATCGAGAATAAATACTCCTCCTTCCTCCTTCTTTCTCCAATCCCTCATTCACTCGATCACCTTTCACTACTCCATTACCACTACCACTACCGCTACCACCACCACCAACCCACTTTTACTCTCTATCTTAAGCTTCAGCTTTATCCAACCCCCCCACCAATCAAGCAAAATGGTCTCCATCAAGTCCCTCGCCGTCATCCTCTTTGCTGTTGTCGTTGCAGCAGCCCCTCCTCCAACTAAGGACATCCATGGTACCAAAGGCCATGGCAATAACGACCTTGGTAATGATCTCAATATCCAGGACAGCCAAAAGAAGTGCGCCGAACAGAACCAGGACATGTTCTGCTGCAACGACTTCGCCCACTCCAAGGCCACAGACACACACACCGGTGTTTTAGAAGACATTAAGGTCAAGTGTAACCTTGTGCCTGCTAACGTTTTGGCTAGTCAGTATCTCTCTTAATATCCTTCCCCGGAGCAAGGCTAATTAGTTGAGTAGTCCCTGTACTCTCTGGGCAGAGTGTGTGCAATGGCAAGCCCGCTTGCTGCACTAACGAGAGCGATGAGGTTTGTTTCCCACTCCTATTTGTGATATAGAGTTGGAGTGGATACTAATCAGCATTTCCACAGCATGGTGTTTTTAATATTGCTGCGGGGTGCAAGGCTCTCGGTGGCGCCAACTAAGCCAAAGCAATCGGAACGAGTGATTTGGGACGAGAAGGAGGAATGCCAAAGATTTGATGGTCGTCGGTCTTAGTCTTATAATTGTAATCCAAAATCGTGTACTTTTCCACAAAACGTTCGGTGATGCTCATCGCCGACCACAGGGATTGCGGTGACTGCGGTGGTGAGGCCGATTTTGGGGGAAATTGAAGCGGGAGCAAAGAGCCCAATGGAGTGCAGTACCGTAAGAACTCGAATAATTGAACATCGACCTAGGACGTTGGAGCCGCCCCTGTCGGTAGGGGGTCCGGCTGTTTTTTTTGTCTCAAATCGGGGCCAAGCCGGGCCAGTTTTCCCAGCCTTTTCTTCCCCTATCCAAGAGAGGGAATTTTGGACACCTTTTTTGCGCGAGGTCCAATTATTAGAGTTTCCACAGTAGGTAGGGAGTGAGCGCGAAGGCTAAAAAAAAAAGTGCTAGTTAGGACGAAGATCTAAACCCCGTGAATAGGGGGAGCTGCACAGTACCGGTACCCAATCCCGTCAATCAGTACAAAAAAGCATTTTCGAAACCCCTCAAACTCCCCACCAGGATCACAAGCATCGTTGACCACCACACAACCAAGTCAAGCATCTCCCCCCATGGCACTCGAGTAACCCCATCGCGTGAAAATGGATTATTCCAATACATAGAGCTAGCGCTAGCCCTACTGCACCTGACCGCCGATCAGACCGAGACACGGCCCGGATCAACCTTTCCCAACTCTCATGTCTCAGCCCAACCCCGAGAGCGAGCGGCCCGGCGAGACATTATTTGGAGGAATCATGTGCGCTCGTTGATGGGATCGGCACAGCGGGCGAGCCAGTGACTGCAAAGACACCTTCCAGGCCTCCTATGTTCCAGTATGACATGTAGTTGAGCCGAGATGAGATGAGCTTTCCCACACTGATAGGGTAGTGATGGTCGTCATCGTTGTTTAGGTCCCTGAGTGATCGGCCGTGACTTCTAGCGTGCAGTAGGCGAGCCGGCGAGGTGGGTATTTGGTCGTGAGGTTGTAGATGGCTTGCTCGATGACCGGCGGACTTTTTTCTCTATGCCTCCCTCTTCCTCGGGCTTTCTCCACCAAGACAGCCCGTGCTCGGATTGAAATGAGAAATCTGGGTCAGGAGAACATCGTGTATAAAGACCCCCTCCTCCTCCACCGATCTTTCCTCTCGCCATCATCTTCATCAACTCACTTCTTCACATCACTACTATTACCAATCCCCCCTACTCTATAATCTTTAAGCTTCAGCTTTAACCAAACTCTTACCCAATCAATCAAAATGGTCTCCATCAAGTCTCTCGCTGTCCTCCTCTTCGCCGCTGCGGTCACTGCAGCCCCCTTCGCTGGTGAAAAGCCTCATGGAAACCAGCATGGCGGCAACAACCTAAACTTCAAGGACGCCCACGAGGTCTGCGGAGAGCAGAAGCAGGAATTTTACTGCTGCGACAATGCTAGCGCCTCCAAGACTACCGATGACTACACCGGCGTTTTGAACGGCCTCAAAGTCCAGTGCAATAACGTGGCTGGCAATGTTTTGGCTTGTGAGTAGCTTCTTCTAGATGTTGATGCGAGCAAATGCTAACGGGGAGAACAATAGTCGATGTGCTCTCCGGTGCCAGCTCCTGCAAAGCTCAGGCCGCTTGCTGTTCCAACAAGAATGAACAGGTATGCCCTTCCTCGGTGGTTCGGGAGGTGGGGGAGAAGGCTAGACTGTGGCTAATTGATGTTTTTAGAGCGGTCCCGGCAATGTCGGCCTCAGTTGCACTGCTTTCCCAGGTCTCGACTAAGGATTTTTTTGTGTTTGTATAAGATTATCGGAGGAATTGAGTGTATGATGATGGCCTTGGATGTGAGGGGGGGGAATTCGATTATGGGTTTTTATTTTATTTTATTGGGGTCAGCTTAATACTATTAATATCGAGCATTACTATTTCTATCTCAAAATCCAATTATGAGGTCTGCTTCTGAATTTCATCGGTGACGGAAAGCTACCGATATTGGAAAGTGGTAAAAACATTGTATAAAACAGAAATGAAGACCCTTTTCCGGACTATCATAGACGAGTGACTAGATGAGATATGTGACCAAGATTCCCTATCCAGAGAAATGGCCTCTGCGCAAGCCCTTGATACCGAACCCCGCTGTGGGATTGTTCTCCAGGCCATCATGCAATAATTGGAATCCTTACCACCCACCGAGTTACATCAATATATTATACTGAGTTTCACAAAGCCCCCCGGACAGCATCCGGTTATCTTCCTATCTCCAGGCCTTTTCAGGACCCAAATGGAGGAGGCCCCCTCCGCGGGGATACTATCCAATTTATAGTACCTCGGAACATCACGACCTCAGAACAGCACACAAGAACAGCATCCAGAAAGGCACAAGCACTCTGCATAAAGTCTGCGCCCGCCCCTGAGCCCCACTACTCGAGGAACCTAGTCCGCACGAACAAGGACCTCTTTTCCCGATCACTGACTTTGATGTCCCATCCAACTCCTCCCCCCCAATTGAACTTATTACAAGATAGATAGATCTAGAGTGGCTCTTACCGACCGCCCCTCTGATCTCTGCATTTGCACGATACCAATACCGTATTATATTTTCTACTATTCCAAGAATACATACGTGCATTCCGCGTATGCACTCCTACACCAATGATTCCTTCAAGATCTCTCCCTTATATAGTGCCTCGCTTCTCCTTCCCTTCCCCTCTTATTCTCCACCCCCCCCCCGAACCAAGAGAGAGCATTCAATAAAACTCCAATTTCGTTTGTTTTGCATAATCACAATCCATAGTAGAACCACCTACGACCACCACGACCACCACAGCACCGTCAAAATCCGAGTGATACTCATGATGCGAACCAACCCCACCAACCAACCAACCAGCCAAAATTCTCAAAAGCCTATCACATTTCGGAAATTCCAATAATTGGGCAAGCAGAGTACGCCGCCGGAGTTATGTACAGTATGATACCTCCTGTAGCAATTTCCGGGCCCTTTCTTCTCTTTCTTCCTTCTCCCTTCCTTCGGACCGCGCAACCCCCCTTCGCTATTGTATCCTCCCTCCCTTCGCTCCTTTTCCAGAACGCAGAGAAGTTTCAACCCCACACAGCACAATTATCCAACTATTATTATTATATGAACAAAATAAAAGCGCCAGGAAGATCTTTTCGTACTTGCACAGTACAGGACTGGGATTTTGTACCATACGAAAACATCTCCCCTGCCACTTGTTATATATATATAATATATATATCGGAAGGTGATAACTTCCCTGCAGCTCGCCACCACCTACCTACCTACCTACCTCACCTCACTTCAAGGCGAGAATTATTTATTCTATTATTATTATCATTATTTAAATTTTCCTAAACCAAGTCTTAGCGCCCTATCCTATTTATTAATTGAGGGGGGAGAGATGAGATGAGATGAGATGGTCTTCTTTTCCTACTTAAAGGGGGAGGGATGGAGGGAGGGGGGGGGGTGAAAGTTAGTTCGTGTAAGGCCGACGGGGATATAACAATAATATTATTATTATTATTATGGCAACCATGTTTCCTGGAAATGATTGATCGACAAAATACTCGTACGGTACTCGAGTATGATACAACGGACACACACACAAAAGTTATCGAACGCTCATTTATCCCTCGCCAAACTCTTACTACCGTGCCATACGGGTAACCACACCCATACGGTACAACTACTAGTACAGTACATCTACCTCGTCCCTCCAGCGCAGCAGCGCAGTAACTTGACAACAAACAATCAATCAATCCGCAGTCGCCAACCCCTTCCTTCCCAAAGACAAACAACAAAATTTACACGGGTGTCATCATAATTCAGGAATTGACGATGATGACGGACGATGGGACCTGTCTGTCACTCATAATATGGAGGGTAATGATGTCTGACTAACCGTATTATGGGTACATGTAGGCCTACGGCAACTGGTACGGGTAACTGTACTCGTAATGTCCTGAACGTTTGTGAACACGAACCACTATTGCATGATGTCAGGATTCGGGCAAAAAAAAAAAAAAGAAAGAGCTGAATTTTGGGTGTATGTGTGCAATAGAAGTTTGTGGTGTTCACAAACGTCAGGACATTACGAGTACAGTTGCTTCCCCCCGTCATACTCATAAACCTTAAATGTCCGACAGAAAGCGCAATTTCATTTCACTAGAACTCTTATTTCTAGTATCATAACTGTAGATGGGTACGGTGGGTAGGTAAATTGTGTTTTACAGAGTAGAGTACCGATATAAGGCAAAGGAAGGAAGGAAGGAGTGTTCCCGGAAGTATACTAGTACACATGATACTGTGGAAATGCGTACCCCCCCCCTTCCCCCCTTTTACAACGATAGAGCCACATCCGCTACCCATCTTCCAGCAACAACAAACAAAAATAAAAATAAACAAACAAGCAGCAAAGCACTCTTTACCCGGCCCTACTACCACTTTGGAACTTCACATCATAGCTTATCACTCTCACACTCTCTCCTGAAGATAATTACAAGTTCACGCGACAAAAAAAAAGTGCACAAAGAAAACGGCTCACATTCCAGATCAACAACTTCGTAGCACAAATTCCTTCGAGGACAGGGGATGCACCGCACCGATCGCCCCAGACACGGCTATAATCTGAGACAAAGAAAATGAGGAGCATGCGGTGGTAGGACAAACCAGGGGCGGCACTATCCCAAACTCGAGTAGATCACCATCCAGATTACCGACGTGCCAAGTCGACTGAACGAAAAAGAAAGGAAAAGCACAGCTCAATTATGGTGTCGTAATAACACAAAAAAGTGCACAAAGAGAACTGGTTTTTCAAGACGGAGCTTATTTTTCACCCACCCCACAAAACCCTCAAAATCCAACTCAACTCACGACCTTCAAGACCAAGAATCTATAACGGAAAAAATAGGTAGAAAAGGGAGAACCCAAATAATTCACAACTAGAAATTACACAGAAACGCGAACCAACACCCCTTATGTAATAAGCTATAGCCACACCACGTTTGCCAGTACCATGTCAACCAAACCAGAGAATTGAAAAACCACTTCATCCCATTTGAATGTTTTTCCCAGCAAAAGCAAGATATAGCAGATAAAAGTCATCCATCATCAAAGCGGTCGATGGAGCGCTCGCTGCTTACAAGAAGAAAGCGACGACAGCAGCACCGACGGCCAAGATAGAGAAGCTCTGAATGGAAGCCGAACCAGTAAAGGTGGGTGGAGTGGTTGGGGTGACTGGGACGGAAGTGTTCTTGGTCGGGTAGGGAACACCAGTTCCAGAAGGAACATATGGCATACCAGTTCCTGGGACGTAGGTAGGGACCGGCTTGTTGGTCATGGTAGCCGAGGGACACTAAAGAGCACAATTAGCCAACTAATCCATTAGGATGAATTTAATCACGAGGACTAACCTGAGGACCGCCAGGGCAGACCGGAGTGGCGACGGAAGGGCAGCTATATCCAGAGCAAGCAGGCTTGCTGGCAGAAGGAACAGCGTGGATGAAGGTGGTGTTGGCATGGACAGGAATACTGTAACCAGAGCTGGGAACCGGGGGAGTCGGGGGGCACTAATTGAATCCAGATTAGCAAATCGTTCCAAAATTCATATCAACCAGCTTGAGAAGAACATACGTGAGGAGATCCCGGGCAGACAGGAGTCACAACGGGAGGAGGGGGAGGATAGGGAGAAACGGTGCTGACAACCGGGGCACTTGTGCTAGACCTCCCAGGGCAGTTGGTCTTCTCAGGTGCGCAAGAAGTGATGGTGACGACCTCGGTCTGGTAGACAACATTGCCTGGCATAGCCATGGCAGTGGCACCAAAGACAGCGGCGGAAACGGCAATGGTAGAGAAACGCATTTTGACTGTTTGTGTTGTGAAAAAAAAAAAGGTGCAAGTCCTGGAGAAGGGAGATATAAAGTGGGAAGGGTAGAAATTAAGATAAAAGAGTTTTTTTAAAGAGTGTGGGGGGGTTTGCTAAAAGAGCGACTGGTAAAGCGGGTTGGACGCGGTAGACTGTGAGTGGTGAAGAGGGAAGGAGAGAGAGAGAGAAAGACCGGAAGGGGGACTCAGGGCCATCCTTATAGGCATTGAGGGTGGGGATCGGGATAGGGGGCAAGGGGTCCAAGATTGGATTAGCTTGAGAGAAGAGAAAAGAGGAGATGAGTGAGTGAGAGAGAGAGGTGGAGAGAAATGGTTTCTCTTCTCACTTCTCCCCTTCCTCACAATCTCGGGCCACAATCCACAAACTGCAAAGCCAATCACCCTCAATTTCCCATCCCTGCACAAAATCCCAGTACAAGTATTGAGCACACACACCCAATCAAATCCATCAAATTATCCTTCATCCCATCGCCGCTCCGGGTAACAAAAAAAAAACCCGTTTAGCCTTTTTTTCTTTTCTTCGCAGAACAAGCCAAATTTGCACTCCAAACAGGCAACAATCAGCAAAAAGTGTGGCAAATCACAACGGCAACTGTGCTGTACCGTACCTGATCCCCCCCCCCCCCTAACCTCCAAGACCTTCCCAATCTAACTAAATGAGAGCGCATATCCACGCCAAGTAATCTAACTCCACCAACCGGGCTGACCAGGGCAAAGGCACGGAGTCGTCCGCTGTGTTTCACCATCAGGCAGGATAGGAAAGTCACGGACGACAACAGGAAGAGTGGAAAAGAAAAGAGAAGGAATGGAAGGGGACCCTTCTTGACGATCCCAATTTCCGCTTTCTGCTGCTACGTGTATAATGTATAGTACTGGCGGCGAGGGGGAGTGGGCGGTCAATTCCGCAAGGTGCATCCGGTCGCCTATCCCATCACGCATTTGCGCAGGAACTTCGTACCTGCCTGATACATACATACATACAGTTGCTTCTACAAGTACCAGTACTAGTACATGTAACAGGCAAACTTGAACAACCCGATTGAACAACCCGATGGTCCCCATTACAACAATGGTGAAGATGTATTATACTAGTACGAGTACTAGTAAAGTACTCTGCTCAGAAAAGCGCCATAAACAGGAGAACTTCCCGCACAATTCCTACTCCTATTCATACTTTTCATACTGTACTAGTACTTGTGCTGTGCAATTTCACATCCATCCATCCATCCATCCAAACAACCACCATACCCTATCTTCCTTACCTATCTCCCTCACGCTCCCTCCTTCCCTCTCTCTCTCTCCTCGGCCCTGCAAGTCAAATCACCAAGCCAACGCAAACCTAAACATAGATCCCTCCCCCATTTCGCAACACATGCACGCACTTCCCGCCCCTTCCCCCCCCCCTCCATAATAAAAAGGAGGATCCATCAAACACACTCCCGCAGCCATCGGGGCAAGGGCTAGACCAGACCTCCTTTCCTTTCCTCTTTTTTTTCTTTTCTATCATATCTTATTCTTTTCTTTTTCTTTTTTTCTTCACCCATCCGTTTTTGTGCCCTTTTTCATCCATTGGAAAGCACTTGTAAGTGTATGAACAGGACACAGCGCGCCATGCCATGCCATGCAGTATCACTCGAAAACCTTATTGGGCGGGTATGTAGGGTACTGTACCGGTACTCCAGAATAGTGCTCTCGAAAGGTTGATGCTGCTGCCTACTGCAGGAAACGGTACTCTTAGTGTAAGCAATGAGTGGACGGGGTGTGAACCGGCGCTCCAGGGACCTGGTGCTTGTACTCGAGTAGCGCAGCGTGTCCTGGAGGGTGGTTTATCCCTACGAAGGGGCTCGAAGCGAGCGAGTGAGCGATAAGGGAGATGTAGCTACTGCCCCTATTCTTGTGCGTGAACCACCGTGGAGTACGGCACAGAATTGCGGGTTGGATTTTGTGGGGAGGACTTTGCCGGGCGAGACAGACAGCCAGACAGAGGGACAGAGAACGAGATCGTACTGTGCCAGTACGCTCGAATTTAAAGACGGAGAAGAGATGATACCCACCAAAGTACTATACAATCCAAGGAAAAGGAGAGGGAAGATAATATCTATAGATGCACTGCGAGGAGAGACGGCGAAAAGCAAGAGCCCAAAGAAAGAAAGAAATAATAGGAAGTAATAATAATGGCCCGAGAAAAAAGACACAAATACCATGAAATAATCCCAAATAGAGTGAACTTTTGTGTAAACCTTTCTTCCCTTTTCTTTTTTTGTCACCGGCCTCAATCCAATTCACCGCCAACAGTGTCCCAACTGTCCGTATCCAACCTTCCCGCCGTGCTAAAGATAAAATAAGGAAAAGCCTATATACGGTACTCGCACACAAGGAAAATAGGAGAGCTGGAATATCGCCGAGAACGAAATCAAGATAAGAATGAAGAAAGCAAGCGGGCAGAAGTGGACGGAAAAGGAGGAGATTAGTGGATCCATAGTGAGAAGCAAAAAAAAGACTTTACTAGGGGAATACAAAACCCAAATTTGATATGACAAACTTTCATATACCACAATCTTCCACAACTACCTGCAGGCTGGATTTGTGTCTGCTTTTCTATTTCTTGGGCCCGGGACCAGCAGCAGCACCCCCACGCCTTTTGGGGTTAGTTCTTGTAGGCTTCTTCTTCTTCGGAGCCACTGGTTCGCTGCTGCCCTCGATGAATTTGATGAGTTCATCGATACTCCGAGAGTCCATTCTTCCCAACCCAGACGCAGAGGTCGTTGATTCAGCTACTCCGTGTGGAGTGACAGATCCTTGACCAACTTGGGGCTGCGGGCGGGTCGACATAGTTACGTGCGGTGTCATTGAGAATCCCCGTTTCTTACGCTCCTGGATATCCTTTGCCTGCTTCGCCAGGAGCACTGCGTTCTGAGTGAGCTGATCGAGCCAGCTCTCAGCTTCTTTAGTGTTGCGGTCGTTCGGTCCGAGCTTCGCGTGAAAGACGTTGTAGGCATCACGCATCCTATTGACGGCTCCCTTGGAATCGTGGTCGAGGGCAAGAGCCTGCGCAAGCTGAAAATACAGCGTGGCCGTATGCGGGGATTGTTTCCCGAAGATGGATTCGCAAACGGCCAAGGATGCCTCGAACCACCTGCGGGAGTCGGTGTAATGCTTCAAAGCTTGGAGCATCACTGCAACGTTGTTCATTGTCGTGACCGAATCGGGGTGTGCCTGGCCGTATATAATTCTCCAGAAGCCGAGTGCATGCTTGATGTAGGCCAGTGCAGTCCTGGTATTTCCGTTCGCGTGCTCAAAGAGTCCCAGATTGAGGTAATTGAGCAGCGTCTCGGCAGAATCAATCCCCAATGTCCTCTCTGATACAATCACCGCTTTTCTGGCTAATTCTACAGCAGCTGTCTTTTCCTCCAATTGGTAATACAGCATGGAAAGTGTGTTGTAAACGCGGGCTACTTCGGGATGCAACACCCCGTAGATTTGCTCGTGCAACGAAAGCGATTCGAGAAGGAGTTCTTGACCCATTTCCTTGTGATCTTGAATGAGCGACATGCGGCCGGCCTCGAGAGCCTCCTCAGCCAACAAACTCTGCGGCACTATCGCGTTAGTAGGCCACTAGATAATCAAGGTAAAACCACCAAAATCAATCAGAGAGTACCTTAGAGGATGAATCCTTGACAACTGGCACAACGTTCATAATATCCTCGGGATCGAACGTTATCGAGGGACCTTTGAGAACAAGGGCCTCATGTATCGATGCCACGAGCGACTTCTTCTTACTGCTCGACTTGCCCTTTGAATTTCCATTAGTGGATGGCAATGCCTCACTATTGACACCCGCAGCCTCTGATGTGAGTTTGGGAGGGCCAAATTCATAATTCTTGATTCTCAATTGGAGACCAAATTTGAGAGCAATCTCCCGAAGCATTTGAAGGTGTTTGATGCCGCTGGTCCAATCCTCTTGAAGACTGTACCGATACCTCTTGCTAACCTCCTTTTCAATGCTCACCCGGAGACCCTCGATAGTCAATTTCTCGAAACCAAAGTCGGCATCGTGATACAGCTTCCAGAGACCTGCATCCGGGATAACCTTTGGGTTGGGGTTGTGCCTAGCTCCCAGAAGGCAGTTAAGGAAATGCGAAACACAGAAAGGGACCAAGGGGCCGGGGAGACCACGGAGCATGGCATTCAAAATATGCTTGCAGGCCCTAGAGACCATCTCTTGAATGGCGAGGGTTTTAATGGAGCCTAATTTGGCCCCTTCATCATCCGCCGAAGAGGCGATAATCCCGAGATAGCGAACATTGATGCCCCGCTTGTGCATGAGACGGGAGAGAGAATGGCCGTCCATGGGTGATCCGACCTCGCCTTCAGCCAGATCGGAAATCTAGCAATGCACGTTAGCTGAGTAGGAGTTTTTAGCGAGGCTGGGGGAAGTTTTACCAATCTTGGTATTGCCATTGTTAACAGGAAATTGCAAGCATCTCTAACGTCTTTCTCGTCTTTCTCCATTTGGGCCTTTTCCTCCTCGGTTTCCGGTTTTTGGCCGGAGAGGACATCAGGATTGAGCGAGAATTCAAAGCCAGAAATGTCAATACTGTTGTCCGGTTCCTCGGTCTTCTTTTCTCAAGTGTTAGTATCAGCTTTGCTCTACCGGGTTTCATGGAAACAACCTTCTCAGAATTTTCACTCTTGGCCTCGCCCTCGCCCTCTTTCCCAGCATCGGCCTTCGCTTCACCAGCGTTCTTTTGCTCCTCCTCCTCTTTGGTCACCTTTCGCTTCTCTATTTCGGCGGTAACGTAGTCCCGCATCTTAGATTTCCAGAAACTTTCTACAAGTTCTGGCCTGAGGACGGCCATCCTATGGGGATACCCTTTCTCGGCCTCTTCGCCCTCAACCCCCTTCCAATGTTTCTCCAGAAAGTCCACATCCAGAGGTGTAGTTCTGTACAAGTCCAAAACGTACTTCCTCCCGTCAGTTCCAAGTAAACCTTTAGTTTCAACAGAGGCCACAAGCTCATGTCTCTTCCCCTCTTTGTCCCAGACATTATGCTTCTTAACCCTCATAGCCCGACTCATTTTCTCGAAGAGCGGAACAAATGATTCAGTATTAGCAACAACGTCCTTACCTTCAACACCGCCATAATCAATCTGGCTTTGGCCCTCTTCTCTTGGCCTAAAGATTCCCGGCACGATGCTCTGGGCCACCAGCCTTCTTCCAAGGTAGTCTACAACGACAGTTCCAGGTGTGGACAGGCCCGGAATATCTAATCCGTTAACGTACTTTACTCCCATAACATCCTTTCCAGTAGCCACCCGAGCAGCCTCGTCGCCCCCCTCGCTAGCAAATGTTCCGACACCATCTGCACCGTATGAGAAGAAAATGTTGTTATAGACGTAAATCTGCGCATCTCTCCCTTCAGTAGGGTTTAGCGGAGCCACTTCACCCTTAGCAATCAGAACAACTCCACGAACAGCAGCGTCTGTGTAATCGGCGAATAGCTTAGATAGGAGTCTCTCGCGGAACACGCGCTCCTGTACGGTCTCCCTCGGAAGTTCCCGAGTAGATTGAAACTCCTCATTAAAGTCACGGAGGGAATCGACATTCTCAGTTCCAGCGATCAAATAGGCCTCTTGAGGGCGGGCGACGTCGGACTGGTGATTGCAGTATTTCGTATCTGGTCCCGGAACCAGCCATGGGGCTGCCGGAATAGCATTTGTGGGCGCAAAAGTAACCAAAGCTTCTTTCTTGGCATTCCATTCTTGCAATGCATGGAATTCCTTATTGAAGGATGGAGAAATCAACCCCAAGAGAGTGATTAACGAGTGCGTAGAGAAATCCTTGGGAGCGGGTTTAAGTGCAGGGTCAAACTTGTTACTGCTAGACCGGTTGACGTAAAAGCCAGATACGTGTGAAGTGATATGGAATTGTTCTCCCTCAAGTGTAGTAACCTGAATGTAAATCAAGTGTCCTTTTTGGCGGAGGTGGTGCGGCGGGGGGTTCCAGGGAGATAACGCGATGCTCTTGACACACTTTGGTGCTTGAGAATCTGGAATTTTTGGGAGAAATTGGTCCAGAGAAGCCGGCGCATCAAAGTCAAAGTTAGCCATAGGTTGAAGGCCCTCAATGCTTGACTTATTGGAATCGTTTGCCTCCGCGGCCTCAATTCCGTCAAATAAACATAGACCGGCACTGATCCCATTGACAAGATCTATACGAGGCCCGGCAGCACCAATCAACTCCCGTACTCGTAGTAAATGCAATCTAGCCTCCTTCTCTGTATATGGGTCCTCCACCAGAATCAACTCAGAGTCAGGTGTGATTCCGGGAACGTCCGATAACTCAATGAAGTCACTAATCCGAGTGCCGTTGTGCGCAAGGTGAAAGCACGTGTATTGGAAGGTGTCTGGTAACTCAATGACTGACTGACGGATGTCCTGGACTTGTTCCGAAGCTGATACCTACACCGGAGACCTTAGTTAGAAATAAGGAAAAGAAAGAGAAGGCAGGAACAAAAAGCAAGCAATTTTAATCATATTTATTGCAATTTGTCTACGCTTTACGACGTACCATTATTTGCATGCTATGTGGATGGTGAGGGAGCTTGACAGTCAACTGGAAAACTAATGAATCCGTAGAGTTAGTCCATTGCATTGTCTCGGTCCAGTGCGGCCTGCCATTTCGGTAGGAAGAAGAAGAAAAACACCCCGCCATAGCATTCTACCCCGCGTGTCTCACATATGGGTTGGCAACTCACGATCATGAAGCTGAGGGACAGCAGCATCGTCCTGAGAAATCCCCTCCCTCCCATCTCCTTCGGTGGTAGGTTGAGAAGTAAGTTTGTTAGAATCTATTTGAGATGGTGTTCCCTCGTCAGTTTAAAAATTTCCTGGGTAGAAACGACCGTCAGGTCCCCCTCCCCCTCCCCCGCAAATAGGGACTCCATTGGAAGCGAGAAATTGGAAGTTGAGTGATTGAGTGAAGAGATATACTTACTCGCATTGAGAGCCTCACCTCCAGTACGGATCTCCTCAGATGTGTTTACCATAGTGATGGAGTGGGTTGAAATGAGGGTGGGACGAAGAACACCGTCGAATACTGAAATAAGAATCACAGGTCCAGGCTCCGCGGCCCTTTCGGCACAGAATTCACAGAATGTTATGAACCTTTCCCTTTACCGACCAAAAGGGAGGACCCGGAAAGAAGGGGAAGAGAGAGAGCAGGGGAAAAGGGGAACAGGAGTAGAAGGGTAAATTTTCTCTTTTTCCTCGAAAGGTTGGTGGAGGAGGGAAAAGAAGTGAGAAAGATGGTTTTTCGTCTGAAGAAAAAAAAGTGTTCGAATATTATATATTTTGTGCCGACTCCAATGTCAGTGTGCTTTAGTGCTGCCGCTACTGTTTTTTTCTCTTCTAGTCTTCCTCCTCCCAAGAGCCCTCACGCGCGCACAAAAAAAAAAAAAAAAAACCAGGGCGAAAATGGACCGGCGAAACTTTCAACCTCCCCACAAACCTTTTCCGGGGGTCTTCGGTAAATCCTTTTTGGTGTGCAAGGGGAAAGGGTAGCCGTGTGGTATGGTAGGATCACGAAAATTAGAAAGAGAAAACGCTCGGCGAATCGCTGGGGACAATTTTCTGTCTACGAGCAGTGCACTGTACTCGAGTTACTGTACAGCAACTGTAAGCATTGGCATGGTGATCGGGATGCGTGTGGAAGAGATAAGGTAATAACCAAACACTTCCGGCTCCATAGACTATTGGAGCAGATATCATCTACCGTCTTGTCGAACGTTCGACTCTCCATTACCACACTGTTCACCGCTGTTAATGCCACCCGGGAGTCTCAACCCGCCGGAGATTCTCATTTCCCCAAAAATGCACTCTGACTTTGCCAAGCAAGTATGTGATTGCCGGCATCGAATTTCCGCCGAATTTTATTCCGAGTCCCGGGCCTCTATATGAACAGGACATCCGCCAATCCCATCGCAACATGCTTCTTCCCTTGCATTTTCCTCTCCATTGGGGGTTTAAGTGTTTTTTCGGCGAACGTTTGCACTTTTACCCGGGGACGAACCTGAATCAACCCCGGTAGGGCATGGTACCCCCCTAGTGAAGCTATGGAAATCTAGGAAGCCCCCCCCCAGGTGTAAAGGTGGGGGGGTTCAACACTGCATTCAAACGGATGAGGACCTTGGTGTTGAAACCATTCATGTCTCTTCAGAGAGTTTCCCATGAGGAAGATGTTCTGAGACTCCCAGCGCTGACTACTTTCCAGAGGTTGAATTCATTTATACCACAATGACCACCCGTCTAGCATATCAAATCCCAAGTCACAACTAACATGCAAAATATTAACTGAGTGATTGGAAGGATGACAGGGGAGAAGAAGCTGGTGAAAGAGTTTCCTCATGCGTGGGTCAAATCCGGGGTCCCGAATTGTGTTTTTACCATTCTAGTTATATTATCATTTGCTTGTTAATTCCATTTTCGAGGGTATTTGAAGAGTTTTTTTAGTTTTTTTTAGTTTTTTTTTAGCTTTTGTTTTTGGGCTTTCTAGGCCATACCTGTAGTTTGGAGTGCTTGTCATGGATTTTCCTATATTTTATGGATAAAATCCGGGAATTTAATAACCAAATAAATAATCCATTTCCATCGCAATGCTGAAATGAATCAACGCAAAAAAAAAAAGAGAGAGAGAGAAAACGGAACAAAACGCCATCCACGAGTCTGGATTAAGAAAGGACGGCATGGTATATATATATATATATATATATGTTCTGATAAGGAAGTAAGAGTAAGAGGAGAAAAATAACAAGGGAGATGCAAGGAAAGGAAATATGTCGATAGGGAAACCTTTTAATGGAATGCGCTTTTTGAGTGAGTAGATAGATGTGAATCGACTCCCGAGATATCCAGATTTACCGCGGGCGCGGACCGCAAACTGCTGCCGACGCCGTATGTGCAGGTGGCGGCGTCCAACAAATGTCAAGTCTAAGAATAATAGTGGGTAAAGAATTTATCATGTGTTCGTGGGAATTGCCTACCTTAAGAATCATCCTCTTTTTCCTCTTTGACTTTTTCGCCGCGAGTAACATCGAATTGAATGGATTTCTCGATATTGCCCTTGTAGCCCTTGACTGTCATGTTGTATTTTCCGCCATCACAAAGATCCTGCTCACTAAATTAGCTTTTACTATAAACTAACCTTAGCAGAGAAGTTTTCAACATATTTACCTTGATGGTCAATTCTCTTGTTCTACCCAAGCTCTCAATATCGCTAATTCTCTCAAGAGTCTCTTTCAATTCCCGAGCAAAGCCGGGTGTTCTACAGACTTCCCGGAAGGCATTCTGCATGGGAACCGAATCGGCTCTAACACATGCCCTGGAATCAATGGTGAAAATGTTGATATGGTCAAACGCTTGAATGAATTCTGACCGGGTCATGATCCGTCGGGCCTCGTGGAGCTGCACCTCAGGTAATTTGTGGCCAATCTCAGGGTTGTAATGACCGCATTCGCCGGCATTCCTTTCTTCCATGTCTACCAAATGCTTGACGAGAACCATGGCGGAAGATGCGAACTTCTGTTGGTCCATGACATCGTCATCCATAGCAGAACCAAGAAGACCGCATTGGTTCTAGTACAGAAATCCAATTAGTAATGGTCAACGAGATAGTAAAATGGTGACCAAACCAATAGCCAAGTTTTCTCAATTTCGCAGATTTCCTTGCATTTGGCTACCATATCCTCTTCCCGTGCAACTTTTTTCAAGAAGGCGAGTCTTCCGCCCACCAGTTCATATACTCGTTCCAAGACGTCCATGCTTGCCGCTTCATGATTGTACTTTACTCGGTAATTCTTCAGCGCTGTGATGGCCTTTTCCTTGGAGAGATCCCCAACAGATATGAGCTCCATTCTTGACCCGTTTTGCTTTAGACGCTCGTAAACCCTATCCCATTATATCGGCCCTGCCGTGGAATTAACCGAATAAGCGGGAGAAACGCACCAGTAGTCATCACTGTTGAAAAGCATAGTAACCAATCCACTAGCAGCCCAACATTCCGCTTTCTGTTGCAGTAATTCCAGTAGATCTTTCCCATCATCGTCATTGCGTAATAAATGCATGCTATTGACAATCATAATGAGAGGTTTACCAGTTGCCCTCCTGCGTCTTAGTGCTACCTTTTCCAATTTGTTCAGTGCACGCTCGATGTCAAGGAGGGCTGTTGTGTCACGGGGTCCACGGATAGAAAACAGAGAGCCGATATAATCTTCATGCTGTTATGGATCTCAGTATCGAGGTATGTAGTGAGTTTGATTAGGGCGATGGTACAAATTCAAAATCAAGAGCTTTGCCAAGTCGGATTCGGAAGATTTCGGGGTCTGCATGGGCCTCCATTATAGAGCAAGCTTCGCCTTTGGTTTTATGCATCGCGCTTGAGAGATGTTAGCTGAGGGCCTAGAAGACCAGATTGGAGATCATGTACTTACGCAAGTAGCATTGATGTTTTTCCGGTTCCCTTTTGAAGAATTCAGCGTTGGGCATCACAAGTTCCATTCAAGCGGAGATTATTACCTTTTCTCCAATGAGTAGATAATAGTATCCTTGCTCCCCTCCATTTACAATGCTGTCGATCCTGTCTTGTGCCTCTAACATTACCCTAGAAGCACAAGTATTAGTCCTTGTAGGTGCTACGGATCTTAGAACCTTAAGTAATCAACGACGGGCAAGTTGGTATCAAGTGTCAACTTGGGGTAAATATCCATAAACGGGACATGGAAGAGGAGTATGAAGGAAATTCCAAAAAGCTTCAAATCGCAGAAACGCTTGAAAGGAAGAGGATTGGGTTACGGGAGAAAGTGAATGGGGTGTTTCGTGGAAGATTCGAAAGGTTCGGGGTACCATGGATCTTCACTATCACTGTGGCCAGCTGTAGCCACGTTCAATGCCGGATCTCCCCTCTCGAATGCATGGTTGATTTTCTGTAAAACGAGTTTTTTGTAGTACTTGTGATAGGCGTATCCGGCTAATCTAGAGGTAAAATTTCCAAAACATCAGTTATCGGGATCACCATAACAGTCGACATTAGAGACTGTTTTTCCATACCCTAATATAGCAAGGGATGCCCCAGTTGTGGCGGCAGATTCAAACATTTTCCACGCAGTCCCTTTCAATTTGCGTTTTTTATCCTCTCCTTTAGGAGGAGGTTTCCCCCCTCCTCCCCCACTACCCCCTCCATCGCCATTGCCGGGTGATACGTAGAACATCCCACTCCCGCGGATTCCTCCCCCAGCCTGGTTACCCCCCGGGGCCGCCATATCCTCGACGTGTCCCCATTTCTGTGTGGTTGGCTGTGGTTGCAAGTCACTACTAGGGCCAAATTGATAGTCGTTGCCACCTCCGACACTGCGATAGTTTGTATTCCAGCGCTTCTGTTGCCAGATACAGGGAAGCAACAATCCATGCCGCGAGCTCCCTGTGCGAAAAAGTACAGAGCGACAACTCTGCTGGAAAGAACGGGGTATAATCGCCGCCATGCTCGAAAAGCGAGGGAAAATAGCAAAACCGAGAGGAAGGAGTTCCTAATTAATGCGAAGATGCGAATTGATGCTTTTTGCTCCTCCCTCCGTTTCTCCTGTGGTGAGTTGGTTGGGGGGGGGGGTTGAAATACGGGGATGAAGGCTGTTAAAAGGGTCCACCCATAGAATGGGGTCCAGATTCTAAATTGAAGGGGCTCTAATAAAACTTGCGCTCGGACTCGGGATCGGCAACTAGGGTCAGAGGGCAAAAAGAGTTGGATAGCCCCCTCCCCTGGGCCGAGAATAAATAGTGACAATGGCGTCTCGTGCCGGGAAACTTTTTTTTTTCTTTTTCTTTTGTGGGAAGATGTCCACACCAGTACGGTACTCGAGTATGTGATTGAGAGATGGCTGAAGAGAGGGGAAGATCACGAGAAATGCTGATATGCACAGAGATTGAAATCAGGGCAAAGATATCATGACGAGATCTTGTGCTTGAGAGTAAGTACCTGCAGCCCTCTAGCAAATGATCCATATCAAATCGGTGGATATCAGAAACATTACGTGGTGGGGGGAGCCATTTTTAACCCTCGTACTGGTGTCGAAAGGTTTTCCATCAAGAATTATAGGCGATGCGAGTACCGTACGGAGGTACAGCTCCTAAGTTTTGTATGTTCCACAGGGCGTAAGGCCAGCAAAACTCGCTTGTGGAACGTACAGTACAAAACTTAGGCGCTGTACCTCCGTACGGGTCTAGAATGAGTTTTGACACGGTATCACCCTAAAGGCTCCTCATAATCCAGGCCATAGTGATGAAATCTGACAAGGATATGAGGTGTGCTTATTATTTTCAGCTCGCTCTCTCCCCTCTTTTCTTCTCCCTACCGTAGCTCTAGGAAATGTTAAGGCGTAGCCAGTGTTCGCAACGGGCCAGACCGGACTAGGAGGACTGGAGGCCGTCCGCGCTAGGCCAGACCGTCCAGATGTGAGGCCGTGGACTAGGCAGTCTAGTCAGGGGAAATGGCCGGACTGGACGGACTGGACTGGCCTGAAAATGGCCTACCAGAATTTGTAGGTAGTTGATAATAGGATTTTGTAGGCATCATATCTCATGGATCTTAAAAAGGTCATTAGCTTGTCGGCTACTCAACTTCATTTTTTTCTTTTTCTCTCAATGCTACAGCATTGTTCAAGTTATCTGATTGAGTTTCTTCTTTATTTGAAAATTATTTCACTTAACTGTACGAACTTATACCATTTACCTCCCCACAGCCTGCTGTAGTTGTGTTAAGAATTTTTAAATCACAGTGATGGTAGCTGTAGGCGGACTGTAGGCGAACTATAGTCAGTCCAAACTGCTACTCCTATGGTCTATAGGACTGGAGTCTAACCTTACTCCCCTCACCTACTGGACTAGGCAGTCTGGGCACTACCGTGGACTGGACGGACTGGCCGCTTGCGAACACTGGGCGTAGCCCACGACGCACCCCGCTCGGAAAGCCATGACCTGGGGCGCAGAGTGGTACCGTAGGCCGATGAACCACGGTAATCTAAAGAACCATCTATGATACCGATGAGTTAGGTGCGGTAGGCTATAAGCCGACAGACAATTGGCAGCATTGGATTAAATAGTTGGACAGATGCCAACGCTTTACATGGTTTGCCGTGCCTGTAACTCTGGACGGTAGATGTCACTGCCTCAAAAGTTTCGGCTGCATTCGTGGAAGGGAGGAATGGCACCCGGTTGCTGAGAGAACCAAACCACAGCATAATAACAAAATCGTTACCGGTATGCAAATACTGGAGTACTCGTACTTGCCTGTGATAAACGGCCACTGATAGAGAGCAAACCAAATCTCTACACGCTATGTGATGCGTGACAATTGAGATACAACGCCAGTAGGGTAGTTCAAAGGACTGATTCTGCTCGAGTGCTCGAGTAGTCTTCAGCCGACAGGGAAGGGTCATTCAAGGATACTCCACTCAAAGGCCCGAGAAGGAGTGGGAAATTTTTTTGATATCCTAAGGAGGCAGGGGGGTCAACAGCTTGCTTAATCTACTCGTATCATACTCGGGGAACTGGCCAAAGTTTGTCACACAAGGAAGCAGAAGAATCATCCCTCAGGGAGAGTCAGGCTTCCCGTGGATCGCACGGCCACACCTCGGCTTATGGAGCCTTCATTAGCCACATGTTGATCATTTGCAAAAAAAACTTGTGCCACACCCTTGACGTAACGTCGCGTCAACTTCATCTAGTCCCTGACCTTGCCCTCGACTCTTTCAACCTCCTTTTCACAACTTTCTCCCCAAACTCTCCCCTAGATTTCCTCTTACAGCAAACGGAGCGAAAGAAGAGGGGAAGAAAAACAGACACATCCTACATTTGATGCTCTAGCAATGGCTTCACAAAAACCGTCTGCCTCCGAAGCTGAGAAACTTGACGACGACGGCAACATTCCCCAACCTCCATTCCTATCACCGACTTCGCCAAGTCCTAGCCTGGTATTTTCACCAACAGAGATTCTCATAGCATCCATATATCCTTTAACTCTCATAGCTGGTTCAACCTTCTCGGTATTCTCGCCCTCGCCAGCATCCACCGACTCCTACTTCTCGCGCAAACGCAATATCTTCAACGTTTTCTTCGTCAAGTACGGATGGTTATGGACTACTCTGGTCTTTCTAATACACACCAGCCGTCTTCGATCTTCGTCAAAGGCTAAAGCGCTGTTACGATATGCCGTTGCAACTGTCTGGTGGATTTCAGTTACCCAATGGTTTTTTGGGCCACCGATAATGGATTGGACATTTTTGGTCACGGGGGGCAAATGTCAGCTGGTTGACACCGACCCCATGCGCGCAAAGGAAGAGATGGGCACTGTTCAAATGGTTTTTACCAGTGCCGCCTGCAAGGTTGCCGGTGGGAAGTGGAGCGGCGGTCATGATCTCAGTGGCCACGTGTTTCTGCTTACTCACGCCAGCCTGTTTTTGTGGAGTGAACTTTTGCCCATCCTGAGCCTTTCGGGGGCTGCTGGGTGGGAAAGTGTAGGGGTCCTGGCACTTCTGGGATTGTGGTGGTGGATGCTATTAATGACGGGCGTATACTTCCACACATGGCTCGAGAAGGTTAGTTGCCCTCTTATTACCAGTGTTTGGAGTGTCTTTACAAGTTCTAGACAGGTGCTAATGATATCTTGGCCATCAGGTAACTGGCTGGATCGCCGCAATAGCCCAATGGGCGGTGTTATATGCGTGGGCACTGAGGTCGCACCCCACCGCCCGGAGCGCTTTTGGAGTTCCAGGTATCTGATTTTGTTTGCTCGCTGTGGATTCAGGGTTTCACTGTTAATAGCGGTTGCGGAAGGATAGACAAGGCGCTTTTTAGTTGTTAATGCGACTTATATTTATTTCATTTTTCATTGCCTTTATTTTTTTACCAGTGCGTCTTTGTGTTTCTAATCATGTGGCCAAGTGTTATGATTTCCTCGAACACTCTACTTTTATGTAGGTCGAGAGGACCTAGATTGTACATGTAGATATCATAGGAATAAATATGCCAGGTCCCTGGGATTTCCCTTTTCCGGGATCTAACTGCAGTTTTGTAAATACCGGATGTCACTGAAGCCGCTCAACGTCGGCTTCCGCGTAGCATTCATATGGGGGGGTAGGGAGGACCGCAATCCACTTACCACAAATCACCCCTTATTCCCGCCCTCCAAAACGTCTTTCATAGGAATCTCCCCGCTACCCCTCGGCAAAGGTTTTGGCTGATTCTCACCCTCCTTCCAGCCGATCTGTCTCCCAATCAACCCATCATCATCCTACCAACAACTCACCCACGAAGAAGGCCCAACTCACCATATAAATAATCCTAAAAGTAGCCGGCAGCCTCCCCTCCTCGCCACCGTGCAACTCCCTATATACCCCCTCCGCTGCCATCAACACATCTCTCCCAATCGGCCCCACCTCTCTAGCAAAAACTGCATTTCCCTCACCCATCCCATTCAAGTCGGCTATGAGCGCAAACACATCCGGGAACTCCACAACAACATCATCAACATCTATCGTCAGCAGCTTAAACCCCGCCCTCTGCATCAAGCCACCAATGTCGCGAACATCTGCCAGCGGCGAAACCCGCGGCGACACGCCGCCCCGCCGCTCCAACTCCGCCAACTGCAGCGACGTCCGCAATTCAAACAGAGTGTCCCCGCCTAGCATCGCGGCAATAAACGGCGCATCAGGCTTCAGTATCCGATTGATACTGGAAAGCGTATACGGAAGGTCGTTTATCCAATGCATCGACAAGCTGGAAACCACCGCGTCGAAGGTGTTCTCCGCGAACGGCGGCGCCTCCTCGTCCGCCACCACCCGTTCTATCGGCAAATTATCATTAAATTCCAGTTCCGCGTCCCGGTACAGCAACTCGCGGCTCATGTCCACGCACGTCAGTTTTTCCAGCCGACTGCTTATCCCCAGCGGGAGCTGCCGCGCGATGTGGCAGGCGCCCGCGCCCAGGTCCAGCATGTGCGGGAGCGGCCGCTGGATGTCCTGGATGCGGTCGATCAGGCGAAGGGAGATCTCGGATTTTAGGTAGTCGGTTGCGCGACTGTGCACCGGGTTTTGGGTGGACCGACTGCGCTGGAGACCTTTCGTTCGGCGGTTGAACACCTGGTAGGTTGGGTTTGGGGTTGTGGTTGTGGTTGTTGTGGCTAGGCCTCGGAGCGCTCCCCTGAGGCGGGAGATGGGGAGGAGTGGCATTGTGTGCGTCGAGTTAGGGGCGGGGAATACTCGAGCAGTGTTTTTTCTGTTTGGGGGAAGTAAACTTGATGATTGTGGTGACACGCAAAGCTTGACCGGTTGGTAGGGTTAGGGCTAGAGTTTTCCCAGCGCTAGAATAACTCACCGGCAAAGACACTAATAGTTGCTTCCCGGCTCGTGAGATACAAGCAGTACGGTACTTAGACGCAAACTTAGGTGATAATGTAAATATATTTTCAAAAAAACAAAGCCTATAAAGGATTCCAGTAGTCTATGTATTCGGGCATCTTACGATGCCTATAATTGTGGGGGCTAAGTTTGGAACTCTCATCCTGATGTCAATCCAGGCAGGGTGGACTTACAGTAGCTTAACGACCTACGGTATTTAAACCACCGCCGAATAGCACAATCCAGGCTTGAGAAACAAAAACTTCAAGTAATCACACACTTACGGTACATACCCCGGCACTATGATCGTCAATGTCCATCGCTACGACCTCATGTGAGGAGCGGAGCAGTAACAATTGATCATAGAAGGTCACTCGCAAATTTTAAAAACTTCAAGCGACCACATAAGAGAGAGAGTCAATGACCTACGGTAGAATACATAACGCAGACAACCAAGGCCATCAGTGAGCAGAGTTGCACTATTCTTAGCTAGAATTCTTAAATGTTTTTTTTTTGCCACCTTCGGGCGGAGGGTGTACCGGGCGGCTACTATTCCTGGACATCGCTTTGAGTTGAATACCGCTATGCGTGTTCAATTCTGTGCTGCGATGGGGTGGTACATGTCATCCGCCTTGCCCACTTTCTCTTTTGTGTCTCTTGTTATATATTAACGAGTAACAGCTTTATATATGTCTTGGAAACAAGGATCTGAATTCGAGAGCGCAAATGCATGGCTAAACTAGCTCTGGTTTATTCTTCGGATAGTGATAAGCCTCCCTGCCCTCGCAACTTAAGACTAATGCTTCTTTTTAAAATAACAGATAGGCTTCCTCTCTGAGATTGCAGTGATACTATGTAGTTATGATAGAGGACATGAATATCAAATCTAAGATCAGCACGAAGATACTATCTATCTATATATTCTCGCTGCAGCGGAGTTCCAACGACTCACTATCTGCACCCCTGGGTCTGGCATCCATTAGTGAAATAAAGCGTCGGATCAAACCCCTTAGAGAAAGCATTGTCCCCTCAAAAACAAAGATACAGCAGCAACACGCGTGTTAAATCACGATTTAGATGCGAACAAAATAAAAGAGAGAGTTATGGCCCTGGATTCTGAGGTTCTCCCCTAGGGCGTCTGTTCTTCTCCAGACTTCAGGCGTTTCCCCTCTGACATTGGCGATTCTTCTTCTCTGGGTTTTGGCGAAGCACACGCTCGACCCTCCGGCCTGCGCCGATTTTCCACTCCTCCACCTTGAGAGGATGCTTCGCTTCAATCCTCTTATCATCCAGCAGCATCTCGACAATACTCAGATGTCCTTCGTTGATGGCGATGACCAGAGCAGTTTGATCACACCGAGCGCACGTAGCGTTAATATCAAGCCTCCCATCGTCCAACAGGAGCTTAACAATCTCATCAACACCACGACGCACAGCGCAGTGTAACGGCGTCCAGCCATCGTGACCAAGCACGTTGAGTTCAAGCCTGGGATCCGCCAAGAGTACCCTGGCCATGCCGACCTGACCCCTGCCGACAGCCACGTGAATGGGTCTCCAGGAGAACCTATTCTCGACATTAACCTCCAGCTCCTCCCTCTCCAGAAACGCCTCGACCATGCCCTCGCTGCCATGCACACAGGCAAGGTGGAAGGCCGCTTCCCGGTTATCGTTCCAGCAGTTAACGTCGACATGGCGGTACTTCAGGAGCGTGCGCACCATGCCCTCGTTGCCATTCCAGATCGCGCGCATCAGCGGCGTGTTTCCCGTCCTCTTCTCCCTCGCGTTGACGCTTATCCCCGCCTCTATAAGCGTGTGCACGGCGAGACCCGACTCGGTCACCACCGCGTTGTAGAGGAGCGCATTATCGCCGGTGAATTGGAGGATTTGTCTGTCGAAGAGTTTCGCGACGGCCGCGACGTTCCCGGTCCTCGCCGTCTGGAGGAGTAGACGTTTGCCGTGGGTGGCGGAGCGTTCGCGGAAGACCGCGTCGATGAGGGGTTTGTGCAGGAGGCGCGCGAGGCGGCGGTTCGTTACCAGGAGGGAGTGCAGGTCGCAGATTGTTTGGTCTTGCGCGATTTGTAGGATTATCTCGTTTGGGAGATTGAGGAGTGACATGGTTGCGGTTTTCTTATATAGTATGCACTCCCCGGAAGCCGTCTGTCGACAGAGGTCATGTAAGGCTGAGTTGTGAGTGGGGGGGAGGGAGGGAGAGGGAGGAGCTGAGGCCACCGTCCTGGGTTTATAGGTCACGTGCCTGAGAAACACACATATCTTAAGTCACAGAAAGTCACTCGCTTATACTGCTCGCATTTCTGTTGGAAAATGTGGTTCCTCATGATCCAATTACTGGTGGTTGACCGCATCAGCTACCTCTTGCATATGGATGTCGAGATGAGGGTGTCACTAGTGCGTCATGTTAGGGAGATGGCCCGTATGGTATAAGACACAGTGTCGGGTGTGACTGCTGAATCCATGTAGTATATTAACTTAGTACCTCTTTCTCACAGGAGATGATGGATAGTCAACGAGTTTTAAGAACAACTTTTTCTCTTCAACCAAGCTATTTTACAACAATTTGCATTCCGGGGATTGTGAATTTATGGATAGGTTTTAAGAGTTATCGAGCAATGCTCTGCATGGTATTATATATTAAGCTAGAAAACTAGACCGCACCTCTCCATCCTCCTCCACTCTCTCGCCATAACCCATTAACACCTTCGAATCCACCTTAGTTGAGACCAGCAAGAGCAAAACATCCACCATCCAAGTTGATAAGACCATTCTGCAGAATATCAATTAGCGACTATCAATCTCCAATATGGGGGAGAGGGGGAAACAAACCTGCTTGGTCCCACCGGAGCAGCAAGCCATCTTACCATTGCACTGGCTAGCTCCAGAAAGGACGTCACCTTACTCAATCGATTAGCTATCGTATGCTCAATTTTTCACAGTATTGCGAGGCTCGGAGGATGTTACTCACCAGCAAGAACATTGCCGCCAATATTGTTGCACTTGACATCAAGGCCCTCCAAAACACCAGTATAGGGGCCACTAGCCATTTTGGCGGAAGCATCGTTGCAGCAGTACATCTTCTGTTCCTGTTTCCCGCAGCTCTTACTGTCGTCCTCGAAGCTGGCACTGTTGCCATGGCCGTGCCCCTTAGGATGATCGTCCTTGCCAGCGAGGGGGATTGCGGTGACGGCAACGGCGAAGAGGATGACGGCGAGGGACTTGATGGAAACCATCTTGATAGATTTGTGGGGGGGTTGTTGAAAGTGGGGGAGCTTAAAAAGTAAAAGGGTAAGGTTAGATTGAAGGAATAGTAATAGTGGTAGTAGTGGTAGTAGTGGTAGTGATGAACTGAATGATTCTCGAGTGGATGGAGGACTTAAAAACTACGATGAGAACCTAGGTACTTATACACTCAATCTCACCAGCAAAAACCATCTCCAAAACCATCTCAGGCTTCGATCGTCGGTTTTTTCCCTTCTCCTCTTCTCCTCCTCCTCTCCCGTTGTTATTATTGATAGCTCTATCCTAATATCAACCTTCTTCCGAAGTACTAGTACAGTAGGCTCATGAAGACATGGCTCGGAGTCTACTAAAAAGGACCTTGTCACGATGTTTTGGTCTACTACTGTAGTTGACTCTGCCCCGACCGAGGGCAACAACGGGCCGGTGAGACATTATTAGTCGGGATTTCCAGGGCTTGGCAAAAACACTACCGTACCTCGCGAAGCCAATGCCGTGTTGAGTGCGGTGTACTGTTTGAGTACTGATCTTCGCGTCGGCACTTGGATGCCTACCGTATGTTGTTACCTAGGCGCTAGGAGACTTCGATCATCACTGGTTGACCTGCGAGGTACCATGCTCCTGCGATTGGCTGCGATGCAAACATAATAACAGGGGAATACTCAAGGCGTTAGGCTCTATCAGCCCTAGATGGGTGAGATTGAGACCTTGGGATTTTGTATGGACAACGAATCTGGACTAAGTCGCTTTGAGATTTGGGCGGAAGGGCCCTCTAGGGGTATTCAACTACGAGAACTTGCTTTCAACTAAAAACGAGCTAACTAAAAACACAGGGCACATTAACGTGTATAGGACTCTAGCAATAGTCCAAGTATGATATCTTGCCGCAGGGAATCCTAGCGCCAACAAATCTAAACAAAGAGGGGCTAGAATATTATATTCTTATTCTTATTGAGTAAATTGCTCTTGCACCATTCACCAATCTCGTCACCTAATCGCACTGTCTCACGTCTAATATGGTATGAGCGAGTGTGAGTGAGTGAATATTTTTCATAAAGAACTGACCACACTGGCATGTGGGCACAACACCCCTCCCGTCCAACATATGGTTATCGGAACTTAGAGATGAAACCTGAATTGCGATTGATCGAGTTACTGAAAGATCCTCACGGCAGTTGCGATTGAAAGTCATGATTTGACCTATGTATGGAGGTGGGTCACTCTGCTATAAGATTCTATTGAGTAGGGGGTTTTTTTTTTTTTTTTTTTTTTAAAAAAAAAAGGATCAGCTAGATAGGTGCTGAGCTACTATCGAGCATGAAGTTGGTAGTTTTATTTCTCTTTCGCACTAACTTAAGGTATACTGTATGTTCCCCAGCATCAAGGGGCCCGGGAGAGTAGTTTTCCTCTCTTCGTAGAGTCCTTGCCTCTTCCGGCGAGTTTCTTTCCCTAATATTCTTGGAGGTTAGTTTTAGTTGGTGAGATAAAAAGCATTAGGTGATGTACAGCTTGTTCCCTCTCTCAGTAGGGTTACAATCCATGCACGGTGGAAGATCCCCGGCCTCTTGTTTATTGCATTGTAGTTCGCAAGTACTATCTCTCCTTTTTTTCCGACACAAAATGGCATGTAATTCGATGTCACCTCCGCAGAGCAAACGCTGGTTCACTGACCTAAGTGCTCGAACGGCGCTTGTTAAGCGCTAGGACCGAATTGGACTGAGATCGGCATTGTTTCAAATGATTGTGCCTGCGGTAAGACATGGGGCGGAAAGGCTGGCAATTGGAGGAATCCCTCAATGGGCTCATGCTAGACAGTCCCGAATCGAGAGGACTGCGATAAAAAAGGGTACAAGTACTCGGCGAGACAGCACGGGCAAGGCACAAAAGATTCTTTCAACTACGGGCTGGAACTAATACCTTAATTCACCTCTGTCGACAAATTGAAGTGTTTTTCCTACCAGGGGGAAAAGGGGGAGTGGCCGGGATAATAGCTACAAATGTCTCAGCCCTATCAATTACTGAAACTGTATAATCCCTGGAATATGGAATTCGTTTCTCAGGAGAATATTGTGGCCTAGGTCAGGTCGTTCTATGATGTGGTCATACCAGCACTGGATTACACTGAACTCGAGCGGATAGCCAGCGAGGATTTGTTAGCCAACAAGATGAGTGACCTTTCGTGGAGCCGGCAGAAGGGGGCAGAAATATGCCTGAAAAATAGGTTTATTCTTGTGGTGTCTGGTACAGCCTGCAAGTACCGTAAGCGGGCGGAGCGGTGCCTGGGATGGGCCAGGATTCCCTATGGCGATCTAGCGACTACGGTAAGGTACCGGCCGAAATCGCTTCCCCAGATCGACAGCGGGATGGGGTGTGGTTAGCATGTGATGTGCGTGTCGTTTAAGGTACCGGTAACGAACCCTATTCTTAACTCCAAAGCGGAATGCACGCCAGCCGATGCCAGCTGAGGGGTCTAATGTTCGGAGGAAGTCTCCTCTTGGCTAGAAATGTTTTTGAGAGCGGGAAGCGCTCGCGTCGGCGGGCATCATTAACAGCACTCGAGTAGCAAATTTTGTGTGACATAAGTGAACTGTGGCTGTTCGGGGAGTGAAGAATACTAGTGCCTTAGGATCCTCGCAGAGATCTTTTGACACCCATGAGGCCTAAACAACCGGAGATTATCGGTGCCCAAAAACATAATAAATGATCCATCCAGTTCATCAGCAGGGCAGAACACCGTAAGTGTCCGGAACTATTGCGCCATACGGTCCCGCGTAGGGTATTCCCCGGTCTAAGATCCCAAAGAGATCACAACAATCACTCGACCTACGGGCAATGTTTCTCAGCTTCGACGGCTGGTAGCTCTCCTATGATTATCCTCCCTTAGCTTGTGCCCACTATCTGCACCACTACTTTGCAATTCTCTCTCTCCTGGCATTTTATTTGGGCTAAACCCACCGGCTTCGGCTCTTATGATACCATGGATTTCAATTGTCTAGTTCACTTGCCTGTAGCAATCCTACGTGAATGGGCACTTGGATCTCATCGGGCTGCCCTATATTTGGTACTCGAATAGTGGTTCTTGGGGAAGGTAGTTTATTTCAAGAGAGTGCTAGAGCTAGCCACTTAATACCAGGTGTACTCGAGTAGCCCTAGGTTACTGCAGCATGCCTTTACTTTACATTCCTGATGTTTTTACGAAACTTAAGGGATGCTACTATTTGGAGTGAAAGGGCAAAATTTTCAAGATTATTATAGGATCATACAGAGAGTCTAACTTAGTTGCTTTGTAAGGGAACAATATTTGAAACAAGGCTTGTAATATAATAATCCGCGGTAGCATTCTCAATGCTGAGCTGCCTCCGCTAGCAAAGGCAAGATCTCTAAAGGGGCCCTTCTCTGGGCAGATATTCGGAGGGTTAGTCAATCGGAATTTCCTGTCTGGATGAATCGAGGCAAAGATTCGTTTTCCTACGTGCTAGGAATCCTTTGGTTGTCATGCTTGGCGCAAGGTCCCGGCGCACTGATTTCACTCGGGAAAGTCCTATTAAAGGAATAGTCCAGTTTGGTCAATGATCGACTCAACCACCTGTCCGTCAGACTGTCTCTCTCCGTCTATCTACGAAGAAAAAAAGTACCGGTATGGTATTATAGAAGGGGAACGACTCATAATATAGACATTGAGTATAAGTACCCCTCCTCCCTCCGCCCTTTCCAATCCCTCATCAGCTCCATCACTCTTCACTCTTCACTACTCCACTACTCCACTACTCCACTACTACCAGTGCCAACCCACTCTATTCATCTACTTTCAAGCTTCCGCCTCCACCAAACCCCAAAGTCAAAATGGTTTCCATCAAGTCCCTCGCCGTCATCCTCTTCGCTGTTGCCGTCACCGCAATCCCCCTCGCTGGCAAGGACGATCATCCTAAGGGGCACGGTCATGGCGACAGTGTCAACTTCAAGGACGACAGCAAGAGCTGCGGGAAACAGGAACAGGACATGTACTGCTGCAACGATGCCTCCCTCGAGAAGGCAAGTGGCCCCTATACTGCTGTTTTGGACGGCCTTAATGTCAAGTGCAACAATATTGGCGGCAATGTTCTTGCTGGTGAGTAACATCCTAATCCCGTAATACTGTGAGAATTGTGCATAGCTAATCGATTGAGTAGGCGATGTCCTTTCTGGAGCCAGCCAGTGCGATGGTAAGATGGCTTGCTGCACCGGTGGGACCAAGCAGGTTTGTTTCCCCCCTCCCATATTGAAGATTGATAGTCGCGAATTGATATTCTGCAGAATGGTCTTATCAACTTGGGTACTGGATGTTTTGCTCTTGCCGGTCTCAACTAAGGTGGATTCGAAGGTGTTAATGGGTTATGGCGAGGGAGGGAGAGGTGGGGAGGAGGGTGGAGCGATACGGCCTAGTTTTTTATACTATTAATTGATAATTTTGAATTTTATACTATGCTACTTTGATTTATTGCCCGGACAATACTGTGAGGAGAATTCGGCTCTGCCAACGTTCGCGATGTAATCAACATACCAAACCCGATCAATGTACTTGTGCTCAAGTCAGGCCCACCTCCTCGTTTATTCGCGCTGTGTATCTACAATCATGAAGGATCACCCATGCGGTCCTAGGGCTCGCCTGTTCGAAATTGGAGTTCAATGGTCGCACTTGGTGCGGGATGTGCCCACACACTCAGGCCGCTGGTGGCCGCTGTGGTGTGCCTACGCACTAGTCACAGGACGCGTAAGCCTATGAAATTGTTTTCACCCCCTTGTTTTCACCTTCCTGTCTTCTCTCGTGACACACCTTTCCTCTCCTTTCATCAACTTATCACAATCAATCAACGATCTTCATCTCCACTAAAGCGGTTTCACTTCCACTGCGTAGAATCCTAACCGTAAATCATTACCCCCGCAACCACTATTTACAACATCGCCAGATACCTGTACGCCACTCTCTCGTTCTACCGGCCCCACTCCCCTACTCTAGTATGGCGGCCCCGAAACAAAGGCACCCCGAACGCCACAGCGCACTAGGAATATTCGAATTGAGGACAATCTTGCATCCTATCAGGTATGGCACATACATTGTATTTGTAGACTAGATAATATTGGCCATATTGGTCATCGTCATCACTTACTGTACTAGTGCCAGCGGTTCTGCAAAAGCGGCGAATAGGAGCACTCATGCCAAAAAAAAGCTCATTGAGCACCTTGGGAATCTCAAGAACCAGCATGCCTACAACCAGTAGGGAAACCCCCCTGTGGTCTTGAAAAGGTTCGGGCTTAAACCTACGCTTTAAGTTATCCATACTTGATTAACGCAAACCCACTGGAGCTGGGGGCCGAGTGACGATTCATGATTACAATATAACTTCTAGACATGGTTTTTTTCAAGTCCCGGCTCCAAGTCCCAAATCCCAGTGTAATCTGGGCGCGCTAAACGGAGCTTCGGTTCCTGCTAGGTTCGTCCGGGAGCGTAGCATGTCAAGTTGCAGCAAAAATATGTCAAAAGAGTTCAGCAACCGGGATTCCCACATGGTCACCCACTGTAGTACTAACCGGTCGATACGATGCTTGTTTACCGCAGAGCGGACGGGATGCGAAATTTTCATCGTTCTATGGCCGAACACAACATCTATTCTTCCCCTGGCACTTTATACCCTGATCGATCATGAGCCCATCTAAGGGACCTGTATGTCCAAAATGCCCAAAGTACTCACGGATCGGGTATTTGTTTTCAAAGCGCAAATATAGACGTAACCTGTGGTAAGTAATGGATCACGTGGCTATCGCCCAGAGCGCCCAGCTAATCATTAACTATCGAAGCGCGTAGTATGATACCTTTTCTTTTAGGAGTTATAGCGCAATGGAATCAAAATGCGCACCAGGATCCAGCGTTCCTTGCTTCAAAACAGCCTCCCCCGCACGCACCCAGCGGGGGTGGAGAAGCAACCACCAGATAGATACCTTAAAAACTGGAATAACTGAAAAACGGTATTAGAGATCTAGAGTTTCTCCTAGCCGAAAGCCGACACAAATAGAAAGGAAAATCCAATGGACCTTACTATCTTCCTAGGAGAGGGACTCCAACGGCCTAGCGAGACCCCCAATTACACTAGTTTTTACAGTGTCTAAAATGTGCTAGGAATCGCGTGTAACCTTTTCCTATCTGCTGCAGAGAGTGAATGGAAATGATTCTCGTAATTGAAAAGTTCTGCAACAGCGGGTATACGACAAGCAATAAAACTTCACCCGCGTGACTACAATTGGATTGGATTAGCAATACCACAAATATACCGGTACCTTCGTTGGTGCCAGATCCCAAAGAGTTAAGCATACAAGGCATTGCGGCGCTAGACCCCACTACTCGAGTAGTAGTATCATCGTGGGTGCCTCTTGCACTCAACCCGAATCTCTGTTTGAGCGAAGAAGGCGGATATATTATACATACCTTCTTCTCTTTATCCTATTGTTTCCTTATATAAATTATATACATTTCTACTATCTACCATCCTATTGTCTGAATTGCCGACCGCAGCTGTTCCCATCCTGGAATAGGTAGTTCAATTTAATATATTCCACCCTGATGGTGGGATCCGACCACTGGGCTCGTGCTAATTGCGGAGGAGTAAAATGAATTATTGACTGATATCACAATCACTGCTCCTAGCTAGGTCCTTCGTGGGAAGTTATCAATAAAGGACTCCGTATTGCCCTTGCTGGCACAGTACGTGGACAAAACTTTTCGTCCGACACAAGGTTTTGCAACCAAATCTGACGAAAAATAGACATTTTTAACAGACAATTCCCAACACTGCTTGCATGAAAACACTTCAAATCCCCCCCTCCACTAGAGAATGACTATCCATTCAGACCCCCAGAGGTAGAATTCCAAGAGATCAAAGCTGTCTTTGCTGTCCATGGTTGAGTTAACTGTTCTGAAAGTGACCTAAAATTTTGTATGGGGCTCCATAGAAAAGTACCCTATCATACATGGCAACTAATTCCTGATACTTAAATGACTTTTTCTCCATTATTTTATAATTTTTAAAAAATTCTGTAATATTCCTCATGTTATATACAGATTTGCTGATGCACTACCAAGTTTTTGCAGATTCTCATAAGCATCATGCCATGAGAGAGGGTGGTGGAAGTGGCTACTTTTGGTGTAAAAAGGGCATCGGGCTAAAAGTTTTGTCCTAGAAATGTAGATTTTGTTGTAGGCTGGCTTTGGTGGGGAAAATTGGGGCCCAGAGCAGAGCTGCTGCATTACATAACTGGGGACCCAGCCCTAATGGGTGTCCATGGAGACATCTCGGGAAGTACGGTGGAGATGCAGTGCTTCTTAGATGACGAACTTGTAGACTAACCCACATTAGGATTCTTCGGGTGTAGAAGAATAAAACTAAGCTTATCTTCTTGTTTCCAATTCTATGGAAGATGTGGGCTAATGCATATAGCATTTCCACTATGTAACCCAGGCAACGGGGATTGGAGATGGTTGTCGATGAGGAGAAGAAAGATGGGAGAAGCTCCTGTCTATAGCCTAGCTACGCAAAAGGTTTGGAACTTCTTGTAGAGAAGAAAATATCGAGCTCAAAATCATTATTAAGCAACTAAGGATTCAGGGTTAAAAAACAGATCTATGGCCTACACCCCGGGTCCGAGCGAACGGGAGGATCGTCGGTGAAGCTCAGTCCAGCTCAAGCTCCCAAGGAGCCCATATGATCTAAGGGCCTGTTTAGTAAAAAAGGAAGAAGTGGCAGCCGTTCCGTTGTGAAATGGTTTGACCTGTAGAAATGGTTGTCGCCAATGGTCAACCATTTCTACAAGGCAACCATTCCGTTGCCCCTGGTTGGAAACGGAAAGGTTGATCTGTTTGTCAAAGGGAAGGAAAAGGTTATTTGTATGGGCCCACGGGAACGGAACCATTCCATCCAAACAGGCCCTAAGGCTCAACAATCCGGTGTTTTCTTGAAGTTGATATTCGGCACTGCAGGCTATTGGAAGGGAGGAGGCAGGGTTAATTTTGGCTATAAAGCTATCCTGGCCCCTTCTGACTTGAGGCGCCACGGAGACGCCACAACAACCACTTCGCTCACTACAGTATCTTCTCTTTCCTCCACCCCTTTGTGTCGTGTAGGTTTCGGTATGCTTTCGCATGCATTCGTCGGAGCAAGTCAGTCATCGAGGCGAAGTGACTTCCGATGGCAGTTACAACTGCTTGCTTGCTAGACTACAAATATAATTCAAATGTTGTCTATAAATACCCATATTTCCTCTAGACTACGGTACCCAATCAGGTGAATACCTTCGTCCTCGTTCCATGGCTTGGTTCCCTGAAGCTTACTAAGTTTAGTCATACCCTATCACTCTAGCACTCGGGTATCCACAATTGATTATTATTTAAATTGGGCACCAATCCACAAGTACCAGTATCGTACTCAAGTAAAACTTAGAAAGGAGCGCCAGATCCACAATTCAAAAAAAAATTAAAAAATTTAGGGTATGCCCACAGATACCCTTAAAATAAAAAGTCAATTAACATTACCGCATTGCCCAGCTTTCTTATTATTATATCTTACGTAAAATACATTTGTCTCCTTCCCAAAACATTTCTAGACTACATCACGCCTTCGTGTCATGACTGGGCCCGCGCGAAGAACATGAGGCAATCATAAGTCGAACTCTAAAAGGACACCAAGAGGGCTGGACCCACTGGCCCAATTAGGGCATTGCGCTGTTAGCCGGGGTATCATAGTATCATAAGTAAAATTTAGAGAGAAATTAACAGTAGTGAAACACAATATCGCATGATCCGCAGATGTCAGTGACTAATACCCGAAAACCGCGAGCTCCGGGAGAAAAGGGGCACTATTATTTGGCGCAGAAATTTCCCTGCTTCTCGACGAGTGCCCGAGTCATTGAAGGAGTGTTCCATCCTCAGGAAGGATGGAATCCTCCGCTGCGAGGTTCGGGAAATCTTAAAAGTATTGGGATACTCAAAACGAAAATTTTTCATAGAAGAATCTCAGTCCTGGGCACCCAGACTGTTGGTAAAATCACTTGTGAGTATTCAAGGGCAGCTCTTTGAGGTAATAATGTCGGTCCTCACGAGACACCAGACCGGTCGCCGAAGCCATTTGAAAGGGTTATTCCGAACTTTAGAGTGAGATTTGGCAAGAGAGGCGGTCGTGAGTTGCTCTATCTGAATTGGTCGCTGGTCAAAAATACCGCAAATTAGCTTACCTCTTAATAGAAAATAAAGGCCCTTAGACGGACAGAACAAAGTGGGGCCTAGGAAGGCCAAACTAACTGATACGCCCGAGGAGAGCTACTAACCCACGAACTTATAATTGAAACGGATGTCTAGCAGCTCATACGGTGTCACACCGACATCATAGAAATCCAGGGTTGGTAAAGCAGAATGCTTACAAATATTCACGATCCCCCCTCCCAAATGAGTAAAGATAGAAGGTACTCGGTGTTTTAGCTCCTGGGGCCCAAGGCCCTCGCTGTGCTATACTGGCCAGGTCAGCCTTCAGGGCGAACAATACAACTTTTCGAAACTAAAGTAAGATCTTAAAATCCCTAGGGCTGGTTCCAGGAGAATATGGTGCTGCAAATCCGCAGATGCCGGCTATCTGAGCCAAACGGGTGGTCTGATTAAATACTGGCGATACGTTCGAGAACCCACCCACCCACAGTAGCTGCCGCGCTCCAGGATGGACGCACCACCGGATGTGGCATCCTCCACCAATCCTTAACAGCACCCTAACGATATTATACCAAGCCCAGTAGACGGTCTCTCGACTGGAAAGGAATATGAAACCCGGCTTGGCATTGTTTGAATACTCCGTCCAGGAGGAAACCCCTCAGGATGGATAATGTGGCCGATGAGAAAGGTTTTATATCTACAACCCATCGTCTCTACCGAAACACTTGGCGTCGGTGCCGGTTTTTCGTTGCCTTCGTCCGCAAATCCGTCTGCCCCCCCGTCGACCATCCCTCTCTATCAAACCCCACATAAGTTGGTTGCTTCCGCCCACCGTATGATACTATGATACCTACAGTACTACAATTTCTCGTAGAAGACCCCAAATTTCTTCCCTTAGCTCCAAGAAGGTAACCCTATGATCCCGCTCTTCTACACCCTCACCTCAGTGTGAAGGTGTTCATGTCCATGCAACATCATTGATCGAGTGATATTCATGATCAGATCCTTCGCTTGAACAATCCCAGATCAGGTGATCAAACCCCTGCTGATGTAATATCTAAGAATCACAGTTAGAGTACAGTACGGTACAGTACTCGTATCATACTCGGTTCCAAGCACGTTTTTGTTTTAAAACTTCTAATCGATAAGACAAGGCCATATATAGGTGTCCAATTTACTCGCATGGGTATAACTTCTCCATTGAAACGAGTCTTTGTCCCAACAGCGTCTTAAACCTTCGAGCACCTCCGGGTAGCCTATCGGCACGCAGGGATTGCCAGAGCCGAAGTTGTTTTGGTGACTGGGATCAGGGATCGGATCAGGCATCCCGGCTTCCAATCCCCTGAGCCCGTGGTGTTCATGCTTTTTCCCTATTCAACGATACGGTAGGATGGTAGTCTAAAGCAGAATATCTACCGGTAGCTTCCGGCTGTGCAATGATGAGCGACCGTCGCATGGAGAGAGAGAACAAAAGAAGAAAACCACCCCCCCATACAGTAGATTCGGCAGGACGGAAATTAAAATACCCCCCTTCAGGAGACACAACCCCTAAGATCCTCCCCTCCATTTTTTTATGAAATTCGCCCCATTTGAAAAAACGTCTCCTCCCGCCGCTCCTCCGCCAACATTTCTTTCCCTGCCCATACATACGTCAGCACTGACCACACTCCACGGACGATCACTCGGCGCCTTATCAAGCCACGCGCTCGCGCAAAAAAAGCCCAGCCCCTCTCCTGACCCAAACTTCGGGAAACTCCACCCCCCCCCTACATGCCATAGAATAGAGACGCTACAATTCCCCGCGGACTTAATCAACAAAGTACTGGTAAGTGGGCACGAAATGACACTCCCCCTCCCCCATAAAATCTGTTCCGTGAAGCGGATTAATTTGACCTGTCAGTGCGCGCACACGCGATAATTTCTCAACAGGTTTCGAATCCTGCCCACCGTCCCCCCCTCCCCTTTTCTATCCTCTCCCTACCTTGGCTCCTGGGTATGTCCCTTGCCATCACAAACCAACTTATTACTTGCCGTACGCGATCTGCCATGCCCCGGAATCAACCTCCAAGCATGGGTTGGTAAAAGTGCTGTACGAGTAATTCCACGGGGGTCTCCAAAAATGACCATCACAAGATCTCGGCGCATGTATGCAACGCGATGCACTGCGACACAAACGTTTCGGGCAGATCCGAGAGACAGAGAAAGAGAGAGATGAAATGGTGAACTTCTATAGGACAGTGCGGTACTTAACTCCTGAATCGTACGGTCTTTCTCCAACATGATGATAACTTGCCTACAACACAGACAGATTATGTTCTAGTACGGTACGGTAGACACCGTGCGCAGACTGCACTGCACGCAAAGTACTGTATGTACATAGAGGGGGCGAGTGAAAAAAGTCATAAAACCCTACGTTCTATCCACCGCGTGCGAGTTCCAAGGTTGTATGAGTTACCGGTGCTGTGCTGTACGTAGTATGGCGCGATATGAGCGGTCCTGTATGGAATCTTATACCCGCAGGAAGCATGAAGAAGAAGGGGAAGAAGAAAAAATGAAAAATGAAAGAAAAAAAAAGATTCACATCCTGTCCCGTGATCCACCGTTTTGCGCTTTTGCTCCCCGCAGGAACCGCTATGTGCAGATTTCCTTTGCCTTGCCCGCCCTGATGGAGGAGATGGGCTTCGAGTGAGATGTTGTGGTTCGGGAATTGCCGTTGAGTTTGTTGTGGTTTTGTGTGAAGTTCGAAGGGAGGAAGGGAGAAAGGGAGGGAGGGAAATGGTTAACCCGGGCGAGAAATGGAGGATGGTTCTAACCCACACTGCCGTGGTGGCCATATCACTCGAATACAAAGAATTCCCATCGAAAACCCATACATTCGTATCGGCACTGTATAGTGCCTTAAGCTACTTGTAACTTAATGATAGCTATCATTCAAAATAATACGAGCCCTTCCTCCCTGTCAATGCTCCACCATCCATCCATCACCAAAAACACCATCTCTTAGTCTAACCCAAATTAACTTCCATCACCCCGCGGCAAACCACCGACTCTAAAACCCCACCGACACCAAAGCCTCGGCCAATCCCCCACCGCCCCGCCGGCCTCCCACCTTCAGCGGTGCTGCCCTGCGCGGTGCGGGAAAAAAAAAAAAGTGTGAAAAAAGAAGCCGTGACAGGGTTGGCATAATTTGTATGGCTGGCTGAGGATGGAGGAGCTCCTCCATCCTGTCACATTCTCCGCTTGCGGAGAAATTTTCCGAGCAATTGGACGGAGGGAGTGCCCCGGCAGGGTTACTGTACCTACGGAAAGTCTTGGTTGGAGAAGGCAAAACTGGGCTTTTTACTTTTAACCAGTTCCCACCCTTTTTTCGACCAGTCCCAGAGGATGGGGAAGGCGGGGGAAGGGTGTTGTTGTGGTGCGCTGTGACGGTACGATGGAAGGGGTTCTGTTGAAATGGGGGAAGATGCTGTATGGCATAGTAATCTTGAACTGGATAAATAATGTACACGTCAATTTGCGAGAGGGGTGTTTTTTTTGTTTAAATCGCCGTGAGAGTTATGGTACTGGACAAGTGCCAGTCGAGTGTCCCATGGGATGTACCGGTAATATGGAACTGTGCCGATATACCGGTAATAGTAATAATAAAGGGCTAAGTACTCGAGTACTACGAGTAGACTATTTCCATCATCGAACCGCACCAGCGCCACCCGTGATAGATATTTCAACCATACGGGAGAGCCGTTTGACCGTTCATTTCTTGTTCGTTCCCGCTTGCATCATTTAGTCTAGATTTAGCTTATTCCTTTTTTCCTCTTCCATTCTTCTCTTTACTGACCGAATGCTATTAAATAAGCGCTCGAACTTCATCTACCGGAAGCGGTGCATAGAGCAATTTTTAGCGGCTCTTATTATCTATTATCAAGACACCCTCCACTAGCGATTAATGTAGTGAGGAATGAAGTATCGTTGAGATGACCTGCCGCCCCTACAGAAGAATAGAACAAAACTCTTTATCAAAACGGCCCTAGGGAGAAAACGTAAACCCCCACCATATTCAACTCTCCAGCACCACCCTAGGCCGTTCAATCCCCGAGGGAGGAACCCCGCCAGGGGTTCATCACATCAAACCACTGATCAATATGCCACTAGTACCCCGCCTCTTAGGCTCGTTGCCAATTGCTTCTTGGAGCTTTCCGTTTATGATGACCGACTCTAAATCACTACCCAGAGTAGGTAGAGCAGACCTCTTTCTCTCGGCGATCCTATGCTGCCCCCGCTATTCGTTCTAAACTTATTCCTACTCATTAGGGTTAGACCCCACCGCCCAAGGATCGCCAGGGCCGAAGACTGGAACACCCTTGAATTCATGGCACTTCCCAAATGAGTTATGTTGGACCCTAGAGACTCGACTAACGAGTGCTGGTTACCATCGGCCCTATGGATTAGCGCTACGGGAGTACCACTCTTGTACCGAGAGGCGAGACCCTTTCCTCTCAGGAATTGAAAAGTGTTGTCGAGGTGCAGCAAAGGCTTGGTCTGCGATCGAATGTTCGCTCTTTTTTCTCTGGCGCTCTGAGGGTCGAGGCGACTTGTGACAGATGGTTTAGCATCCGGGCGAGTTCTACATAAACGTAAGAGTAGGCTTGGCTGTCAGGACATTCGAAAGAATCGACAGATCGGGAGGGAGGTATTTCGCAAACCATGTGGGTTATCGTTAGAGGAGGCTGGACCCGGATGATGCTCCTGAATGCATGAAACAGAGCGTTGGTACCGAAGTGTTAACGTGCATTACAAACAAATGACGAAGTACAAACGCTGCACGTGTGCAGACCGCGATGTCCACAAAGTATTTGACTTCGAAAAATCGTCGCATTTTGACTGACAATTGATTCCTGGGGATACCGATCTCACAGGTCATAGCGCCAAGTTGGCTTCCATTTATTCCCCCTATCGGGTTCTAAGATTCGGCCCCGAATAGGCCAGGGCTTTTCTTCCAGTCCAATCTAGCACCAGATATACCTTGCGGACTTGCTCTCGGCCAGGGCTGCTCTCATTTAGCCTAGTCAGTGCCAAGGTCTATAAAAAGTACGGCTCCAGCGGATGCAGGGACCAGCCGTTCCGGACGCCAATATGTCTTCCCAGCCTCAACCACATTTGATAAACCCTTCGTCGCGTATTACCGACAATACTAACGTCCGCATAGGCAGCAGTCCTAAAGGCCCATACAACCCGGAATAGTCCAGCTGTAATTTTCAATACGCCGCAGTCTCCCTACCTCAATGCGTGCTCTTCTGTGACCAGGGTGGCATCTCCAGAGGTAATAAAGCCGTCTCAGGATCCGGGACCGATATCGCACGGGTATCCCTACAACAACAACGAATGATGGTTTTGATATTGGTTGTGGTAGCCATGACGATACTATAAGCACATGTGAGCAATGGCCCGTTATTCCGTTTTGCCGTAGAAATCATTAAATATTGTGAATGCTTACCCATGAGTAACGCATCTTATCCTATCCCCTACCAAACGGGGGGCCAGAGCCGACTTGGAGAAACAAACGCGAAGGTTTCACTTCCCGGCACAGAGTTCGATCCTCACCCATGGAGTGAGAGGCCCTTATTAGTGCGTTAGTGAGTTCACTAATAACATCTAGAAAGATAGCCTTGTGTGAGAATGAGAGTTTGCAATAATTAGATTGTGAAACATAAGATAACTCTTAGAAATCCATACCTTCAATGCCAACAATGTTAACAGCTGCGCATCCCATTCAAATACCGTCCAGACGTGTTCCATGTATATAAATGTTTAATCTCCCATTAGCACAGTTCTATCAACATGTAGCGGAGACAGACGACGCTCATGGTAATTCCGGAATGGAAGATGACGGGATGTTCCATGAGCTCGTGAGGCACCGGGCGAACAAATGTCCTGACCAGGCCGCCGGCACCAGAGGTGTGCCAAGACTATGATTGGCTGTCTTTGTTTCGCTCGGTTGGGTGTCGTGTCACCGTAAGAGCTGCAAGCGTAACCTAAACGGCCGGCTCCGGTCCGAGCTATACCCTGTATGGAGGGGTGGAAATTCAAGTGAGGCGTCGGCCAGCGATCCAGTATATTTTGTAGTGTTTGGGAGGGCGAGCTGACTCGTTCGGAGGTTTCTCTGATATCTTCCAGGGGGAAAGCCCCACGATCAAAAGTGTCGTCGAGATTAGGAACGCCGATCAAGTAATCGAAATCTATGGACATTGCGTGTCCGAATGACGCCCTATGACCGATAGGGGTGGTCGGTCGTGAAACGATGCACTTTCTTTAAAATCGAGTGAGATAACGAGATACCAACACATGTATCCAATTAATCAGGCACAGCTACAAACCCAGCACAAGGAGTTGACCTGTAGTCATAAGGCCCTCTTTGATCACGCCGATTAGAGCCTAGATATAATTAGGAGGTAAGAGAGTAGATATCACGACTATAATAAGGTAGATGATGGTTAAAAATAAAAACAAAGGAGTAAAGGAACCTTGTGCAAACTCACTGTTACGGGATCTTCGGCGGGAGTCTGCAGGAGTTCGCCTGCGTCTGTGGTCCTTTCCCCGTATCATTGCAGTCGGACCCATACCGGTACGGCAAGTGCCAACTCCGCCTCCATTCCCTTACCATCCTGCAACTGCTGTTGTCGTGCGTCTTCGGCTTTGGATACCACCACTACGGTTAGCTGTAGCGCTCCAATGGATCAGGGATAAAAAATGTGCGATTGATGGAATGAATTTGACAAACCTGGAAGCTGAATCATTCCTTTCCACAGCCCCGTTTTATTCACCAACAGCTGTATGACAGTAGCAGGAATATTTAGCAGCGAACAGCTGGGCGAAGCTGTTGCATATCCTTATGACCGGAAGCCTTACTTGTAGACTGAGTATGGCCAGGGTGACCAAGCTCTCCGGCGTAGGCTGCGGAACAAATGGCCGACGCTGAGTTCAGTTGTCAGTGATGAGCGATAAAGAGGTAAGTTAGACATGAAGGGCGTGGGATGCATGTGTATCAAGTTTGTGCGAGAATAGATATTGTCTACCTCTGGCGAAAACGACATTTTTTTACACAGACGAGGCAACAGCAGAAGGAGTGGGGATCCGTGGGGGGTTTCTATGCTTGAAGGCTCGAGGGAAAGGCTGCAGAGGTATCAGAGTGGGGGGGATAGTATTGGACGAGAGTGAGAGACACGTGGGGGAAGGGAAAAGGGTTAGAAGCTTGGACACGGGGAGCCCTATCCTCCAATGTAGCAATCAAGCCCCAGGAAGGGGAGGGAATGCTATCATACCATTCTGCACATGATGAGGGCAGACGGAGAAAATTTTTCCCCAGCGGTTACAGCCCACATTGGAATTAGGGTAGGTTCAGCTAAAAGTAAAATTTTGCAATCATTCTCAAGGGAAAAGAGGTAGAATTGGGTAGAGTAGGCATAGCATCAGCAAAAGCATCATCGTCATCGTCATCGTCAACAGGACCAGGAGAAGGGGCCAGCAGAGAGGTTGGAGGAGTCGGAGGAGTTGGCGGAGGAGGGAGGAGGAGCAGGAGAAGTAGGGCACACTCTACTTGTAATAGTATTCCGATTGTACCGGTAGGGGTGAATGTTTGTCAACTGCCGTAGGATACTGGTAGACTATCGTATCATAGGTTGTACGGACAAACTTTAGTACCTGTTGCATCCAGCATTCCGCGCACACCCGATTCGGGGAACCATAGATGGATTTAAAGTATTGCATCACACGGTCCAAACTTCAAGCTGGGGAAAAGCTGAGACAAAGTGATTCAATCCAATATATTTTATCCTATGAAGGTCGCAGCTATCCACCAGCCAAATGAGCAACAACACCAGTGCCGTATCCTACCCAGCACAGCAGAGCAACACGATGTCAAACTCGGGGGAGGGGAATAAATGTGGAAACTCAAATCTGCTTGCCTTGACTGCAAACTTTTTGCCAAGACATTTGGTCGTGTCGAATTGGGGATCGAACGAGTTGCGGTGGAGCAACGGAGGCTCTGTGCAGGCTACCGTACGGTACTCGAGTAAAGGTTCGACTGGACGGGGGAGGAGCTCAGTCCAGGGACCCGGGACCTTAAAGTTGAGAGTGGCAGACAAGGGTAAGGATTGTAATTGCAAGGATAACGTTAAAAAGGGTGTGTTGAGAAGCAATGAAGCTATCTGCGCGGAGCAAAAAAGGTTTTGCGCGGAAGTGGTGGGGATAGAAGAGAAAAATTTTCTGTGAGGGCGAAGTGTGTAAACGCCTCCCCCCCAAAAGGGATCCCGAGCAGAGAAACCGAAGTTTTAAACCAGTTTTGAACCGTTAGAGCCTCTAGACGAGGACCAACAACCAATTGAAAAATCCGCTGTGAGGGTGTCAGGTGTTTACCCGCCCACCCTCCAAAGATTCTTGCAACATACCCCTCCACACGCCAGTTGTGTCACCTCTCCGCACTCGGTCACTGAGAATCCGGGTCCCTTTCCTATATTTTATTTGGCTGGGCATCGGAGGAGGCCGCCTCTCTTGTGACGCCCAGGTGGGATAGTCTACCACCTGCAACTCAACCAGCTCGAGTGGGGAGAGAGGGGGGAAAAAAAAAATAGAAAAATAGAAGAGACCCTGGGAAGAGGGCCTTGGGAGCAAGCTGTAGCCGGATATGTTTTCCGTTTTCTGTTGGTCCGCGTCCTCCATTCCATCAATATGGTCGGCGACGAGACATCCGCTGGTTGGGTGGGCTGTGGGGTCTTTCTATGGGTCGATGAAGCGAAAGAGCTCGAGAGATTGGTACATTTTGATCGAATTAAAGATCCATTGGGGTGTTCATTGCCTCTTGGTGCCCGCGCCGGTTTTGGGAAGCATGATATCAATATGATATTGGTGGGCGTGAAAATACCATATCTCTGGAGAACTAGAGTGTGCTTTTTTTTACCTTAGGGCAAGGTAGCAATGGTGGTGGTAGTGATGAGGATGGCGATGATGATGGTTGGGCATATGATACTTGAGTAGCTATTTTGGGTAGTACTAGAGTGGAAAACAGTACCCTATCTTTTTGATGGTTGCTGGCTGGCTGGCCTCTGGATCTTCGTCGTAGAACACTGTTCTTTTGATCAACTCCTTGATCGTTCTGTGGCTCCAATGCACCCACAGTCCTTCCAAGAGTTTGGTCTGATTCAGGTGCCGGTCCTTGCTTGTGTCGGGGCATCTGCTAGTATACCTGCCTTGCATGCCCCCCTCCCCGGGTGACCATAATGGTAACTCGTACAACAACTGTCCAAGTTCCTGTGTGCTTTTTACCCGTTCCCACACTGCTCTTCCCCAGACTTTGTACGAACAGAGCATGTTCCCTACCGTTCCAGTGGTTTAGCAAGCGCATTTGAAGGCACTGAGCACAACGAACCCTTCTAACAACAATATCCACTAAGAGGGTCAAGTTAGTGTCAACTCGAGACAGAATACAAAGCACCTTTGACAAGAGTCAAATTCAAAGAGGTGAAAAGAAAAGGATCCACCCCATTGATTTCTTTTTTTCTATTTTCTGTTCACGCTCCTTTCCATTTCCCACTACCGTACCTCTTTACTTTTTCAACTCTTGGTTTCGCGTTTGATTACAGCGTACCGTACGACTGCTGCAAAGAGTGAGAAGGACAGAAAAGAAAAAAAAGAAGCCAGGAAGAGGAAAAGAAAAGAAAAAAAAAAACGCCCAATCCACGTTGCACTTACAAAGGCTGAGGAGGAGAAAAGCTCTCTTCCCCACTTTTTTCTACTGCCTACTGGTTCTTCAATACCGTAGTCCTTCCGTTCTCTTCCTGCTCCATTTCTATGATTTATGATCACATCTTTCCTGAAAACTCTTCTTAAGCATCTCCTGCCATCATTTATACTTCTTCCCGCTGCTCCCCCTCGCCAATCCATCTCATGGCCGCCGCCGTAAAAACATCCCCTCCCCATTCCTCTGCATCATCTGCATCTTCAGCGTCTTCGCCAGAACCGACGACGATGGCTCAGCAGACTCAGTTTCCAACTCCTAGGCGGAAGGGTGGTAGAAAGCCGGTCTACGCAACCCAGGAAGAAAGGAAGATGAGGAACAGAGCTGCCCAAGCTGGTACGTCAATACTTTATAAGTTCCTTTTTCCCCTTGACACACCAACTCTCCCTTTATACTATTGCGTTCCTAGAATTCCTATGTGTCATGGAAAATATAACCCATCTTTTGGCAATCTTTTGACACATCAAATTAGCTTTCCGCGAGAGACGAACCGAATATATTAAGCATTTGGAAGCCACCATTAAGCATCAAGAAGAAAGCTTGTCTAGTTTACAGCAATCATCACGGAATGCTGCGGATGAGGTGCTTATGCTTCGTTACAAGAATTCGTTGTTGGAGAGGATACTGTTGGAGAAGGGGATAAATGTCGCTGCCGAGTTGAAGGCCTTTGCCCAGTATGACGACAGACCACAATCCGCCGTACCCCAGCCGATCTCTCGACCTATTCCCTCCCAGCAGCAACAAGCGACCCTCCAACAACAGCATATGCATAGACCAATGATTGCACAACCCCAACAGCAGCAGAAACGACCATCGATTAACCCTTCGCCCGAGTCGCTATTTATCAAGACTAGCCCTATAATGCCACCGAGCTCGCGAAACAATTCGCCGTCAATTGCTATCCCTACACCCCCAGATGCGTCTGCGTATCAGATCCCACAGAGTGTAGTGACGACGCCTACGGCTCCTTCAGAGTTTCAGCATCCGGGGATTCCAATGCAGAATTTTTATCCTTCGCCTTACCAGGCGCATATGGAAGAGCTCGGCAAGCTACCCCGCGTACTTCCCATTTATCTTATGTTATGAAAGAGCCCGGCCATCCTAGATTGACTCTGTTTGAATTTAGAGCAGGAATATGACGCCGAACTACTCGAGAGTACAGAAGACGACACTCAAAGCGGACTCGAAAATCAATCTACAAC
>Ga0307509_10000447_pt1 | contig 69672 bp, 74 predicted proteins | sample 10_EM_MG_FD_202245 | JGI IMG/M metagenome (GOLD analysis project Ga0307509, IMG submission 202245) | Populus trichocarpa ectomycorrhiza microbial communities from riparian zone in the Pacific Northwest, United States - 10_EM | ecosystem: Host-associated > Plants > Roots > Unclassified | place...
GGGTGCGGGACGGAGAGGGGATAGGGAGGGGAACTCAGGACGGAATCCGGAGGGAGCACAGTAACATAGGAGGAAACCCGGTGGGGGGGGGGTTGTAGGGCTTGTTAGGGAGAAGGAGATTGAAGTCACAGGACATCAGGAAAGGGGTAGCACGCCGGGGGGTGCATGGGGTGTAACGGGACAGTAGGGTTGTCCGCAGGGCGCAGGGTTGCTGGGGGGGACAGCTTCTGGTTGCGTCCGCACCCAGAACTGGAGTTTACGTTATATGCGCCCGCAACGTCCGGCACACAGGGAGGGCAGGACGCAGCAGGGCGCAGGTTGATTTTTTTGCTGATGTTAACGCAAACAGTGCGACTTCCTTCACTTCCATTGGGCTTATGGTGTATGGGATTTGTTGTGCCTTGTTTTCCCACTGTCAACCGTTTCGGGCAAAATAATCTGTGCTTATCAGTAGCCACATGCGTATATCTTAGGGTTTTTCATTTCTGAACAGGGTAGAGGGTTCCGCTGGGACTCTTGTTCGTTGTCCCAAAGGGTTCGCCACGACTCGGGAGAACAAATTAAACTATTTGTCGTTCTCGCCATCATAGTCGTTCTCGGGCTGAGGTGCGGGTCTCTCGTCCCGTCTTCCTTTCCCTCTCTCATTGGGTGTCTTTCCAGATACTTCTCCTTTTGCATCGGAGTGTTCCCCTCCCCCTCCACCTGGAGCCCCTGCCCCCTTTCTTCGTGGTGGCGGCGGTGGGTTCCCGCCTCCTGCTCGCGAGGCTTCTGGTGTCGGGTCTGACGCCGTGCCTTTTCCTTTGACCTGTCGCATCAATGTCTGCACCATTGCCTTTAGCTCCGAGATCTGACCATATGGTGCCTCCTGCGCTTCCTGCTACTGTAACATCTCCTGCTTCATGAGATTAGGACTTATCTCATGACTTTCTAGATCCCGCTTGTGCTGCTCGTTCAACAGGACGATTTCTCGGTCTAGGAGTAGGTCCCGGTGCATGGACTGAGTCTCCGTTCCTTGCACTATCTCGTCGGGCTGGGATGTGACAGCCACGTGCATGGCTTGTCTCTCATCGGTCTCTCCCAGCCTCTCAGCTAGTGTGAAAGCGAAGCTTGCCTGGAGCTTCGGGGATTCTTGGTCTAGAATCCGTACTTGATCGTCAATTTGGTCAAGTTCCTAACCGACAATTTGGGCACCAGACTTTAACTGTGATTTGACTTTTTGCAGTTCCTGGGCGATGAGTAGCACTTCGGTTGGTAGGGAGCTGAAAGACAGATGGCATGCATTTCTGCTTCCGTTGAGATGTGGATTGAATCGTCCTAGAATTCTGGCCAAGGGTTCCATCCGACTTGTGATAACGGGATAGCGTGTTGGAGCAGGGCACTACGACCCGCTACGCCGTGTGCTTCATTGGTCAACTAAGAAGCCTATCGAGAGGCTTGGGGACTGTGGCGCGGGACTAGCAGAGTGCGACCTGGCCAATTGTGTACTGTGGGTTTCCACACACTGTGCTGTGTCTTCGGACAATTCGTCTTGTCCACCTCCTTCATCTCTTGGCACTCCATCACCTCAGGCACTTGGCGGTAAGACGCCATCCTGTCGACTTTATTCTACGACACTTATCTTTTGTTTCCTCCCTAGACTACTGGTATCTCGAAGTAATGACTCTAGTTTCCTTTTGTCACTGGGTACTTGATGTACCAAATGGAGTTTGATTTCTACGCGGGGGTTTGGTAGGTAAAGTCTTCGCCGTATTGGGATTGGTATATTGCGGCCATGGCTTCGATTGTGACGATGTTTGCTGGGTTTATCCACCAGAAGTAGGATTCGTGGTAAGGATCTAGAGTCTCTAGTTCAGGAATATCTGTAGGGTTGAGGACTTGCTCTATTGAGGTAGTCCTCAAGGGTCTTGGTTCGAAAGGTTTTTCGGGTTTGGGAGTATAAGGGTCTCTGCCCAATATTCATTTCTGTAACAATAAGAAATATCAATATGCTGGTAGGTGGTAGGTTGGGAATGAGGTATTTGGACAGCTAGGACGTGAATGGTTATTAGATCGGAGAACTCTTTACAAAGTGACCAGCAATGTAGGCTAGATATAAAGGTTACTTCGGTACACTGTTAGGTGGTAGCTTCAGCATGAGGTATTCCGACGGCTAGGACCTGAATCGATTTATATCGGAGAACTCGCTTAGAAGAGGTGAGCAATGTAGGTGAGATATAATGGTATACTTCAGGATAGATAATCAAAGTATTTGTAACGATAAGATAAAAACTTCTGATATTGATAAGATCTCTTCTCCGTGCTTGTTGTGTCTAATAGCAGCGAAGATGCTTTGATATTGATATTCCGCGTCTGAGCAATCGTGGTATACATGCTAACTCTATACTAACTAAGTACCTTGCCGGCAACTCTGCGAACTTCACCTGAGTGCGAACACTCGTAGACCCTGAAAACTCTCTTCCACACCTTTGGCTCCCATGGCCAACTTATCGGTCTGCGCTTCTATTATACCAGATGGTGGGGAGACCACGTCAGGTGTCAGCTCATCTGTTTATCCGTTGACAACAATGGTTAGGAATTATCTTGGCCCCGTGCTCATCGGGGGTAGTCTAACTCGCTGGACCGAAAATGGCAATTCTTTGTTGGTTGGTTCCATTGAGAATTCGCCATGCGACTGCATGTCGTATTCTGGTCTTCCGGTATTACACGACTTGTCCTGGGGATCGTACCTATGGGCTTCTTCCCTCGGACTCCATGTTTTACCAACTTGTCCTCTGTGGTTGCACCCGATCCACTTACTGGGCATAGTTACCTCCTTCATAGACTATACGACTTTGTAAGTACGAAGGGACTAACCTTTGTGCGAAACGACCCGTTACCTGCGACCCACCCTTCCGACTGTCAGTCTTCAAGTGTCTGTAACCTTATGCACCGTCGTCCAACTCACCTGCCTCAACCTTCATAAGGTATCTGAAGGTCCCCCCTCATGTATCCTGCGAACGGGATCCAGTCAGACGGGCGGCCGCGAGGTATACGGTGTTATAAGATGTGTTCCATTGAAAGTGGTCTTTGGTGTAGGGACGCTACTACCCAGGCGGCGAGTGATGACGCGCCGTCCCAACGCCGGGGCTGGAGGGGGGTGTTATCTTTTTCCTTTCGAAGTTGGTGTGCGTCAAGGTAGGGTAACCTTGCCCTGTAAATCCTCACGGGGAGTCCGTGCCCCTACCACGAGCTCCCCTCTTCGAACTGTTCGTCCCGAATACTCTATGTCTATTATACAATCTATCTTCCATCTCACGCTCTACATAGTAGGGGTAAAAACCACCAGGGTTTACTTGTCCACCGATGGAAAACCTTTCTTATGTTAGTCGACCTCTCTCGGGCCCGGCATCTCCCGGTTCTCTCAATGAAACCTTTCCACCTCTTCTTGCCCGTTGTTCATACCTTCGCGTGGTTCCCAAGTCTTTTCATCCTCCGCGCAGCCCTTCCATTTCACAAAATACCTAAGCTCTTTTATTGGTTTATTCCTTTCTTGAACCTTTCGCGTGTATGAAATGATCTCACTCTTGATGATCTTTTCTACCTCCTATTCTAAATCTCCCACGATGTCTTAGGGATCTCGTGGGGGTTGCTCGCGATTCTGTCGGTTCGAGGCTCGGTAGTGTTCCAATAGCGAAACGTGAAACACTTGATGAATGTTCCACCGTGGCGATATTGCTAACTTGAATGCCCGACTTCCTTTCTTCTCTAAGACTTTGAATGGGCCATACAGGTTAGGACTCAGCTTCTTCGATGGTCGTTTGGTACGTATGTTCTGCGCATTCAACATCACCATGTCGCTGACCTCGATGCTGGGCTGTTCCGTCCCTTTTCGGTCATAATATTTCATCATCGATTCCCGTGTATTCTCTAAGGTTTGTTTCACCTGTTGATGTATGTCTTGCATCCAGTGAGCATACATTCTCCCCCCAGGGTTATGAGCTTCTCTTTCTTTCATCCCCTCCATTTGTGGGTGAAAACCTTAGTTGGCGAAGAATGCGGTCATTTTATGTGCACTGGTTGCTGAGTTGTTGTAGGCGTGTTCGGCTAACGGCAATAGTTGGTCCCGGTCGTCCTGATCATACTTGATAAATGTCCTTAAGTCACCTTCCAGCACTTGGTTGGTTCTTTCAGTTTATCCGTCAGTCTGAGGGTGATACGTTGTTGACATGCGCCGTTTAACTCCTAGCATTGTTCAGACTCATTCCCAGAATTCGGCGGAAAACTTCCCATCCAGGGCCAATATAATTTTGGTCGGTAGTCCGTGAAGTTTCCAAACTTCCCGAAGGCAGGTATCAGCAACCTCCTTTGCGGTGGCATTTTCCTCGAGGCCGATGAAATGAGCCATCATGGTGAACCCATCTACTACTACCATGATCTGGGTCTTAGCCTGCGATTCCGCTAGTTGGGTGATGAAGTCTGTCGATATCGAGGACCAGGCAGTATAGGGTACTTCTAAAGGTTGAAGTAACCCGGACTTACCATGCCGCGGAAACTTACTGCCTTGACATTCGTCGCAGGATTGTACATAATCTCTGATTCAATCTGCCAGTCCTTTCCAGTAAGTGTCCCTTGTTACTATCTCAATCATCTTTTCCTGTCCGAAAGTGCTCCGCTACTAATGAGTCGTGACAGCCTTGGGCTATCTCGGTTTGAAGGGCTTCGTTCTCGGGGATGTACAAACTATTTTTGTAATATAGTAAGGCGTCTTTTTCTATCCATTCGTCCGGGATCTTTGTTCCCCCTTCTCTTAACTTAACCAGTTCACAGCCTCGGTTCTGCCACCTCTCGCCCTCCTTTCCCGCCATCCTAATCTTGTCTAGAAATGCATCCTTCATTGTTCGCGTCAGGGCTGCACTGACCTGAGCGCTTGATAACATTTCTCTTTCGCTGGCCAACCGAGGGTGATAGCCGATATCCGTCGTGCCAAAGCATTCGTTATTGTCTGTGTCTGCTTGAAGGAAACATATTTTGACTCCTTCTTCTTTGCCTGTAATCGATCATTTGGGGTTTAGATCACTTGACCCGACACACGATTTCCCTCGCTCGGTTGTCACTCGATCGTCAACCTCCATGGCGTCGGATTTGGCAACCTTTTCTATTATGAGTTGCCCTATCCGATCTCTTGCTTTGAATACGCTGTATGCCTCGCCATGATTACGAAGTATGAGTTTCACTTCTCCGGTATAATTTGCGTCTATTACACCACCACCCACTGCTATTCCCACCTTCCTAGCCATATCACTTCTTGCGGCTAGCCTTCCATAGGTACCTTCCGGCAGTCCTATCGCAATACCGGTCTCAACAATTGTCTGTCCGTGTACAGGTACCAGTCCGTCCGTCAGGGCATAGATGTCATGACCAGCCGCAAACCTTGATCATTTTGTTAAGACTATTGCCTTGTCTGAAAGCCTCATTATTCGTAGGTATGTTGGTTCATGTTTTTCTGGGGTGAGGGCTGTCTCCGCGCTTCGTTTCTGATGAATTATTGAGATTTGAAAATGTTTGCTTTTCAAAATCGACTGTTCCCTATGACGAGCTCCCTCCTCCGGACGGTACTCCCGCCGTCTGCTTAACGCGTCGGGTTTCCCGCCCCTGCTTCCTGGTCAATAGACTATCTTGAAGTTATAATTCGTCAACTCCTGTGCCCATCGAATTTGCTGCTGGTTCCAGACGTTTTTGGTGAAAAAGGACTCTAGATTTTGGTGGTCGGTATATACCGTCACGGGCTCTTCCTCTCCCCAGACGTATCTCTTCCATTCTTTAAACGCCTCCATTATTGCGAGTAATTCCTTGTCATGTATCTCGTAATTTCTTTCAGCGCTGTTTAGTTTTCGAGAATGGAAAGCCACTGGGTGAAGTCGTCTGCCCTAGTACTGAGATAGTACGGATCCAAGCGCAAAGTCGCTTGCGTCCGTCTCGCCCACCGTTTTTCTCCCAGGGTAAAAATGCGATAAAATTGGTGCTGTTGTAAACCTGTTTTTCAACTCTTCAAACGCCTCTTCCTGCTCTCTTCCCCAGTGAAAAACCTTTGGGTTTCCTTTCAACCTCTCGGTTATTGGCTTGATTACTTTTGTGAAATCTCTGATGAATCGTCCGTAAAAGCTTGCAAATCATATGAAAATTTGTACTTCCTTAACCGATCTCGGATTTGCCCAGTTCTAAACGCTTTTCACTTTTCTATCACTCATGGTGACGCCGCTCCTCTTGACAATGTATCCTCGGAATTCGACTTCTTCCTGATGAAATACCGACTTCTTCAACGAGACTGCTAAGTCATGTTGCTCAAGTCGGTCAAGGACTTTCTGGACTAACTTAATATGGTCCTACATATTTTCGACGTATATCAGGATATCGTCCAAATAGACGACTACTCCGTGGTCCAAGAATTCCCTCACGATTTTGTTCATCATTGTCGGAAAGGTCGCGGGGGCTTTGACAAGCCCGAAAGGCATGACCTTGTATTCGTACTGTCCGTATCTTGTACGAAAGTGTAACGACCCATAGATAGGTAGCTACAGTGGACTAAACTCAAGCTCATATGGTATACTAAGAGGTAACCAGATTGAGGACAGAACAGTATACTTAGTATACTAACGGTAGACATGAGTTGGTACAAGTGTCTACAAAGTGACTTGGTGACATCGAGTTAGACAGGGTAACTTTCAGAGGCCATGTTCGCCTACAGTTAAGGAAACATAGTAAACGTTGCAGTTGTCTCCGGGGTAACATGATATGTGGTCGCACGAACTCCCAAAGGGAATAAAGGCATAATAGGGTGAAGTTACCCTACCTGGGAAACATGATTACCCTACCTTAAAGACCCAGTTACCCTACTGAGGTACCCCAGTTACCCTACCTTCACCGACACAGTCATCTGCGGACTTAGGTGGAAGTTATCCCACCATAGTGGGGCTCTTAGATGTTTATAGAGTCGGTTCGTATGGTACGAAACGGACTACTAACGGAGCAGGAGTGGTCCGAACCTCCTGTAACTTTCCGGGGATATTCCTAACATCCCCCTGCGGCCCCAGCGGTGGTACGGCGCGACAGCACGGTACAGCTGTGTAGTTGTGTGCTGCCTAGTAAAGTGAGATCCCTAGGAACGCTCGCACAACACCGTATGAGTTGTGGCCGTCCAACCGACCAGAAGCTGTTCGCAGGATATAAAAGTGGTGTGAGGGTGACCGCCTCCTGTGGCGCCACCTGGATACCACCTGGGAACCACCTACGGGCATCCGTTGACGTCTGGGTAGTTGTATGGTTAACAGTAGAGGGCTTGGGGCTGACCGGGGAAGCTGCAAGGCTTCCAGGACAACAACCCCAAAGCCAGTCCCAGGCTACCCTGTGAACTGTAGCATTACCATGGGTTATTAGTGGACTCTAGATGTGTGAGTCTAGTCACGATTTAAGAGGGTCCAGCATGGTTGACTGTGGGTAGCGCCCATGAAGTCAGGCAGCAGGAGATTTCTTATCGTGGGAGCATGCAGTCAGGTTTAGAAGCTTAGTATAGCCAAGTAGATTTGCCGAAGGACTACGTAGCTTGTATAGACGAAACCACCGCTGGGCCAGTGAGTCCCAATGGATATTATCTCTATGGAGGGCATATCGGTCGGCCACTGACATGCTCCCGATAAGAAAGAGTTTTCGCTCATGCAGATGTAGTTGGAGAGACATCACCGGAAGCCCTTCTTATCTGTGGAGATAGTTAATATCCGAGCCGTCTGACTGCCTCCGAGTGTTAGCTCATTTTGGCAGGTGAGTTGGACAGCCCTGAGCTGAGCAGGGTGCTCACGAAAGGTCAGAATGGTTGACGGGTGTCCTCTGGCTTTACATTATTCTACTTAACTAATGCGAGAGACACCCTATTCTGATAACCAACGATCCTCGAGAGAACTTATTGAGGGAAGCTTTCAGGCTTAACGATATTAAGTTTTACCGCTTGATTCTAGTTTCAATTATCTTTATCCTTATTTTGATCGTTACTTCAACTTTGAGTCTTCGTTGCGGTCGCAATCTTAGGATCCGTCTTCCTACAGAGTGCCCCCGTTACAGAAAGGCTGTCTTGTGTTGATTGCCTTTCCTCATTCGAATAAGATGGTATCCATCTTTTAGATTGAGCTTCGTAAATACCTTTGGGCCTGCGACGAGGTCTCGTACCTCGTCCATGAGTGGTAAGGGGTATTTGTTCAGGATTGTCAGTTTGTTGAGGTTCCTATAATGTACGCATAGCCGTAGACTTCCATCAGGTTTCGGAATGAAGAGGATAGGAGCACCGTAAGGGGATCCGCTGTCCGCTATTTTTCCCTCAGCCAGCATTTTCTTGAGGTATTTGTCCAGCTCGTTCAACTGGTGTGCCGACATCGGGTAATTTGGGCCCCAACGGGGTTCAGCCCTGTCTTTAAGGTTGATGGCGTGGTCGAAGGTTCTCCGAGGTGCCAACATCTTAGCTTTTTTCTCTTCAAAAAGTTCCTTATACTGCCAATATGGTTTTGGCAGCGTTTCCAACTGTACTCCGCCTTCCTCCTCTCGTTCTATCCATCCCACAGACTGTGCTTCCTCGTCATAAGCCACAGTTTCATCCCAGTCAAACAAATCCGCCACCGCTTCATCGTCTATATGAGCGTGGCACCTTGTTTCTTCAAAGGCCCATTTACTTGGGTCTGCTAGATTTTTGAGGGGGTGTTCGTTATGGCACCACCCCAAGGGTATGATTATTTCATATCTTCCTGCGTTCGCAATTTCGCAGGATATCATGCTTTGGTGGGCGTTGGCACCGATTTCTCGGAGAATAGGATGGGTATAGAATATTCCTCCAGGAGTCACGGTTTCGCCATCGAAGGTTGTGATATTTAACGGTGAATCCCTAGCTTCGGTCAGGATTTCGAGCCGTCTTGCGGTGTTTTGGTTCATGAGAAAGATATTTGAACCAGAATCTAAGAGTACACTTATCGCGTGTTTTCGTCCTTTCAATTCAATAAACGCCTTCCCTTCTGGGCAGGCATCATGCTTAGGTTTTTTAATGGGTCAAGAGCTCTCGCTCGGTTCTTGATGGAATCTTTTCATCGTCGCGGTTACAAGTAGCGTGGGGGTTTGTTACCGCGCCTGCGCAGTTTCGGCTTCTAAATCCTCCTCAGACAAACATTTTTCAATAAGTGTCTAATTATTGAATATTGGGCAACCCACTACTAGCGGTCTTTACCTCCTGCCGAGGAGTGCCCATATTACAGGAGTGGTGGTTCACGAGAGTACCCCTCGAGTTCGCGACTAGGGTGCATGGCCCTTTATCGTCGACTTAGCCCTCATGTGAGGCTGTCCCCTGTGACGAATTCACCGTACCTCCCCCTTCGAGTTTCGTCTCACTCCCGAGACCCCCGCGGACACCATGTGACGGGCATGAACCTTGTGCCCAATAGAGGCGCCCCCAGCTTCAATTTGCCCGGCTGTTTTACCCGGAGAGAAAGTCAGGTTGCCCTGGATTTCGACCCTCCTTCGCGTGTCGTGCAACTCAAGTTCTGGTCCCACGAATGGTAGTCTTCTCTTTCCCTTTTAGTCTCGTAGACCGCTTTCTTCTCTGGTAATTTTTTACGGCTCCAGTGGTGAGCACGGACTACCCATTTTTGGACGTAAAATGGCAACCACTATCCTTTGGTCTTTTAGCCTTACTGTGTGATATCGTCACCAACTACGCTGCAGGTCTTTCCATTTGTGGCGGCAACCTCACTACCCGAACACCGTTGTTGTCGGTACCCGGATGACTTTTTATAAAATGTTGTCATCTTCAAACGCCCAAGCTTGGGGCCTTTGAACCGCTCGTCTTGAGCTTTCTCCCTGGCCATCCACGGCCACAGTGGCTACTCGGGGGTGTCGTTTTGGCCTGAGGGCGGACTGTCGTTTGGGCTTCGATTGCCCTCCGTATACAGCCGAGAACTTGTATCGGTTTCCGACAGTATTTCGAAGCGTCGCTTTTCATTCCGCATCGCGTGCATTCGTTGTCAGATTTCCGTTTATCAACAACCTTTTGATCGACACCCTGGTGGGCCTCTGAGCACACCTTATGTTAAATGTCTCCCGCCTGTGCCACCGACCCTTCTTTCTTCACCTTTCTTTCCTCAGCCTTTTTCTTCTGGTAATCCGCCTTTTTCTCACCGGTGTATTGCTTGTTGACACGCTTTGCGGGTACCGCTGGCTTCGACTCCTCGAACTTTCTTTTCTTGCTTCCTGTGGCGCTGGAGGGACGGCCCCCTCGAATATGGTTTCATTCTTTGAAATCTTTTTCTGCTCGGGTTACGGTTCTGACTGCTTCCAACCATTCCCCATCGTCAACATATTCTTTGTGTGAGAATCATCGTAATGCTTCGACCGCGAGTTGGTCTTCAATCATTTTCCTCCAGGCTATCCTGGTGACTCTTGCATGGATATTTAAATTTTCTATCTCGATCAAGAATTTGGCGACATCACCGCGATATTTGACTGATCCCGTCTCTCGTAGCGATTTTTCCGCTTCATGGCTGGGTCCGACGAGTCGCAGGGCTTGTTCTGCAAAGAGGTGCCAGAACTCCTATCCTTCTTGTCTCGTATAAGCTATTTCTCCGGTCATTTGTCGTCGGTAGGTTAAGGCAAACGGTGCGACTTGTTTCCCCTCCATTCGGCCTATGTCGTATCGGATTCTTTGTGCCTCGTTCTCCCACTGCCCACTGTTTCGACCAAAATAGTCCATGCATGTCAGTAGCCACATGCGTATATCTTGGTGTTTCTCGTTTCTAAACATGGCAGGGGGTTCCGCTGGGACTCTTGTTCATTGTCTCAAGGCGTTGGCCATGGCCCGTGAGAACAGGTTGAACTGTTCGTTATTTTAGCCGTCATACTCGTCTTCTTCAGGCTGGGGTGTGGGACTCTCGTGCCGTCTTACTTTCCTACTCTCACCTGGCTTCCTTCCAGATCCTTCCCCCTCATCATCGGGGTCACCTCCCCCGCCTCCGCCTGCAGCTCCTGTTGCTACGTGCCGTGGTGCTGGTGTTCTTCCACCACCCGCCCCTGAAGCCTCGGGTGTCGGATCTGACACTTTCCCCTTTCCCTTGACCTGCCCCATCAACTGTTCCACCAGAGTTTTAAGTACCGCGATCTCCCCATCTTGGGCTTCTTGAGACTCCTGGTGGTGTCGTAGCTCATCTGGCACAAGATTAATACATATCTCGTGATTTGCCAGCTCCCGTTTGTGTTGCTCGTTTATCCGAACGATCTCCTGGTCCAGGAGTAGGTTCCGATGCATGGACTGTTCGCCAGTCCCTTGCACGGTTTCGTCGAGATGGAAGGTGACAGCCTCGTGTCTGGCTTGTCTTTCGTCTGTCTCCCCCAGTCTTTCCGCAACCTGGATTGCGAAGCTTTCCTTGACCTTTTGAGACTCCAAGTCTAAAAGTCATCCTTGTGCATCTATTTGGGCGAGTTCTCGACCGACTATCTGGACCCCGGATTTCAACCCATTTTTCACGGTTACCAGTTCTTGGGCCATTAATAAGATGTTGGTCGGGAGGGAGCTGAACGCCAGATGTTGTCTATCTTGACTGACGGTAAGTTTTGAGTCAAATCGGCCGCGGATCTGCTCTAATCTTTGGATCCGACAGGCGATGAGGGATTCGGTAGGTTCGGGGGTTCGGCGACCTTGTCCAGGAGCCTTCCCGAATTTCGCTAGGAAGCCTAGTCCGGTAGGGGATCGAGGCACCTGGTGCGCTGAATGCGACCGGGCTATGTGGGTGACGGTTGTCGGCACAATGGGAGCTGCAACGGAGGGGTGCTCATCTCCCTCTTGGTTTACTTCCTCTCCTTCTTCCTGTCGCCATTCCATGACTTCAGGCGCTTTGGGGTCAGAAGCCATCTTTTATGGTTTCTTTTCTAGGGAAACTTATCTTTTGTTTCCTCCCCACACCATTGGTATCTCAAAACACTGACTTGAGTGTTGGTCGCTTTCTGGGTACTTTGTGTACCAAATGGAGTTTGATTTCTCCGAGAGGGTTTTGTAGGTGAAATTTTCACCGTATTGGTATTGATATAGTGCGGCTATGTCTTCAAGGATAACGGTAGTTTCTGGGGTTATCCACTAGAAATAAGATTCGTTGTAGGGCTCGTGAGTCCGCACTTCAGGTATCGTCATGAGGACTTCTTCTATTGAGGTAGTCCTCGTGGGTCTTGGTTCAAAAGGTTTTTTGGGTTGGGGAGTTTGAGTGTCTCTGCCAAACATTCGTCTGGGTAACCATGAGAAGTATCAATATAGTGTTAGGGGGTAGCTTCGGCGTGAGGTATTCTGACAGCTAGGAACTTCCATTTATATCGGAGAACTCGCTAATAAGACGCGAGCAATGTAGGCCAGATATAATAGTATACTTCGGGATAGATCGTCAAAGTATTTGTAACGATAAGATAAAAACTTCTTATATTGATAAGATTTCTTCTCCGTGCTTGTTGTGTCTAATAGCAGTGAAGATGCTGTGATATTTATATTCCGCGTCTGAGCAATTGCCGTATACATGCTAACTCTATACAAACTAAGTACCTTGCCCGCAACTCTGCGAACTTGACCTGAGTGCGAACACTCGTAGACCCTGAAAACTCTCTTCCACACCTTTTGCTGCCATGGCCAACTTATCGGTCTGCGCTTCTGTTATCCCTTATGGTGGGGAGACCACGTCAGGTGTCAGCTCATCCGTTTATCCGTTGACAACAATGGTTACGAATTATCTTGCCCCCGTGCTCATCGGGGGTAGTCTAACTCGCTGCTCCGAAGATGGCCATTCTTCGTTGGTTGGTTCTGTTGAGAATTCGACATGCGACTGCCAGTCGGATTCTGGTCTTCCAGCATTACACGACTTGTACTCGGGATCTTACCTATGGGCTTCTTCCCTCGGACCCCATCTTTTATCAACTTGTCCTCTGTGGATGCACCCGGTCTACTTACTGGGCATAGTTACCTCCTTCATACTCTATACGACTTTGTAGGTACGTGGGGACTAGCCTTCGTGCGAAGCGACCTGTGACCTTCGACACACCGTTCCCCCTGTCTGTCTTCAGGTGTCTGTAGCCTTATGCGCTGTAGTCTGATTCACCTGTTTCCACCTGCATAAGGTGTCCGAAGGTCCCCCCTCATATATCCTGCGAACAGGGTCCGGTCCGACCGACGGCCGCGACGTATACGGTGTTATAAGATGTGTTCCATTGCTAGTGGTCTTTGGTGTTGGGACGCTACGACCCCTGCGGCCAGTGATGACGCGCCGTCCCAACGCCGGGGCTGGAGGGGGGCGTTATCTTTTTCCTTTCGAAGTTCGTGTGCTTCAAGGTAGGGTAACCTTGCCTTGTTAATCCACACGGGGAGTCCGTGCGCCTCACATATCGCTGGTCGAAGTGTTGGTCACGATATAAATGTAGAACTTCTTATATTGACAGGATCTCTTCTCAGTACTTGTTGTTCTTAATAGCAGCGAAGATGCTTTGATATTTAATTCTTGCGTCGGACCAATCGCGGTATACATGCTAACTCTATACCAACTAAGTACCTTGCTCACAATTCTGCGAGCTTCCCGGGAGTGCGAACACTCGTAGACCGTGAAAACTCTCTACGATACAGTTTGCTGCCATGGCCAACTTGTCTGTCTGCACTTGCTTTATTCCTGAAGGTGTTGAGGCTAAGTCAGGTGTCAGCACATCCCGTTATCCGTTGCTGGCACCGGTTAGGAATTATCTTGACCTCCTGGTTTGCGGAGGTAGTCTACCTCGGCGGGCAGAAGATGGCCACCCGTCTTTAGTTGGTTCTGTCGGGAATTTGGCATCCAACAGGATCTCGTAATCTGATCTTCCGGCATTAGACACACAGCTTGTCCTCGGGATCGTAGCTATGGGTTTTGTCCCTCCGACTCCATCTTGTACCAACCTGTCCTTTGTGGATGCACCCGATCCACTTACTGGGCACAGTTAGCTCCTTTATACTCTACAGCTCTTTGTAAGTACGAGGGGACTCACTTTCGTACAAAACTTCCAATTACATTTATTCCACACTTCCCCCTGTCTTGCCGCAAGTGTCTGTAATCTTATGCGCCGTCGTCCGCTTCCCTTGCTCCCACTTGCATAAGGCCCCCGCAGGGCTCCCCTCATATTTCCTGCCAGCAGGACCCTGGCGGATGGACGGCCACGACATATAAGGTGTTATTGTTAGGCGCACCGACTCCCTGCAAGGATTTAAAGGGCAAAGTTACACTACCTTGAGACGCACAAACTTCACAGCGGCAAATTCGATGGGCACAGGAGTTGATGAATTATAACTTCAGAATAGTCCATCGACCCGTGAGCAGGGGCGGGAAACCCGGCACGTTAAGTAGACGGCCGGCGTACCATCCTGAGGAGGGAGCTCGTCATAGCGAACAGCCAATTTTGAAAAGCGAACATTTTCAAATTTCGATAATTCATCAGGAGCGAAGCGCGGAGAAGGCCCATACGTCAGAAAAACACGAGCCAACAAGCCTACAAATAATTAAGCTTTCGGACAAGGCAATAATCCCTACAAAAGGATCAAGGTTTGCGGCTGGTCATGAAATCTATGCCCTAACAGACGGACTGGTACCGGCACAAGGACAGACAATGGTAGAGAGAGGTATTGCGATAGGATTTCCGGAGGGAACCTATGGAAGGCTAGCCGCAAGAAGTGGTATGGCTAGCAAGATGGGAATAGCAGTTCGCGGTGGGGTAATAGATGCCGATTACACAGGAGAAGTTAAGGTCATACTTCGTAATCATGGTGAGGCAGACTGCGTATTCAAGGCAGGAGATTGAATAGCGCAACTCATAATAGAAAAGGTTGCCAAATCCGACGCCATGGAGGTTGACGATCAAGTGACAACCGAGCGAGGGAAATCGGGTTTTGGGGCAAGTGATCTAAACCCCAAGCGATCGATCACGGCTAAAGAAGAAGGAGTCAAAATATGCTTCCTTCATGGAGACACGGACAATAACGAATTCTTTAGCGCGGCGGATATCAGCTATCACCCACGGTTGACCAATGAAAGAGAAATGTTATCAAGCGCTCATCTCAATGCAGCAATGACGCGAACAATGAACGATGCATTTCTAGACAAGATTAAGATTGCTGGAAAGGAGGACAAGAAGAGGCAGGAGGGAGGCCTTGAACTGGTTACGTTAAGAGAAGGCGGAAAAAAGATCCCGGACAAATGGATAGAAAAGGACGGGTTACTATATTACAAAAATTGGTTGTAGATCCCCGAGAACGTAGCCCTTCCAACCGAGATAGCCCAAGGCGGTCACGACTCATTAGTAGCGGGGCACTGCGGATAGGAAAACACGATTGTGATAGTAACAAGGGACTTTTACCGGAAAGGACCAGCAGATTGGATCAGAGATTATGTCCGATCTTGTGAATAATGTCAACACAGTAAGTCCCCACGGCATGGTAGGTACGGGTTACTTCAACCTTTAGAAGTACCCTGTGCCGCCTGGTTCTCCATATCGACGGACTTCATCACACAACTACCGGAATCGCAGGGCAAAACCCAGATCATGGTACTAATAGACCTGTTCACCAAGATGGGTTATTTTGTCGGCCTCCACGAAAATGCGACCGCAAAAGACATTGCCGATACCTTCCTTCGGGAAATCTGGAACCTTCACGGACTGCCGACCGCGATTATATCGGATATGGATTCGAAGTTTTCTGGCGGATTTTGTGAATCATTGTGCAAAATGTTAGGACTTAAAAGACGTATGTGAACGGCGGACCACCCTCAAAGTGATGGACAAACGGCGAGAACCAACCAAGTGCTGGAAGGTTCCTTACGACCGTTTGTTAATTACGATCAAAACAACTGGTTTCAACTATTGCAGTTAGCAGAACATGCCTACAATAATTCGGCTACCAACGCATACAAGATGACAGCATTCTTCGCCAACTACGGTTTTCATCCCAGACAGAATGGATGAATGAAAGAGAAGCTCATTACCCCGGGGCCACAATGTATGCTCACTGAATGCAGGACATCCATCAACAACCGAAAGAAACCCTAGATAACACGCAGGAATTGATGAAGCAGTATTATGACCGCAAAGCGACGAGACAACCTAGCATCGAGGTCGGTGACTGAGTAAGGTTGAATGCGAAAAACATACGTACCAAACGACCATCGAAGACGCTAAGTCCAAAACTATATGGCTCTTGCCAAGTCGTGGAAAGAAAAGGAAGATGGGCATACCAGTTAGAAATATCACCGCGGTGGACAATTCATCCTGTGTGTCACGTTTCGCTGTTGGAACCCTACCGAGCCTCGAACGGACCAAATCGCGAACAACCCCCACAAGACCCCGAAGAGATCGAGGGAGATTTAGAGTGGGAGGTAGAAAGGATTGTGAAGAGGGGGTTCATTTCCTACACGCGAAAGGTTTCTGGAAGGAATAAACTGATGAAAGAGCTTCGGTATTTTGTGAAATGGAAGGGCTGCGCCGAGGACGAGAATACGTGGGAACCACCAGAAGGTATGAAGAACGCGCAGGAAGAGGTGGAAAGGTTTCATAGAAAAAACGCGGAGATGCAGGGCCCGAGAGAGGTCGAGTGACAGAAGAAAGGTTTTCCATCAGTGGACAAGTAAACTCTGGTGGTTTTTACCCCTACTATGTGGAGCTCGAGATGGAAGATAGATTGTATTATAGACATGGAGTATTCAGGACGAACACTTCGAAGAGGGGAGCTCGTATTAGGCGCACGGACTCCCTGTAAGGATTTACAGGGTAAAGTTACCCTACCTTGACACATACGAACTTCGAAGGAAAAAGAAAACTCCCTGATCCAGCTCCGGCGTTGGTGTTAGGCGCACGGACTCCCTGTAAGGATTTACAGGGCAAAGGTACCCTACCTTGACGCATACCAACTTCGAAGGAAGAAGATAACACCCCCCTCCAGCCCCGGCGTTGGGACGGCACGTCATGACCAGCCACCTGGGTAGTTGCGTCCCAACACCAAAGACCGCTATCAACGGAACACATTCTATAACACCGTATACGTCGCGGCCGTCCGTCCGACCGGATCCTGTTTGCAGGGTATATGAGGGGAGACCTCCGGGCACCTTATGCAGGTGGGAGCAGGTGAATCGGACGACGTCGCATAAGGTTACAGACACTTGGAGACAGGCAGTCGGAAGAGTGGGTCGAAGGTAACAGGACGTTTTGCACGAAAGTTAGTCCCCTCGTACCTACTAAGTCGTGTAGAGTATGAAGGCGGTAACTATGCCCTGTAAGTGGATCGGGTGCATCCACAAAGGACAAGTTGGTAAAAGATGGAGTCCAAGGGAAAAAGCCTATAGGTACGATCCCGAGGACAAGTCGTGTAATGCCGGAAGACGAGAATACAACATGCAGATACAAGTTGAATTCTCTACGGAGCCAACCAAGGAAGATTGGCCATCTTCTGTCCAGCGAGTTAGACTACCCTCGACGAGCACGAGGGCAAGATAATTCGTAGCCATTGTTGTCAACGGATAAACGGATGAGCTAACACCTGACGTGGTCTCCACACCCTCAGGAATAATGGAAGGGCAGACCAATAAGTTGACCATGGGAGCAAAAAGGTGTGGTGGAGAGTTTTCAGGGTCTACGAGTGTTCGCATTCAGGTGAAGTTCGCAGAGTTGCGGGCAAGGTACTTAGTTAGTATAGAGTTAGCATGTATACCGCGATTGCTCAGACGCGGAATATAAATATCGAAGCATCTTCGCTGCTATTAGAAACAACAAGCACGGAGAAGAGATCTTATCAATATAATAAGTTATTCTACACTTTTATATCGTTACCAATACTTCGACGATCTATACCGAAGCGAATTATTATATCTAGCCTATATTACTCGTGTCTTCTTAACGAGTTCTCCGATATAATTACGATCAAGGTCTTAGCTGTCGGAATACCTCACGCCGAAGCTACCACCTAACAGTTGGGACAGCACGTCATCACTGGACGCCTGGGTAGGTGCCTCCCAACAACAAAGCCCACTATCAATGGAACAAATCTTATAACACCATATACGTCGCGGCCATCCGTCAGACGGGATCCTGTTCGCAGGGTAAATCAGGGGAGACCTTACGACACCTTATGCAGGTGGAAGCAGGTGAGTCGGAAGACGGCGCCAATGGTTACAGACACTTGAAGAGAGACAGTCGGAGTAGTGGGTCGGACGTAAAGGGACGTTTCGCACGAAAGGTAGTCCCCTCGTACCTGCAAAGTCGTGTAGAGTATGCAGGAGGTAACTATGCCCAGTAAGTGGATCGGGTCCATCCACAGAGGACAAGTTGGTAAAAGATGGAGTCAGAGGGACGAAGCTCATAGGTACGATCCCGAGCACATGTCGTGTAATGCCGGAATACCAGAATACAACATGCAGTCACATGTCGAATTCTCGACGGAACAAACCAACTAAGAATGGCCATCTTGGGTCCAGTGAGTTAGACCACCCTAAATGAGCACGGGGGCAAGATAATTCATAACTATTGTTATCAACGGATAAAACCAAGGAGCTGACACCTGACGTGGTCTCCACACCCTCAGGAATAACAGAAGCACAGAATGATAAGTTGGCCATGAGAGCAAAATGTGTCGTAGTGTGTTTTCAGGGTCTACGAGTGTTCGCACTCAGGTGAAGTTGGCAGAGTTGCAGGCAAGGTACTTAGTTAGTATACACCTAGCATGTATACCGCGATTGCTCAGATGCGGAATATAAATATGGAAGCATCTTCGCTGTTATTAAAAACAACAAGCACGGAGAAAAGATCTTATCAATCTAAGAAGTTTTTATCTTAACGTTACAAATACTTCGGCGATCTATCCTGAAGTATACCTTTATATCTAGCCTACATTACTCGCGTCTTCTTACCGAGTTCTCCGATACAAAGCGATTTAGGTCCTAGCTGTTGGAATACCTCACACCGAAGCTACTACCTAACAATGAGAACGTCCTGGGTGGATAGTTATAAGCCGTGCAAGTATGAGTAAGTCATCTAGCGGGCAATTGTAGGTTCGGTAGCCATGGGAATGTGTCGGGGGATGGTTATAAACTAGGCAGGCTTGGTTAAGTGGTCTAGTGGGCAGTTGTCGGTGAAGAGGCACGGGAATGTGTCTGGAGGACTGTTAGAAGCCAGGGAAGATGGTGGGAGCCCGTGAGCGGACAGGAACAGTGTGGGGGCGGACGGCGAGACGAGCTGGGCGAACAAGATAGGATGTGGAGAGCTGAGGAAAGAGTATAGCGAAAGGGCAAGGGGGTGGGGGACGTCCGCCGGATATGGGAGACTACTGGGAGGGATCAGAGGGAGGAGCAATGGCTAGGGGCGTTGGGAGCAAATAGGGTGAAAAAATGAAGACTGGAAAACGTCCGCTGGATATGCGAGAAGACGGAGGGAATCCGGCCGTGGGGAAGCAACCGAGGTGATGTTGGACGGGTTCAGGCTGAGAAACAGATTCAGAGAGAGGCTAGTGACAAAGTGAAAGGAGAGAGGGTTTCATGGGAGGAAACCTGGCGGGCCGGCGTGTCTGTGGCGGGGGCCGGGATGTGAGAGGTTGCGGTTGAAAGGCCTCCGCAGAACGGCAGCATGGGAACGTCGACTTTAGGTGTGAAGGGAGGAAGAGGCTGGCCGCTGGAGGGGGTGTTTCGTGGAGAGGGGGGGCTAAGGCGTCAGGACGCAAAAGGGCCGCGTCCAAAGCATCCGGACTATGCGTGTGGCGTCCGGACGCATTGTAGGCGGCCATTTCACTTCCGGACCGAATCAACCCGGGCGGACGCACCCAGCACTCGAGTTTACGTTATAAGTGCCTGGAAAGTCAGGCCCACAGGGTGAGCGGGGAGAGATCGGGGCCAAGATGATTTGTTTGCTGATGCGTGAGGTATTCCGACAGCTAGCCCTTAATCGTAAATATATCGGAGAACTCGTTAAGAAGACACGAGTAATGTAGGCCAGATATAATGATTCACCCCGGCATCGATAGTCGAAATATTGGTAACGATATAAAAGTGTAGATAACTTATTATATTGATAAGATCTCTTCTCCATCCTTGTTGTGTCTAATAGCAGTGAAGATGCTTTGATATTTATATTCCGCGTCTGAGCAATAGCGGTATACATGCCAACTCTATACTAATTAAGTATCTTGCCCGCAACTCTGCGAACTTCACCTGAGTGTGAACACTCGTAGAGCCTGAACACTCCATTCCACACCTTTTGCTCCCATGGCCAACTGATCAGTCTGCGCTGCAGTTATTCCTGATTGTGTGGAGACCACGTCAGGTGTGAGTTTATCCGCTTATCCGTTGACAAGAATGGTTACGAATTATCTTGTCCTCGTGTCGGTCGCGGGTAGTCTAACTCACCGAACAGAACATGGTCAATCTTGTTTGGTTGGTTCCGTCGAGAATTCAACCTGCAACTGCATGTTGTATTCTGGTCTTCCCGCATTACACGACTTGTCCTCAGGATCGTACCTATTGGCCTTTTCCCTCGGGCTACATCTTTTACCAACTTCTCCTCTCTGGATGCACCCGATCCACTTACTGGGCATAGTTACCACCTTCATACTCTACACGTCTTTGTAGATACGAGGGGACTAACTTTGGTGCAAGACGTCCCGTTACATTCAACCGACGATTCGGACGGTCTGTCTTCAAGTGTCCGTAACCTTATGCGCAGTTGCCCGACTCACCTGCTTCCACTCGCAAAAGGTGCCCGAAGGTCCCCCCTCCTCTACCCTGCGAACAGGATCCGGCCGGACTGGCAGCCGCCACATATCCGGTGTTACAGGATGTGTTCCATCAATAGTGGTCTTTGGTGTTGGGACGCCACTAGCCGCCGGCCAGTGGTGACGGTCCGTCCCTACGCCGGGGCAGGAGGGAGCTGTTATCTTTTTCCTTCCAAGTTTGTATTTGTCAAGTTATGGTAACCTTACCCTCTAAATCCTTTCGGGGAATCTGTGCGCCTAACATTCTCGCACAAATCCCTTTGTTCTTCATTATACTCTTTAACCTCTCCAATGCCTTCCCGCAGCCTGGATAATCCTCCTGTTCCGCGGCCACTGGCTATATGTTGTCCTCGAGGACTTCTGTTTCGGGTTCCCACCTAACCACATCATCAGGTGGGTCACGCTCAGTACTGGGTCTATCTCTAGCAGGATCTGATTGGTTGTCAGAATGGGAGTGTTCGCAATATTGGTTGACGTCAGAGAGGTCGGTTCGACTGTCGTTAACTATGTCCGCAGGAGCTAGTTGATTCTGTAAGGTGAATGCGAGTATGATATTAATATCTGAATGTGCACTTCGCAAGCGTGTGTCGTATCCGCCTGCATGCTTGTACCTTTTGCCACAAAATGAACCTTTGACCGGCATATTGCAATTCTGCGCCGCGGATTTCAGGAGTCAAGTGTTGCTCATAGTAGTGTGATGTTGTCGTCGTCTCAATATTAACGGATTCAGAAGAGGTACAGATCCTGGGCCTAGCTCTGTGGACAGTCCTTTATCACGAGCCATCGCACAGGTTTTGCATTGTTTGTCGCGATGTCATTGTTAGGCGCACAGACTCCCCGCAAGGATTTACAGGGCAAGGTTACCCTACCTTGGCGCATACGAACTTCGAGGGAAAAAGATAAGTCGCCCCTCCAGCCCCGGCGTTGGGACGGCGTGTCATCACTGGCCGCCTGGGTAGTTGCGTCCCAACACCAATGACCACTATCAAGGGAACACATCTTATAACACTGTATACGTCGCGGCCGTCCGTCCGGCCGGATCCTGTTCGCAGGATATATGAGGGGAGACCTTCGGGCACCTAATGCAGGTCGAGGCAGGTGAATCGGAGAACGGCGCCAAAGGTTACAGACACTTGAAGCCAGACAGTCGGAAGAGTGGTTCGAAGCTAACGCGAGGTTTTGCACGAAAGTTAGTCCTCTTGTACGTACTAAGTCGCGTAGAGTATGAAGGAGGTAACTATGCCCAGTAAGTGGATCGGCTGCATCCACAGAGGACAGGTTGGTAAAAGATGGAGTCCGAGGGGAAAAGCCTATAGGTACGATCCCGAGGACAAGTCGTATAATGCCGGAGGCCCAGAATACATCATGCAGTTGCAGGTTGAATTCTCGACGGAACCAACCAAAGAAGATTGGCCATCTTCTGTCCAGCGAGTTAGACTACCTTCGGTGAGCACGAGGGCAAGATAATTCGGAACCATCGTTGTCAACGGATAAACTGATGAGCTGACACCTGACGTGGTTTCCACACCCTCAGGAATAATGCAAGCGCAGACCGATAAGTTGGCCATGGGAGCAAAAGGTGTGGTAGAGAGTTTTCAGGGTATTCGAGTGTTCGCACTCAGGTGAAGTTCGCAGAGTTGCGGGCAAGGTACTTAGTTATTATATAGTTAGCATCTATACGGCGATTGCTCAGACGCGGAATATAAATATCGAAGCATCTTCGCTGCTATCAAAACACAACAAGCACGGAGAAGAGATCTTATCCATATAATAAGTTATCTACACTTTGATATCGTTACCAATACTTCGACTATCTATACCGAAGCAAGCCATTATATCTAGCCTACATTACTCGTGTCTTCTTAACGAGGGCTCCGATATAATTACGAATAAGGTCCTAGCTGTCGGAATACCTCACCCCGAAGCTACCACCTAACAGTATATTGATACTTCTCCTTGTTACCGAGACGAATGTTTGGCAGAGACACTAATACTCCCAAACTCAAAAAACCTTTCGAACCAAGACCATTGAGGACTATCTCAATAGACGAAGTCCTCACTCCTATACCCGCGTTAGGGACACAAGAGTCCTCCCAGGAATTTTATTTCTGGTGGATAAACCCAGAAAACACTGTCACAATCGAAGACATAGCCGCCCTATACCACTACCAGTACGGTGAAAACTTTACCTACGAAACACCCTCGGAGAAAGGAAACTCCATTTGGTACACCGAGTACCCAGAAAGCGACCAAGACTCAGGTCATTTTTTTGAAATACCGATAGTGTTGGGAGGAAACAAAAGATATGTTTCCCATTAAGAAGTCGAAAAAATGGCCTCTGACCCCAAAGCTCCGAAAGTCATGGAATGGCAAGGAGGAGAGGAAGGAAACGAAGGGGATGATGAGCTCTCCTCCACCGCAGCCCCAAGTGTGGAGACAACTGTCACCCACCTAGCCCGGTCACACTCAGCCGACCAAACGCCGCGATCCCCTGTCGGACTAGGCTTTCTAGCCAAATAGGGGCCACCGCGGAGACGTGGTCGCCGAACGCCGGAACCCACAACTGAATCCCTCATGGCCGTTCGAATTCGGAAACCAGAATAAATCCTAGGCCGATTCGACCCAAAGCTTACTGTTAGCCAAGATAGGCAACATCTTGCATTCAATTCCCTACCGACCGACATACTGTTCATGGCCCAAGAGCTGGTAAAAGTCAAAATACAGTTGAAATCCGGGGTCCAGATAGTTGGTCGAGAGCTTGCCGGAATAGACGAACAAGTACAGCTTTTGGACTTGGAATCTCAGAAGGTTCAAGAGAGCTTCGCTACCAAGGTCGGGGAACGACTACGGGAGACAGATAAGAGACAGGCCCGCTACGAGGCTGTTACCTCCCATCGCCGCGAAGTCGTGCAAGGGACTGGCGAACAGTCCATTCAACGGGACCTACTCCTGGACCAGGAGATTGTTCGGATAAACGAGCAACACAAGCGGGAGCTGGCGAATCACGTGATAAGTATTAATCTTGTGAGAGATGAGCTACGACACTATCAGGAGTCACGAGAAGCCCTAGATGGCGAGGTCGCGGTGCTTAAAGCTCTGGTGGAACAGTTGATGGGGCAGGTCAAGGGAAAGGGGAAGGTGTCAGATCCGACACCAGAAGCTTCAGGGGCGGGTGGGGGAAGACCACCACCACCACGGCATGGAGCAACAGGAGCTCCAGGCGGAGGCGGGGGAGGAGACCCCAATGATGAGGGAGAAGGATCTGGATGAAAGCGAGAAGAGGCTAGGAAAGGAAGATGGGACGAGAGACCCGCACCCCAGCCAGAAGAAGACGACTATGACGCAGAGAATGATGAACAGTTCAACCTGTTCCCTCGAGTCATGACCAACGCCTTGGGACAACGAATGAGGGTCCCAGCGGAACCCTCTGCCATCTTTAGGAACGAGAAACACCAAGATATACGTCTGTGGCTATTAACATGTATGGATTATTTTGGTCGAAACAGTTGGCAATGGGAAAATGTGGCCCAACAAATGCGATATGCCATAAGCCGGATGGATGGGAAAGAAGTCGCACTGTTTGCGTTAACCTACCGGCGACAAATGACCGGAGGAATAGGTTATACGAGACCAGAAGGATACGTGTTCTGGCACGTCTGTGCAGAACAAGCCATGCGACGCTTCGGACCCACCCATGAAGCGGAAAAATCCCTACGAGACATGAGATCGGTCAAATATCGCGGTTATGTCGCAAAATTCTTCATGGAGATGGAAAATTTAAATATCCATGCAAGAGTCACTGGGATAGCCTGGAGGAAAATGATTGAAGACGAACCCCTTCTCGAAGCATTACGACGACTCTCACACAGAGAAAATGTCGACGATGGGGAATGGTTGGAAGCAGTCAGGACAGTAACCCGAGCAGAAGAAGATTTCAAAGAACGGAAGGATCTTCGAGGGGCCTGTCCCTCCCGCCCGACAGGAAGCGAGAACTGAAAGTTCGCGGATTCAAAGCCAACGGTACCCGCAAAGCATGTAAAATAACAATAGACGGCTAGGGAAAAGGCGGATGACCAAAAGAGCAAGGCTGGGGAAAGAAAGGTGATGAAAGAAGGATCAGTGGCACCGGCGGGGGAAATTAAACACAAGGTGTGGGCAGAGGCCCACCAGGGCGTCGATCAAAAAGTTGCCGATAAAGGGAAATCTGACAACGAATGCAGCCGGTGCGGAATGAAAAACCACACCTGGAAATACTGTTGAAAGCCGATACAGGTGTCGGCCATATACCGAGGGCAATCGAAGCCCAGACGCCTGTCCGCATTCGCACCGAAACGACGCCCCCAGGTAGCCACTGTGGCCGTTGATGGCCTGGGAGAAAGCTCGAAGTGAGCGGTGCAAAAGGCCCCAGCTTGGGCCTTTGAAGATGACAACATTTTATAAAAAGTCATCCAGGTACCGACAACAAAGGTGTTCGGGTAGTCAGGTTGCCGCCTCGAATCGAAAGACCTGTGGCGTAGTCGGTGACGATATCCCACCGGAAGGCTAAAAGACCAAAGGATAGCGGTTGCCATTTTACGTCCAAACATGGGTGGTCCGCACTCACCACGGGAGCCATAAAAAATTACAAGTGAAGAAAGCGGTCGATGAGACTAAAAGGGAAAGAGAAGACTACCATTCGTGGGAACTGAGCTTGAGTTGCACGACACGCGAAGGAGGGTCGAAATCCAGGGCAACCAGACTTTCTCTCCGGGTAAAACAGCCGGGCAAATAGAAGCTGGGGGCGCCTCTATTGGGCACAAGGTTCATGCGTGACGAATGGTGTCGGAGGGGGTCTCGGGAGTGCGACCGAAGTCGAAGGCGGAGGTGTGGTGGATTCGTCACAGGGGACAGCTTCACATGAGGGCTAAGTCGACGATAAAGGGCCACGCACCCTAGTCGCGCACTGGAGGGGTACTCTAGTGAACCACCACTCCTGTGATATGGGAACTCCTTGGCAGGAGGTAAAGACCGGTAGTAGTGGGCTGCCCGATATCAACCTATTTGACGCTTATTGTAAAAGTTTGTCTGAGGAGGCTTTAAGAGCCGAAACTGCACAGGCGCGGTAACAAACCCCGACGCTACTTGTACCCGCGACCATGAAAAGATTCCATCAAGAACCGAGCAAAAGCTCTAGACCCATTAAAAAACCTAAGCATTATCCTTGCCCTGAGAGGAAGGCATTTCTTGAATTAAAAGGACGAAAACACACGATAAGCGTAATTTTCGATTCTGGTTCAAACATCTTTCGCATGAACCAGGACACCGCAAACGGCCAGAAATCCCGACCGACGCTAGGGACTCACCGTTTAATATTACAACCCTCGATGGCGAGACCGCGCCTACCGGAAGAATATTCTATACCCATCCTATTCTCCTAGGAATCGGTGCCAACGGTCACCGAAGCATGATCTCCTGCGAGATTGCGAACACCGGAAGGTATGACTTAATCATACCCTTTGGGTGGTGGCATAATGAACACCCCCTTAAAAATATCACAGACCCACGTAATTGGGCATTTGAAGAAATAAAGTGCCATGCTCATATAGCAGATGAGGTGGTGGCGGATATATTTCAATGGGATGAAACTGTAGCTTACGATGAGGAAGCACAGTACGTAGGAAGGATAGAAGGAGAAGAAGGAGGAGGGGTACATTTGGAGGCGCTGCCGAAACCATACTGGCAGTATAAGGAGCTTTTTGAAGAGAAAAAAGCCAGGATGTTGGCACCTCGAAGAACCTTCAAATACACCATCAACCGCAAAGAAGGGGCCGAGCCCCGGTGGGGTCCAATTTATCCAATGTCGGGACACCAGTTGAACGAGCTGGATAAGTACTTCAAGAAAATGATGGCAGAGGGAAAAATAACTGACTGCGAATCCCCTTACGGCCCTCCAATTCTCTTCGTTCCAAAAGCAAGTCTACGACTATGGGTAGACTACAGGAACCTCAACAAATTGACGATCCTGAATAAATACCCTCTACCGGTCATGGATGAACTACAAGACCGTGTTGCTAGAGCAAAAGTGTTTACGAAACTCAACTTAAAAGATGGATATGATCTTATTCGAATGAGAAAGGGTGAGGAACACAAAACTGCCTTTCGGACATGATATGGACAGTACGAATACAAGGTCATGTCTTTCGGGCTCGTCATCGCTCCCGCAACTTTCCAGACAATGATGAACAAAATCCTAAGGGAATTCTTGGACCACGGGGTAGTCGTATACTTAGACGATATCCTAACATACCCGGACAATATGGACGACCACATCAACTGAGTCCAATAAGTCCTTGACCGGATCGAACAGCACGACTTGGCAGTCTCGTTGAAGAAGTCGGTGTTCCACCAAGATGAGGTTGAATTCTTAGGATACATTGTCAAAACAAGTGGAGTCACCATGAGTGATAGAAAAGTGAAAAGCGTCCAAAATTGGGAACACCCGAGATCCGTCAAGGAAGTCCAAATTTTCATTGGATTGGCAAATTTTTATTGACGATTCATCAAAGATTTCTCGAAGGTTTGCAAGCCAATAACCGAGAAGTTGAAAGGGAACCCAAAAGATTTTCGCTGGGGAAGAGAGCAGGAAGAGGCGTTTGAGGAGTTGAAAAGGAGGTTTACAACGGCACCAATTTTATCGCATTTGTACCCAGGAAGAAGAAAGGTGGTTGAGACGGACGCAAGCGACTTTGCGCTAGGATGCGTACTGTCACAATACCAAGGAAGACGTCTTCACCCAGTGGCTTTTCATTCTCGAAGGTTGAACAGCGCGGAAAGAAATTACGAGATACATGACAAGGAATTACTCGCAATAATGGAGGCGTTCAAAGAATGGAAAAGATACCTCTGCGGTGAAGCAGAACCCGTGACGGTATACCCGACTACCAAAACCTGCAGTCCTTCGTAACCAAAAAGGTCTGGAACCAACGACAAATCTGATGGGCACAGGAGTTGACCAACAATAACTTCAAAATAGTCTACCGTCAGGAAAGCCGAGGCGGGAAGCCCCACGCATTAAGCAGACGGCCGGAGTACCGTCCTGAGGCGGGAGCTCGTCACAGTGAACAGTCAATTGTGAAATCTGAACATTTTCAAATTTCCGTAATTTATCAAAAACAAAGCGCGGAAACACCTCTCATCTCAGAAATACGCGAAGCGGGAAATCTCAGAATTGTGAAGCTCTCGGACAAGGCAATAATCCCGACGAAAGGATCTCTGTTTGCGGCCGGTCATGACATCTACGCCCTGACAGACAGCCTGGTACCAGCAAAATGACAGACAATGGTAGAAACGCGTGCGACAGGATTGCCAGAAGGAACCTACGGAAGGCTAGCCGCAAGAAGTGGTATCGCTAGCAAGATGGGAATAGCAGTGGGCGGTGGTGTAATAGACGGAGATTACACAGGAGAAGTTACGGTCCTACTTCGTAATCATGGCGAGGCTGACTGCGTATTCAAGGCAGGAGATCGAATAGCGCAACTAGTGTTCGTTACGGGGCCCCGTTTATGACAAACGGGGCGCCAAGAGCAGGTTATTAACTGCAGATTAAAAAAAGAATCGTCCAAATCGGACCAAAACTGAGTGAGATAGGGTTCTTTGAAGTTGTCTAACTTCAAAGAGCTCTATCTCTGTCAGTTCTGGTCCGATTTGGATGATTCTTTCAGCCAGTTAATCAGAATAACCTAGGTTATTTTGTCACCGCTCCTCGCAAACGGGGCCCCGTAACGAAGCCTAAGCGCAACTCATAATAGAAAAGGTTGCCAACGCCGACGCCATGGAGGTAGACGCCCTAGAAACAACCGAGCGGGGAAAAATGGGTTTTGGGTCAAGGGATGTAAACCCTCAGCGATCCATCACGGCTAAAGAAGAAGAAGTCAAAATATGTTTCGTTCATGCAGACGCAAGCGAAAACGAATTCTTTAGCACAGCCGATATCGGATATCATCCTCGGTTAATGAAAGAAAGAGAAATGTTATCAAGCACTCACGTCAATGCAGCCCTGATGCCAACAATGCACGATGCATTTCAGGAGAAGATTAGGACGGCTGGAAAGGAGGACGAAAAGTGGCAGAAGCGAGGCCATGCACTGGTTATGTTAAGAGAAGGCGGAAAAAAGATGCCAGACGAATGGATAGAAAAGGAGGGGTCACTATATGACAAAAATCGTTTGTACATCCCAGAGAACGAAGCCCTTCAAACCGAGATAGCCCAAGGCTGTCACGACTCATTAGTAGCGGGGCACTTCAGACAGGAAAAAACGATTGAGATAGTAACAAGGGACTTTTACAGGAAAGGACTCACTGATTGGATCAGAGATTATGTACGATCCTGCGACGAATGTCAACACAGCAAGTCCCCACGTCATGCTAAGTACGGGTTACTTCAACCTTTAGAAGTACCCTATGCCGCCTGGTCCTCCATATCGACGGATTTCATCACACAACTACCGGAATCGCAGGGCAAGACCCAGATAATGGTAGTAGTAGACCGGTTCATCAAGATGGCTCATTTTATCTGCCTCCACGAAAATGCCTCCGCAAAGGATGTTGCCGATACCTTCCGTCGGGAAGTCTGGAAACCTCACGGATTACCAACCGAAATCATATTGGACATGCACGCGAAGTTTTCTGGCGAATTCTGGGAATCTTTGTGCAAAATGCTAGGAGTTAAACGACGCTGTCGATGTCGTACCACCCTCAAACAGACGGACAAATGGAGTGAACCAACCAAGTACGGAAAGGTTACTTATGAACGTTTGTTAATTACGATCTAAACGACTGGTACCCACTATAGCCATTAGCAGAACATGCGTACAATAACTCGGCAACTAAAGCACACAAAATGACCCCCTTCTTTGCCAACTACGGTTTTCACCCACAAACAGAGTGGATGAAAGAGAGAGAAGCTCATAACCCCTGGGCGACAATGTATGCTCAATGGATGCAGGACATACGTCGACAGGCGAAAGAAACCCGAGAAAATACAAGGGAATCAATGAAAAAATATTATGACGGAAAAGCGACAGCACAACCCAGCATCGAGGTCGGCGACTTGGTAATGTTGAATGCAAAGAACATACATACCAAACGACCATCGAAGAAGCTGAGCCCGAAACTGTATGGCCCTTTCAAAATGTTAGAGAAGAAGGGAAGTAGGGCATACAAGTTAGAAATATCGCCGCGGTGGAAACTTCATCCTGTGTTTCACGTTTCGCTATTGAAACCCTCCCGAGCCTCCAACCTACCAAATCGCGAACAACCCCCACGAGACCCCGAAGAGATCGAGGGAGATTTAGAATGGGAGGTAGGAAGGATCGTCAAGAGTGAGATCATTTCCTACACGCGAAAGGTTCGAGGAAGGAATAAACCGATGACCGAGCATTGGTATTTTGTAACATCGAAAGGCTGCGCGGAGGACGAGAATACCTGGGAGCCACCTGAAGGTATGCAGAACGCGCTGGAAGAGGTGGAAAGGTTTCATAGAGTGAACCCGGAGATGCCGGGCCGGAGAGAGGTCGAGTAACATAAGAAAGGTTTTCCATCGGTCGACAAGTAAAGGCCGGCGGTTTTTACCCCTACTTTGTGGAGCAGGAGATGGAAGATAGATTGTATGATAGACATGGAGTATTCGGGACGAACTCTTCGAAGAGGGGAGCTCGTGTTAGGCGCACCGACTCCCCGTAAGGATTTACAGGGCAAGGTTACCCTACCTTGGCGCATACGAACTTCCAAGGAAAAATATAACACCCCCCTGCAGCCGCGGCGTTGGGACGGCGTGTCATCACTGCCCGCCTGTGAAGTTGCGTCCCAACACCCATGACGACTATCAATGGAACACATCTTATAACACCGTATACGTCGCGGCCGTGCCTCCGACCGGGCCCTGCTCGCAGGGTGTATGAGGGGCGACCTTCGGGCACCTTGTGCAAGTGCAAGCAGGTGAATCGGACGACGGCGCATAAAGCTACAGACATTTGAAGACAGACAGTCGGAAGGGTGGGTTGAGAGTAACGGGACGCTTGCCACGAAGGTTAGTCCCCACGTACCTACTAAGTCGTGTAGAGTATGAAGGAGGTAACTATGCCCAGTAATTGGATCGGGTGCATCCACAGTGGACAAGTTGGTAAAAGCTGGTGTCCGAGGGAAAAAGCCTATAGGTACCATCCTGAGGACAAGTCGTATAATGCCGGAAGACCAGAATACAACATGCAGTTGCAGGTTGAATTCTAGACGGAACCAACCAAAGAAGATTGGCCATCTTCTGTCCAGCGAGTTAGACTACCTTCGGTGAGCACGAGGGCAAGATAATTCGTAACCATCATTGTCAACGGATAAACCGATGAGCTGACACCTGACGTGATTTCCACACCCTCATGAATAATGCAAGCGCAGACTGATAAGTTGGCCATGGGAGCAAAAGGTGTGGTACAGAGTTTTCAGGGTTTACGAGTGTCCGCACTCAGGTGAAGTTCGCAGAGTCGCGGGCAAGGTACTTAGTTAGTATATAGTTAGCATGTATACCGCGATTGCTCAGACGCGGAATATAAATATCGAAGCATCTTCGCTGCTATTAAAACCCAACAAACAAGGAGAAGAGATCTTATCAATATAATAAGTTATCTATACTTTGATATCTTTACCAATACTTCGACTATCTATACCGAAGCAAGCCATTATATCTAGCCTACATTACTCGTGTCTTCTTAACGAGGGCTCCGATATAATTACGAATACGGTCCCAGCTGTCGGAATACCTCACCCCAAAGCTACCACCTAACAGTCATGTGGTATCCCCTGGTTATCATCTTGCATTCCCATTGACAGGGAATAATTGAAACACTAATGGACACCCGAGGTGTCAGTTCATGATGCATCTTAATTCTGGAACACAATTCAAACAATTACTGATTCTTTCAAACGATCTTACATGTCTGAGAGTTGTATATATAATGTGGGTTGATCACGTCAGCACCACATCCCACCGCTGAGCCTCTGAGAAGTCTCAAAGAAGATGGTATCTCTACGTTGGTCCTCTACTTTGACAGGGCCACAGAGCGTGGGGTTATATTAGTCAACACAACTGGGGTTTACACCCGGTTTTCTATGTCCCACATGGGCCAGCCAGGGGTTTCAGACCTGGCGTTGGCCGGTCCCCTCCTCAATCCTTACTTCTTGGAATGGGCCGACCCCCTGCCCTCCACACGATCTGATCATATCCTCATCCTGCTTCCTTTTGAGGAGCTCTTATTTCGAGCCCCCCCGCCTAAGCCAAACTGCACTTTGACCGACTGGCCACCGGTGGATAATGCCCTCAAGTTCCTCACGATCCCCACTCCCCCCAGCTCCCGACCTCTCATTCCCTTGGGGTTTGGTTCGACAACAATCTCAATAGGCTCTCAGCCCCACAAGCGCTTCACACCCCTCTCAAGTTCATCACCCACAGGTCAAAGCCATGGTGGTCACTAACACTGTCGGCCCTCCGCATGGCCTACATCTCCTCCCTCAGTGCGTCCACGAAGGATCGCCATGACGCTTCTCTGCTAATGTCAGCCAGGGCAGGACGCTGCTCCGACTTCAAGGCCTTCAAGAAGGCGAACAGGGATCACTGCTGTGAGTCCTGGCAACAGCGAGACCGCAAGCTGTCTGGACGGCACCCAAGTTAGCCATAGGCCGTCCCCCTCCCCGTTTCCCAGAGCTGCCTGGGGCCTCCACACCCCGCGAGCTTAACAAGGCTCTACTTGCCCACTCCTTTCCAGGAAGCCCAAGTGCCAACCGTCATACCATCCTCCTCCCCTACAGAGACGCTATGGTCCTACAGGTGTCTGAAATAGAACCGGCGCTAGCCGGATCCTCCCCCTCGTCGGCCCCAGGGCCAGACATGATCCCCAATTCCGTTTGCAAGCGCATCAATAAGGTGGCCTCGAACCTCATACTGGATCTGCTCACCCCCCTCCTATGCCATGGGTTCCACCCTCCCTCCTTGACGAGCACCGATGGCATAGTCCTGGACAAGCCAGGAAAACCGTCCTACGATTTCCTCTCCTCCTTCAGCATTATTGTTCTGCTCCAGACCTTGTCCAAAATCCTTGAAAGGATTATGAATAGTCACCTCTCTGGCGTGGCACAACTAATGGGCCTTCTCAACCCCCACCAAAGCGGATCCCTGGCAGGCTTGTCAGTCACTGATGTGTGCAATACCCTGACCCATGAAATCACAACCCTCCAGATGGATAAGAGGATGGTCTCCACACTCTTCCTTGACATCAAAGGAGGCTTCGACAACATCAACCCCACCACGCTCTGCAGAATGCTTAGCGCCAAAGGGGTCAACCAATACCTAGTGTCCTGGACACAGTTCTTCCTCACAGGGAGATCCTGTCATCTGCTTTTTGAGAGATCTCGTAAGGTTTTTGCCCCGGGTTCGGTGGGCACCCCACAGGGGTCGCCTGTCTCTTTCCTCTTATTCAGCATATCTGTCTCCCGCCTGTTCCACGAAATCCCCTACGGTCTAACCTTCTCCTACGTGGACGACTTCGCTTGAACAGCCTCTTCAGATTCCTACCACCGTAACGTCCAACTGCCACAAAGGCAGTACGCTATAATGAATGCCAAGGGCTCCCACGGGGGAGTAGCTTTCTGTATCCCCAAAACTGAACTGATCCACTGCTGCACGAACAGGGACAGGGACACCCCCTCACAAGCCCTAATCCATTTCGATGGGTCAGTCTTTCACCCCAAAAGCGTGCTCAGGTGGCTCGGGTACTGGTTCACTCCGTCACTTGCCACCACCCTGTACTTTACCAAACCAGTGGCCAAGGCCCAGGCAGCCTTCGTGCCGATTAAAAGGCTGTCCTCCCGGGCATGGGTTTCTCTTCCTGCTTGTGTCACTCCTTCTGGGCATCCCGGGTGTTCCACATCCTCAGTTATGGAGGGGACCTCTTCTCCCCAACAGACCACATGGCGGGAAAGTTATCCACCTTCCGGCACATGGTCCAGAGGTGGTGCACAAACTGCTTCGCCTGGACTCGACCGACATCCTGGCCATAGAGGCCTGTCTCCCCCTCCTTGAACTACTCCTGACCTATAAGAAATGTCTGGCAAACCTCTATGTGCTATTCTCCCCCCCAGAAATTAATCCTGCCACTGCTCGTCTCCCCCCTTCAGTCCAGACAGCCTCCATCTACCGCCACTCCATGGACCATAGGCTCCTACTGGTGAAGAATGCGGGCAGCCGCCTCCCTCTACCTTGGCACCAACCTTGTCCCCCCTCCAAAAGCTGAGCACACCTACCCATGGACGCGCTTCCCGATTCCATTTTATTCCTCCTGGGCCCCGATGAGGATTCCCCTCTCCCAGTTCCCTCGCCGTAGCCTACTTCCTGAGTCCTACCTTGAGCCCAATGAGGGGCGCTCCTCTCCTCAACTAAGGCGGTGCTACCACGACCTACTCCTGGAAGAATGGGGAGCTCAGGCCCCTGACCCGGCCAGGTACCCATACTGCCCCTCTCTGAAGCCCCACTCCTTGATGGGGCTCAACAAGTTCGACGCGGGACAACTTCACCAGATGAGATCAGGCAAAGGTTACCTCCGTGCCCACCCATCATAGGACAAGAACAACCCCACAACCTGCCCCACATGCGACGAGTCTCCCAAGACTTTCAAGCACACGATACTGTTCTCTCCCGTGAGGGAACCCGCCAGGGCCCGCCACCTTCAGGCGGTCTCTGACCAGGGCCCCGACGGCCCAATGTGGTCCTCGGCCACCGTGCTAGGCGCCCAGTCCCGGTTCATCAGGTTGACCAAGACTGCTTTCCCCCCGGGCATGTTTTCCCGCCCCTCTTCTGCTACTTGCTCCCTTTCCTCCCCCTCCTCCCCTGTAGTTTCCTTTGATTATTTTATGTCATCTCAGGAAGACTAGGTTGTAAGAACTTTGGTTGCTCACGTGGCCTGTTGTTTATTCCGCATGTTGATAGGAGGGTTTCCTCGCTTTACTTAATATTTTGATTTTTATGCCGATATGTGCTCCAGAGACCGGTACAGACCCCCTATGAAGTTAACTGGTGATGGAAGTGTCTTTTGTTTGTTTGTTTTGGATTTTAGGTTTTGTTTTTGCCATAGCTAGCGCCCCATGCGATTTCTTGGACCTTATCCACGAATATATAATATAAAACAAAGTTAGAGAATTAAACAAAAGTAACAAAGATGAAAGGAAAAAATAATAAATAAAAGATCACGACAGCGCAAGTTCATAGCAAGGATAATCGGACATTTTCAACATCCCCAACATTCTCTCTATTAACAAGACTAGGATCTCCAAATCAACCATCCAGATAGTCTAACTCTCAAGGGACATGGCACAATAAATCACCATGCAGTACATGTTCATGCGGCATGCCGGAGTCCTGACGCCGGGACAGACAGATCAACTTCCGCCTAGTTGTCTTCAAGGGGCAATCAGGATGCATCGCACCAACCCAGGTGGTCGCGCGGTTAGTGCTTATAAGCCAAACATGGGGTTCACACAAGTCCAGGGTCACAAGAAAATGTAAACGGAGGGGCGGAACTGTGCCAAAGATCAGATGTTAGCAAGGGGCTTTGGGCCAGCAGGGCATATGGCCAGAAATTGCCCTGACCCCAACTTCGTGCCAAGATAGACAAGCATGAGGACCTTGCGTTGTGCCTGTGATCTCATGGTCTCCGCAGTGTCAGCCAATGATATGGATGGTTTAGAGGATATCGAGGGGGCGGTCATGGAACTGGTTAAGAGCAGTTGCCGGAACTTGAATAACACAAATAACAAAGGCAAAATGGTAGTGTCAAATCCAGCAATGCCCCATGGCGGGTCATCGTGCATGAATGGTTACTACCGCCAGGGGCCCCAAATCCGTGGGGGGCAGCGACCAGTTTAGGGAACCCATGCCAACTTCCTCCAAATGCTCCCCCAGTCCAAATCCCTGCAGGTGGACAACTCGGACAGGCTCCCCTGGGTGCGGCTGGTCCAAACGTCCCTGCTCCACAAGTCAAAGTCCAAGCTGCAGGCCAACTCAGACAGGCTCCTGCGGGTGGGGCTCGTCAAAACGTCACTGCTGCCTGACATCTCGGATATGCTCCCCCGGGTGCTGCAATTCCAAAGCTCCCGGCTGCACAAGTCAACCGCCATCCTGCTGGACAACTAGGTGAGGGTCCTCCGGGTATGGCTAGTCCAAATGTCCCAACTGCCGGACAACTCGGACAAGCTCCTCCGGCTGCAGGTTGGCCAAACGTACCGGCTGCACAAGTCAACTCCCTGCTGCCCGACAACTCAGTCAGCCTCGGTTGGCTGCCCCTGTTCCAAACATCCCTGCAGCATGACACCTCAGACAGGCTCCTCCTGGTGTGGCTGTTCCCAAAGTCCCTGGTGCACAGATCAACATGCCTGCTGCCAGATAACTTGGAGAGACTCCACCGCGTGTGGCTGATCCAAAGGTCCTGGCTCCTAAGGTCTACGTCAGTGCTGCCGGACAACAAGGACAGGCTCCTCAAGGTATGGCTGTGCCAAACGTCCCTGGTGCACAAGTCAATGTCCCTGCGGCTGGACAACTCAGACAGGCTCCTCCGGATTCCACTGTTCCAAACGTCCCTGCTGCACAAGTCAACCTCCATGCTGCCGGACACCTAGGTCAGCCTCCTCTGGGTGTTGCTGGGCCATACTTACTGGCTGCACAAGTCAATGTCCTTGCGGCTGGACAGCTCGGACAGGCTCCTCCGGGTAATGTTCCAGCAGCAGGCCGGATTTACCTTTGCAACCTGGGAATGATCCTGCGCACCCACAAATGGGACGTGATTCCGGCTCACCCGATAATGATCCTGTGCACCTACAAATCGTACGTGATTCAGGTTCAGCAGATCATGATCCTCTGCACCCACAAATGGTACGCAATTCACGTTCACCGGATAATGACCCTGCACTGGCGCAAATGTTACCTGATCCACCACATAATGGCCCAGCAGTGGTCCAAAACCAACATGTTTCCCCAGGCTCTCGCCCTGCACCCAACAGTAGGCCCACAGGGTAGTCACTGCCCAAATCATCATCTTGTTTCAAGTTTTTACTTAGTGACTTATGAGATGCAGATTGGAGCACTCTGCTTGGGCGTCCGGGTACCGTGGGTATCGTTTATGCCCTGCAGTCACGAGGTGGTCTGGCACTATCCCAGTTTGAAAGGAATAAAGTACATGTCACCCCAAATTATAACTTACACCATTGGCGTACCCCTAATATCAATCGCGTAGTGTTCGCCAAGTTTGATTACTATGAGATCCGTGGATTGTCAGCCACCATTTACAGATTCGTACCTCACCACCGAATCTGCTACATACTCAGCCCTAGAGGCGCAGGGTGTAGAAGGTTATGTAGGTGTACTATGCCAGAGCTGGATAGCCTGGATTATGTCCCCATCAACAGCGATGAAACTATAAGAGCTTGGCTCTTTTCAAATTCCATTCTCGACGACCCGCTGGATCTCATGGTGTACAATCTTGGCGACAAAAGAAATTGACCCCCAACGAAAAAGACAATCAGGTCCAGGGACCACAACCACAACCACCTCCTAATAACCAGTGATAACAAGATAAAACAAAACAAAGTAGAAAGTAGAGATACAGAACTTTAATATATATAATCAGCATATAGTTTGCATTCCAGCCCTTTCCTGCAATTCCACAATTCTCTCCAGCATACTCTCTACAAATTGGTTAAAATCAAACGGCCGTAGCCTGTCCCACTCCTGCTGTACTGCCTTTCTCATTTGATTAGCACTTTCAGGAAAGTAAGTCATTGCTTTAATGCGCTGCTTGATAATTCTCCAAACATTCTCAATGGAATTAAGATCTGGTGACTGAGCCGGTCTATCATGCCTTGGATTACCCAACTCTTTTTTAGACTCTTGCAAGACCTTTTTGACCCCATGTCATGTTGCTCCATCCCCAACATACAGACCCCAGGATCTCCCTTCTTATACCCTTTTTGTCCCTGAAATGCTGGCCCCACCACTGGCTTCAATACCTGTTCTAGGTAATCATTGCAGGTGATTCCTTTCTTTCCTGCAGGGTTCAGGAAGACAAGCTCAGACTTCATGTTATAACTAATAGCACCCCACACTCCCACTGAAGCTTGACTGCTAGGGAAGGTATGTTGAATGCAATCGTCGTGGTAGCGCTCACTGTGCATGCGTGTCGCCCATTGTAAGCCCCGTTTGGAGGTATCAAAAGTGCACTCATCGGAGTACATATGGCAGCCCCACCACTGTTTTGGCTTTTCGATATGCTGGCGAGCATATGCAAGACGGTCTTGCTGATATTCCTTAGAAATAATGCGTCTTTTACACGGCTTGCACCTAGTATATCCTTCCTTTTCTAGAGCCCGCTGAACAGTTCTTCCAGAAACAGTAAGACCATCCTCCTTAGCCAACTGAGCCCAACACAGCCTTCTACGCTCCCAACCACTCAGCAGGATCCTAATTAGAAGTCGGATATCTCTTATGTTAAGAGATGGCGGACGATGGGAACGAACTTTAGTATGCCGCTCCTAGGGATCGCCAGCCGATGTAGTGATTGTTGATCATAGCACACTGGTTCTTCTTGAGGTTCCATGCCTAGAAACATCAAGGTCCAGTAAGGTAAGGACCCAAGAGCGTTTAGGAGTATCTCATGGGGATACTGGTTTGTCTTGTCTGGTTGTGGTAGCCATGGGTTTATGTGTTGTGGAATCTCGAAATGGGTTGGCAACCGGTGCGGGGGTCAATTTCTTTTGTCGCCAAGCTCGTACTGTTACGGTGATCGGAGTTCAGAGCAGCAAGACAGACCAGCGCTGAAGAGAGTCAACTATCTCAATGAAAATGGCCTCCGAAACTGGGCCCGTGATCTCGCACAACCTATAGGCTAGATGCATTCCAGAAGAAGATTAGATGACAGACCAGTTGACGGGGATGGTAGAGATGTCGATGAAGCCGATGAGGATGATGCCTCTCATATATCCGAGTCGTCATCCGATATCCCAGACTCTGCCGATGCAAGTGAGCTCCTCCTTAAAGTTTTCCCAGATCCGCCTGTAGGAGACATTAAATGGCTGGCAAATTGGATCTCCCTTCTTGCCAGATCGTTGAGCCAGCAGAATCTACAGCGACCATTAGACTTCTGCCATCGCCCGGCTCAAGGTGAAGATGACCCCATGCACGGTGTACATTTCGATGGTGATTATCACATGGGGGATACACCCGAACAACGCAGTTTGAATTACATTATTGGGTCGTATCGCAGATGCGAGGAGACCCGGAAAGTCGTGATGGTTACGACGCCGAGAAAACTGACGACCCTAAGTCTAAGAGATGGTGTACCAGTGCTGGTCAGGAGAACTTGACAGGAGAACTGATGGATTTGATGGCGCGCCGACTATCAGCGATGTGTACCTACATGAGCTGTGGATTACTGGTCTGTAATTTCAAAGGGTCATTGATTGTTTGCTTGCCTTTTTGTTGTTTGATCATTGTGTAGCTCAAAGCAATATTAAGTCTCATTTTTTCTAGATCGTGATCCCTTATAACATGCCGAATGTGTGAAGTGCAGTCGGTAAATGGTCAACATTTGTGCACCAAGACTTCCGCAGTGGACAATTCGGCTCTTATGGAGGCTCAAACCGTTGTGTAATCCTCAGAGTATCATGTCTGACGACACATCGTACCCCATAGGGCTATCACAGAACAAACCCCATACACACAAACCCCTGGCAAAATTCCGACAGTCCGACACGTCCACAGTGCCATACATGTTGATGTTTAAGCGCAGTATAACAAGTCCACCTCCTGCCCATCCTTCCCCTCTACTTCACCATCTGTCTCGGGTTCACTTCCACATTTCTTCCCCTCGGCCATATATCAATGCCTCCTTTGAGAAAAACGCATCCCTGGGGGGAAAAGATAAAGTAAGGACTATCTGTTCATCAATTTAAGAGCGCCTTACATTAAGGTTTCTCTGATTCCCCGAGGTGAAAAAATCCAGGGCCAGGGGGTTGAAGCCACCAGCGCAAAATGTGGCAGGAGTTATCCTCGTGCCACTCGCAATGCCGGTGAGGTGTCAAGGACATAAGAAATCTTCTCGGATGATGATCACACATTCCGGAACCACCAGATAAGATCTAACCTTATAACTCCAATAAATGTTCCTTGACGTCCGGCGCAAGGCAACCATTTGAGCCAGCCATGGAGGATTCGAGATGAGGGCCACACATACTACGCATATGTCAGAAATTTGCGACCTAATGACAGGTGGAATCAGAGGACGCTACGGGGAGATCTCCTATGCTAAAGGCAGGTGTAGGTTGTTGAATGCTCGCGAGCCTACAGCTGCGTACAAGGGATGGCCCAAAAAGGTCAAAGGATGCATCACGGTGCTCGGGTGGAACCCAACGAGTCTGACTGGCACCCAAATGGACTGACTACTCAGTTTCGCACACTCCCTCACACCTGTCAATGGCCAAATTAAATTAATCAAAACAAACCACTGCCCCAAAGACATTGATCAAGTCGAACGTCAAATCACAGTCTTAGTTAGGGACACAGCCAAGAAGCTTAAGGCGACGAATAATCATCTTGATGCAGAACGGGCAGAGGATCCACTCAATGCAAACATCATAGATGTTCAGAGTAAGTGTCTTTTTTTTCCGCATATATATTATGCGATCCTATGACTAGTACTAACTCTTTTTCCAGTGACCGAAGACGATTGGGCCTCTGCTGACTGCCAATGGTCTATCAGGATCCACATTATTCGTCGAACAGGCGCAACCAAAGCTGGCCATGCCTTCTTGAATTACCCCTGGTATGCCGTTTTCTTTTTTTATCGGGCGGAGGGATTGCGTGGTGAGTCTTAGCATCGCCAAACCTGCAATCCGTACTCAGCGTGCTCAAGTGACACCCTGTAGAGGATCCCATCCAATATCCCCAATATCTCATCGGGGCAACTGGGCATGCAGCCAGCACATTAGACCGGTGACCTTCAGACTCCCTCCCCGTCTCGGAGATCATATTTTGATATTGGGCCGATCACATCCGCATGTGGATGCTTGCTAACCCTGGCAAAGATCCTCTTGATCTTCTGGTGCTGCAGTCACTCCACGATCAGCGAGAGGGCCGAGGTGAAACCCCGGTGCCTGCCTCCGATGGACATCCATTTTTCAAGTATAAAGTCTGGAACCATTGGGGGCAGAGGGATGTCATCGGAGCCGGGGACGACCACCACCACCACGAGAGTCTCAACGAGGGCAGCGGCAGCCAAGACAAAGACAATGTTGATCGCAGTCACCACGACAATGAGCCTGTGAGGCCTGGCGTGCTTAACACTCCTGATCGCCATGGTACATCAGCACAAATTATTATATTCATCCTGAGTGTCCCATGCATCAGAGGCTCAGGAGGCTCAGAAGGTTAACCATTACTCTGGATGTGACGTCAGCTGGATGCCATGTGCAGACGCCATTCCCCATCTACCCCTGCATCCTTGACGTCCCGAAGGGGCCTACCACCCAGCGCCTGCGTCCAGATCCCCTCAGACCCTAAGCTCTCCCACATCCCAACAACCTCCTTCCTGTGCCTCACTCGTCATGGTGGAATTCAACTCCCGCCTAGCATTCGGAAGACTCTCCGGATTCTTAGGCTTCCAGACGCCGTCTACATCGCTCCACGATTCATGCGGATTACAGATTGCCATACACAACAGCTTCGAGGCGCTGGTGCCTCTTGTATCGTGACTTTGAACCTCATCGGCATCTTGATGTTCTATTATTACTAGTCTACAGCCATGACCAGGGCGTCCTGGACACCCTGGCCATGGTGATTCTACATTTCTAACCTCTCACTCAGATCTCGCTCACAAATACACGCCACACTGTCCTCACGGCTGTACAGATCGGCCAACCAAAATCTAATAGTTCACATTTCCTGCAAATCAAATTCTATATAGTCAAAGGTTTACACATTGCCAAGTCTACAAAAAACCATTCTCCGACACGGCAGTGTGACCTTCCTGCGAGTCAAGGCTCAACGATAGCGAACTGCCAAAACCCGGCGTTGCTGGCCCCTCTTGTGGTACTCCCCGCGTCAGCTCCTGTGAGTTACCCAGGCTCCCCGGATCTGAATCTACCATCTGAAGCGCCTGGGCAAACAAGGCCAGGTTGTAGTCAAACAACAGTTCGCTCCCCTGCGATATATCAGGACTCTGCTGGTAGTGCTCTAAACTCCCGACGTGATTGTTGAGCGGGGTCTGTTCCTGCAGAGCAGCTGGTCTTGGATTCCGGCAGGATAGCTGACACCTGGAGAGCTGATGCTCCAGGTCAGCAGGAAGTCCGTCATGATTGTCAGCAACGCTGTCACAACTTTCCTGAATCATAAGATAATTTTGCTGGATCCTGTGAGTGATTGTCTGACACAGATTCCTCAGCATGACTGGCTGCGTTGGCCGTGGTACGGCCCACCAGGTGTGCTTCTACCATAAGAAAAGGTACTGAAGGATTGGTTAGTAATCAGAACAAAAACCAAGGACGGGGGGGACATTGAGGGTCTCCTACCTACAACTACGTCAGGCTTGAAGTCCGGACAATCCTCATACACCCCAAGTCAATATGCGCGTAGTTGATGGCACAGGATTGCACAAGTGAGACATACAATTATACCATTGACAGGATTGATGAATTCTGGGTCTGTCATCCCAGTCTTTCTGTTGCAATTGAAATACTTACCATAGATGGCGTCGGCAATCTGAGCTGCGAGGAACAGGAATGCTTTAGGCTGCATCAAAGTCATAGTCATTCGTGATTGGAAGTCCTGGTTGGGCGACGGGCGACGGACGGATACACACCTCATACCTGCTTGAGGAGAACATGAACCTGGCATCCTCGAGAAGGTATTCGACTCTACGAGCGATGGCAGTGGGGTCGCCAGGTAGTCCGTATAATTCCCGTATATGATTCTTCATATAATGGACAAACTGCGCCCTCACGTGAGAGTGGTTTTGAAGTATCTTTCGTAGTTAGTGCAGCACCCTTTATGTTTGTGACCTATCACTCACAAGGTCAATACTCTTCGACGATGGTTCAACATTTCTAGCATCCGCATGTTAGGTGGTAGCTTGGGTGTGCAGGTATTCCGACAGCTAGGACCTCGGTTATTATTATATCAGAGAACTCGTTAACAAGACACAAGTAATGTAGGCCAGATATAGAGGTTACTTCAGTATAGAGTGTTGAAGTGTTCGTAACAATCAAGTAGAAACTTATTATATTGATAAGATCTCATCTCCGGGCTTGTTGTATCTAATAGCAGCAAAGATGCTTGGATATTTATATTTTGTGTCTGAGCAATGGTGGTATACATGCTAACTCTATACAAAGTAAGTATCTTGCCCGCAATTTCTGCGAAGTTCACCTCAGTGCGAACACTGGTAGACCCTGAAAACTCTCTACCACACCTTTTGCTCCAATGGCGAACTTCTGTGTCTGCGCTTCTGTTATTCCTGATGGTGTGGAGACCACGTCAGGTGTCTGCTCATCTGTTTATCCGTTGACAACCATGGTTACCAATTATCTTGCCCCAGTGCTCCCTGTTGGTACTCTAACTCGCGCGACAGAAGATGGCCATTCTTCCTTCGCTGGTTCCGTCAAGAATTCCACATGAAACCGGATGTGGTATTCTTGTCTGCCGGGATTACACGACTTGTCCTCATCATCGTACCTATCGGTTTTTTCCCTCAGACTCCATCTTTTAGCAACCTGTCCTTTGTGGATGCACCCGATCCACCTACTAGGCATAGTTACCTCCATCATACTCTACAGGTCTTTGTAGGTATGAGGGGACTAACTTTCTTGCAACCTGTCCTGTTACCTTCGACCCACTCATCCGACTGTCTGTCTTCAAGTGTCTGTAACCTTATGCACCGTCGTCTGATCCCCCTGCTTGCACCCGCACAGGGTGCCTGAAGGCCTCCCCTTATATACCCTGCCAACAGGGCCCGGTCGGACAGACGGCCGCGACGTATACGGTGACATAAGATGTGTTCCATTGATATTGGTCTTTGGTGTTAGGACGCAACGACCCGAGTGGCCAGTGATGACGCGCCATCCCAACACCGGGGCTGGAGGGCGGTGTTATCTTTTTTCTTCAAAGTTTGTGCCTGTTAAGGTAGGGTAACTCTGACCTGTAAATCCTTACGGGGAGTCCGTGCGCCTAACTCCTCAATCTCATCTTGCCCAGTACTCCAAACACAATACACCTCAGACCTCAAAGCAACCATGTTCGGGACTGGGTTAACATAAAGGCCGTACCAAATCATCCAATCATTTGCTACGCCTATTATTTCCCCCTTTACGCCTGTCACCATGTTTCACCGCGAATTTATTACATGCTGGACAGACACTGTTTCTCTTGTACTCGATTCGCCTGGTGGACTCGAGCTCCTGATACCAGATGGTGTTTTGCCACGGACGCCAAGTGGGGAAGAATACTGTGCCATGCTTGATGATGGGAATGTCGCCGAGGACAAGGCCCTAGTGGCAGTTATGGTCACACAGGCCGTGGGCCTCGGTGGGACACTTTCTGCGTCCTGTGAACAGGAGTTGGTAGAAATTCCGATAGTCCTTGGGGGACGGTTTTCGTGACTCGCGACCAATCGTGGCCCACAACGACATCTAGGTGTTGTCTGAGTCGCACTACCGAGGTTCCCTCCTTCAGATTCGGTTTCAGGTTCAGTTTCATCGCCCGGATGTGACATCTGATACTCATCTCTGGTATCGTCGCTGAGGCGGACAGGTTCCATATGCCCTTGTCTGTCAGCCTCCATCTCAGGTTCAGTACATGCTGTGGTCTGAATTGTGCAACTCCTGAGGCGCTTGGCCGGTTGTGCTAGAAGCCCTCTCTCGATTGATGGTCGGAAAGAATTATGACCCGACGATTCAGCACCATTGCAGCTGCCGGATTCAGTCTGTTGTGTTACCGATCAGGACAACGTAGCCGCTACTACAACGTCGGCTCTACATCTGTTTATATTCCCCCCTCGGGAAGTCGGCTGATTCGATCCCATTGAGTCCGGTCTGACATCATGCCTTCGCCGCCTCAGATTGCCCACTCCTAGATTTGGCTGACTCGACCCTATCGAGTCGGGTATAATGTCATGCCTGGACCCCTTATGATTGCCTACCCGGAGTGCTGGCTGACTGCTGGAATTCAGATGCCTGTGGGATATAGGACAGGTGGTGAACGTTGGTTAAGATTGGAGTCCATCTGACAATTGGCTGTTTCAAGTTGGGTGCAAGCGAGGAGTGAGTATTTTCCTTTCGTCGAAGAGGACGGGTGAGGTCTTATTCCTGTACTGCAGGATTTAGGCGTGTGGTAGGCTTACTTACTATCACTGGATATGCAAGGGAGGGATGTGCCTACACAAAGGGGTTTAAACTTTCAATACCATATCCGCAGTTCAGGAATTAGAACTCAGAGGTCTATCGTGAGAAATAATAGACGAAATGAAGGTCTCGCTAACGTCGCCGGACATGCAAAATCTCACTGCAAGCAGTATCGGTTAGCGACGAGGGCTGTTCGCGAGACACTCACCACGCCAAAAGAGGATTAGGATCTACTCTCATCTCCCGGCGTCGAATCATCGGCACCAACCGAAACCGTATTCAATGCATTCAGTACTGCCTTGTGGATAATCTGCTGCAGGCGGTTGACGCCAGACGGGATAGGACCATGCACAGACTATCTCTCGGTATCAGAGTGAAAGAATTGCCCACAATGCGTATTGGAATTATTGCTATCGTAGCCGCACCCCTGATGCAGACAATCGCAACATTGGTAGGGCACATCATACTGTCCTCAGGAGAGTTAGACGGTCCGTCCGATGTAGGAGATATTCCCACAAAATAGGGGTTTGAGATTGTGAAGCCTCAAGTTGGGCTTTGGAGCCGAAATTCAGTACCTCCATAGGACCCCATACACAGGGGTCAGGCGTCAGAAAAAGAGGCATAACCAAGGTGGCGTCGATGTCAGCGGGCGAAAGCCAGATACAAGCTGCATGGGCTGACAACGAGGTTGCCCGGGAAATACACTACGCCAAAAAAGGATGATAAGGAGTATCTACTCATATCTCCCAAGGGCGAATCTGCTCCACTTATCTCCCTGAAAACTCATTGAGAGGAATCCACACTTGTTGTTCCCCCCCGACCGGCCATTACTCTGCACAGACTATCACTCGGTATGAGAGTGAAAGAATTGCCTACAATCTGTATTGTAATGATTGCCATCGTGGCGGCGCCTGCTACCTGGACAATCGTTACATTCATAGGACACCTGATACTGCCATCGGGGGAACTACAAGTAATGCAGAGTCCGCAGCTCGAGATTTTCCCTACCAAATAGGGCTTTAGGATCGTGAAGGTGCTTGTTCGGCTTTAGGGCTGATATCCATAGGACCACACACGCAGGTGTTGGGCATCGGAAACAATAAGTGAAATGAGGGTTGTGCAATTGTCACCAGCTGGGCGAAAGCTAGCTGCAATCAGCATTGATTGACGAGAGGGTTGCACGGAAAACACGCACCACGCCCAAAGAGGAATAAGAGTATCTACTCTCATCTCCAAACAGCGAATCATCACCAGTCAGCGCCCTGAAATCTGTATGCAAGGAATACACCCTTGTGAATAATCTGACGCAGGCGGATCATGTCTACTAACTAGTTGTGCACAAATGGAGTAACTGGCAACCCCATTCTAAAAGTAGGACATACCAGACGCCAAAGTAAGTGGGTACAGGGAATTGATGACTATTATACAAGGGATAGGAAAACCAAAATGTAAAGAATATGAGATGTCTAGGGAGTATGTGGCTGACACGAAAAGGTAAGATAATAGGGGATGTCCTGGAAGCATGTAGATGTAATCTGGAATATTTGGGGTGGCGTGAAAAAGATAATCTGGAAGTGGCAAGAACCTTCAAGTCCATATTGGGTGACGCCCTCGACGGCCTCTCCCACATAGGGGGGCAGTGTGCGTTGGGGGTTCAGGTTTGTTGTGTGGTTCGGGGCTGGGTGCGTGGGCCGTATTCGTCGGATTTGGGGGGTGGGTATCACGAGATCCCCCAGCTGCCATTTGCTAGGGTGAGTGGGGGTTTGTGATATCATAACGAAAGCTCAGCGTAGGCGCAGCAGAAGTGGAGGCTTGGTCAGAAGGGGTCAGAGGAGGGGGGGTAGACTCTGCTCGAGTAAACGTCTGAGGCGTAGGGGTAGGGGACTGGTCCCGATAAATGTCGCTACCTTCTGCTGGTTTTGATTCAGCAGCAGGTGTGTCTACAGTGCCGTCATGCCCATGGCTTGAGCTACGATACTCTCTAGTCCTGAGGGCCACACGTCCCGATCCTGGTCGGGGCGCCACAGCCTCTTGTTCGGGAGTCTTCGAGATTTTTGCATGCCAGGGATCCTTTTGAACAATAACCCTCAGGACTCTAACCTGCTCCTGCTCAGATGGCCCAGTGTCTGAATCCCAATGTCCTAAACCCCTGGTAAGTGTGCCTGGTGGATCTCCAACCAGAGAATAATCACTGTGTGAGGTGTCCCTAGGGTTCAATTCACTGCTGTCCCCGTCGTTGTCCTAGATATATGATTAGATAAGATGTTGAATGAATATAAAAGAATACTTATTTTGTCACCATGAATAATGTCTCTACCACGGTGATCAGGAGTGTGAACTTGTCCCGGAAGCACCCAAAGATTGTTGTGGTGACTGTGATCGACATTGCCTTTGTCTTGGCTGCTGCTGCCATCCTTGAGACTCTCCTCGTTGTCGTTGTCATTCCCGGCTCCAATGTCATCCCAGTGCCCCCACTGGGCCCAGGCCTTATGATCAAAAAATGGATGTCGACCTGAGGCTGGTGCTGTGGTTTCGTCTCAGCCATCTCCCTGATCCTGGCGTGACGTGAGCACCAGGAGATCCAGAGGATCTTTGCCCGGGTGACCGAGCAGCCCCACCTGGATGTCATTGTCTGTATATAAAAATATGAGCTCAGAGAGGGGAAGGGGGTCCAATAGTCGCCAGAGTAACGTGCTGGCTCCTTGCCCAGTTGCCCCGATGAGATATCGGGAATATTGGAGGGGGTCCTCCACATATTGTCACTTGAGCACGCCAAGTAGGGATTGCAGGTTCAGCGATGCTAAAACTCCCCATGCAATCCAGCCGCCCTAGTCTTCGTCATACCATGGGTAGTGCAAGAAGGGGTCCCTGCCTTTCCTTGCCCCTATTCGTCGAATAATGTGGATCCTGATCGGCCTTTGGCGGTACGGAGAAGCACAATCGTATTTGGCCACTGGAAAAACTGCGAGTAATAGTCCTATAATTGCATAATGTCAATGGGGGTGAATACGTACTCTGAACCTCCCAGACTTCTGCATCTATTGGATCCTCTGCCCGTTCGGCATGGAGATCATGGTTCATTGCCAGATGCTTCTTGGCTGTGTCCCTAACGAACACTGTTATTTGACCTTCGACTTCATTGACATCCTCGGGCCGCTGGTTTGTTTTGATTAATTCAATTCGGCCTTTGACAGCCATGAGGGAGAGTGAGAACCTGAGTACCAAGTCCATTTGAGTGCCAGTCAAACTCATAGGGTTCCACCCGAGCACCCTGATGTCTTCTTGGACTTCTTCGCGCTATGCCTTGTACGCAGCTGTAGGCTCTGAGTCCTGTGCATTCAAGAAACCACACCAGCTTTTAGCGTAGGATATCTCCCCATAGGGCCCCTGATTCCAACTGTACTTAGGTCGCAAATTTCTCACATAAGTGTAGTATGTTTGACCATCACCTCAAATCCTCCACGGCTGGCTCAAATGGTGGTCTTGCACCAGACGTCATCAAACGACTATTGAAGTTAAAAAGTTGGATCATATCTGGACATTCTGGAATGTGTGATCATGCTAAACACAGAAGATTGCTTATGTCGTTGACGCGTTACCGGCAATGGCAGCTGCACGGGGATACATCTTTTGGCATTCTGCGCTGCTGGAGTCAACCCCCTGCGGTTGGATTGTTTGGCGTCTGGGCATTACAGAAATCTTAAGGTAATTTGCTCTTAAATTGATGCAGAGATTGTCCTTACTTTGACCTTTCCCCTGCAGCATGCATTTTGCTCAATGGCGCCATTTGATATACATACGAGGAGAAGATTTGTGGAAGTGAATGCTAGACGGATGGTGTAGAGGGGAAGGATGGGCAGTAGGTGGCCTTGTCATCCTACATGTAGACAACAACATTTATGGTGCTGTGGGCGTGTCGGACTGTCCGAATTTCGCCAGGCATTTGTGTGAGTGAAGTTCGTGCTCTGATAGCCCTGTGGGGTATGATGTGTCGTCAATCGGCATGATCCCTCCCCTTGACAATCACACAAGGGTTTGAGCTGTGATAAGAACCGCATCGTCAATGGGAGAAGTCTTGGCGCACAAACGTCAACTGTTTACCGGAATATCACATTCTCCACGTATACGGGACGGGACCAGGATCTAGAATGAAGCAGACTAATCATGACTTCGAGTTACTGACAATGATCAAATGAAAAAAAGGAAAAGAAACAATCAATGACCCTTTGAAATGACAGTCCAGAAAACTAATCTACGGCTCGTCTTAGTAGACATCTCGGATAGTCGGCGCGCTATCAAATCCATCAGTTCTCCTCTCAAGTTCTCCTGACCAGCACCCGTATGCACTCCCTTTGACTTAGGGTCCTCAGGGCTCTCTGTGTGGAAACCAGGATGACGTTTCCTCGTCTCCTCAGATCTCCGATACTCCTTGATAAGGTAATTCAAACGGCGGTTTTCGGGGTTATCCTCCATGCTATAATGGTGATCGAACTGTACGCCGTGCAAGGGGTCATATTGGCCTTGAGCGGCTCGATGGAGGACATTTAATGGTCTCTGTTGTGTCTGCTTGCTCAACGATTTGGCAAGAAGGGGGATACAAATCACCGCCCAGTTAGCGTGTCCTACAGCCAGCGGTGGCAATATTGCAAAGAGGATCTCATGTGCATGCACAGAGTCTGAGAGGCCCGAGGATGACTCTGATAAATGCGAGGCATAATCCTCACACATGTCATTCCCATCACTACCCTCCTGATCAGCAGGTCTGTCGTTGAATAATTCTCAGGAATGTATCTGGCCAATATGTTGTGCCAGATCACAGGCCCAGTTTCAGACGTTATTTGCATTGGGATAGTCAAGACGGCTCAGGGCGGGGATGTCTTGCCGCTCTAAACTCTGATCACTGTAACAGTATACCAGGTGCTCCAGCGGGTTGTCGACCATGGGATTTGAAAGGAGCCAAGCTCTTACGCTTTCATCGCGGGCGATGAAGACATAATCCATGCTATCCAACTCTCACATAGGAGACCTAAGAAACCTTCTAGGCCCTTCACCTGTAGGGCCATGTATGTAGCAGATTCGGTGGTGAGGTACAGATCTGTAAATCATAGCTGACATTTCACGCATGTCATAGGAATCCAACCCGGCGAAGAGTACCCCATTGACATGAGGGGGACCCCACTGGAGTAAGTTATAGTTTGGGGCGACGTTTACCTTATTTCTTTCAAACTGGGATAGTGCCAGACCAGGTCGCGACGGCAGGACATAAGCAATACGCATGGTGCGCAGACACCCAAGTAGAGCGCTCCAATCTGTATCTCTTAAGTCTTCAAGTGCAAACCTGGAAAATCCTGATGATTTAGGAGGTGACCAACCAGGAGGCCTATGGTTGAGTGCCGGGAGAAAGTCCCCAGCAACAGGGGGGTTTGGACTCACGGGGGGCCATTATAAGGTGAATCAAGTAACATTTGCACCGGAGTAAGGTCATTATCCATTGAACTGGAATCACATAGCATTTGTTGGTGCGGAGGATCTTTTTCTAGTGAACTTCAATCATGTACCATTTGTGGGTGCACAGAATCATTACAAGAATGAAAAGGAACAGCCGGACCCATCGCAGGAACATCACCCAGGGGAGCCTGACCAAGCTGTCCGGCGGCTGGGACATTGACTTGCGCAGCAGGTCTGTTTGAACCAGGCGCAAGGGGAGGAGCCTGTTCGAGGTGTCAGGCAGCAGGGACGTTGACTTGTGCAGCAGGTACCATTGCACCAGCCGAACCCATGAGAGCCTGTCTGAGGTGTCAGGTAGCAGCGACGTTGACCTGAGCTGCAGGTACATTTGGACCAGCCGCACCAGGAGGAGGCAGTCCGAGATGTCCGGAAGCAGGGACGTTGACATGTGCAGCTGGTCCGTTTGGACCAGCCACACCCAGAAGAGCCTGGCCGAGTTGTCCACCTGCACGGATGTGGGCTGGGCGAGGATTTGGAGGAAGTTGACCGGGGTTCCTTATTGTCTGTTAGATATTAGGGTAGCAGAAGGTACGGGTAGCTATCCTCATATGTGTTGGGGTTGACCAGGAGGGTTAGTACAACCGGTTGTTGGCTCTTGGCAGTCATGTACCTCTATATATACCTTCAGTCATAGCCAGGAAATACACTAAGTTATTCTTCCACCACCACCACGTCCCTACAACAATAACAAGTTAATTCATTTGCCGAGGAGGAGGATCAAACGGATGTTGACGATGATGATAATATGTCCAGAGGTTCCCAAACAGCTGGAAAATGTCCCACGGAACCTCCTCTGCAGCAACTTCCACAGAGAGTAAGGAGCTGGTTGAGATTTGTGAGTGAAACTTTCAATTTTGAAATAAGATGCTAATAAGAAAGAGTACAGAGAACTCCCACTGGCAATACCCTGCACTCAATGGCCCTTCCCATATACTTTGGTCCCAAGAGCCCACAGCACAATTACATTCAGGCGATCTCATAGCCCCCCATTCATCACACTCTTCACCCTATGCTACCCAAGAGGAACAAACCTTCCCATCCTATCCGGGATGGAGTACGGTCAATCTGGACCTTCCGGCATCTGATATTGGGATCCCTATCACCTCACTGTCAACAAGAAGCACTTCCCTACATGGTGATGAAAAGAGAGTTTTTGCGAACGCTGCAGATATGGTCTGGTATTACACATGATTTGTTAATCCCTTTGTAAAGCCAGCTGACAATGATACTCTTTTGAAAAGCTAGTGGGCAATAGCACTTACTAAGCTAGGTTGGAGGAATATGGACATGAGAAGGCCGGCAATGATCTTGGTAAGTGGATTAAGTAACAAAATACATCCCATCTGAGACTTAGCATGGGTAATTAATTTCATTCGGTAGAAATCCAACCAGTCCACTTCGAGGTCACCTCTAGTTTCCGAAACCAGAAACATGATTCATGACCTTTACCACTTATCACATAAACCAGCAACCGATCAAAAGGCAAAAATTACACATTTGCAGGAACACAATCTCTTTACATGCCATCCATGTAAACAGGATGTTAGTTCTTTTGTCATATCGTCCCCAATAAGAGGACAAAAGGCTTATTCCTCCAGGAAGCTGCCGTCGGATTTGCTGCTATGAGACAGCAAAACTCTGTTTCTATAAGTCGTTTAGGGGTGGGAACATCTGGGACAGGACCGATAAATGGGTTCTGAATTGTACTAACAATATCCTAATATGACTTACGACGGCTGAGATGTAGCTTTCATTGATGGGTTGGAGTTCCGGATCATTTATGCAACCTCCAAATTTCTCGGTTCTAACTGTGCAAAGTTAGTAACCAATGCGTACATCTCCAAATGCGCCATTTTAACGAGAAGGGTAGTAACCGCCAATTTAGAAATTTATCTTCGACAGCGTGCCACTTAGCAAGGTTTACCTCCGGAGGTGAGAAATAAACTCATTGATTATACAAAAATGCGCATTATGCGAATGCTGCCGGAGTGTACATCAGCAAAAAAATCATCTTGCGCTCCATCTCTCCCCACTCAGTTACCTCCTTCATGCTCTACAGGACTTGGTAGGTACGCGGGGACTAAATGTCGTGCAAAACGTCCCGTTACTCTCGACCCACTCCTCCGACTACCTGTCTTCAAGAGTCTGTAACCTTGTGCGCCGTTGTCCGATTCACCTGCCTCCACTTGCATAAGGTGCCCGGAGGTCTCCCCTCATATATCCTGCGAACAGGACCCGGTCGGACGGACGGCCGCGACATATACGGTGTTATAAGATGTGTTCCGTTGAAACTGGTCTTTGGTGTTGGGACACTACTACGCAGGCGGCCAGTGATGACGCGCCGTCCCAACGCCGGGGGTTGGAGGGGGGGTGTTATCTTTTTCCTTCGAAGTTGGTATGCGTCAAGGTAGGGTAACTTTGCCCTGTGAATCCTTACGGGGAGTCCGTGCGCCTAACAGAAACAAGGGGGGAAAAGAGCTGTGATAATATTATTGGCTGGGAGTGTAGTTGCCTACCAGACAGTGGCCATGTCTATCGATGCCGGGGTGAATCATTATATCTGGCCTACATTACTCGTGTCTTCTTAACGAGTTCTCCGATATATTTACGATTAAGGGCTAGCTGTCGGAATACCTCACGCATCAGCAAACAAATCATCTTGGCCCCGATCTCTCCCCGCTCACCCTGTGCGCCGGACGTTCCAGGCGCTTATAACGTGAACTCGAGTTTTGGGTGCGTCGGCCCGGGTTTATTCCGTCCGGAAGTGAAAGGGGGCCGCCTCCAATGCGTCCGGACGCCTTTCAACCGCAACCGCTGACATTCCGGCCCCCCTCCCCCACACATGCCGGCCCGCACGCTTTCCTCCTATGATACACTCTCTCCTTTAACTTCGTCACAAGCCTCTCTCTGAATCCCTTTCTCACCCGGAACCCGTCCAACATCAACTCTGTTTCTCCCCCCCGCGTTGTTCCCTCCGTCCTCTCGCCTATCCTGCGGACGTTTTCCAGTCTTCATTTTTTCACCCTATTTCCTCCCAACGCCCTCGGCCCTTGCTTCTCCCTCTGATCCCACCCTGTATTCTCCCATATCCGGCGGAGGTCCTCCACCCCCTTGCCCTTTTGCTAGGCTCTTTCCTCAGCTCTCCACATCGTATCTTGTTCGCCCCGCGCCTCTCGCCACCCGCCCCCGGACTGTTGCTGTCCGCTCGCGGGCTCCCACCGTCTTCCCTGGCTTCTAACAGTCCTCCAGACACATTCCCGTGCCTCTTCACCCACAACTGCCCGCTAGACTACTTAACCAAGCCTGCCCAGTTTAAAACCATCCCCCGACACATTCCCATGCCTACCGAACCTACAATTGCCCGCTAGATGACTTACTCATGCTTGCACAGCTTATAACTATCTGCCCAGTTCTTTCTCATTCCTTTCCTGCACACCGCCTTGGCCCGTACACTACGAGTGTTTGATCATTCCTAACCCTTTTAGCACGGGTAATCGAACTTGATTTTATTACATATATATACATGATCAGCGAGTGGTGATAAAACCATTCTCCCTATCCTCTCGATCGGTTTCTTCAACCTGCGATTCCGTGTCCCTAGGTTCTCAGAACTGCGCTGCACCAACCAGTGCTCCTGGATTCACCACATGTTCTCACTGCGGCTCGCGCTGACTGTGTCTTCCTGAATCCGCGCGGCTGCCAGCCGTCTCTACTTCATCCAGCTCTGTATCAGTGCCAAACTCCCGCCTCAATGCGTACTCATCATTGTCATATGCCACCATCCTCTCAACCCGCTTTCCCCGCTCCTTCGCGATTTTGGCCTCCAATGTCGTCCTTATCCGCCGGATTATTCGACTCTGCCAAACTCTTTCTGTTTTGCCCCACGATCGTGTCTGAGGTTCAGGCAGGGCTATCTATCCATTAGCTGACCCTTCACACCATTGAAGTACAGGCGGTTGTCAAAAGTATCCGGATGCTGGGGCAGTCTGGCGATCCGGACACTTTTGAACCCTGCCAGTACGCATAGTTTATCTTGCCCCCAGAACTGCCCCGTGTGAAACCCACATTATCAATGAAGATGCCAGTCCGCCAACCTCTCAGTGAATGACCAAATATGGGGGCTGTAAGACGGATAAACGGGCCATCTATCTTATCTAGGAAACCCTCATCTGTTATGCCTTGCCTTTTCGGGCCAGCGTAATAATGAGCAAATAGTGCGCCCGGAATCTGCGGTGCTACGAATCTAAGAGAGATTGGCTGTCCGCCGGATCAGATTGATTTAGTCTTACTGCGATTAGAAACAATCCCGACAAATGTGAACAAGATACCTCATAGCTGCCAGGAGGGCAAATGAACCTATCCTGCCCTAGTAGGTATTCCACTCTTCGTGCGCAGGCTGTAGGATCCTCAGTATTGAGCTTATAGAGTTCTGTTATAGCCTGCTTTACTGTTTGCAGATACTGGGATCGGCATCCGCTGTGCTTTGCCCGCATCTGCCAATCAGTGACCAGCGGCCACTCCATTTAGTCTGGGATGGGATGCCTCTTATCAATTGAAGGTAACTTACCTGGTCATTTGAGGCTGGAGTAGCATCAGCAATGTCGGGAAAGCCTAATTGGGTCCGGGCCTCGTTCCAACATGTGCGGACTTCTTCGGTCAGGGTAATTGGGTCCGGAAACCGATTGACAAAGATCGTCCAGTCCCACATCAGATCAAGGGCTCTGGCCAGAATGCTACGCTCAAGCCCTGTGGCCATATTTCGCCTGCTGCTGGCCTGCTGTCCTCCTCCGCTATCCAATTCCAGCATTGTTGGATCTGGGTGACTTGGGGTTATCGCCAGCGTCGCAAGTAGATTTAAGACTGTGGGCGAACGGGAGGGAATTGCACATGTATAACCGTTTTGCCTAACGCGTACTGGGGCAGGTGTTCTCCGTCTGGGGTAACTGATCCTCCTGCTAGAACTCTGGGTATTCCCCGGGGTGATTGTCAGTATCGAGCGCTGCGAGCTAAGGAACTCACGCCCAATTGGTCTCTGCGCTCCCCAGGCCGATTGATGATCCGTATCGTCCCCATGCTGGCTTAACTTGTTCTCCTCCTCGCTCTCCTCGCTCTCCTCACTTTGGCCATCATTGCCCTCATATTCCCCATCATGAGAGTCCAGACTCTCATTCGCCGATTCCAAGACCTGCTGCCGGTGGTTAAGGACAGGCTCTGGTCCCTTGAGTCGTGAAGAAGCCAGCTCCAGCACGCCATCCCTCCTCCTACCTACAGCGGACCCAGCCGTAACAGACTCAACACCGGGTGATGGTATTTTAGTTAATCTCTCCCTGGACCCAGATCTCCGGAAACATCCGCGGAGAACCTCTCTTCACCTTTGCCTTTCCTGTCTCGATGAACGCGTTCGGTCCATCATAACCCTCCGCTGTTCTTGTGACATTGTATGCAGGTGGATAGTGATAGAATAGCATTGTTGTGTATGATGGTGGGGAGTAGGTAGTGTCAGGAAGCCTCTATTGGTATGTAGCTAAGGGCACGATATGGGGTGTGAACTTGGAAGATAGAAATGGTCCCTCCGGCTTCCTTAAGAACTAAGAACGTTCATAGTTTATCACTCGCTTTTGTGTTTACTGGTGTTGGCAGACATCCGCCCGTCCAAATTGCAACTTCATACCAGATATAGGAATTTGCACCCGAATCGTCCAGCTTCAACTTAGCCACGCCGCTATTTCACTGGGGCAAAACGAGTGTTTGGTACTTGATATTCATGAGGGTGATGAAAAAAGGGTTATCAGTATATTATACGGACTAATCTAGTTTGAGTAGGTCTGCCAAGCAGACGGTAACAAATGTGGGTAAGGCTAGGGCTCGGAGCCCGGATGCTAATCTCTGAAAGTGAAAGCTGCCGCTAAGGCTCAACAGATGGGATATCAGGTGTAAAGCTAGGATAGGAACAGCGATGAAAGGGGCAACCTAGAATGAAAAACAAGCTAGAAACAATGAGCATGATCGGTACAAATCCAAAGAGCAAATCTCTAAAGCCTGAAGAGAAAGCATATTCCAGACGAAAAAGAGCTGGAAAAGAACCAGAATGATCTGCGAAGATTCCAAGAGCAGGTCCCGGGAGCTGACCTGGTAAACGAAAATGGCCAGTGTCGGTAGACTACATTGGGTTTGGGCAACCGCAGCGGGCAAATCCATACAAGAAATGTTCCGGGAAAAAATGCAAGGATAGCTCGCAAAACTCTAAAGGCTAAACTCCAAAGGAAAAACACCCAAGGAACTGTCCGCAGGAGATAGTCGCAGGTCTAAATTAAGTGTACTGAGCAGGTGAGCCGAGATGTAGCGGCCTAATCTAAACAGAAATAGTCAGGAAACAGCCAGAAAAACACAAACTCTAGAAACAAAAATGAAAACACCGATAATAAAACACCAAAAAGAAAAGTCGAAGGGTCTATGGCGGCCTAGAACCTGTAAATTGCTTGAAATGGACCTGCACCCTCTGCTAGCAAGACATTAGCCACATTGGTCAGGGCAGGAGAGCTTGGTTGGCAGAGCTAGCGAGCTAGGCCAGAAACGGACTTGAGCGGGCTCCCAAAGCCCGTTTCTGCCCGCCGTACTACAGTAGACCTTGCCAACAGAATGGATGAAAAACCTGGTAGTCATAACCGGAACTTACCAGGTGTAGAGTATCCACTTGTATCGGTTGGGCAGTCAGCGGCCGGGCTTAATTCTCGTCCAGCTTCTCCATCTTCCGGAATATCCGCAGACACATCACTAGTAGCCAGATCGGAGGGGGAATGGATTCTGCCTGGCGTACCAACTTGGGTCGCCAATGTGTTGACAGGCTGCTCGCCCGCTGAGGCCAGCATCAAAAGATGCTCGGCGGACCTTCTGGCGTCTGCATGCTCAGAGGGGGACGACGCATGGCCTGGATTGGGAGTCAACGGTGGAGGACTGTTTGGCGGACCATGCCTGTCAGCAGGTAGCGGACTCAGATTAAGCTCCCCATCGAGTGTGTCCGGTTCAACCTCAATGCCGGCATCCATTGCCCCCACCTGGCGAGCCACCATCCGCTGGGGTTCCGGACTTTCATCCGAACTGTATGGCTCATCAGCATCTTGCATGACCGCCAGGTTGCATTTACCACGGTTGTTTCATGGCGTCCGTGGTGCATTCTTTAGGTCAGTCGCCTGTCCTCTTTGTCTACTAGAACTCAAAACATGAGTGCCCCAGTTAGCACAAGAGACAGAAGCTTGTTTACGAAGAGACGAGGTAGGGCCGCAATCTGGGGCCGCAATCGCCCCGTTTGCCAAATCGAGGCCCCGATCAGCAGCGACATCGGACTCTGGCTCTGATTCGCCAACGTCCGCCCCATTGATGCGGTGTGTTCGCCCAGTCTTTTGTGTGGTATTACCGCTCCTGGTGGGCCTCAATGAGGTGGTTTGCTTTGTGGCCGCAGCGACGACTCTGGCTGGTGGCCGTCAGAGTTCCGCTCCTTATCGCTACTGGGCCACTCCTCATCTGAAGGGGTGCCCTGGTTATCGCGTGTGTCAAACCAGAGGGCACCAGGAGCCGGGGTGCTATCTTCCGTATTGGTGCTGCAATGGGCACAGAGGAGCAGATCTTTTGGTTCCCTTGGCGGATTCAGGGACCACCATATGCAGACATGCCTGCTATTTGTGATTCGGATCATTTCAGCAAGCGGCAACGGCTCCTCTGGAGCCTCTCGCAGCAAACATGTACCTTGTCCCGTCCCACCAACAAGCATACGATATCCGAATCCAGGTGACAAGATGCTGTCTATCCCTGCAAGCAGGTTCGCAAGGGTTGGCTCAGTTAGCTCCATTCAGTAAACATGTTCGTTGGTTTGCCACTGGATTTTGTCAAGCCCGGCAGGAAGTGGACTGCTTGGGTGGACTTCGGATGGCCGATCCACCCAGAGACGGACAGAGCGCGGAGCGGCGAGCCCTGCAGGAGCTGTATTAGCATATATGGTACATTAATGCGGACGCTTGGGGCTAACTTACGATCCTTTCTGGTGGGGGAGGGGTCCGCAACCCCAATAGCGGCAACAGTCTGCACTTTCAACATGTCTGTCAAGATACGCTGATGTTTTTTTGCTATGTCCTTTAGCAAAAAGTCAAGGCATTCGGTAAAACGTTCACCACCGAGGTTATCAGCCTGCCAGAGTCCCGCCCTCCAGCTAACAGGCTGGAGGGTAATAGTATATACCTGGATGGCAGCCCATTGGGTGGCTGTACTCTGCTTCCACCCCGGGATCCAGTCTTGCTTCATCTGACGTTTCATAGCATTTCGCCAGGCTTTATACTCCTGACCATAGGTTCGTGGGTGGGGGAAGCCGCAATGTGCTTACACCAGTTAACATCGCCAGCGTTTTTAAAGGCCCCCGATTTTTCAAAAGTGAGACCATCCTTCGCGGCTGCCATTGTAATAATGTTCAGGGCGCGGGCTGGTTGCTGGATCGGAAAGAGGCTTTTTTTAAGCAAAAAAGGTCCCTGAGCGGATGAAAGAATATCGCGAGCGGATGATGGTACGTTTGAGGATGAAGGATTGTGGAACAGGTGAAAATGGAAATAGAGTTGGCCTAGCGGATGGTAAAGAGAGTTCTGCTGATGGTAAACGGCTGCGAGAGAAGGTTATTAGCTAGGGAAACGCAGATAGGTAAATCTGAAATGAGCTGAGGATATACTAGTGGTGCTGCGGACGAGTGAGAGGTTGTGCTGAGCTCTGTGGCCCTTGTTAGGATGGGCTGGTGGATCGAAGATGTGATTGTGATTTGGGAAAGGGTTGTGGAGAAAGGATGGAGGGGGGGGAAAGAGAGAGCTTATATAGGCCGCACGAGGACGGTTTTAGTGGGGTTCGTTGGATTCTACCCTGTACAAACCTGCATATTGATATCTTGGAAGGTCATGTGATCCAGGCACAAAGACATACCCTAGATAGGCTTCAGATAAGGTTTTAAGCCGCAACGGAGCCGCATGCGAGCGGCATGCGACCCGCGACCCACGAGCCCAGACGCTGCCAAACCTCGTCAGTCTGCCCACAATACAGTAGGGTTAGCATCCTCTTAACAAAGAATAGGTTTCACAAGTTAAACCGTAAATACCGGTTGGCAGCTTGAATGTGCGGACCTGTTCGTTATCCGACTAAACAAACTTGAAGTTTCCCGATTTACCCCTTGAAAGTAACCTACCTTTCACTTTGAAAGATACTAAGTTCGCTGCAGTCCGTCTGCCCATCAGCTCACACATCCGCCAGACTACTTGAAAGAGAAACAAACAAACACCACAGACGATGACCTCCAAGACAACAAAGTGTCCTTATTGCAGGCGACGTTATCAACAAGCCGCTGCATACGAAAAACACCTTCACATAATGCATCTTGATGTCGTTGAATCCCTCAATACGATTGCGGAAATGGCCGCCTCCGCGGCACGACCTACTTCTGTTAGTGATGAACTTGAAAACAAGAATGACTCAGACTGCGAATCTGCTCCCAGGCTCAAGATTGCCGATATCCATACAGCAACTGGTGAGATTGATAATATGTACAATGATTCAGAGACAGAAGAGGTCTCCCGCCCGCCAGTCCGCGCTCGGCCTTCGGGTCAAGAAACTATTCCCGGGGCCGGCAGACTTCTCGGCGAAGTTGCTGGCTATACAGAGCACAACAAGGCCATGACCGATGACCGTTGGAGCCCTTTCTCATCTAAAGACGACTTTAATTTGGCATGCTGGTTTGTCAGGAGCAAGGTAGCCAAGTCACAGATCGACACGTACTGTGCCCAAGGTTTGGGCGGTACGGATAGCAGATCATTCCTGTCCGCCTATACCTTGCAACAACACCTCGACGTACTGGACCCATTTCGTGAATACTGGATGTGGGCGGAAGCCAGTATTGATGACTGTCGACATGCAACAGCTTTCTATTATCGAAATATTATTGACTGTGTCCGCTACCTGATCCTCCCGGTCGCGTATAGCGCGGATATAGTGTACGCACCTATTCGGGAATATCATTTGAGTGGGGAGCGATTATATTCCGAGATGCATACGGCGTACTGGTGGTGGGATATACATGGGTGAGATAGGTCCTCACAGTTCTTGCGAGAGGTGTTTCTAGTGCTAACAGCCTATTCCGTTCCTTGGTAGAAAACATTGCCCGCCGGGTCAACAGTGGTTCCCATTATCGGATGGTCTAACCAGACGCACCTTACCAATTTCTCACGAGATAAGAAAGCCTGGCCAGTATACATGACGATCGGCAATATCCTTTTGCGAACGAGAAACAGCCCTGCCAAGATGCCAATCCTGCTTCGGGCATTGCTTCCAGTACCCCCAAAGTTCACTGGCGAATCAGCCGGTGCCAACGAAGCCCAGCGGCAGAAAATTGCGGATACCCTGCGGGCTGTCTTCGATCTTGTCCTGGCACCATTACAGCCGGTTGCCCAAGAAGGAACGGTAATGGATTGTGTGGACGGCAAAACACGCCTTTGTTTTCCCATTTTGTCGGCTGGATCGCGGATCATGCTCAGCATGCAGCCTTGCAAGGAATAGGCAGTAAGTCATGCCCAAAGTGAGAGGTTCCGTGCGAGGAGCTCGCTGGGGATCCGCGGCGGATATATGAGACCCACGACTACATACGATATGGGGAGAAAGCCTTGACGCATGAGCCGGCCGAAGCGGCCGGCATTGGAGAATACCTTTACCGGTTGGGCGTCAAAATAGGAAACAATGTATTCATTGGAATGGATCGAGTAAGCCCCGCGGACCTACACAAGTCAGACCTCTTGCACAACATGTACCTTGGCTTATTCAAACATATGATGGAGTGTGTGAAAGAATTCCTGAAAAAGCATAAACGACAACAGGTGTTCGACGATGTTTGTAAAGACATTCCTCCTCAACCTGGATTCAGCGTACCGAAACAGGCCTATCGCGAAATCACACAAGGGCAGGGAAACGAGATGCCCAATCTCAGCCGTTGTATTTCAGCCGTATTGGCGTTCGCATTGCGAAATCTGGTCTGTTCTCAGTATCATCATTTCAAGTGTGCTTTGAAGTGTGTGAGCGCGCTGGTTGATTTCTCTCGCATGGCTCAATATCGGAGTCTTAGACCAGATACACTTTCCTACATTGAAAGCAACCTGCAGACATTTCACCGGACAAAAGACATTTTTCTCGAGTTCCGTACCTCGAAGGCTACTCGCACCCGCCCAGATCGCCAGGATCAGGAGCTAAGGGAACTGATGGCGGATCAGCGTGCTAAAGAAGTCCACCATAGAACCGTCGCTAATCGCCCTCGACAGGCTGATCTAAAGAGGGTTGAAAGGTCCGATCAGCGGGCGGATTTGATATCTCGTGAGAACCACTTCAACTCCATCAAGAGGCACTACCTACGTCGCTTTGCCTCCAACGTACGGCGTTTTGGATCCATATCGATGTATTCCACAGAGATCGGTGAACTAGCACATAAGGATCAGATTAAAGATGGGTACCGGAGGTCAAACAAGAATGACACCGCCCAGCAGATCTTGTCACAATATGGCCGCCAACATGCCCTAGGAATGAGGTTGCAGACTATAGAAGCACTGTCGAAAGTTAAATGTGTGATCATGGCTGAAGATAGTGGGATGGAAATGCCGGCTTTTTCAGGTCACAGTACGCCTCGCCGGGTTCTTAAAGGCCGTATCAAGAACAGTAGCACGCTGACCGAACTATGCGCAACACTCAATATCCATTATTCCGACATGATGCACGAGATACTATGTTTTACTAGGCAGACTGTTGAGGATGCCCGGCGGTTGCCAGCTGACCCCACCGAAGTAGGGTTACTCCCTGTAGAAGGATTTGCCCAGCTTGAAATTCCAGTCGCCGACATTCAGGAAACTGACAGGTTCCAGACCGGGCCCGCTGCACTGGAACAAAGGCATTCCGTAACAGTGGCCCCTGAAACAATTGCGTATGCGTCCAGACTGGTGGGGAAGCGAACTATGGAGATTTACGGGGACGCGTAGTGGCTCGGTTGCTAGCACCTTTCAAGATAAGAAATATTCTCAGTGAGGCGAGAGCTGTCCATCGGTTGGCATTGGTTTGCATACTCGATCCGGTCAATAGTGGCAGATTTCACATTGCGAGCGGACATATTCCAGTTGGCAGGCGGGTCAATGGTCAAGATATGCGAATAGTCAGTATAGGGGCAGTGATCGGACAGGCGCTGGTAATTCCTCGCGGGGAGAGGCAATGGATAGTAAATCACACGATTGATCTGCGGACGTTTAATGAAATATATTAAATTATTCTATCCAATTATGTACAGTATTTATACCAGTTAAGGCTGGTCACTTGAGGTGGCAGTTCCCATATTGAGTGTCCGGCTTCAACTCGGCCGAGGGAGTACTACACAATCCGCTGGCCTTTAAGGTAATATTTTAAATAGGTTGAATTGTTTTGCATGAATATGCGGCCAAGTTGAAGCCGTACACTTAAGATGGCAGTGCCCATATTGAGTGTCCGGCTTCAACTCAGCCGCCCCGGGTACTACACGATCCGCGGGCGTTTAAGGGAATATTATCAATAGGTTGAATTGTTCTGCATGAATATGCGGCCAAGTTGAAGCCGTACACTTAAGATGGCAGTTCCCATATTGAGTGTCCGGCTTCAACTCGGCCGCGGGAGTAATATACGATCTGAGGGCGTTTAAGGGAATATTTTCAATAGGTTGAATTGAGTAGAGGGCCGAGTTGAAGCCGGCGACTTCTGGGAGATATTCCCTTAGAAAGTGTCCGGCTTCAACTCCGCCGCGTGAGTTCTGCAGATGATTAATAATACCAACTTATTCTCTCCTGTGGCCAAGCCAACCAAAGTAGGGGGTCTCCATGGCGGCCGCGCCGGGCGTCTTGTGAACAGTAAGGGAATTATGGAAGTGACAGTAAGGCGCGGGCTAAGAAAAGCGCAACGTAGGATGTCAGCAGACGGGACCAGACAGATCTAGGTCGCTAGAGGTGAGAGGGGATCTGGCAGGGCCACCAGATGCACCCAGTTAGTAAGAGTAGGCAGGAGGCCTGTAGACGAGATGATAAGGCGGCGGATACAACAGGAAGGCGCTGCGAGGGGGTGGGGTCGGAAGGAGCACGTCGGACGCTTTGGAGGGAAAGTGGGGCGTCCTGGTGCATCAGACGCAAGAGATGAAAGGCAAAGAGGGCTCAGAAGATGCGGTAGGACGGGAGGCAAAGAGCGGACTGGCTTCGTCCGGACACGGGCTCGATAGGTCCGGTGAAAAAGGTTTTTTTTGCTGATGTAGATTTATTCCAGATCAGAGGTCTCACTCAGCAATGGAGGATAAAGATGCCGCAGGACATCTGCATTTGGCTGTTTCAGGGGATGAGGACAGCGAGGTGGAAGACAATAATCCAGATCCTGAAGCAGGTAAACATGTGGAGGGACTCAAAGAGGGGTGGGATCAAGACAAATGACGTCCCATTTGAGATGGATGTATTATTTAAATAAAATTTGTATAAAATAATTGGAGAGTATTAATTTATTGCAAATAAAATATACTATTTTGAGTTTGACTTTAACCTAGTTTGTGAATAAAATATGCTGCCAAAGGTGACATTGAGCCGAATACAAGCTCTCAAGAGCCTTGAAGAAATCAGGAGTGATGTGGAAGAGTCAAGATAGATCTTGGCGCCACAGCGTGGACGCAAGGTAGTGATTTCAAGGGTGAATAATATTACTAAATAACTGTGATTTGACTGAGCTTTGAAGATGAGTAGAAAAGTAGAGGAATGGGAAGAACTCCAGTCATCATTCACAAGTAAATTGTGCACAGCATGAAAGAGACAAATATTGTTCGTATGGAAATAGATACAAGGTGAAATGTATTGAATAGAAATAATTCAGGGAGTAATGGTGACACGGAAGTGGAGCAATAAGCAAGACTAAATAGAACCAGGAACAGGATGGGAGACAGCCCTTTTGGGATTTGGAAGGTAGAAAGAATGTGTGAATGTGACTAAATGGGCGTTAGTGTTGGGTAGAGCAATAGGGGTGGGAATAGTAGGGTTGGTGGGTCGTTTGAGCCGTAGTAAAGCAGGAATAATTCGTGGAGTAAACGTCAATAATGGACCAATTTCAGGGGTTGGTGGTAAGGCCGGAGAAACTCGAGTGGCAGGGTCAAAGCTCAAAAGCACTGTGTAAAGGCCCAATCTTGACGAAGTGGGTCACAAAGAATACACATGGCAACGAAATTACTGAGAAAGACAATTGACCTGTAAGCCCAGATTTGATCGAGGGTTATTTGGTTGTGGATGACCCATGCATCAGCTGGAGTTTTACAATTTGGCCCTCCATCCCTCACATGCCTCATGAGATATAGGGGGAAAATGAGCACTTTTGCTGATGTTAGTTTCCACTGCCACATATGTTGGAAAGAGGGTTTTTATACTGGCAGAGGGGGTGGATGGACTGAGTTGGATGTTTTTTGTTGTGATAAATAGCCCGCTGCAGGCATCGTTTGTACCTTAAACAAATATTCAAGCAGTTAAACAAAAAAACATTGTATGCCTTACTGCAATCATCACACTAACGAGAAGAGACCATATATCATTATTATAAGTTATCACATGAAAAATCTTTATTACAAATTTTGGAAGGGTTTATATTAAGCATTGCTAAACAAAGCTCTGGCTATGTGCAAGTACCCCAGACTTACACATCTGGCTTGTTCTTAGAGATCTGGTACCTTCTAACACCCCTCATATATCTTGTAAGCAGCATCCGCTCAGTCAGACAGGTGCAATGCATTGACTGTTATGAGATGGACTGCAATAATATGGTCTTTGCTGTTGGGACGCAACCACGCACAAGTCTGGTGTGGTTGCACCATCCCAAAGCTTGGGCCAGAGGGGCATTGTATCATTACAAGGGGAATGTAGGGTAACTCCTGGGTATACAAAATTAGGTCAGAAACCCAAGCCTTTCCCATATGGCTAGCCGAAAAGGGCAAAAGAAGAAAGACTGGAAAACTTGAGTCAGATATACAAGAAGTCAGAGGGAAAAAAATTGGCATTGGTGTGAAACAGATATTATGTAGAAGGGGTTTCTGATGAGAAACTGATTCTGAGAGAGGCTAAGATAAGGGTGCAAAAGTACTCGTCCGGCAACCCAACGCCAATTCTACTAACACTACAAATTTACTCTCTCTCCTTCAAACATAACTGCTTAGAATAAACCTCAAAGGTTTGCAGACCTGTAATAAATCCAACGAAAGCCATATATAAAAGTAGAAATCAAAAACATGAATACTTTGTATACCATCCCGTTGCATCTAGGACAGCACCAACTCTATCATGCAGAAACTCCTACAACCATTCAGGACATACACCTTCAATATTCTGAGCCTAAACATGATCGAGGGCTTCTGCTACATGTTTTCTAATAGTCTCTGGACCCCTCTTTGTCTTGTGAATATTGGGAAAGTGCTGGTGTAGCTTTTCCTTTAACCTCCTCCCATAGTGCTTAATTCGATTGAGGCCTGGGGAATCGGGTGGCCATTTCATAACCTGCATGTTCTTTTCTGCAAACTAAGCCATAGTATATCTTGTAGTATGTATCTTTGCACCATCCTTCTGAAAGATAGGGTCCCCAAATGCGTCCTCCACCTTTTCTAAAATATCAACAAAGCCATCCTCTAAACTCCAATATATACAAATCTTTCCACTTTCTTCTTAGCAATAGGAATAAGAGAACCCTTGTTTCTTCTCCAAATACAAGCCTAAACCATTAGCTCTATCCCTGGCCCCTTGGTGGCCCCATCAGTACAGTCTTTGTATCACTTTTCTTCAGATGTTCTGCACACCCAAATACCCCTAAGATCTCTGGACTTTTCAACCATGCATTCATCACTAAACATGACCCCCTCAAAGTCCTGCTTTGTCCAATCTTTGTACTCTATCACCCCAGCCAATCTCTTAACAGCATGCTTATCCCTTAGCAGGTCTGTTTTCCTAGCTCTCCATTTCTTTATTTTGACTGATGCGAAAGCTCTCTTGACTGTAGCAATGAAGGCCTGAGGTACAACATCATTGTGCAATTCGGATAAAGTCTGGCAGTGTACCTTTTTAGATCTGCCTGCGCGGTGACAACTTCTGGATGTGATAATTCTTGATCATTCAGGTTTAGAGAGGGTGTTTGCATCACCCCTCCATTGCAAGCGATTATGCAAACTTAAAATGGAACCTTTAGGACTGTGTAAAAGCTTTCCAATATGACAAAAAAGATTTCTTTTTTTCTCAGAACAATAATCTGCCCTTTCTCAAACTCAATAAGGTAGCCTGTCTTGAGGGGAGGCAATGTAGTTGACAAGTGGTTTATCGTAGAGGTGGAGTATTTTGAAGTGTTGCTCGGTAACCATCAATCGGATGAATACTTTTGCACTAGTACTTGAGCAATGAAGTTAAATGACGAGGCGGATCATGGGAAGCAAGCTGATGAGTAGTAGCCTGTCTCTGGTGGGCCCAGCATGAGAGGTATTGTGGTTGAAGGACATACTCAAAAGGGCAGTAAGGGAACGAGAACTTTAGGCCCGAAAGGAAGCAGAGGCCAGAGGCTGGATGTACAGTTTCTGGGGCGAAGCTGTGCTAAGGTAAGTCCAATTCGTCAAGATCCTACCATTGGTGTCTCAAGTATGGGAGGTGGCCCTTTCCCTTCTGGACAAAATGCACAAAGGCAGACACACCAAGAACTCAAGTTCAGGTTATCGCCATCTTGGGTATCCAGCTTACAATGTTAGTGGGGAGAGATACACCGCAAAATTTATTTCTTGCTGATGATTGTACCAAGAAGGGCGGAATCTACCCATATGCACTTCTGTCAAACACAAGCTCATGATTCTACTCGTAGTAACATTCACTGATTGTGCTTCCTTGCGCAGTGGTCTGAGTTAATCCTTATTCTAAAATCCCTTTTCTGTGGATATAGTCATACAATAATTCCTTCTCAACAGACTCGTCTAAAACGCCCTCTTTCTCTACTAACAAACTCTTGCACCATACTGCTCAGTCTTTAACCATATGCACTGTTGACAGTCTTTGCCTACAATATCTGCAGAAAGCCAAATGTCCCCTCTCCTATATCCTGTCAACTGCATCATGGAAGACAAACTGCCATAACATATGCAATAATAAAAAATCGCTTCTATTGACGGTTTCCTTGGGTGTTTGAATGGTACAATAATGTCATCTGATGCTATTGAATTGTCCTAATTGCAGGGTCCAAGCCTAGTATCAGCTTCACCTAGCTACGGTCATGTAACCCTGAAGTGTGCCAAATTTAGGCTCAAAGGTCAGCTTTTCCCATATGCCTGACAATTTGCAAGAGATTCAAGGACTTGAGTCCTACCTTAAGTTGCATCCTAAGCATTTGGTGCTGGGTCTGATTGTGTTCCATTACTTAGGTTGTTCTTCACTTTGTAATTACTGAGCTGGAAGCACGGAAGGTTTTATTTGCATGTGAATAGAATGAATGGCTGCGTCCCTTGTACTTTGTATTTTGTACATCAGGTTAGTTGTACAACATGCTCCCTCTTCAGAGAATCATTTTCACCGAAGTTATTCTTGTTCCCTAAATATTTCTTCCTCGTTTATCTGTTATTATACTACTTGTCAATTATTTAATTGTTTTTATTTAAACTTGCCAGAATTTTCTATTCGTTAATAACCTTTTTGATAAAGGCTGCCAACCAGCCATCCCTATATATAATACTACTTATAATTCTTTATTACCCTTTAACAACTTCACTAATCATATATCCTAATAATCAGATACTTTAACTCTCAAAACTAAACTTTGTGCTTTTTGTTTTTCACCAAGTCTTTCCAGCAAACAAGTATAAAACCCTTGTCAAAAACTTCTCCTGTTGTTTTATATATAGAGGTTATTCTTCAGCTATGTACAGAGTCTCCTGACACTTGGTTGTTATATAGTATAGTTATATATCAAAGATCAAAACATTTTTGGTAAGCAGTTCTGGTGCAACTATCTTAAGGCAATCAGATTTTATAAGTCTGTAAGCCTTATAGTTGAAGCCCAGTATACTTGAAATTTATAATTCAATATTTCATGATTAAAACTTTGAATCACAAATTCAGAAAAAGAACTAATTTCAGGTAATATACCTACTGTAAGAAATTGCAGCTTCTACCTATTTTTGTTGTGAACCTAGAAGATTTACCAAATGTTTTCCTTACTCTCCTTATCTTTTTCAATACCTTTTTCTCTTCCTGTATTTCTATTTCTTACTTACATAACATTATATTCTCTCTCTAAAATTTCTAGCTGACTGAGCATGCTTTCTTCAAACTTCTCCTTCCTAGTATAATACATTCTGCAACTCCAGTATCCTTTTCATACAAGTGGATTCTTTCTATCTAGCCAAATTGAACCCCAATACTCCAAATGAAAATAGTTATTTCAAGTATTCAACTTCAATCCGATAAAACCAACATGCATTTTCTTCAAAAAAATTTAAAAGTGTCTACATGTGTCATTTTCTATTGATCATGCCTTCTTTTCCTCTAAATCTACATCTTACTTTGTTTTCATTTCATCTCTTACCGTACCACCCATGTAATTATGAGAAACACCTGGCCCTTGGCAAAAATGTTTGTATCCTTTCGTCTGTAACTCGGCACAAGAGATTGGTGGATTATGTCTCAGTTTGAAATGCCAAAGAATTCATTTCTAGCCGGTCACTGCAGTATCCCAGAGGCTCGCGAGATTCTCGAGTTGCGAGAGTCGTAGCATAAAAACGGGTACATGCCTCCACTTAAATCAAGGCTTAGCCCAAAAGAGAAACTTCAATCCCAAGAGCAAACAAGAAAA
>Ga0307509_10000448_pt1 | contig 69638 bp, 70 predicted proteins | sample 10_EM_MG_FD_202245 | JGI IMG/M metagenome (GOLD analysis project Ga0307509, IMG submission 202245) | Populus trichocarpa ectomycorrhiza microbial communities from riparian zone in the Pacific Northwest, United States - 10_EM | ecosystem: Host-associated > Plants > Roots > Unclassified | place...
TCCTCCTCCTCCTCCTCCTCCTCCTCCTCCTCCTCCTCCTCCTCCTCCTCCTCCTCCTCCTCAAAAACCTACCCCGCTATCAACCCCCTTCAAGATTATTCCCCTACCAGCCACCGTTAGGCCTGCTGTTCTATCAACCCCTCCTCATCATAATAATTTCAATGGCATCAATGCAGTCACTGCCAGGAGAAATTGTAATCCACATAGCCAAGCAAGCCTCCACAAGAGATATCAACTCTTTACTTCAAACCAATCGCACCTTCTCAGTTCTCCTCAGCACAACACTCCTAGACAGCGCTGTAGATAAAAAGCATCCGGAAGTTGCCCAACGAGCCCTCCACGCCTTCGCAGACCGCGGAGACGATGAATCAGTCCTCCGCCTATTTCGCCGTGGCGCCATAGCCGTCATCGGGGAGAACCGAGTCCTCCACGAAGCGATAGAGGAAGGACCCGAGCATGTAGTGTGCAACCTTTGGCGCAACGGAGCCAAGATATTAAGTCGGGGCGACCAGGAGCGCACCCCAATAATGATAGCAGCCAAGCAAGGCTACACCGAAGCCGTCGGCATGATGATGGAATTCGGGGGGTTCGACATAAACGAACAAGACCAGTGGCTGCGCACAGCACTCTATACAGCCGTCTGTGAAGGGAATGAGAGCACTGTGGAAGTGCTCATGACACATCCAGGCATCGACCCGAACACGGCCGACCAATTCGGCGATACGCCGCTGCATGTAGCGGCGGAGTGCGGATGGGCTAATATCACCAAGCTCCTCCTATCCAACCGGAGAACACTCGTCAACACGAAGGACGCTCGCGGCATGGCACCACTCCACATCGCCCTCATCCTCGACCACCTGGACGTGGTGGAATTGCTGCTCCAAGACCCCCGACTGAAGGTCAACGAGCGCGGGCAGCGCAACCACACGCCGCTGCATATGGTCGCAAGCCAGAAGCAAACGCGGATGGTGCACACGCTCCTCCGACACCGGGACATTGACCCCACTCTCCCCAACGGCTCCGGGCGTCAGGCGCAAAGCGTCACCGAGGCGAACACCAACTACGACTGGGTCCGCACACCACCACACGTTGCCGCAGTAGTGCATGGCTACGACGAGCTCATATTGGACGCGGCAAGTGATGAGAGGGCCGACCTGAGTAATACTAATCTCCTTAGTAATACACCAGTGCACAGGGCCTCTTATTATTACAGCAGCCTTATGCTCTTCTTCGCTCCCCGGAATCTCGATGTCGACGCTCCCATTGACAACAGTGAAAGCAGCGACGACGGCGACGACAGTGGCAGCAGCGCCATAACTTTGGCCAGGCAACAGGAGTACATCCCTGAGATAAGTCAGGCTATCATTGACCATGCGGGGGAGAGATCGAGCGCTAGCGTCAAGAGGGAACTTGATGCCCCCATGCAAACACGTCCGAGCAAGAGGGCGAGGGAGGCGCGAGCGACTGAATGACTGAGTTGGATGCGGTTAGTTTTGGTGATCTTCGCTTTTTTCCATTCTTTTTTTCTCATTTCCATTCTCGTCTCCATTTCACTCTACCAAAATATCACCGCCCATTCGCCCAAAATATTCCCTTCTTCTTCTTCTTTCTTCCCTTTATTCCTTTTATATTATTCTCTTTTTAATTTCTTCTATTTTTTTTTCTTTTCTTTTCCCCTTTCAAATATCGTTCATTAAGCCTATATATTACCCCCTACAGATAACATGGAATTCTATAGATGGTCATCCGATATCCGGAGTAATACTATATGATACGTGACCGTGATAGTCCACGAAACTCCCAAGCAAACCGACCTCAGACCCAGCCCAAACGCCCCCCCAGAACTGCAGCGAGGGATTCTCCTCACATAGCGTTGGAATATCACGTGCACATTGCTCCCGTTAGACTTCTGCGGGAGAACATCTTGCGCTCGTCATTCCAGTGAACGAGTGAGTGAGAGTGACTGAAAATACCCGCGAGCGAGAATTAGTCCTCTGCGCAACCACGATACCCCCCCCCCGGCGCAATATTCAATCATGAGAACCACAATAGCGATTACGATCGCAACTATCATATCATACAGCTATTAATAATTAAGGCTTATATATATCTGAGCCCCCCCCCCCTCTCTCTACTGAGTAGAGGAGCATGGGATCTAGGGATAAGTTAGGAGGGGACTTTTCATTTTGACTGCATATATCATAGCATCGATTTTTTTTGAGCCGTCGCCGTCGTGGTATTGCGATGCAATTGATTGCGCGTGGTAGAATTGTGAGGTTGCGCACGTTGCTTGAGGAACCTATTCTCGCCCCGAATAACAGTGTAATACATTTATCTGTCGCGATTTGCCCATGTATGATAATATGATACAACAAAGGGCGCTTTCCCAAGGGGGGCGTGCTACAAAGCAGGCACTACAAACTCTGAAGAGACAAAGGATTGGAGACTAGAACATGATTGAACCCATACAAAGACCCAGGCGCACTACAAAGTAGGCACTACAAACTCTGAAGAGACAAAGGATTGAGGACGACAACATGATTAAACCCATACAAAGGCCCGGGCGCGCTAGAGCATGAACAGAACAAGGAGAAGAGATTTTGGCTAACGCCGTGAACAGAACCTTTTTTATATACCCATAATACTGGCAAGATGCCCCCCGAACCCAGACAGTGTTCGTCCCCCTGGCTCCCACATCCTACAAGAGTATCCTTTCGACCCTTAGCTACTCCTCCTCCTGCTTCCCTGGCGTGACCACTAGCCTTATGAAAGGAAACTTTTTCCTCATCGAGGCTCCACTCTTGTGAGAACGAGAGCCACCACCATAGCCCTCTTCACTTTCGTCTTCAGTATCCTCACTCTCGTTGCTTTCCTCCTCCAGCTCATCACTTTCCTCACTCCTCTCACTATCCCATTCCGCCTTTTCCTCCTCACTCTCTGCCAAACCCAGTTCAGCCTTCCGCCCCTTCCGGCCCCAGATGACGCTGCAATACCTCTCCCTCAACTGCTTGCAAATCGACTTGTTCCTGGCAATCTCCAGGAGTATAATCTCCTTCAAATTCTGGGCCAACCCTTGGTACTCCGGAGACCGGTACTTGAACCACCTAACCCCCCTTGATGCCACTTTAATCCTCCAGGCTCTCAGTTCCACTTCTGCTGCTTTCTTCCGCTCATCCTCATTTATGAAATACCCTTGCTCCCGTTTTGCATATATCTCTTTGACAATGGCAGCAATTCTCTCTGCACTAAGGGCTAGTCTTTCCAGGCGGAGTCTGTGGGCGCGCAGGCTGCGTTTGAATCTGCGGCTCTGTTTAGGCTGCTCCTCTCGCTTCTTTTTCTTTCTGTGGGGTCTGGAGCGCAAGAGGGTGAGAAGGCTCTCCAAATTTTTGAGCGACTGAGCTTTACTCCTCATCTTCTTTTTTTCGACAACCGCGGCCCCCGCCCAGATGACCTCTTGGTCATTGAGGTTGCCCGCGAAGGTGCTTGGAACAGCTGGATACAGCCCTGCAGGCCAAGGATTTCCAGTACGGTGGGGGTAGCCTGTTGTGCACAAGAGTTAGCTCATTTATCAATTTATTCATTTGTTGAAAGAGTTTCACAGTCAGGAAGATGTATGGTTTTGCTGGGGAAACTTACTCTTCACATGACCATCCAGGCGATCCATCAGGAATTTTCCCAAGTCCATGTCGAAAGTGGAAACATCTGGTGTGAGGAGGGGGGAATCTTCTTGAGAATCTGCAGGATCATCTGCAGGCGCTGAATCGCTCGGGCCGGGACCTATTGGATCGCGGGTGTAGGACTCCACTTCTTCTTCATCTGAAATATACATCGACTCAAATGCTAGGGGGATCCAGCCCGATGAAACTTCCGAACTGGTCGCTGCCAAAGCTTCATCATCCTTGAACCAAATCGTATGTTTAGAAGTCTCTGAGAGCTCGACTGAGGATCTGCTGGTAATTGGCTGCGGTGCGGAAGAAGGTGGAGGAGAAAAGCTGCTGCCAGCGCTAGGTTGCTCGTTGCGGGACATACTCCGGGTTGTCCTTTGGAAGGCCATTGTGTACTGGCTTACTTGTATTTTGTTTAAGCTGGTGTTGTAGTTTTGATCAAGGTTGTGTTTTTTGCTCCAAGTTCTAGGAAGGGAGTGCTCTTTAAATAGACATGTTAGATAGGAGAGCAACTTCTGATCATAGAATTTCTTCTAGGGCATTGGCCAGCATATAGATGTTAGGGCCATAATATTACCAGTATCATACTATGATATCTTACAAACCCTTAGAGGGGCTTAGCTAGCTTTACAGGTTTGAGGATTGGGGAGTTGGAGTAAACCCCTACAATAAGTCTTGCCATATTATCCAATAATCAGAGTTATTATATCTTGATAGGAAGAGAGGATACCGAGGTGATAATAATCGATGCCTGCTCACGCACATTTCCAGGTTCCCCCCCCCACCCACCAATGAAATAGTTACTTACTACCATTTGCCAATATTGGTAGTATCCTTGACCCCACATTACCCGAACTGCTTGTTACCCATTCCTAGTCTCCACCATCCACCGGGCAGACTGTAACTCTATGTGCCAAGGCGACTACCCAGGTCGCTTTAGTAGAAAAAAGTCCCAAGATTTCGATGTCATCCTTGGGGGGTTATCCTGCGTCGGAGGATTTTTTTCTTTTTCTTTGAATCATCTCAATTGTGTTCTCTCTCCCTTCCGTCATAGATTGTCACTCTTAAACCTCTTATATGTTGGGGTTTTTCGAATGTTTTTTTTTCCCCCTCCACATACAACTACTGGTCGTGAGCGGTAAACTTCTCTTCTTCTCTCTCCCTCCCTCTTGCACTTTGCTAATAAGGCCTGAAAAGTTGATTAGGATCTTGGAAAAAAATTTCCCGTCCATTCTAGCCATGTGCCGAGCATTACGATGGTCGCGATAGATGTATGGTGGAGACTCTGCGGCAGGATCTCCATAGCCCTTGTGCTGTTTCTCAAGAGGAACCCGCATGTCGCGATGCGTTAGTTTCTTGCGCGCATCTGAGAGCGTACTCAAGAGAGCTCCCCCGTTCACCCTAGTCACCGGACACTTATCTCGCCCCGCAACGCTTCTATTAAACTAGATAATTACAAAGGATAATGTTTATGTAATAGGTACAATAAGAAGCCTACTCCGCACCACTGCAGTGCCACAACCAAAAATGCTTAAAAGGAACTCCTCTGGAAGAAGAAAAGAGAATATAATAAACCAAAACAATTGAGGAATGTAACGTGATCAATCACTCATCGAGTCAAAAAGATAAAGTTATGTCGAAACTTCAATCCCATATTGAACCCTTAACCTCCTGATAATCTCCAGAACCCTAGCCCAATCCTCTGCATTCCACGCATCCCTGCATGAGGCCATCCGGCGGACAGCCTTGTACACCCCGTTCTGAGCAGAGCTCTGGCCGTCTTTTAGTCGTTGCACCAATTCCCGACATTCGCGGACTTCTGCGCTGGTTATGTCGCGGGTGTTCCGCGAGGAGGAGAGTGTCATGGGCTCGAGGTCTAACTTGTTCGCGAGAGATTCTCCACGCGCCGGTTTTCTAGCGGCTGCGGGTGCTACGGACGGCGCAGGGTTTTGCGCATCTGAAGGTATGGGCACTGCAAACCTAGGTCTTGATGGGCCGGCGGAGGAGAGAAGGGCGCTGAGGAATTCACTTTGTGGGGCAGGGGAACGGGTGGGTGATGGAAGGTTTTGCATTGGGATGTCGTTCGCGAATGGGTTGTTGCTTCGTAGGGCTGGAGGTGGGCGGGGTGCAGGGGGTGGTGAGGGGACTTGGGATGGAGGGAGAGCAGGGACAGCGAATTTAGGGGGCGCTTTTGACGGGCCCTTTGGTTTCGAAGGTTCGCTTGTTGCAAGGGCATCTGCAATAATTGCGGCGAGCGCTTCCCGTGCCAAGGCGTCTTCCTCTTCGGTTCCTCCAGCGTTGTCATCATTGCTATTTTCGGGGCCTGGGGAAACATCGCGGCGGATTGCTGGAACGGACGGGGGCTTTGTCACAGCCGGTGGAGGTTGTGACACAGCTGGCCCAGGAGTTCTAGTAGACGGGGTTTTTGTCAACCTGCGGCTTGGCTGTGGTGGCGGGACAGAGGCAGACAGCTCTGACATCGGGTTGCGCGCAGTGACAGGCGCACGATATGCATTCCGCGGAGCACTTTGATAAATGGGAGTCGGGGTCCATGATGTATTGTTGTTGACAACTGGCTGTGGATTACGGTTAGGGACAAAGACTAGGACTCGGCGCTTTTTGCGTCTGCTCCGGTAGCGGCCAATTGCGCAAAGTAGAATCAAACAGAAAATCGCTGCTCCAATAATGGAGAGGAGCGTGGTGAGCTTTAAGGCGCCTACTTTGAAGGTACCAATGTTGAAGCTAGAGCTAGAGCCAGAGCTAGAGGAAGTGCTGCTTGGCTTTGTCCCGCCGTAGCGGATCAGGATTGCAGGTCTGATTACCTGTGGCGGGGCCGTCATCGATGGGAACAAAGCCATGACCGTGGCTGCTGCAAAGGGCTGGACGGTGGTGACAGCATCGTAAAAGGTGACGGTGCTTTGGTTGATTAGAGCACTTGCGGACTGGAATTTGTAACCCACTATTGGAGCTGAGTAACTGACAAGATTGCTATAACAGCCAATGCCGGACGAATATGCCGAGTAAGAGCTAGATTCGCTCCCAATTAGCACCACCAACAACCCTTTGAAAATTGTCGTTTCAACTTACGAAGGGCAGCAGTATCCTTCAGTCTCTGTCTTGGTGTAAAAAGAAGTGGTGATAGTTGAAGTTGCCTCATAATAGCCAATTGGACAAACGCCAGGAGTAAAGTAAAAATCACCATCATCGTCCCATCGATAACCCGGGGGAAAGCATTCATATCCAACGGTGGTTGTGGCAGGCTGACCGTCTTCTATGATAGTGGTAAGGTAAAACTGGTTCAAGACGAGGATACTTGGCTGGTAAAACCGTCCCACATCCCAAGTGAGTGTTGGAGCTTGTCCTTGACAAGTAGCTGGAGGAGTCCAGGTTTCCAAAGAAACGAATGAGGGGGTTATGGTAGCGGGAGTGTAGCTCGAAAAGGATGGATATGCGGCCGGAGCATACCTGGGCGTCGGCCATAATGAGGATCTCGAAGTTGAACTAGGGAATAAAGTTGTCAAAGTTGGTGATCTCCATGACATACTAGGAGTCGTCGCCATGTTGAAAGAGAGTGATTTCGAGTGCTGCTGGAGAATAGGAGGAAGAAAAAGTAGGCCGCTCAGTCATTCTGCGCTTCCCCCATCCCCAAGCGAGAGCCGCAAGCGCACAATTAGAAGAAAAAAAGGGGAGTGCGAGCCTTACCACGGGGATGTACTAGTAGGTGTTTGAAGGTATCGACCCTGCCTCACGATGTGGTACAGTACTAGTACAAGTACTCGTACAGCAAAAAGCAAACCAGGTTCGAGTGTCACGGTTCACCATTACCCCTCGCTAAGGCCGGTCATTGGGTCCTTGGCAGGGGAGCTGAGCCGTGTAACCCCTTTTCTGGTTACCACTTCTCACAACCAGCCTGGGGAAAGGCTTTTTTGGGTACCGTAGTACCGGCACCGTACTGGTACAGCACGATAGGTCTCGAAGAACGGCATCTGCAGAAACCATGCATGGTAGGAGACCGTGTTTGTTTGGCAATCTGGGCGAGGTGGGGAAAAACGGATTCTCCCCATCTTGGACGTACTGGTAGAACTCGGGAACGGATGAATGAAGCCTCGGGCTGTCCTAGTGCACTACGGGTACCGGTGCTCGAGACCTAAGCAGTAGGTTGGCCCACTCGCCCTCAAAGACGCCACACAACATCCATCAGGCCATGTTTTTGGCCAGGCAGAGCTCGACCATCCCTGTAGGCAATGTTTTTTTCCCCCTTTTATTTGGTCAGCCAATGTTTACCAATGTCTACAACACGGGGGGGGGGGTTTTCTCGCCTTGAACTCCGCCCAGATTGGCAAAGAAGTTGATTGACCCCGCTGCACTCGAGTTCACAAGTATCGCCACAGCTTCTCTCGCGTTGCCGTACTAGCACTAGTACTGTACCGATGGTAAAACCCGTAGCCCGCTACGACGCCTCTTATCCCCAATTTGTTTCTGGGATTGTTTATCGGTGAGATCCTGCGGCTGTTGCACTCGCACAAGCGGATCGGCCAGGGGATCTGTTGATAGAAAGACAACATCCTGCGTTCATCCCGCAGGAGCAATCAGTGCGCACCCCATCGCTACAAGTACCCCACGGCAATCTCCTCGCTATTCCCCGCTCAATTACAGTACCAAGGCTGAGAGGCTGAGCCTAGAGAACACCACTGTTTTCAGTTGCTCGCGCCTTTTCCTTTCAAAAATCAGTAGAAGCAGTCGCCAGCCAAGGCGTCATGTAGGTACGGCACCGGTCTTGGGTTGTCTCCATGGACTGCTGGTAAAATTTGTTGGTCTGAAGGGGGTATGTTGGTGGCTCTTGAGTGGAAAAATGGTGTAGCGGACAAGAGCACCGGCACCGGAACAATGGCGTCGTCAAGGGTTCTGTGTTTGTGCCAAGAAAACAAGAAATAAGCTTAATCACTGCTTGGGCAAAGTGACCAATTGAATGCCCCGCAACATGCTTATATAATGCATTTAGGGGCCATGATTGGTCCGCTTTTGAATCATGAAAAGGAACGCACTAAAATCTGGGGCTCGTTGCACCATGACCCAGGCCTAGGGTACAGGGTACCGGTAGTTTGCGCTCAAATAGACCAGGAACCACCTGGCTTCTTCGGCCACTGTACTTGTACTACCGTGGTATCATACTTGTACAGTATCATACCGTAAAAACTCTCAAAAATTCCCTTGCTCCAAATATCCCTGTAAGTCGCTACACCAGCCCAAAGTTGGTTCAGCTGGGCAAGCCCACAATTGCCACAGCAAGTTCATGGGATCCGACCCGATACCATGCCGGGAAAGCACTAATCCTTCTTAAAAACTTTTGTCTCTGAATTCCGAGATTAGCGAGCAAACGGAGCTAAGGGAGATAGCGAATTTTAAGAGCTTTTACGGTGTCATAGATATCATATGCTTCGGATGTTTTGCTTACATAATACAACCTGCCCTACGGTATCTGAGGACCACTGGCAAAACTCCTACGGTACGATGCCCAAGTAGAATTGCTGGACCTCTCCTCGAGTACCGTACTCGTACAGATAGTCTTATGGACCCTGCCACTTCGCATGCACTTACTGGAGCGCCGCATTTGCTTTCTCAGGTGGAAGTGAGTGCTTAAGATTGGGGCTCTGAAAGGCGGTGGTACAATAGGTCCCTGGTTTGTTATTATGATTGGTAGTTTGTCATGTATTTTGTTTGTCGTACTACCGTACTATGATAGTATATTCTACACCATGGGCCTTGACGCAATAACCTTGTCAAGCCCCAGTCTTGTATGATACTTGTATTACCGTATCTACGAGTAAATTGATACCGGCACATGATATCTCTTTTCTTTTCTTTTCTTCTTAAAAAAAAAAACTGCAGATTCCCCATCCAGTCAGATCCTAGATATCTAGCTGGTTCCAACCGGATATTGCCTCACCACTGGTATGGAGTCTTTTCGCCAAGTCTCCAGTGCCGTACGTAACAAGGGTTGTAGGCCTAAAAACAATGACAGCAAGCAATGCGTTGCTCTAGAACAAATACTTGTAGAACTGACTCACTACTATAACTATTATAGCCACGAAAAGTGAACATCGTAACTACAATCGAGTACTGAAAAGAATGAAGAAATGAAAAAAATAAATGAGAAGAGACAATCAAGACAATTCAACAACCTTCACGCGTGCTCCAACAATTACATCTAACTCATCAAGATTCTGCCCATACCCATTCCCCCATTTCCTTAGCCCAGGCGCGGACACAAAGCCCACTTTCCCAAACTGAATTTCTTCAGTGCCAATTGTCTCAAGCTTTTCCTTGTTATCGGTCGCATCGAAATGCACGCCAGCTTCGGGCACATAGAATCTCAATCGGCAACGCTGTTGGCCGAGTAGGACCGCAAACTCGCAAGAGTCGGCGACAATCTTTGTTAACGAATCCCGATCAGACGCCTTGAGTGAGGCAACTCCAAGAATGGAGCAGAGTCTATCTTCTAACTGTTCCTGGATTGTTGTCACTATTACCGATGCCTTCTCCGGGTTCTTGCCGACTTTGCTGGCTAAATGAATGACAGTGGCATTCCTCCACTTTTCGGATTGCTCGCTAGCAACAGGATAGGCATCTGCTGATTCCACGCCGTCTGGGGAACTTAGCTTCTGAAGCTAGATATGAATTGAAAAACTTACCTTCGTCAAAAATCGCTTTCCAGGTGGCTTCCAACGGTTCCCCGAATACCTGGAAAGGACTCCAAAATATATCATCGAGAATCTTCTTCCAGATAATACTCTCAGCCAACAAGACAATATTTCTTGAATCCTCCCATAAAGGGTCATCAATAAACATTGTCACGGTGCGGTTCTTGAGCCTATCCCGTACCGAGGGTCCTTCTTTGATGCTTTTCAATTGCCGTGAAAATGTTTTGGAGTAAATGCGAATCAAGCCCCGTAATCCTGCCACCTTTTCTATGATAGCAGAATCAGGGGTTGGGTGGAAACGGTCGATTCCGGAGAGCATGTCGTCTTGCAAAGCTCTGAGCTTTTTGTTCTCCTCGCCCAATTCGTTCAGTCTATCTTGGAGCGAAGGAAGGCTTCTAAAATGATGATCAAGTTCGTCGATGGACATTTCGTATCCTGTCCACGGACAATATTCCACAAAATGCTTGGGTTTTATAAGCGGGTTTTCGAGTCCATAGGTGTTAATGCACTCACTGCTCTTTCTTTCCTCTTCTCCTCGGGGGTCTTTTGCTTTGAGCTCGATTTCTTCCGCGAGCGAGATTCCTCAGATCCATTGCTTGCATTTGCACTTTCCTTGCTTTGGGGTCTCGAGCTTTCTTTCTTTGGTTCCTTTGGTAGGGGTTTTTCCGTCTCCTCTTTGGAAGTGGAGCCACGATTGTCGTGTTTGGATATACCCCTTTCTTTCTGACATTCGTAAGTAAAGTGTTAAGGCTTTTAAGGCCGTCAACTCACCTCCTGGGAAAGTCCATCCTCCCCTACATCTGGTGGCTCTGCAGTAACCACGTCAATCAATTCGCGAGCAATTTCTGCTTGAGTAATGGAGGACATTATGCGTATAGTTTGATATCGGGATTGTTTTCTCAGATTGATAGATGCATGAGGAGTTGTCCGTTATATAATTTGTGCGCTGCCGATACTCCAGTTTAGCTCTTGCAATTGATACCAGGAATCTTATCTGTACCAGCACTCTATTTTCCTATCAGGGAAGCCAGCAAGGAGGTCGATGCCGGGGGGGGGAGCACATAACCTTTGGATCTTTGCGCGTTTCACCTCCCGGTTGCACGGTACTCGAGTTTTGTCTTACATCGCGTGTTGATGTGGGTGCGAGGAAGCGACATGGCTGCAGAAATAACAAACCAAAGCGCCATGTAACACCAATGCCGCACCAAATTGGCGAGCTGAACGACAAATCGGGGTACATTAACTCTTTCAATAGCCCTTTTACGCCACCCATGAGCAGTTGCCCCCACAAATAGATCAATTCTCGAGACTCGTTCAATTGCTACAGTACCGGTACTGTACGGTAGTGAGAGGCGTCATTGAGAATTGGGCCCCTTCACTGGCAAGTCCCGACTTCCCCTCAACACACTCGTGTTGGTAAAAAGCAAATTAGTGGTGCAAGCATGTACCTTTGATAAGGGGGAAGGTGGGAAGATGCAGACCTTTTGAATCATAGCATCCCACCGAATATTGTTCCTACCATTTCTTCCTCTCCGCAGCGTCGCTAACAAGAATCACGTAAGGCCAAATTCGGGAGCGTGGAACCCCAAAGACTTTCGACGAATTCAACCTTCAGCCGCTTTCTCCGCAATTCAGGCGTCCCCCTACTCTCCATCGTGTGCTTTATAGGCAATAAAGTGTTTGAATATATTACACCATCGGACTTTTTTTTTTGTCTTCGCTTCTCTCCTACCCTTCTCCCCCCTCGCACGATACGAGTAACGACACAACCGATTCCAAATGTCGTCTACCAAGCAGCGACTTATTATTGGACTGGACTACGGTACTACCTACACGGGTATGAGTTGCAGTCCACAGAATCTGAGGGTTTCGTTAGGGGTGGCTTTACTAATGTTGAGTAGGAGTTGCCTTCTGTGACAGCAGTGCTGGAGGAAGCATCGAGGGCATCCAATTAATCCACAACTGGCCCGGCAAGAGTCAAAATGCTACAAATGAGAAGGTCCCGAGTCAGGTAGCTTACGGCTCGTTCGCGGAGGGCCGAACATATGAATGGGGAAATCGCATTCCACCTAGAGCAGAACGTCAAGTCTGGACGAAACTGCAACTCGACGAAGGCCAAAAGAGGGAGGAACTGAAAATGCTCCTAGCCCTCCTCTCTGGGAACCTAGAGAATATGAGCATCGGCGGTAGTGGTGAGGACGATGATAATCCACCTCTCTATCCAGGGAAACAACCTCAGGATGTCGTTGCGGATTTCCTGACTGGCGTCAACGAGCATGTCGTCCAAACATTGATCAAGCAGTTTTCCCATCGTTTGCTCAGCACTCTACAGATCGAGATCGTCATTACTGTTCCGGCTGTATGGTCTGATCGCGCAAAAGATTTAACCTTTCAAGCCGTTGGTAAGGCTGGTTTGGGAGAATTCAAATACAGTACTTCTATGATTGCCGAGCCTGAAGCCGCCGCTATATACACGCTGAAGTCTTTGAAGGGCGGTGCTTCCGGCGATGATATTAAAGTCGGGGATCATTTCGTACTGTGCGATGCCGGTGGGGGCACCGTTGTAAGTGAACTCGGCAGAGATGGAAAACCTAAGGCTAGCACTAACTCACATTAGGATCTTATTTCATACCGCGTATCAAGCATCTCTCCATCCTTCAAAGTCGAAGAAGCAGCAGTGGGGACTGGTGACAAGTGCGGTGCAACCTTCGTGGATCGTAACTTTAAGGAATGGTTGAAGGGAAAACTTGGAGAGGCAAACTACAAAAAGATTCCGAAAGAAAAGCTCATGATTGGAAGCAAATTGATGAAGGAATTTGAAGATGCAAAGACAAGCTTCTCCGGAGATGGTCCAGAGGGTTTGATCACAGTTCCTAGCGAAGTGGGCATCACCGAAGATGCTTCGCGCGGTATTGAAGATGGAGAAATCTTGATAACAGCGTAAGTTGATCATTAGCCCTGAAGTGTAAGCCGGTAAGCTGACTAGGAGAAGTGCGGATTTTCAGGAAATATTCGACCCATGTATTAACCGGACTCTGGAACTGATTGATGGTCAGATTGCTGCAGTGCAATCCAAAGGCTCACGGGTAAAGGTATTATCTCTCATCTTGTATTTGATGTAGTTGCTAAGCATCCACCGGAACAGTATGTCTTTTTGGTTGGTGGTTTTGGAAAATCAGAGTATATGTTCAAGAAAGTCCAAGAATACTGCGTTGCACGAGGCCTTGAGACTCGGAGGCCACCATTCCCGTAAGCACTCCAGTTCCTAAAGTATGTTCAATAAACTCATCCAATCCTACAGCTGGTCAGCGGTTGTCCGTGGAGCGGTTGCCCGTGGATTGGAAGGCGAGGGGTCGGGTCTTGTCCAACTGAGAATGTGTCGGCGACACTATGGAACGCCAGTGTCAGAGCACTATGACGAGACCAAGCATATTGCACAGGACATGTATATTGACGATCTTACTGGCGAGAAATTCGCAAAAGGTGCGCTTCCTTCGTCCCCCCCCCTCGATATCACAGGCTAACAAAGCAGGCCAAATGCACTGGCTCCTGACAAAGGGCGAGAGCCTCTCTGCCACAACCCCCAAGCGTGTCTCTATAGAATGCTGTAGAACATTCCGCCCGACAGACTCAAGGGTTTTCACCGCAAAGCTGGTGGCGTGCAATGATGACTATGCTCCTCGCAGATATTTTGAGAACAGTAATTTCTCCTCCCCCTCCAGGAATTCCTGTCACGAAACGTGTACTGACAGCCCAAAAATAGGTGTATATAATGTCTGCTCCCTGCATGCCGACATAAGCACCGTCCCTGAGAGCAAGTTCCACCAAGCGAGGAGGGGCTTAGGCGGAGAGATGTTCTACATTGCAGAATTTAAGATTGAGATAATCGCACATGGAGCAAACTTGAAGTTCTTTTTGACATTTGAGGGGCAGGAATATGGATCTGTTAGTGCGAATTATGATCCTTAGTTTTCCTTTTTAGCCGCGTTCTCTTTTTCTTTTCTCTTTTTCCTTTAGCTCAGAATCTGTTTTTTTTGGTTTGAGCACAGCATGAGTTTAGTAGTTTTGAATATTTGCAAGTAGGAGATCCGGAGATAACAAAGTTTCTTTTCTCTCTATTTACTCTTTGGGAGCGGATCTCTGGACGAGAACATAATATGAAGTGATCGGTTTGACTATCGTAGACGAAAGCGGGCATCTCGGATGCCCTGATCATATATTATCACTCGAGACTGTTGCTCCAGCTCAGTTCGCCGTCTCGGCAGATGGTAAAATAAAGCGTGACGGACGCGCGACAGCCCAGATTCCCCCCCACATTTCCTCAACACTATCAACCTGGCAACATCTACTAGTAATCTGGAGCCCACTTATCCCGTCGACAAGGCGGATACTCGAGTACACAGGTCAGACACGCGCCCAGACCTTTTTTTTTTGGGGGGGGGGGGAATGAAATAAATTAGGACCAAAATCCCCCCCACCTTGTTGGGGAAATCATCGAAACACCTATGATGGATCGGGTAGGAGGAAGGAGAAGAAGGAGAAGCCTGACAGAAGGTATAGTATAGTTAGGGGGGAGAGAATCCAGGGAGAGGGTGCTTGATTGTGAAGACTATGAGTAGTTTTTTGGCACAATGTGAGGACTCTCTGAGGGAGGATGATGGGAGAGATCTTCTCGAGTGATGGATGGCTTGTTTCTTTCTTGGCGGAGGATTTTGTATGGTGTAGGGAACAATTTAGCTTGGGAGGTATGATATAACTGGAGAGTACGCCGGATAAGAGTGAGAGCTAGTTAGTGATGAGGGGATGTTAGTAGGATTAAAAAAGGTTAGGAGTGGGGGGGAGGTATCCGCGCTCGGGAGGGGAGTCACTTGAGGGGCGTTTGTGGTGTGGCTGCTCGGGGCAAAATTTTGTGGACGCCGGACCAAGAGGGTCTTGTTGCGGGTATTGGGTTTTGTGGGACGTGCTGGGTCGGTTATAGGTATTGGAGAGGTGGTGGCGGGAGTATTGTCTGATACCTCATCAAATAAAAAATTTCCCCTTTGGACTCAAGGGTAGATTCAAGATACCGAGTGACGGTGGATGACGTTAAAATCGCGAGAGCGGGAATGATATGGGGAACGTGATGATCTGGCAAGCCCACCTAGGCCGGTGTTCTTATGATACTCCCCCAGGATCGATAGGGCAAGAGGACAAGGCGGGCGTGCTCACTAGATTAGATTAACGGTTTGCTGCTTGTTTCCTTTGGGGTATGCCCTCATAGAAGAGTCCAACTGTCTTGTAGGTTGTGGGTGTTTTAAGAGAAGAGGGTAAGAATTGTTATGAGATAAGGGTTTGGGAATTGCTGATGGGTGCCTTCTGACGAATATTACACCCCTTAACCCTGTTTGTTTTAGTTCATTCTGAGTGCGAAGGCCACTCTTACCTCTACATCCGATCTTACCTTTCTGCCGTATTACCACTCGATCTCCGATCTCACCCTGTGCCTCGCATTCTTATATACTTTTTCTACCCCAGAATCAACCTTAACTTCGGATATCGAGCGTCCTCATCCAAACCCCATAATGCACACCTTCAATCTCCTCGCTATGTTCGGGTTTTGCTTCCTTGCAGTTTTCTCCGCGAGTGTACCTTATCCGTCGGAACTCCAAGGTCTCACCACCGACCAACTTGACTTACTAAATTCCTATCGGGACTATGCCACCGCCTTCGGCGGCGGCGAGGTAACCGTCACCTATAATGTCACCTTCGATTCCAACAATGAGCCAGTCCTCAACCACACCTCTACAGCCGTCATCAAAGAACTCGTCACAATCGCCGCGAATGGACGCGTCTGCGAAACTAGCGATGCTAGCCCCCTCACCACTCATGTTTACCTTGCACTGCAAAACTTATTCAACCTCTTCAAGGGAGATTATGACCGTCTCTGCTGTCAGAGCAACTGGTTCGGCTCGCACTGCACCCGGCTGACCCATCATGAGACCGCTGCCTTGGGGATTTGTGGGACGAGGGGGGCGTGTATAAAGTGCCAGGAGGCGTTCTGGTTGCTGGCGGAAGTCGCCAATGGTTGCCGCTGGCAGGACAAGGTTGGGGGGATGTGGAAAATTGGAGGCTGGGTTGATTTCATAGTCTATCATAATTGAGTCAGTGATTATCTGACCTGATTACCAAGTCTTGTTTAAGGGCATTATTTCTTCCGGAGACCCCAGCGCTCTACTCTTGTCGGTGACCCTTCAACGAGTGATATGAAATGACGGAAATTACATAATTAGAAGATCTAAGGGCACCCGCAGTCGCATAAAACCAGAGATCAGGTAAACCACCACCTTTGCAGTTTGTAGAGGGCTTGGATTTGGGTTGAATTGGATACCTGAATATATCGGTTGACAGCGGAGAATGCACATAGCGTAGAAAGTAAAAGGGGGATATGCTGCGTATAAAACGTAGTATATCATGCGGTGAGATATAAGGGATTCCTATAATATGCTATAGAATTAAGGGGTCTCACTCCTAGAAAAAAAAATGAAGCTTAATTGTTTGAGCGGTTTGCAGTGAGAGGGAACGAGCAATTCATCACTTTTAGATAGTTATGGGTCTAGCTTTGAATACTAAAAAGAGCAAGGAATTGGCGCAGGGAGGGCCTGGTCACCAGAATAGAGGCAGTCTCGGGGCCTGGAGAATAATCAACGAGAGGTATACAATAGAAGAAGGGGGCCATGTTGCAAAGGGCAAATCCCAACAATGTCCTGTCTGATTGCCTCCATCAACCCAATGGATATTCCTCGCTCATTTATAGCCGGTGAGCGCTAAGGATGCGCAGTGCTCAAGCGCCGTGATCGCTCATAGGAGTGCCCACAATTACGCGTGCTGCAAACCATTACGAATACGATTACTCGCCTAGTAGTACCGGAAAAAACGCAACCCCGACCTCGCAACTTGAGTATGCACCGTAATTACCCTTTTTCTAGCTTCATACGCTGAACGAGAGCAATTTTCATTCCAACTATTTCTCCCCAAAGTACTTATCACTTTCTTTATCCCCTATTTTTCCTCTTCTCCTTTATATAGGCCTAATCATTTGGGTCGGCAATCTCCTTTCTAACGCTATACAGCTACGAACTACTACTTGAGGGCAGGTTAGAAGCTCGAGCAAGACTCCCATATCCTACTACTTGGTTTCTCCGCCGGTGGCTCCGGTATCGTATGTCTCTCTCTGCCTTTATGGTGTTTGTTTGCTCACCCCGCTAGCGATGGAGTGCCGGAAGTAAGCCTGTCAGCAACGGCGATCGCAATACCGACCTCCTAGGCCTTTCCCACGTCAAATATTCCGAGGTTTAAATGGCGGCTTTTCGTTTCGAGTATCCTCTTTTACCTTCCTCTCATTGTTGATGTTTGGGATGACCTGCATGTGGCTTCGGATTGGTTTTTGATGAGTTTCAGGACCTTGACTACATGAGTGATGGGCTATGGGATACACGATTATGGTATGGTGAAAGTGAAGCAAGTTGGTAGGGATTGCTTGGTGCCCCGTCGATGGGAAGGGTGTGACGGAATGGACCGATTGATTTGCTTACTAACGTTCCCAAAGGACTGCGCTCTACTCGAGTACAAGGTCCATGGTGGTCGAACCCCTAGGAATTGGTCCTTCCAGCACTGTCTTCCCGGTGGACTCCTTGCAATATGTGATATGGTGTCGTAATACTTGCTCAGATTGGGCATTGTATTCGAGGGCGTGAGCTGAGTCGACAATAGCCAAGTGCTGGGCGGACCTGACTGGAGGCAAGCAACGATCGTGGGAAGGAAACAGGGGTGAATGGAAGAGAACACACCCGTGCTCTGACAACGTGCAAATTAATAACAGCGCTTGACCATTCAGAATTCCTGTGAGGTATCAGCAATACCGATGGGCTGGGCATCAGGCAAAATATAAAAAAAAACACCGCAGTACCGTTGGCCTATGGATTGTGGTCTCGGTTACCCCTTGGCCTGTTCAATTGGTTGGATTGGGAAGCCGCATACTGGAACCTAGCACCTGACGCGGGAGAGGCACACCCCACCCCACCTGAAACTTGCATAAACTTGCATGGCACGTATCCACACCCATTCCATGAATGTTTGAACCAGAGCACCGGACGAGTCCCGCTGGCAGCAGCACCTCGCTTCGGCCAACTATTCCAGAAATTGATAATCACTTACGAGGACCGGGACGTGCACGATCCGACTGTTTACAGAAAAGGAACATTTCATCCCACCTGTAAGACAGAAAAACATTTCCCTCTTTCTTTCTTACCCTTCTTTCTCACAGGCTACGATAACTGGGAAAAAGAAAAGAATAATTTTCACAGAAGAAGGCTGGCAAACACTCATTTCTTAGCCATTTAATGCTACGTAAAAGCAAAAAACTAGATGACGAATCACAAGACTTTCTTTTTCCCCCCTTCTTTCTCCTCCTCCAAACCAGGGTTTATCCCCAGACGTTGGCGTGCGAATCGAAACTCAGCGGAAAAGAGTACGGGTACGATAGCCTTCCCGTAGTCGAGGTGACGTTTCGCAGGGTTTGTGATGGGTGGTTCCCCCGGGTGAGGATCTTGCGTGCTAGGGCTATCCCTGGTATTAATTTATTTTTTCTTCAAAACTGATACAAAGCAAGAAACACGCGGTGTCCTACCTGGACCGAATTGGCTCTCAATTGGCAAGGAATTTAAATTTATCGCCAAAAAAACCGAAATCGGTAGTCCATAGCACAAACTTGAGCCTAACTTCCCAATCCGCAAGAGGACATCTATCGTAGGTTTCGCCCGCACTAAGATAGACCCTGTAGCTTGCGGAAGATTGAAAGGGTTGGAAAAGTTGAGGAAGAGAAGTTATAAAAATTGAGGAAAGGGAGGCCAAAAAGGAAAGGAGAATTCCAGGAAAGTCAAGGACTCGCGGTCCCAGCTAAGGAGCGACTTGCGCAATAAGATGGAGTTCGTGGGTAGGCGGGCGAGGAGGGGAAGGGAAAAAGGGAAGACCTCGAGAGCATTCGAGGGGGTTTTTATAGACTCGACTACAGGGACTGGAGCAATAATTACCATCTCTAACCTCCCCTCCACTACAGCATCATCACATCAGGCTCCCCCCGGCCCCCCCAACCTTACCCACTTGCCAACCCACATGCGGCGGCAAAGCGGGAGGCAAGGAATCGAGAGCAAACAGTTCTTCAGGAAAAAAAAGAAATAATAGACAACTTGCCACACAAGGGTCTGGCATAAAAGGTGGTACGGAACAGGGATGTTGATGTTGATTTTGGTCGAAATAAGTGGTATGCCGCAACCAGCTTGTCTGGAAACGCAAACCTTCTATTGCTTAACAAGAGCTTGGAAAGGATCGTTTTTTTGGGTTTGTGTATAGAATTGAAGGCCAGGCACCTCATTCATCGATTATATCTCTTCATAGCTGACCAGGACAAGAGGAAATAGAGATCCTATCAGGGTCATGTTTCCCAGGCGTAACATTGCTACTAACATTCTACCCAAGCACCGTACTTTATCCCTGACCCTTGCACCGGTAAGTGACCTTGTTTTTCCTTTCTTTTCTTTTCTCTGACTTCTTTCCATCGAGAGCCGGGCATTCCTTACCCAGAATTGTGGGGTGCTGTACCGTACGGTAGTACCTAGGGGCTGAGCTACGACAGCTTCATCAATCGGCCCATCCGCCCACCCATCCATCCATCGATCCTTACATTCCTTCCTCTTTGCTTGCCCGTTAATGCCGCCGCTCTGCATGCTCGAGTACCACAACCTCCGCATACACCAACCGTGCCTCTATTCCCCTCGGGGGAAAAAGATGGAAGGGGGAGGGGGGATTAAGAAAAACAGCCATAAAACAGCAGATACGTATCCACAGTTCAGTAGGATAGAGTATCTCGAGTGGAGTTAACCAAGTGGGAGGTTGTGCTATGCACGCATGTGAGCATCCGCCGATGTACTTGTAGCGCCCGTGGCAGTAGGGGGACGGGGGAGTGAAGGACCGACTGCAAGTGCGAGTGGGAAATGAGAAGGAAAAAGAAAGAAACAATACTAACCAGGAAACCCCCAAAAAAACATAAAAACCGATACCGTACCGCCCCATTTTGCTGTACCGTATCCTTACAGCCCGTAATATATCAGCACACACACTCTACTACTGTCTAAGAAACACTCGAGCAATGCCCCCGCTCCATATCATCGAAAACTTCCAGCTTGTGACGAGTTGGAGGAGAGGGGGGGGACGATGGCCAATGCTGTTACGCAGAATTATCTCAATCGCATTGTAATACAGCCAGCAGTGGGGGGAGGCGAAGGTTGCGGGGGAGGGAGGGATGGAGGGAGTGGGTTTGGAAGGACAGGGTTAGAAGTAGGAAGGTGGGGAGGAGGTGCGAAGGGAACAAGAGGGAATGGAAAGGGACGGCCGGCCATATGCGTAAGTCTCGAAAGGGAAATAGAAACAAAAAAAAATCAATAATAGTAATAATGTTATATGGCGATATTATTATAATGAAAAATGGATGTGGGAGAAAACAAGCTTCCAAGGGAACCTGGACCGGTCCGCAGTTATGTGCAGCCAATCTACCCGCTCCCATGAAAATTTTACATCCAGCATCCCAGTATGGAGCGCCTGGCGAGAGTCTTGAGAGTAGAGTTGACTTACTAGAAGGAAGCAAATAATATATGGATAATGACCCATCACAACTTTCATTCCTCACTTTGCTTTATCTATCATTTTTTTTCCTTCTTGTTCGCCCAGTCAATTCCCAACAAACATGAACCTCTATTTTATTTTTTCTCCTGCGGCAAGTTCCGATGAATGGTACATGTATAAAACTATGGCCATCCTGGCTTCACGTGCAGCGCTTTTGGGCTCGTAATAACTGCTAAGCATTTGCTGGCACCATCAGGGAGTAGACTACACATAATGATAAGGTCATGGCCCATCACTCGCGCGAAAACCCTGCTCAACCTCGTTGATGGACACGAATAAAACAGATCCACCTCAACCATTTTGCAAAAGAAAAGTAGGCATGCCAGCCAAGAGCCCGCGAGAAGCTCCCGCAGCAGACGCACGGCGAGTGACATGAAACATCCGAGCCCCACCAACCCATATGCAGCAACGCCATTTGGCCATTTATGCACATCCCAAGTCCGCGCGATCCGGTCCCTTCAGTGGCCATTGATCAGCCCATTAGCCAACCCATTGCCTGGTCCAGGCCCCCACCCCATCCCACCATCATTACCCTCTTCTCCTTCCGCCGTCCAATCGGTCACGCCACCTCTAAAATCCGCAACTCTAGCCCAGCCAATCCGGACCACCACAACTCGAACCTCCTCACCCTCCAAGTAGCATTTATTTTCGCTTTGGGGGTTGTTCTCCAGGTGCACACGTTTGTAATACCCCTCATCCTCGGTACCCTGGGGGATCAAATGTGCATACCCGTTCAGGGTGGCAGAGATACTGCTCAAGGCTGCAGAATTGAGGTTGGTAAGGAATGTGGACAGCGGTGACGCAGAGGGTGTTTGATGCAGGGGAGAGGTGGAGGGAGCAAAGGGGTTAGCGGAGGAGAGGGATGGACGGTGGGACACCCAGTCATGCACCAATAGCGAGACGCGCGGGTTGGAAGTTAGATTGAGAGTCTTTTTGGTCGATGGTTGGGTGGTCATGATAATGATGGGTCCGGGTGTTGAAGATGATGACGATATGGAAGTGGCGGGAAGCGGATACGGGCTAACGGGCAGATAGGTGTAATTCATAAGGGAAACCTGTTCAAATAAATCAATTGCTGTAGGGTAATAAAAGAGGAGCTATTATCCTCACATGAGGCCAGAGGCCATCGGAGGTCGCCAAATGGAGCTGTTGAAAAAATATGTAGTCAGATAGGCTGCAGTAAGTAAGCAAGTAAACGATGAGGAAGAAACTCACATATCTGGCATTCTTCAGACAAGCGATAACTTCCGACGGAAGCTCACTGGAGGTCGAGCTGGTAGACATTTGTGGTGATCTTGAGATGAAAGAAAAAAGAGGAAAAAGAAAAAAGATAGGAGTGGATGAAGAGTATTGGAGTCGAGAGTGGTGGAGGATGACGATAAAGCCCGAGGATCGAAAGACCCCGCTAACTAATCGCTGGTTAGGCTTGGCATTCACGACAACCTCAACCCTACACCCTCATTCACTTGTATTTAGAACACAAGTCTACAAAGTTTCGCACTATACCATACAATTCCACTGCCAGATATCAGTATCTTTGTCGCGCCAGTGCCTTTTCTTTCGAAAACAGATCGCTCTTCCATGGGATGTCTTCTTACCCCAGATCTCGTGTTGGTTTGGTTTTAGTTTGGCCTACGGTACATTGCCGCGACGGGGCTTTGCCGAGCAAATAAACGAAGAAACGACCTCCCAAAGCGCTCGAGTACCAATCAATCCACGCCCGGCGTCAGCTGGCTTAGATTTTGTGTCTGAAACGGAAGCATAACTTAGAACTATCTCTATCCCCCCGCCCCCGCAAACTTAGGAATCCTTTCTCAAGTGGGGGAGTACAGCTACTGATGCACCATGAGCCCCCAAGGTGCATGACTTCTTTGAGCATAGCAGCACAGTACGGTCTCAGCGGTCCAAGCCGCCAGGGTAACTATCGTACTTCCCTCCACCGATAAGACTCCTGTCCCCGCAAAATACACGAAACTGATAGGCACAGAGGAAACGGTCCGTAATGGTTTAGCTTGCCCTAGGCAATTAGCAGAGTTCGGAGGTCTCGAAAATCGCTTCGGTATTTACCTTTCAGAAGCCGACCAGCGGGACGGAACACCCACCTCTCCCTCGCAGCGCTGTGGAATAACTTACACCAGGATTGGAAGGTTCTTCAGGAATTCTAGCCAATAATACATCTTCTGGACCGTCACGAGGGGTGCTTGGAGAAATCCGTGTTATCGGTGGCGTATCTTAAATTCCAGAAAAAAAGAAGTAGCGGAAAGCAGCGGAAGCACCGAGCGGCTCATCAAGCAGACAACGTGCCGCGCAGAGTACACGATTTTGAATCTGTCGTTCGTCGCCACGAATCCTTGTTGTATCACTCGTCCGGGAACTCTGGTCCTGTCCTATTACTTTCCATCACAATACTATTGATATTAGCGGAGTTTAGGTTTGACTGAATAGTTATTGAATTATTATACTAAAGAGAAAGCAATAGGTCACTAGTTATTGACTGTGAAAGAGAAATTCTGTGAAGGGTAGGCCCGGGCAGAAACTATTGGGACCTTTTGATGGGGGACTCCGCTAATCAAGGAATATAAGCCCGAGTGCAGAGTTAATAAATTCAGAATTGCCTATGATACAATTTTTAGGGAAATGAGGGAAAGTAAATGATCCCGAAAACCAATCTAGGATACGCTTTCCATAGATGACTTATTATTACCCGACACAGGCAACTATTTGTGAGACATTAATCTTAGGGCCTATTCAATTGTAAAATTGTTAGCCATTGACGTTTTGGTACAAGACAAGTGCAGTTAGTTAGCCAGCGAAATAACCCCTGTCTTGTACTGTACAAAAACATCTCCCTAGATATTTATAATTCTCCAATTATTCATATGCTTGCTCTTCCCTTTTTGGCCCAAAGCCTGCTACAATTAATGGGAAGTTCTCCTCGCCCAACCCCTCCCATACAGATATCTCCCACTTTGTCATGGATGCTGCTGCTCAGAATACCCTGTAGTTTATCATCCTGCCTGACCTCCGCTCCTCATCGTAGAACGCCCGCTTCGTCAATTTCCCTCCCTTGAAATTACATGATGGGTGTGTCGCACTCTGTATAAACTTGTTCTGCCAGCTTGTCCTCTCTCCTCGAAGAAGCCTTAATTCGCCAACCATCTTACGCACAATTTTACAAGTCGGTTCATGGCTTGGACAGTCTCCTCCGGTCCGTAATCTCTTACCTAATATTAATAGAACATAGACTCTTTTTTTCTCGATCCGGCAGTTAATTTGTCCATGAGTCCGCACATGATTTCTGATCGATACATGACCTACCAACCACCATTAAGACACTTATCTACGGCTTTCTCGGGACGACTTTGAAGTGACGACACTTAAAGGTCTTTCTGTCGTAGAACCTATCTTTTGCTGCTAAGGAGGTGCGAGGCTGTGATAAAATCCTAGATAGCGGCAATGATAGGTTCACTAGTTCTAGGCGTACAGAGATTGTAGTTGGCGTCCATTAATTCGACTGCTTGCTTCTGTTCGCGCTTCGTGGGTCTAGAGCACGTGTCGTCTCCATCGAGTTCCTCCTTGTACGGGTTACAGACACATTCGTTATACTGGAAAGTCCTCCAAGGCTGAATTTTAGCTATAGTAAGTCAGCCAGAGGAAACGATTCAGGCCGCTGGAAGCAACGTGCGTAATGACTGGGAAACTCAATCTATGCAGGGAAGGCAGTTAAGTAGATTAGGCAGCCTCCACGTCCTTTAGACGCCTCTCGAAGATATCCCATAATGCGTCAGCCTGCGTCAGTCTCCATACCTTAGCCACAGCTCGAAGTCGCTACCTCTCCCGATAATATACTGGGTACCCGGCCACATATCTGGAGCATTCTGGGGCGATTGTTGTAGTTTGTGAATATTATATTGAGAAACCCTCCCACCGACATCGGCGCAATGACCTGGTTCCTACTTAAGTTTGGATCTGGTGCAATGACGGTCTTTCAAGAAAGGTCACGTGCTCCCCAAAATGATTCCCAAGGAATTATCCTTGTTCACGGTGGCCTGAGCTTGCATATCCTACTACAGTTAATAACAGATTCGTTCTCTTTGGGTGGTGATTGCTTACTATTTGTATGCGGACGTCTTCTCCGCTTTGATGCGCTGTTCGAATCAATGAGTTGATGAAGGTAATCTCCGTGAGCTTAACAGTGTGACCATTTTCGTTGCTCTCTGATTTTTGTTGGATGGGGGGACGAATACATGTAGGTAGAGCAGGGATGTGTTGCCATAGGAAAATCTCTAGCCAGCATTCCTGGGATTCGTGCCTAACAGTTGGAAATCAATAGGTAGTATCTGCTTAAACATGCTGAGCACTTTGAGTGGATTAAGGCCATCGATTGCCTTGTTTAGATGTTTATATGAATCGTGACCGGTCTTTCCCCGCTTCCTTGAATGGTTTTTCAAAAGCTATTTCCTATCTCAGTGATGCCCTTTTGGCCGTGGTGGAAGTATTGAAGGCTCCAAACTTACCATGAGCAATCTTGAAAGGCCCCGCTTTTTTGACAACATCATTGAGAGCACCACAATGATATCACATCTTGGGGGGGTTTTTTTATATTGCTCATTAATCTTCCCGAAGATGTTCATTCGACGCGAATTATCAATACCCAGTGCACGCAACCTCTCCAAGAAGGCCCTCGTTTGATCACTATCAAGGAGAATCCGGGAACACTCTTTCCATATATTCTGGAGAATAGTTGTCGTCCCCTTGTAGTATCCAATATGGAAAGCTGGTAAAGCCAGTTTGACGTGCCCAAAATGGGGGCAGCGGTTCGTAAGGCCTTCGCAGCAAGTCTCGCGAGCTCCAGACTTCGAGGATATCCCCTAGGCTGCGATATACGAGAGTTAGTCACCTATCACATGTTCTAGGAAAGCGATTGGTAACCCATAGCTTACTATTCTCGGATTCAGCACACCATTTTGCCTCGGTATTCTCCTACAAACGGACGGGGGTCTCGTCTAGCGTAGGGAAAATTGCCACCATACAAGCACCGCTATGAGGCCACTAAGGGTATTCAAAGTTAATAACGGTAAATTTGCGTCCAAAACGGCGTTAAGAATCAGGGTGCACTAGTGGCCAAGAATAGTTAGCTGGTACTCTTAATCGTGGTTGAAGGTTGGCGTTTTGAATGGCGGGTGAGAGGTCAGTTTCCAACCTTCGACTGATGCTCTCTCCACCCATCTCCTACAAACACAGCTCTTTCTGCCCATGCCGCTCTCTGCAATTACCACTCGTCCACTTCAAGCAACTCATTACAAACCCTGTTAGTTTTAGAATTGCTCAAGCTTGTTTTGACCACCCCATCTAATTCTGTTATTTCTTGTTTTCCCGTCAATTTCAAGTTCGCAAATATCTCTTCTGATATTTTTATTTTTATTTATTTTCCCTTTTTTTCCTGTAATTTCTGTTTATTAGACTCCAAGAATACAGGCTCAGAAGGTAAATTTAGGATAGCTGAGAGGTTGTGCGCTTCAAGAACAGCAGTTAGAGCTAAATAATTTTCATGATATCATACCTTATTTTACCATATCCTGTGGCGCACTGGCGGCGCCTCAGAGTCAAAGCAGCAGCATCTAAGAGACTACAATACTACTAGTAAAGAACTCACATACTCCCGAACTTTACTCGTACCCCCTTTACCCCCCTCAGCAGGCTATTCACCACCTGCTCCTCCATCCTTCCCCTTGTTGCGGGTTCACAGCATTGTGTACGAATGTTCTGAATTGGGTGTTGGGTGTGCAATCTCGGACAAAAATGACTTGGGATCCTCATAACGTTAACATAATGGCAAATTAAAAGATACCGGAGGGTTTTAGTAACTTGAAGACAATTGGTCTGCTATCCAGGAAACTGGGTCTTGGCACATGTGAGAGTGTTGGTATAGATATAGATTCTACCGTATGATGGCAAAGTAAGTTACTAGACTTAGGGTGTCGTCAAGGCTGATATTAGTGAATCGCAATAAGTTTACTGCACAGTATGTTATACTCCACTCGCCGAGGGGAGGTTGGCCCAACACTAACGACCCTTTCGATCTCGACCAAGTTTGGTAGTGCGCATATGGCTCTATAGCGTGAGGAGGTAGCTGAAGGCACGGATATTAATGCGGTTTACTCCTAATATCAATTCGCGCAGGTGAAGTAGGTAAAAGTGTCTCAGCAAATATAGCACCCCATATTCTTTGTTGGGCCTCGTCCTGCAGCTCTATGTAGTACTACGGTAGTACGGTACGTCCGAGTTCCACTACTACCGTACAAGTATTGTATCACTCCCTTAAAAGAAACCGTTTGTCAACCGGGCTGATAAGCCTTGCTCTCGCTTAGGTCGTCAATTTAGCCCCACATGAGCACAGAGGCCACAGGCGGCATTTGAAAAACGACTACCTACCCTCCCTCCCTCCCTCCCTCGCACCGCTGGCCCTCTTATGATCATACCAATGGTATCCAACCGCCGCAAGCAGCCCAACAAACTTTGGGCTCTTCTACGGTATGGGGAGCAAACATCCGCTTTTTCGTAATCAAGCTGCTTCCGCTAGCCCATGCTCGAGTAACCCAAAAGATGGTGGCCCCAGTGTTGAGCGCACTGAATACACCGGCATTGAGGCAGACTCAGCACAGCGATCTACAGTCCCAGCGGGGCTTCACTGATAATCACTCGGCTGGGGAAAACGCTAGCAGGGTATTCCACCCTGTGCGGTTGTCCGAATTCCGCCTCATCGAACGTTCTCTTTAGTTATCCATGAGCAAAACATCGTAGCGAATTCGAAGAGGGCATATATCAGCAACTACGCCCTCAAGCCCCGCGAGCCCTGCCTTGACTAGAGATCACAAGAGGAGTTTTAGACAGACAGCAAGGAAAAGTTTCTTTTTCTAAACATCGTAATACCGGTATGCACGCACGCACTTTGGGAACGTGTTTGGAGTACTCGAGTAGTACCAGCACACCTTCGAGCTCTTCGACGGGGACCGGTATCTGCTCTCATCGGCCCCGATGCAAACCATCACCTCGAGAACCCGCCCCATCCCGAAACCTCTAACCTGTTGGATATAATAGAAAAGTGAAAGCGGGATAGGCGCATTCAGCCCCCTGGTTTGGAAAGCGTTTTTCGAGTGTGCCAAGCGTGGAGTTGATCTGTCAGTTTTCTAATGCGAAAAGGCGTCACACGCACACCAAAAGCTTTTCAACTCGAAAAAAACCTGCACAAATGTTTTTCAAGCCCGGGGCTGAATGCATCTTCTAAGTTTGGGGGCACGCATGGCTTTATATCACCAGTTAGAGCAACTTGCATGAGGCGGTGCGCCAACAAAGGGCTGCCAAGCGTGGAAAAAGGGGTGTACAAAGAAGAAGAAAAAATAGGAATAATATCTGATATCATACCCCGACAGGTTTCATTTGTTTTTTTGATCATGAGAAGTCACGGATGATCACTCGTGAGATCAGCCACATAAGGATTCTTGTTAACCGGTATACCATAGGATCTCGTGTAAGGGGGCACAAACGTACCGGCAGTGGGCGGGCGAAATTTGCCCCACTTGAATCTCAGCCAGGCATGGTGAGCGAGCCTCAGCCACAAGCTATCCCCTGCAGCGTAGATGGTGCCGAATTTCCCTACATCGCGCTAAAATGCAAACAAAAATAATAATTTATTATCTTCCCTCTTTTTCTAGATATGTCAATCGAGTAATATCAAAAGCATTTCAGGTCAAGTTATGATGCAGACCTTTTTTTCTTCCAATCAATAGGAGCCCACCGAACCCGATATTATGAGAGCGATGTTAGCCATAAGCTGTGAGGTATCATAACTTAATGCACCCGTTGATATTTACAAACCACCATCCAGAGTCATGTGATGTGATAGCTTTACACCTCTATCAGGTCGAATCTACTAGAGTACCAAGCCAAGAAACACACTGATCCCTCTTTAGCAGGATGTATAATAGTAGGGAAATTCGGCACTATCAGCACTGCAGGGGATGATAATACCTTCAAACTACAAATTTCTCATTCAAGTAATATCCTGAATCTGAAAGGAGAAAGCTGGGTGGTGATGTATTATTTATACTCGAATCCATGAAATTACCGAGATCATGAGCCCCCTCTCGCTCCACTTTCTTGCATAGATATAGATATATCCCAGGTCAGAGGAGAAATAAAGTTCATAATTGTGGTGCAGATCAACTTCTATAACAGTCAAATTTATAGCACTACTAACTATCCCGTCCTTCCCGAGATCTCTATGCAGTTGGAAGCGACTTGCTCTATTCGTAGCTAGTCCAGCGCTTGGAGTCCAATAACACCCCCCATCTCCCAGTGATGTGGAGATCTTGCAGAGAGAGCTTGTTTCTGCGTCTTTCACCAAGTCGGGAATTTGTTGACTCTGTTTTCGCTCTTTCGGTTTCTCCTTTCTTCTGCCTACCGTACCGCAAGAACTTAAATAATTGAACCTCGCGCTAAGACGTCCGGAATTCCCTCTTTTGGATAGGGGGACGGAATCACCCCAAAAACTGACCGCTCGAGCCCCAGCTCAAGACAAAAAAAGACAAAAATGTGCCAGACCTTACCAGCAAAGGCAACTCCAACGTCTTAGCGCGAGGTTCAATAATTTAAGTTCTTGCGGTATTCTATCCGGCCTTCCAGGCACGCTCCATTATTAGCGAGCGCGCGCGGGGGGGGGGGGGGTGCGGTAGGAGGGAAGGGATGCGATATATCTAATTAGATTTTCTAGATCGCTACTTGTTGCCTTTCCATCGTAGACTATAATAATAATATGGTACATATAAGAGGAGACAAGGCTAAGTGGCTGTTTGGAATAGTGGCGTGTGAGTGGTGGACCCACCCAAGCGGCAGTTCCAAAACTGCAGTTTTGAGTAGCCTGCTTTGCTAAACACCTTGGGGGAGTTGAGAAAGCTCACGCCAAAAAAGAGAAATTTAGCAATCAGTAGAAGAGGTTAATTTCCAACAAAGCGACCTTAATATTATGATGATAGTGAGCAGAACCTGTATTAAAAATGGGATTTATTAACTTAATGTTAACCTATAAAAACACCGTCCCCAAGCTGCAGTTTCTAAACTTCAGAAATCACATTTGGAAACAGGGCTCAAACACACCAACCTACTCAAACTGCAGTTTAATCGGAAAAACCACTGGAACTGCAGCTTAGATGGGTTTACCACTCAAACGTCCCCGCGCTAAACACCCCCTAACATCTCCCAAAAGAAACTCCGCCAAAGCACTGCATGCTACACCCCAGGTCAAGACCGTTGTATTATTAAGGAAGGGAGATATACAAGCGTAGTAGGTGGGGTTTGTTGGAAAACCCCTCTAAATAGAGACCCTGAAACGCCAGAAAGGGAAATCGGAAAGGGGATGATGATATCTCATAACCATATCTCAGACTCGGTGGCACAGACTTCGCTTATTCGCTTGACATCTCCGGTATGGTACCAGCTGTTGGATAGTGGCCTATGGGGCATGGGGTTATGTAGTTGCGCGGATAGATGGATATGCAGGATTGCGGTTATGCGGCTAGGAGACGGACGGATATAGGGTATGTGGCTTTGTGGTTTCCGGTGGTAGGTGTTTTGTTGTGGGTTGTTCTCACATCCTATGCCGCTCGGCATGGATATTTCTTTCATGGTGGTTTTGTTGATATCATAGGATGAGACGTCGGGTATTTGGTTTCATTTGTTTCTTTCATACCCTATGTCACTAGGCATACGGGAGTTGGCGTGCTGGCAGAGCACAGGCTTTAGGAGCATAGTGGATGAAGGGATCAGGATAGTTCTAGATTGCATGTGTTTCTTTAGAGAGTTTGTTGTGTTTCGGGAGTGTTAGGTTGTTGTTAGTTCGACGGAGAGATATATCTCCTAGTCTGTCCTTAGCTAGAGAGAGGGTAGCCATCCAGACGTTCGTTTCATCATCCACGGTTCCACCTAGAGTCTTTTGTGATTGCACGATCGATCCTTTTCTTCGTGCTTTCCTTTAGGCTCCATCACCAACAGCCATGCCCACAAGACAATCTCATCGCTCTGGGAGGTGATTCAGAATCAAGAGGACAGAAAAAGTCGTAAAGTGGCTCCTAATATTATAAAAAAGGGACATGGCGAGGCCGGAAGGTGCTGAGAAAGGCCATATCACCTGGCTTTATACCACGCTGGAGATTGCAGCTTCTCGGGCCCTGAGTAGCTTCACTACTCCATCATGCCCATTCTGGCAGCAAGCGAGGTGTTCGGCCATAATTGATTGGCCAACCGGGCTAACTTCTCCACGTCCAATAGCAGCTCCACTATTTCGTCATGCCCATTCTGGGCGGCCCACGAAAGCGGTGTTTTGTCAAAATTGTCTGACCTATTAGGGTCAACGTCTTTACGTCCCAATAGTAGCTTCACTATTCCGTCATGCCCATTCTGGGCGGCCCACGAGAGCGGTGTTTTGTCAAAATTGTCTGGCTTATTAGGGTCAACGTCTTTACGTCCCAATAGTAGCTTCACTATTCCATCATGCCCACTCCGGGCGGCCCACGAGAGCGGTGTTTGATAACTATCGTCTGACTGATCGGGGTCAACGTCTTCACGTCCCAATAGCAGCTCCACTATTCCGTCATGCCCATTCTGAGCGGCCCACGAGAGCGGTGTTTTGTCAAAATTGTCTGACCTATTAGGGTCAACGTCTTTACGTCCCAATAGTAGCTTCACTATTCCGTCATGCCCATTCCGAGCGGCCCACGAGAGCGGTGTTTGGCGGCAATTGCCTGGCCTATCAGGGCTGACGTCTTTCTGTTCCAAAAGCAGCCTCACGGCTCCATCATGCCCACTCCGGGCGGCCCACGAGAGGGGTGTTTGGCCACTATGATCTGGCCTATCGGGGTTAACACCTTCATGTCCCAATAGCAGCCCCACTATTCCATCATGCCCATTCCGGGCAGCCAGCGAGAGCGGTGTTTTGCCAAAATTGTCTGGCCTATCAGGGCTGACGTCCTTCCGTCCCAACAGCAGCTTTACGACTCCATCATACCCACTCCGGGCGGCCCACGAGAGGGGTGTTCGGCCGTAATTGTCTAGCCTATCGGGGGTAACGCCTCCCCGTTCTAGCAGTAGCTTCACTATTCCACCATGCCCATTCCGGGCGGCCCACGAGAGAGGTGCTTGGCCACGATCGTCTGGCCCATCAGGGTTGATGTATTTCTTTCCAAATAGTAGACTCATCACTCGCCATGTGTTTTCCCACATACGGCCTACGCTCCCCGGATTGAGAAATAGCGAACCAAGGAGTAGCCTGACCACCCCTTCGTGCCCACTCTCAGCAGCCCATGAGAGTGCCGTTCGACCATATTCAGTGTCCCGTATATCGGGTTGGGTGTGCTTCTGCTGCAAGAGGAATTTTACTACTTCTTCACGCCCATACCTCGCGGCCCACATAAGTGGTGTCAGACCCGCACTATCTCTTTGGTTCACATCCCATCTTTTCGTCTTTACCAAATCAACTGCAACTTCGACAATGCCGAAGTACGAAATACAGTGTAGCGCAGAAAATGGCTTAGCGTGATTAAAGTGCCACTCGCCGGTCGATTTCCAAAGCAATTCGGCACATAGGTGATTATCGTACTGATCGAGAAGGTCGAGCGCAAGGGATCTTGAGTGATCGGAGAACCCCTTTCGCATGTGGGTTCCCCAATATAAAGAAGAATAAGCGAGGAAGGGCGTGCCTTGGGGGTCACGAGAGGAGCTGGCCGAAAGATCCTTAATGGTCTGGAAATTGAGATAGGTCAAACAAGCCTCTGCAATTTTCGAGTGAGGTCCGTCAAACAAGTCGCTACGACGGGAAAGATAAACTCTGAGTGTAAAATGGATCAGCTTGATAGTCGAGGACCCTTTGTCGATGGCGGCCAGCCCTTGGCAACAGCTCAACAATGTCCGGATCGAAGGTACATTGTCGGTATCAATGTCGGTTGATCCTGTCTCGACCGCTAGAGCGTGACATATCTCATCGACACCTAACGGCCGCTGCGAATGCGAAATCCACATTAGGGCCGCCATCCCGAGTCTTGCCCTATCCCCTTCCTGCGCCTTTATCCGCCCTATGGTCGCATCGTATGCATCCCCTAACCCTAAGCCATTTGTCAACGCACCGAGCTTCTCTCGCCTCCGACAGAGTGTCGGTTCCTGTAGAATCGCCTTGATATTTAGAGATACCAGCAGGAATCTAGACACATATCTGTCAGCTCATAATTTTGCCAGCAGCCTTGCTCCCTACTTACATCTCGGAAAAGGTCTCAGGAATGGCCTTTACAATGTCCTCCTCCAAAATCTTGTCGATTGCATCCGGTGTCGTATCCTCTTTTAGTTTCGCTCGCAGGAATCGAATAATATCATCCTTGGCGGGTGTTATGGACACAGCCATTACCCTCCCACGGAGGTGCTTCTCCACCTCATCCCGGATGTGTAACCTTCCGGCCAGAAATACCCGAGTCTCTGGGGACTTGCGTAGAATTTGGCTCAGGGAATCAAGCAACTTTCCCCGATGCTCTGGTATGCATTCATCGAGAGCGTCAATGCATATGAACGTGCATTGTGAGGACGAGATATCTTGTAACATCTCGACAATTTCGCCTAGTCCCGGATTCCGGCCTCCAATGATCTTTTCCTGATCCCGGAAAGCCCGCACCACCTTAGCCGGAATCTCCCCGAGCCCACGTACAACCTGCTTCAGGAGAGAACTCAGGACGCTCGTTGGGGATTGCTCCAACCGCGCCGCAAAGTCGAAGTAGAAGAACGCAACCACAGCATTTCGCCCCCTAGCCAAATCGCATAACCTGTCTATTACTAAGGAGCTAGCATCACAGCTTCTTAGCGACAACCCCGTTCCATAGAAGACATAGTTTCTTACCTGATGTAGGTCTTGCCTACCCCCGGAACTCCGTAGCAAAACAAGGTAGAATTATTGGGTTCGCCACCGCGAATGCCATCGAACCAACTCTGGTATTCCTCTGTTCGTAAAAGCCAGTCCCCCACATCTTCGACTCGGTCGGCTCGAATATAATCATGCCGCGTTTGGGGTTCTAGTGGAGATAACCATGCGAGAATCTCAGCCGTCTCATCACGACTACCCAAGTTCACGTTACACATAGTGTTGAAGAACGAGCTGGTATTATTAAAGGAGCTGTTGCTGAGAGAGTTGCTGCTTTCCCCGATACGAAATTGTGATATTTCCCAGGTTCTTGTCGCTGATTGGAAGGTTGTAGATTCGGCGCACAGAGGATTAGAGATGGGTTCTTGATGCCTGGAGGGTTCGCGAGGATGAACAAAAGTGGGGTCCTGGTTGTCTTGCTGCTTTTTGTTGGGGAACTCTTGTCCAATGAGCTGCCTAAAATGCTGGTACCGCACTCGGGTACGGACGTGGGTAATCGGACAGCAGGGATTAGGGAGAGTCTCAGCAGATACTTCAGCGCAGATGACACTATTATAGCAGCGTGTAATTCATCCTGGGAAAGCAGAGAACCCATCCTTCCTGGGATGAAAACAACATGCTGCTATTGGGGCCTCCTCTAGGCACAAGCATCTGCAAAGCCCTCCCTAATCCCTGGCTGTCCGATCATCCACGTCCATACCCGAGTACAGGTAGTCAGTACAGTACTCGTACAGTGCGAAAGGGTTCATTCAGCCTCAACATTCTGAATGTGTGGACAACCAATAGTTGCCCGCCAATAGCTAGACTTTTTCATTGGATGGGTGAACCTTTTCCATACCGTGCTCCAGGGGAGAAACCCTGCCGGAAACCACTGCCCGAGAAATATGCCATCGAAAAAGTGAAACATCTGCAAAGAACTATGATACCCGTACCGTATTGTGATACCTTGCCTCCGCCCCACCATAAACAACCTATCCTCAGTTTATGTTGGAGAAATTTTAGAAAAATACTAGCAGGCCTCAAGTAATCCTTGATTTTCTATGTGATTTTTTTTACAATATTTTGGCATTGATAACCCCCCTGTTTTCCCATGGTATTTTAAAGGTCTCTCACTTGTGCTCTACCCGGATTTTGCGGTCCGGGCAACCGTACGCCTACCGCTAGGCCAAACTGCCTCAGGGCCCGTTCTTGTCTGTGGACAAAATTAACCAAAGATGAAAAACTCCGGCCATGACAATGGCGTTCCCCTACCAACCCCAATATCATGAAAGCCAAAATATAAAAATATAAAAAATATAAATATATAAATATAAATATAAATATAAACTCACTGTGGAACAAATACTAAGAACTAATATTTGACCCAGAGAATTTTTTCTTTAGGTGGTGAAAGTACAGAGTGATGAGGGTCTCGGGTTGCGATCAATCGTCGGTGCGCGGTTAATTTTGTCCACGCACCATCAGCCGCAATCAGATAATCAAACAAATGTGCTATGGCATGTCAAAGCCAGCGGACAAAAAACCCAAGCCGGCGCCCATTTTACACCAAAACCAAGCACTCCTCACCAACCTTTTAATCACCCCCAATGAATCTGGAGGTTCCACTTTAGGCCAAATCAAACTGGGAAACAGGTAGAGAGTAGTTTTTAAGAAGAAAAAAAATAGGTAGAAGATTTATGGAATTGAGAAACCAGAGATAAGCCTAAAACAAAGGTGGTTGTCATGAATCTTTTGTATGGCACCCTCATACAAACCTAAGTTACTTTCTGATCTTCGCACACCATTGCACAAAAGATCATGGGTGATTAATTTAAAGGTTTGGTATTTTCACTACAGAAATAAATAGTTGCTCTCATTGTTCTTGCAATTTCTTGAAATTTATTGCTCAGGAAGTGCTGAGGTATGAGTTTCTGAAAATGACTGTTTTTGGTGTAAAATAGCGAATAGCCCGAGTTTTTTGTCACCAGACCTTACAAGTAACAAGATTAAAAAGTCCTACAAAAGAAACTCTACCAAAATTATTCTATATATGGTACTACATCACAATCTAAATCCCTTCTATCATCGAAATGGGGAATATCATACAAGATCAGCAGAAAGCGGGACTTATGAGAGAAAGCTAGCTTTCGTGTCCGGAACACTAGAAATAGAAATAGGGAAGTATCATAACGTAAAAATCGAAATAACTGAGTATCCCGCTAGGATGATAGAGTTGGCTCTCTTACCAGTAGTAAAGTCCATTGTATTTTTTTCCCCTTTCCCTCGCCACAAATGAGGGCCGAAACAGAATCATCTCTTTGTGTTTTCTCCCTCTAATCCAACGAGAAAATTCTAGATATCCTAGGGTGGTTCTTAATTATTTTGGTTTTTATAGCATAGGGAAAAAAGAATTTACTTCACACATCCAGACAGCATAAACTTCGCCCATTCACTTGATATTTCTGGTACTAATAGGCGGCGATACCCACAAGACAGTCTCACCGCCCCGGGAGGCGATTCAGAATCAGTCGTAGAGCGGCTCCTAATATTATAAAAAAAGGCATATGGCGAGGCCCGAAGATGCCGAGAAAGGCCGTATCCCCGGGCCTTATACGATGCAGTGGGGTTGCAGCTAGCCGGGCCTTGAGCAGCTCAACAACTACATCATGCCCATTTCTAGCAGCCAGCGAGAGGGGTGTCATGCCAAAATTGTCTGGCCTATCGGGGCTAACATCTTCTAGCTCAAACAGCAGCCTCACTACTCCATCATGCCCATTCCGGGCGGCCCGCGAGAGGGGTGTTTTGCCAAAATGATCTGGTCCATCGTGGCTAACATCTTCCTGTTCCAACAGTAACTCCACTACTCCATCATGCCCATTCCAGGCGGCCCATGAGAGCGGTGTTTGGCCGCAATTGTCTGGTCTATCGGGGCTGACGTCTTTCCGCCCCAACAGCAGCTTTACTACTCGATCATGCCCATTCCGGGCGGCCCATGAGAGAGGTGACTGGCCGCGATTGTCCGGCCCATCGGGGCTAACATCCTCTAGTTTCAACAGCAGCTCCACCGTTCGATCATGCCCATTCCGGGCAGCCCACAGGAGCGGCGTTTGGCCTCGATTGTCTGGGCTGTTAGGGTCGACACATTTCCCTACAATTATTAGAGCCATTGCTCGCCATGTGTTTTTCCACCAACGGCCAATGTTCCCGGAATCGGCAAATCGCCCACCAAGAAGTAATTTTACCACCCTTTCATGCCCACCCCCGGCAGCCCATGAGAGTGCTGTTCGGCCGTATTCCATGTCCGGTATATCAGGCTGGGTACCCCCCTGTTGCAGGAGCAATTGCACTACTTCCTCATGCCCATACCTCGCACCCCACATTAGCGGCGTTAGACCCGCACTATCTCTTTGGTTCACATCCCATCTCCTTGCCCTTATCATATCAATTGCAACTTCGACAATGCCGAAATACGAAATACAGTGTAATGAAGAAAATGGCTTGGCAGGATTAAAGTGGCGCTCGCTGGCTGACCTCCAAAGTAATTCGGCGGATATGTGATTATCGTATTGATCGAGAAGGTCGAGCGCAAGGGATCTTAAGTGATCGGAGAACTCTTTTCGCATGTGGGTTCCCCAATACAAAGAAGAATACTCTAAGAGGGGTGTGCCTCCGGGGTCACGAGCGCGGCTGGGCGAAAGATCCTTGATGACTTGGGAATTTAAATACGTTAAACAAGTCTCCGCTATTCTCGAGTGAGCTCCGCTAAATTTGGGATGACGAGAGAGATACTCTTTGAGCGCGCGACTGGTCAGCCTAATAGTCGAGGACCCTTCATCGATGGCGGCAAGTCCTTGACAACACTCTAGGACCGTCCGGATCGAAGGCACACCGCCGGCATCACGGTTCGTTGATCCTATCTCATCCGCTAGGGCGTGACATATCTCATCCATATTCAACGGCCGCTCCGAATGCAGAATCCACATAAGAGCGGCCATCCCGAGTCTTGGCTTATCCCCTCCCTGTGCCTCTATCCGTCCTATAGTTGCACCGTATGCATCCCCCAAGGCCAAGCCATTTGTCATCGCGGCGAGCTTCTTTCGCCTGCGAGAGAGTGTTGTTTCCAGTAGGATCGCCTCGATGTTCAGAGATGCCAGCAGGAATCTAGGCACAGATCCGTCAGCTCATAACTTTGGATATTTTTGCCAGCGTCCTTGCTCCTACTTACATTCCTGAAACCGTCTCGGGAATAGTCTTTATAATATCCTCCTTCAAACTCTCGTCCATCGCATCCGGCATTGTATCCTCTCCCAATTTCGCCCGCAGGAACCCAATGATATCATCCTCGGTGGGTGCTATCGATCTAACCTTTACCCTCCTAGCAAGATGCCCCTCCACCTCATCCCGGATATGTAATCTTCCGGCCAGGAATACCCGGGTCCTTGGAGACTTGTGCAGGATTTGGCTCAGTGAATCAAGCAGCTCTTTCCGATGCCTGGCCATGCATTCGTCCAGAGCATCGATGCATATGAAGGTGCGCTGTGTGGACGAGATATCCTGTAACATCTGTACAATTTCATCGAGCTTCGGCCCCCGGCCCCCGGTGACATTTTCTTGGCCTCGAAAAGCCTGGACGACCCCTGGTGGAACTTCCCTAAGTCCATGGATGGCCTGTTTTAGAAGGGAACCCAGGATCTCTGATGGAGATTGCTCCTTCTGCGCGGCGTAGTCGAAATAGAAGCACGTAACAAGAATATCTTGTCCCTTTGCCCAATCGCCTAACGTATCTATTACCAGGGAGCTAACATCACAGCTTCTTAGCAACACCCTTGATTCACGGAGGATATGCCCTCTTACCTAATGTAGGTCTTGCCGACCCACGGATCTCCGTAGCAAAACAAGACCGAACTATTGAGCTCTCCACCGCTAGTACCATTGAACCAGTTCTGGTATTCCTCTGTTTGGAAGAGCCAGCCCCCAACACCCCCAACTCGCTGGGCTCTAATATTAGCGTGCTGTGCTCGTAGCTCCCGTGTAGATAACCATTCGAGAATCCTAGCCCTCGAGTCGGCGCTGCAAACGTGATTCACAATACTGTTAAAAGAGTTGATGTTGTTATTGAAAGAGGAGCCACCCTCCCAGACATGGGATTGTGACATTTCCCTTCCTTGTTGCTGTTAGAAAGGCTATAGATTTGCTGCAGGGGGTTAAGAGGATGAGCTTTCGGGTGCCGTAAGGTCAAAGTGATAGAATTCCTGAGGCTGAATAAAAGCGGGGTCAGCATGATCCTACCGCTTTGTTGGCGAACACCTAATCCAATCAGCTCGCCAGGGGTCATTGCACTCGAGTGCAGAAATTGAGTTCTTGTTATGCTATGATGTTCGTGAAATGGACTGGGCTTGCATGGGGATGCATGAAGGGGCAGTGGGGTGCATAAGAGCCTCCTCGCACTTAATCCAGCACAAGCGGGAAGGGAAACACAACGAAGATATTCTATAATACTAGCCCCATACGATCTCAACGAGACTGTATGCAAGCCAAGCTACCAGCTGAGCTGACTTTGACTTCTCTCGCTTCATCCTCAACTCCCCAACAGAAATAAAATGTCAGACCACCTCGACCAACTCTACCTCACCTATCTCGACACAGTCGACACCTACCAATCTCTTCGCGCCTCCCTCGCAACCCACTTTTCTAGAGGGTTTCTTTCCCTCGCACAAGCGAACTACAACTCCACGAGCGGGGGTCGGAGATACGGGGCAGACTTTTATGACGAGCGCATGACAGCCATAAGAGGTGTGGAGGTGGACGACGGAGTATTCGAATGTAAACTCTTCGAGGCGGAAAAGGAACAGGAGGAGGAGAGGAGAGAGACAAAGGACACAAATCGAGAAGCCTCAGAGTCGGATGCCCTCGAAAAGCCAGAGGGGCAGACACCGACGATAGACCCCCGAGACCCCATCCGCTGGTTCGGAATTCTGGTCCCGCCCGCTCTTCGTCAAGCTCAATCAGAATTCACATTATCTGTGCAGACAGCTATCCCGCAGCTCACGACAACTATAGCGAAATTAGCCACACTCTCCTCGGAGATAGAATCACACCGTAGCCACACCGGCACTAAATACCTGTACAAGATATTAACTGCGGCTCCCCCGTCTCCGCTTCCAGAAGCCGTCGAGCTATCACCTCTGGACATTTCAAGCGGTTTCATCCATCTCTGCACAGCAACCCAAACCGTGGGAGTCATTGAGAGATTCATGCCGGACTCTGAAGAACTTTGGCTGCTGAAAGTTCTTTACAGCAAGGTCGAAAGGGATATAAAGTGGGAAAGCGTTGCATACAGGGGGGGGAGGGAGGAGTTTCCACACCTGTTCGCGGAAAGGTTAGGATCGGGTGAAGTAGAGGAGGTGCGGGAAGTCACAAGATTGGAAGGGAAAGGGTGGCGGGAATCTCTCCAAGAAATGGAGTGGCTGGAATGAACTATCTGCTATTAGAGCTTGTGGAATTGTTACAACCAATAATAAAACACCCGATAAGGGCCGTTGAGATACTGTGCCGGCTTCAGTATAATTTTTAACGCATCATATTTGACTGCATACCGAAAAAATATGGCACAGCGAAAAATGTGGTTAGTGCGGGAAACCTCTTAGAGGAGCAACCGTGCAGGAAGATCAACAAGAGGAAACACAGGCAACAGAGCAGGTGGAAAATATTGATTCTAATTTGGAGTCTGATACTTCTCTTGGTATGTACTGTAGTATGATAACTCTTTTTTTTTTTTTGACTATTTTGATAGTTAATTCATTTAAGCCTTTATTTTTTTTTACTGCCATTCTGTCGTGAAGTTGGTGGTATTGCTCACTAAATTTTTCGTTGTCCGCCGCACTGTTCGGTACACCGTCAGGAATGATATATATATCATGCATTAATTATGAATTGCACAAACAGAGCCCCACTAATAATAGAACCATGGGGGTTTTTTTTTTCGAAAGTTTGATATAATACGGTATCATAGCTTGGATCAAAAAAAAGAAAAGCGGTATCACCTCTCACCTCCCAAGTTTCTATAGACCCGAGCATCCTATCCCCTTTTTCTTTTCTTGTCTTGGCGGACACTCTATCGGCCTACTGTATACCCTGTTTCAATTCCTAATTTTTAATTCTTTTAATTCATAATTGAAAAAAAATTGAAAAAAAACATAATATTATACAATGGCACCCCATTAACTTATGATACAAGGAACGCCAAGAATCAAGGATCCCTCAAGATTCCCCCCCCGTTAATAGCGAGATTTTGGAAGACATTCCTTGCAGCGATGTCTATCTGTTTGTATGAGAGAAGGGGGTGTAAATTCCCACAAGGTTTATTCGTAATAGCGCGGTTCTCATATAAAGAGTTCCATTATAACAAAGTGTGACTGTATAAACCCATGATGTTCATAAAACTGCAACTGACAGTACTGCGCCCGCAGATATCAATCACATATATCCGGAGGCCTTAAGCCCAAGGGAACCCGCTTGGCACGCTAAAGTATCCCGATACCTATGAAAATCCACAAACAGCACACAACCGAAAATTCAAAAAAGGCAAGCAACACAAACTAACAAGCTGGATTCAACTAAAGGGATGAAAGCAACACAAGGCAACACCCCTCCTCCATGTATTGCCGGCCCACACCCTCGAACATATTTCGATTTAGTCAGGAAAGCGAAATTCAGCAAACTCAAAGAAAGAGCAGCAAAAGTTAAAAATACTAAGAAACTCTTCTACTGCAACAAACACAAAGTATCACTCGCCAACCGAATCCCTCGCCTAGAGGTACGGATAATCCCCTATACTGTGTCCCTACCGCTTCAACACAAGAGCCATCGACTTAGTGTTCTTCCACTTCCTCGTTCTCGTTGTCATCGACGGCTCCGGGCTCGGCAGCCAGGCCACGGCTCTTGAAAACGCTCTTGATCCAGTTCCACAGCCTACGTACGAGGGAAGATAGCCTGGTCCCTATACCGACGACTTCTCCGGTTTGGACCAGGGACCCGGATTCGAGATCCCCAGACTTCAGGGGGACAGGCTCGGTTGTGTTTACAGAAAACCCGTCGAGCTCAGGGTCAAAGGTAGGGGGAGCAGAGAGGAGAGGGGTCTGCTCGGTTGAGGCGTCCTGCGGCCCGTCAGGTCCCTCCAACCATATGCCTTCGTAGAAGAAGGGGCTCACATCCGAGTTTGAGGAGCATGTAGAATCGGCGTAGGACGTTGAGATGTGCGTGGGGCGTAAGACGGGAGTATAGACTGCCGGGAAACTGTAAATTTCTGTCAGCCAAACTAGAATTCACACGGCAAGCTTGGGGGGATAAGACCTTTCAGTTGAGTGGTAAGACATAGTAAACAAAGTAGCTTGGGTTCAAGATAGGCGTGTTTGTGAAGAGATATTCCCAATGTCTGGTACAGTGCCAGATAAGTGAGCCTTTGGGAGGTGGAGTGTGGTTTGTCTGGGACAAAAAACAGGACGGGAGGAGCGGGAGAAATAGAGGGTGTTTGTGTGAACTGTCGGATATGTCTGAAAGGGATGTTTCTCAGAGTGGGATGAATAGGGGAAGAAAAGGAGCGGTAGTATGACTGTTTGAAAGACTGTTTGAAAGTTTGGAGAGATGGGTGGAAGGAGATGATTCCTGATGACGCGGAAGACCAAGCCTTGATTCTTTCTGTCACTAGGACATCCTCCTATGCCTTATATACCTTTTTCTAGGCTATATCATCTTTCATTTACCCTCTTTGAAAGGAAAAAAAGCATCTCAGATTCGTGTATCCTAGAAATATGCACAGTGCTTTCTCCCCACTACCTCCGTTCTACGGCGTTCGGCAGCGAAGCCGTCTCCCCCGGCACATTCATGCTCCCGAAACATGGTATTTGCTGACTGTCTGAGCTTACAGAACCCCTCTTCAGTCAAGGCTTAATCAAATGGATGTATGCATGCATTCTTATCAGCCACAGGAAGAAATAGAAAACAGGAGGGACTTCCCCATCTACTAGAACAACTAAGGCGCCGGTATACTTTAAACCCGGTTTCTAGCAGTCGAGGCCGAGCCCACTCCACCCTGACTTTCCCACCGCATGATCAGAATATCCGATAACCACCCTCATTCAAAGACCCCCCCCCAGATTTCTTTACTTTTTCACCTGTTATTGTGGATAACAAACAAACAGTTTCACCCCCAATCACCAAATATCACAAAAGTCTTGCTTACAGTACTGAACGGTAGCGGTGATATCCGGGTTCTAAGAAAAAGCAAAAAAATTAGCAAACAAACCTCCTTGGACAACCTACTAAGTTACAATCTAGTGCCTATCAGAAGCCCAGCTCCCCTAACATTGGTCTAACGATGCGGGAACCCGTGGGCTGTGGGGCGAGGAAAAACCGGACCAAAGTATGATATCAGCACCACCCAGGGGACGACGTATCTGAAAACGAACTCACTGCAGTATCCCTAGAGTTACAACAGTATCTCCGCCATCATACTTGCTGACAACTAGCAGCCCAACTAACACCGTATCATGTCACAATGGCCCATGGAACAGTGCAGCGGCGACTAGTAGTAGAGTCGTATTCGGGATCTTGCCTAGAATGAAATGTCTCGCGAGCACGCACATTTCTTCCAAACTCATAGGTTGCAAGGTCACAGAGCCACGGGTACCGACAGCACTGGGTCTGCCTTCGCACGCGCAAGCTACAAACGGGAGATCCCGGTTTATTGGAAAGACCTGATGATCAGTTATGATACCAAGCAGGATAGGTGGCAGTGGATAACGCTTCAATTCGCCTCTAAAGCGGTGCAGAATCCCTCCCGAGTCCGAACCATCCCATCCCTGACACCAGTACCCTATGCTGCATCAAACCTCCCATCACATTTACAAAGAAGGAAAGATAATCCGACTGAATGTTGAAGAGAAAGCTAAACCAAGAAGCAAAAGAAAAAGAAAAAAAGCCTGCTGACGTTCTTCGAAATAGGAGGAAAGGAAATAAAAATATAAAATGCAGAAATGGGAGAAATTCCGACCAACACATCAAACATTATACAATGGAAAAGGCTTGTCAAACCCTCTTCCGATAATCTATCTACAGCTTTGTCTTTCTTATGATCATTCGGATTGGGGTTGATAAAAAAATGTAATAAAAGAAAGTGAGAAAGTATATCACAGAAGATTGTGAAAAAAATAAAATAAAATAAGCCGGCTGTGAAAAAAAGTGAGTGAAGAAGTACCAAGTAGCCTCGAATTCATAATCCAAAAGCATCAATCAAACCATGTCCTAAGGTAGCCCTCGAGAACAGAGCGTTTCTTCGAGCCTGCATTCGAAGTTTTATTACCAACGCTCCCACTGCCCCCGTTACCAGTTGCATTTGCTGTAACACCTCCAACTATATTACCGTCAGCCGTCCTGATGCTGCGATTGTTGAAGTTCACCATAATATTGCTCCCCACTGCTAGGTCCCCAAAGTCAACCCCGCTTGAAAACGCTGCTTGCAGCCGAGACTGGGCATTCTCAGCAACCGAGAGATTTCCGGCACCGGTCAGATATAGGACGGTGACTCTAGCAAAGTCTACTGCATCTGAATCAACCGTAGCAGTCCTTGTTGCTGAACTGTCGGGTGAGGAGCTAGTCGCGCTTGGAGTGGTACCACCGGTAGTCGGCGTGGGGGATGTGTCGATGGTCAAATCCCGTCTCATTTGCAGAAGAGCCAGTGATTTATCAGTAGTAGACCTCCTCCCATTCGTCGAAGGCATGGATTCGCCATTGAACTGAACCAGTGCATTCTGCGCTGTGCAAGAGATACCTTCATTGCTGAAGACCGCGAGGATCATTGCCCGATCCAATTTAATGTTATAAGACGGCTCAGCTAAATTGAAAAGCCGGGGTAACGCGGTTCCCATTGTGACATTCTGGATGCCCTTAACTCGGCCACCCTGTAGGTCCTGGAGATCAACCGTAGTGCAACTAGAATCCTCCTTCTGTGTGCAATTGGCGCCGCTGAATCCTGAAGTGCAGACGCACCCGCAGAAAGTGCTTGTCGCAATATTCTCACCCCCGTTTTGGCAGGGATTCTTGCTTTTGCATTCTGCAAGAACAGATCCCCTGGAATCGTTATTACGGCCCTTATCCCCCTTCGAAAGCTTAACCAGCTGGAGAGGAACAACGATGGCTGTTGATATGACAAGGAGAGCGAGAATTACGAGCAATACGAAAGCCCAGAGAGGTAACCCGCAAACTCTCCGACCTTGCTTATTCGAAGGTCCAACCGAAGGATCGCCCCCGCTGCTAAAGTCACCTGGCAAAGGCCACTGCGACATTGTAGTAGCTCGCCTGCCTTGCCTACTAGAAGCGAGAACCGGTGGTGGGAACGAAGCCAAAATATCAGATATTGAATCAGTATCCCTTCCATTGCTACGGCCTGAATTGATCAGTTAGTCCCAAACAAAAAAAAGTTAAACAAAACAAAAAAAATAGGCTCTATAACATACTAGACGATTTATCCACGTAACTCCTCCGCATACCCCACCGTGAATCTGGCCTCCCGGTCTCGAGCACAGCTGCAAGTTTTGTAGCCCTCCTGATCAGATCCGGCAAACTTGTTAAACTCCCCCTCGCTTCCGCATCACGGACAGCATCCATATTAAGTCTTGGAGGGAGCCGCCGCGCAGATTTCGCGGTTCCTGCAGGAAAGTTCTTAGGTACAGATAGGCCCTCTGAGTCTGGTGAGTCCGAAGAGACGCCTTTGGTGTTCGGGAACGGAAACCCGGAACTCTCACCATAATCCTCATTGGTAAATACGAGTGGGGGCTGGGCAAGCGGGGATGAACTGGCTGATCTGGACGAAACGGGAGACTGGCCAAGGGCAAGGCCTGGAATCGGTGTCGGAGAATCTGGACTCGGCAACTTTAAGGTGGGAGAATTTTTCTCGGCTGGCGAGCTGAGCCCGATTCCAACACCTCCAAATGCCCCAGCGCCCGAGCTTGCAGTTTTCACCGACCCACCAGATGACTTGCCTCTAAGCTCGTGGTCTGGAGTCTTGGTTCCACCTATTCCCTTGATTTCTGTGATGGTTGGTTTTGACTTCCGCCCTAAACTCGCTTGTCTAACCAAACCTCGTTCGTCATCCTCGGCATCTCCTCCCGTGGGGAGTCTAAATCCTTCGGCCTCCCGATCGCCAAAAAAATCTTCCTCCCCACGTGGATAAAACTCCACCGGTCCGGTACCCCAAATAGAGGGTATAGCAGCGCTTGAGGCGTATGAGTCGTGTCGATCCGAGAAGTGTTCCTCTGGGATTGGGGAAACCATGAGCGTCTGTTGCGAGTAATGAGATGAAGTGCCGCGACGGGCAGTTAGCGGGGGGCCGCTGCTAGATCTTCGTTGTTGATTTGGAACAATAGGAATAGGCGGGGGAACCGTGGGAAAATTCGGGATTACTCCAAGGGAGCTGGCCGCGCTTGGGGTGGTGGCTTGTGAACTTGCTGGGTCAAAGCCGATATATATAGACCGTGAGCTGGACATGGAAGGGTGATTGGTGGGTGCAGTGCTCCCTACATCTTCCGAGAAATGTGATGTTCTAGGCTGCGGTCTGATTGGTTGTTGATTGTGACGGTACGAAAAGCCGGGACTCAACTCTCGTTCCTGGACGTCGGATGGGTCAAGCATCGAAGGAACATAGTTTGGTCTAGCAGGTCTCGGTGGAGGATTGCGGTTTCCTTTGATACTATTACCATCTTTACTCGGCACTCTCAGTACCCGCGGCACCTGCTGTGGCCTTCCACCACCACCACCGCCGTCTTGTCGAGAAGACATTGATGACTGGGGAGGTTGGGGTCTCCAGGGCGGGGGTTGTGCTATTCGCGGCGGCAATCGGTTATCCAAATTCACAGTTAATGCTTCGCCGGCACCGTATGCTGTGCCTATCGGGGAATCCTGGTAATCACTTGCTCCATCTTCCTCCCGTCTTCTATAATGATAGCCCCCATTCCTACTCGCCCCTCCCATGGCAGGCCTCCTGTGCTGACTCATTTGCAGAGATCCGGACCTCCTCCACGACCCAGCCGAAAAAATCTTATGATAATTCTCTGATAGCAGCTAAGGCTTTGTCTTTCCCACTCCCCCGCGCCAGACTGTGTCTGTACACCCTTTTATGCAGTAGGTGGGGGTACGAGTCGTTTCCCAATGTAGCTTATCACATATAATGATGGCCCCTTTGCCCGGTAATCGTGACCGAAGCAGTGTATTTAACCGCTCAGCGGTCGGGTTGATGTGGTAAAGGTGCGGACTACTGAGAGCAGACGTGTCTTTAGAATTGCTCCAAATAAACCGATGCCCAGCTTTACAGTGCCTATTACTGGGGCAAAATCAGAAAGCAGTGTAGAGTTAGGTAAAGCACCCAATATTGACTCGGCTAATGGATCCTAACGAATGACTTGTGTAAAAGCAAAGGCGGGTAAAAGTGGAAAAAAACAGAAATCCGGCGTTGGGATCAAGCAAAAGTGTAAGGGCGAAAAATGCGATTGAAAACTGAGGAGTAATTTAGATGCTAGCCTTTCCCGAGCGTCGAGAGTTTCTCGTCAAAGTTGCGGATGCAAAAGTTTCCGGTCGTGGTAGGAAGTATAAATGGCTGTTTCTCCAAACAAAAGCATTACTTCTCACGGACCAAGTTGTCACTGAAGCCCAAGGTCCCAGCCGAGCCCTAGTTAACAGGAAAGTTTTGAGAGTAGTCGCGTTGGCCGTGAATGTCGAATGTGTCTGGTGCTGCCTGATGAACCCCAAATCCTCCACCAAAAACGAGTGACTGTAATGAGCGAACCTTTCCTCAAAGGGAGACCTTGGTGGAAAAGCGAGAGGAGACGAGAGGAAATGGAGGGATTTTCACTGACCGAAGAGACTCGATCTCTCTATGAACACCAAAAGCATAAGCTCATCCGTGGTAATCAAAAGGAATCCTTAGGCCCAGTAGAGGCTAGAGCGTAGAGAGTGTACTGGCACAGCACTGGTACGATACAGCACTCTGGGCTACTGTAGGGGGCTAATATCAAACGATTGCTTTTTGCCAGCAGGCCTGCACCATATATTTAGGGAGTGAAAAGAAGCACGGGTTCCCCAGTTTTTTTTTCCCCTTTCGGAAGAGTAGTTGTGCCGCAGAGCGAAACGAATGGTAGTGGGTGCTTGAGAGTCGAGACTGAAGACGCCTCCTGGTATACGAGAGGCTGGTTACAGCAGTTGATCGAGCTGACGGGCCCCGAAACGCTTCAATAGTCAGCAATTCGGCGCAGGAGACTTGCCAGAGGAGGAGCCGGAGGTGAAGAACGCAGCCTGTGAATACGAACGAACCTCAATCCGTTGCGGAAGCTGTAGATTTCGACGCATACCCGCCTCCTGGGCGACCTTCTATCTGAGGATGATGCCTTTTGGCAAAAAGCCATCTTCGACTTTACACCTTTCGTGACCCTTCGCAAGTTTCTGGTATGATAGAATGGATGATGCCGGGGGCGCAGGACAATAACCCCTGTTGTTGTGTTACGGAATGATGGAAAATTGAAACTTTCCCCTGCATTTTTACCCAATTGAGGAGGGACCTGGCGACAACCGAGCCGAATTTGCTGCACTCGGAAACCAAATTCGTGACAAAATATCGGCAACTCCCCCCACGCTGGCAAAATGTTCTGCTCAACGAGTGGGAGTCATAAGTTAACCCCCATGCTTGAAAGCTTCAAAGGTGGTCTCGTCCCCAGAATCCTCCGCTCTGGAAGTTAACGTACGGTACGATAGAGCGCTCACACTTTTGGCTTCCAGTAGTGGATCCAACATAGCCATTAAGGCACAATATTATTGCATCTATCATACCAGTCCATCTGGGAGGTCCAAGATCCTGCTCCATTGTGAGCATTATGTTACCAAAGGGCTAGCAAAGGTCCGATCGGGATGAATAGTAGGTCGGAGAAAGCTTTTTATTCGAGTACCGGCGAACCAAAAGCCCAGCTAACTTTGTACAGAGATAATATAGCGATAGAAGGGTGAATAAGTAACAACTAGCCCTATCAAAGTAATCCTTAAACCTTCCTATGCTAGGCCAGCGATTTGACTCTCGTGGTCCTACTTGTCTCTAGCACAAGATATCAAAAAGAGGGGACAAGGATTCTTCCGCCCTTTGGGTGGCAGTGTGACAATAGCAGGGTTTTCACATACTCGAGTACAGGCACAGGTATCATATTAACGCTTATTACCAGCTACAAGATACTGGTAATTCCTATTCCTTGCATGGGCTTATACTTGGGCGCAAATTAAGTACTCAAGATGCTCGTGACAACGGCCGCCCCTTGTTAACAAATGTGCCTTATCACCAACCATCAACAGGTGAGGAGTAGCGCCAGCCTCGCACAGTACGACCTCTAGGTACGGTAGGAAAAATAGTAGAAATATTTTATCTGCAAGAGAATCTCTGGGCAAAGGGTGTGTAAAAAAAACAAGTGAAAAATTGAAAAAATGAAAAGAAAAAAAAGGTCCTTGTTCGAGATGTCTGGAGATAATGTGCACAATGGGGCAGAACCTGTCTAAATTTACCCGCAGGTTGCGGAAAAACTCACCGGGCAAAAGTCTGCGAATATCCTCCAGAACCCCTGGCTTAACTAGCACCTAACCCAGCAGGCCACTGAACTCAAGGTCTCAATAACTAATTCATCAGAGCGAAACTTTCAGTACAAGTACTATACGGCCCCCGGTGAACGCTATTGCGCAATCAAAGCCTAGAAAGAGGGGAAAAAACCCCTCCGCAATCTTTAGGAGGTTTACAACATACCGGTGATGGTTAAGAAGAAGCTCAATACGGCACCCGAACGCAGACAATCTCTTGCTGGGATCAGGTCATATGAAGGGTTATACTCGTAGCACTCTACTATACCTGCGACAGCGACAAGGGCCTTTTAGCCCTGTCCAATGCTCGCAACACCGGTGCCAAAGTGCTCTGCAATTAGGTCACTCGCAGTAAAATGTTTCCCGCGAGATGCGAGGGCTGCACTCACATTCCGCCATCCCGGATCTCTTGATAATCCGGACCGGATGCCCCTCTGTCTCTCTCACGAACCCCTTCGAGTTTTAACACTCTTTGTTCCAGAACCCGACCTTTTGTCCCGGATCATTCGCTGTGCCGGGCAGATTGGGTACGATTGTGCTCGTCGGGCGCTGATGGCCTTTTCCACAAGGATGCCAACAAGAATGTCGGTCCAACTCCCAAGGCTGCCGGTAATTAGAGATTAAGAGTGAGCCTCTCTCGGCCCTTAATAAATACGATATAATTAAGTCGCGAACCTACATACCGATAGTTTGGTAAAGTATCCTCATAACGCTATATATTACACAACTGTTAGCGCATGAGTGCGATAATGGTACTGACATTGTTTATCCCCAGTTTCTGTATGCTTCCGAAGTTTTGCGGTACTTTGTGCTACAGTGCTAGATAGGCTAAGCATGAATGAGGCGAGAGTAGGGCTCTCGTACCGGTATCAATACCGGTAATAAGATGACGCCTGTGGTCCCGGAGAGAGATTTGGAGGCACCTACCAAGTTGGTGTCAGTTCCTTGTAACCCAGCATGCTTGATAAACTATACAGCATGACCCTGGGTTGAGGACGAAACCCTTTCAACAGAACATTGCATAGTGTGGTACCGGTATGGTACCAGGCTGCTAGTACCAGTCGCTGGCGCTAAGCCAGTCCTCTATTCCAGCTTATAAGAGGGAGACCCCCAGATCGCGAACACCATTAATGAGCAAATACTCATAGCTCGACTTATGTGCTGTATGCGGTAGCCTACCCGAGCGCCGGAATACTACTTGAGTGGCTACAGCAAGCTATCAATGCCATAAACCCTGCTGAGGGGGGACGACCGAATTCGTATAATACCAGCAGATACAAGTACCACGGGATGGCTGGTGATAATTGTAAGTATTGAGACATCCATGATAGGGGCGGACTAACCACAAATTCCTACAACACTAGCATTGTTGTCTGCATAGTAAACCATACCTCAATTCAAGAAAAGGCTTAAAGATTGTGTGTACAAGTACAGTACTGTCCCCACCGGCATAAGAGCGATATCTCGCATGACATACCGGTATCCGTTGGGAGGCTAGGCCCCCTAAATCTACTCCACACCAAGCAGCTGCAGGCTATGGAAAATCGGGACGCTTTTTTCCCTCAGCTTGTGTAATCAATCCTCTGGGGAGAAAAAACGTTTGCTTACAGCTTTCACCAGCGCATACTTTATCATGTGTAATCATCACCCAACGCGCATCGCTGAAAACCTTTCGCCTCACGAGACCCAAACCCAAAATCAGGTGGGTACCCACCAAAAAACTCGGAATTTTGCAAACGCTCTGAACCACTCCAAGATAGCTGAGATCGGTACTGGCGAAAGTTTAGAGTACCGATTGAATGCACGCCTGAGGACCTCAGGCGGGTGTGAAACAAAAAAAAGTCCCCAGATATTCGCAGCACAGGATACTGGGCAGGAGAAAACCTACGGTATGCATTCTCGCGCATACCTTTCCCATACCATCCTTAGCTAAGACATACCATCCAAAAGGTTTCACATAGCTATAAGAAGCAAACTCTGCATTGAGTGTCGCCGGTTTTCGTATTGTTTAAGTATGATAAGCCAAATAATTTCTTTTAAAAATATAAAAAATAACCTAAAGCCTCCGGCCATTTTTCCAATGTTTTCCATAATTCTCGAGGATGGACTGAGACCTGGGGTGAGGGTTTTAGCGGTCTTCTTCGAATTCTTGGCATAAGTCACTACCCAAAACACAGCACATTTAAGTGAGGACAGACCAGCCCACAGATACCGTACCGCATTTTCTGGTTCAGCTAGTTTTTTCACGCCAAGAGGTCAGGATAAGGTGTGAGTACGAGTAAGCATTTTTCCACAAAGTACGGTAACCCTTCCCGGCTAGCTGTTTCCTCCAGCGCTTCCAGTCGTCGCGCCCGTCCAAGACGGGGTGGGGTGAGGACGACAAAGGACGAGACTGTCTTGTCCTTGGACGGCCGTCGGCCGTCGACTGACGGTAACAAACGCGCAAAATTGGTCACGTGATCTTCGATTCTGAATGATTCCCAAGATTCCTCGACACAGAAGGTGAGAAGCCTTGCCCCTCTGCCTATCTCCGTCTTCCTGAGCCAAAGGAGAAGCGCTCAATTACCCATGAAATTCACTGGCAAATCTGAATAGAAGAACACGTGACCTACCGTACTTAGCACTCGGCCGCGTGAGTAAATCAATGGCAAAAGTCGCCCCATGGTAAATATCTATAAAAAAATAATAAAAAAATCCTACCTCTAAAGGAAACTCTCCGCTCAAAGGGGTTCGTGTATTTCGCCACACTTTCTTTTGACTTCTTACTGTGGAAAACGAGCTTAACTAGAGAATGCGGTATCCTGTCCAACTGTAAAAAAAATTAAAAATTTAACAATGAATTGGGGTTATTTTTCCTTTTCTTTCCGTTTATTTTTTTAATTTTTCTTTGCCGTTCTATGATGGGCTAAAGGTGACACTTTTTCGATGAGAAAACCAATTCAATACCAGCGAGTCTCGGACCCTCACTACAGAATACCCATCCAAGGTTTTTTATCCTAGCAAAAACGTAACGTTTCATTCGCAGCTTAAAAATTAAACAAAAGATCTCCTGTTTAGGAAAATGCTTCGGCATCCTGCCAAGCTGTGTTAATGGTGCTTATTACCTTGCTTGGCACTAGATGGAATCGGTTTTTTTTTTATAGATAAATTGCATTTCTCTACCGGCTGGCTTTTGAAGCAAACAAATACCAATAAATACACCTAGGTCATGCTTATGTTTAAAGAAAAATTTAAATTTAAATTTTTAGGAATTTTTGTGATTGTGATTTCTCGCCCAGAAGTTGAAGCGATATCTTCTTCTTGGCTGTGGGTGAAACGTTACGCTTTTGCTGGGATAAAAAAAAAAACTTGGTATCATATTCTGTACGGTCCGAGACTTGCTGGTATTGAATAGGTTTTCTCTCGAATAAAGAATTTTACAGAAGCTTTTGAGTTGTTGTTGTTGGCTCAGAGGGGGTTTGAAGTTGGTCATATTTAGGGCTCGCTAAGGTGTTGATTAGCATTGTCCCGCACCATTTTGAATAGGTTTACCCCGAATCCTCGTCGCCTCCCTTCCCGTTTCCTCTCTCCACTTCCCATCCAACTCAACAGCAACTTACCCTAGCTGTTGCTTCTTCGTGTGTCGTCGTCGCCCTCGCCGTCGTCGTCGTTCCTCCGCTCCCCCGCATAAACCCAGGTAGCCTCGTCCTCACCTCTTCCTGTCTTGCTTCCTTCTCTACCTCTTCTCCCTCTCCCTTCCACTCCTTTTTTCCCTCCTTTGTTTCTCATCCACTTCTTATCCTTCGCTCTTCAGCCAACCTCTAACCACTCTCTCGATAGATCGGTCCATCTCATCCCGAACGAGGCTCGACGGATTTTCACCCGGACTTATTCTAATTTCTCCTGGCAGTTTATTCTCTGTTCTGTTCAAACTGAAAGAGATTCTGTTTCCTTTGTCTGCTGGTGAATCAACGCACCTGACCTGTTCTGTACCTCCCTCGTCTGTGAGGAAGAAAATATCCTTTTTTTGCTGGAAACTTTAAGGGTCTCGAGTGGGGAGCTTTTATTTCTTGGTGTAAGAAGAAGAAACAAACGAGCAAAGTTGTCCTGTGCTACAAGAGGGAAAGAGAAGCTCAGTATTTACACTTCCCACAGTGTACGTATCACCACCCTTTTTGTTCTCTGTATCGAGTCTTGCCCGTGAGCACGTACGCTAGCTGAGATAACTGGTCGAGGTGTTGATTGCTCTACTTCCGTGCTCTCTGGAATTTCTCATACTTTTTTTTCCTTCATTTCTTTCCTCTATTTCGCTCTCATCTCATCCCCTCCTCTCCCTGCTTTGCTCGGACTTAATTGCTGGCTCCAGACGCGTCTCTTTTTTCCTGTTTGCTACGTTTTTTTACCCTTTTCTTGGAAGCTGATCCACGGTATGGCTTGTACAGACCTTGTATCTTGTTGCCTTACAGGTGAAGAGAATTGTTAGTGAGAAGCAAAGCAAGTCACCTTAAGAAAAAAACAAACAGTTGCATCAATCTCGTGAAGATCTCGAAGACAAAAATGGCCGACGATTTCGATATCGATATTTACGGGGATCTTAACCCTGACGAACCGGCGACCACTTTCAAGAAAGAGGATGAGGATTTGTTTCTTGATCAAAGCCAGGGGGACACTAATGGCGATAATAAGCAAAATACTGCTGCAGGTGAAGACACCAATATGGGCTCTGCCGCAGGCGATGGTGATAATTCTGGCAACTCTGCGACCCTAAAAGAAGAGGCAGCAGTCCAACCGAAACAAAAGAGGAAGCTTGATGATCGACCTTTTGACCCTGCCGCTACCACAGCTCTCTATGTCGCCGATTTGCACTGGTGGACTACTGATGATGATATTCGTGGGTGGGTAAACGAATGCAGTTGCGAAGAAGAACTGAAAGATATTACCTTCAGTGAACATAAGGTCAATGGTAAATCCAAAGGGTAAGTTTTTCCTTCTTCCTTGCTATCTAACCACCTGGAAACATGGCTAAATATTCTTGTCGAAACAGGGTTGCTTTTGTTGAGTTTACCTCTCCTCAGGCCGCAACAGCTGTTAAAAATAAAATTGAGGTTGGAGGGAGTCAGCCAGCTTACATGGGTAAACGCCATACGGTCTCTTATACCAATCCCAGCGTCAATCCGTTCCGCACCCTTCCCAAAGATGCTCCTCAACGTGATAGGCCCCGTGACGGGTTTCAAGGCGGAAGAGGCGGCAATGGCGCTAGCACCGGGGAGCGCGGTGGTCACTCTGGACCACCAGCTGTTCAGCCTCCCGCAATCGGTATGACAGGAGGTATGAACCCCGGAGGTTTTAGAGGTAATCGTGGTGGATTCGGGGGCCCAAACCGTGGCGGCATGGGAGGTGGCTTTGTCGGCAATCGTGGTGGCTTTGGAGGCCCAGTCGGAGGCCCTCAATCCCCCCAGCCTGGTTTCCAAGCTCCGATGAACAGCTTTGGTGGGCAAGGTATGCCAATGCAACAATTTGGTGGAGGGAGCTTCCAGGGGGGTAACTTTCCTGCCGGTAGAGGTGGTATGAATCATATGAGGGGCGGACCAGCGATGAGAGGTAGAGGCGGCATGGGCCACAACGGTATGATGGGTGGTGGCATGGGCGGCATGGGCGGCAACATGGGCGGTGGAATGGGAATGGGCGGCAATATGGGTGGCATGGGCGGTAATATGGGCGGAAACATGGGCGCCGGCAATATGGATGGTGGCTTTACTCCTATCGGAATGGGAGGCTTCAACCCCATGGGTATGGGTATGTATGGTCAAGGTTTCCAACCGTCTGCGCGTTCACTTACGGCCTACCCCAATCAAGCAGGCCCTGGGGGTTTTCCGGCTCCTCACTTTAACCCGGCATTCTTTCCCGGTGGTCCACAAGGAGGTAACCAGGGCCAATGGGACAACCCACATCCAGCAAAGAGGCCTCGCCCCAATGAGTAACTGCTGGCGTGATCCAGAAAAAAAAAGGGCCACCAAAATTATTACTACGGAAAATCATCGGTGGATCTGGCTATGGATGCTCAATTTTGCTAATTTATATACTTGAATTCTTTCTCGGTTTGCGCTTAAGTCTCGAGGGGTGGATATAAGGGGATTTGCGATCACAGGGGGGCATTACGGGAATCATAGTCTTTTTTTTTTTCAACCTCTCCCCTTTTTTGTCCTTTGCTTTCCTTGGCATTCAATTTCTTCTTCTCATGTAGTTTACCGCAAAAGCTTTTTTAGTACAGTTTCCAAAACACGATCTCGGAGTTTTTTTCGTGCAGTCTTTTTTCTCTATTTCTTAGCTTTAGTTTCCGTATGTCTGGCTCATATCCTTCACCCGCTTTCTGAGCTTCCTTGCTCTCTTATATCCTTTCTGCAGAGCACGAGGAGTGTGTGTGAATGTTTCCGTGAGCGCCGCGATCAGGGGATTTGGTGATTGAAAGGAGGGTGTATTGGTAATTGGCTTATGTTAGCTTGAACCAAGTCATTTTTCATTTTTCACATTTTCTTTCTCCACGTATTATGAGGGAAAGCTTTTCCTTTTTCTTTTTTTCAGCAAAAAGATGGGTCTCTCCCCTCATGATGCTGAAGGTGCGCTGTGGTATTATAGCTATTTTCATGGCAGCGTTCTCAGTTGGCGTTGTGGTATTATTGTTATTGGACGGATGGCTATTGTTGTTTCTATAATAACTTTACATTGAAAGTTCGACATGGGAGTTTTCGGTGCTTGGTCTTTGTGTATGAATTAGGGTTTGGGATGCTCTCTGCCCATCCCACCTCCTAAAGCCACTATTTCTATCCGTGTTAGGGTCAGTGTACCAGTATGTGCCATCATAGGCCAGTCGCCTTGAGAGCAACCTCCGGGACAGCATCACAAGGCCAAACTCGCCGGAGTTGAATTGCCTTGTTTATACCATCATCATCATCATCATTGGAAGCCTATGTCTACCGGCGCTAGTATCTCTCTTGTTGAAAGAACTTCTCAGCCCACCGCGGCACTTTGGATACCAACTCTTGAGCTTAGCACCATCCATCCATCTCTGCGACACGTTTATAATTCCATCCGATGGCAAGAGGAGTAAATACATAATCTCTCGAGCCCCATAACGTACGTATAGTTTATCAGAGCTCCGCCATACAGTATCTTTCCCTGATATGATACAAAGAAAGACACGATAAGTTACCGGTAGCCCGTTTATCATATTCATCACTAACCCTCACTCGGGGTTACCACGTACCGTACCTTACCCCCTTACCTTATCTTCGGGTACGGTAGGCTTCCGCCCGTCTACCGTATGCACAGAGCCTCTGCGGGTGCAACGAGGGGGTGGGGGGGGAAGCCTTGGCATATCGGAAAATTTATCCCATGATACCGCCAAGTCTATATTATGTTAAAACCGGGCTTACTACCGTATATCATCCCAGCATCGTATACAGTTGAGTTATTTCTATTTTCATTTTTTTTCCGTTAGGGTTGAAAAGCTAAGTGAGGGGAGAAAGGAATGATATTACGGTAGACTATCATAGGGATGGAAACAGAACCGCAGTTCCAGCCTTTTTTTTCTTTTCTTTCAAGATTGGATTTTATGCCAAGGCGTTTTCCCCGTTGCAACCCGCCGGGGTACCGTATTGCGCATACTTACCGCAGGCGGCCGGAATCATACAGTAAAAATGCGAGGGCCCGGGGTTAGGGTTGGGGGTCTCTTTGCTCTTGGAGCCGCCTGCCGCGCCAAGTCGTTGACGTGAGCTTCCTTAGTTTAGCCAGCTGGCTGGTGTCATAGAAAAAGAAAGCTGGTCCCTTTGTTCACAGAAAACTTCGCAAATCTAGCAACAGCCAGCGAGCGGCCACACCAGCGGCCACACCAGCGACCACCACCACCACCACTGACTGCTGCGACAACGCAGGATGGAAATCGCAAAGTCACTCGTAAAGTGTGTGGCTCGTGCCTTCTACGATACAAAGCATATCCTTGTAATAGATGCGCTCATGATTCATAACGCGTATGTCCCTTGGTTCTTCACCCCTGCGTCGGAGAAGGCTTTTTTTTGATTTCTCGGTGCCTTTTTTCGCTGCTGACCATGTTGTAGTGTTCGCGACGACGAGTTGGGGAAACTGTTGGGCTTTCAATCCAAGGACTTACAGAAATTATGTGGGAGGCTAAAGGAGGATCGCATGCTCACTGTGTGGGTCCCCCAAGGCCTTTTTGAGGGGCGTGCAGCGTGGGTTTTTAGCTAACTTTTGTGGATGTAGGCACAATCGGCCAGAGCAGAAGGAAGGGCAGCAGCGCCCAACAAACCGGACTTACTACTACGTTGAGTTTAGAAGCACAATAGACGCTGTCAAGTATCGTATGCATGGCGTTGTCAAGGATGTGGAGAAGAAGATGAATAAGGACGCTGATACCAAAGGATACGTATGCCCATACTGTCAGAAGAGGTTCTCAATCCTGGATGCGATGTCAGTAGCTCGCGATGAGATGGGGCTGTTTGTGTGTGATCGGTGTAATACTACACTTGTGGATGACGACGATAGCGCCGAAGTCAAAACAAGTCAGGAGCGGTTGGGGAGACTAATGGAGCAGATGAAGAAGATTATCGATATGTTAAAGTTGATTGATGAAATCGTTGTGCCGGTGTAAGTGCTTTGCTTACTATGGTATTCACGAGCTGTGTCGATGATTTAACGTTCGCAGCAATGATTTCGAGACCGCCATTGCAAATTCTGTTCCTGTGCCTCGAGATAAGAACCACCTCTACTCAATCCCCGTCGCTGGGAAAGGCGCTACAAGCACCCGAAACTCCGGTGCCCCGGCTTCTATCGAAGTTTCTTTCACTTCCACCTCGGAGAAGACAGCTGCTGAGCTTGCCTCAGAGCAGGCGATGAAGCAAGCTCAGGCCGAGAAGAACGCACTCCCGGTCTGGCACACAAAGTCCACCGTTGACCCCGGTGCTACGACCACCGCTGGGGCTAAGGAAGCTGCAGAAAAGGAAGCTCGTGCTCTCGATGGTATTGGGATTGCGCAAAAGTCTAAGGAGGAAGAAGACAAGAAAGCTGCTGCTGCTGGTGACGGAGCAAATGGCATTCAAGCAGATGGTAAGGTGATGCGCTGCCCCCTCTAACATGTTTACTAAACTGGCGGTGCGCTAGCTATCGCTGAATACTATGCTGCATTGGCGGCCCAGAAAGCTAAGGAAGCTCAGGAGGAGCAAGAGGAGGAAGATGATGACGAAGAGGAAGAGGAGGGCGAGGAGGAGGGCGAGGGGATTGAGGATAATAGGCACGAGGAGGAGGAGGGGGAAGAAGATGAGGACGACGACGATGAGGACGACGACGACGAAGGAACCTTTGAAGATGTTGTTAACAGCAACGCTGTCACCCCTCCTACTGCTACGAATTCAGTCAAGGCTAGGGATGATGACTCGGACGATGACTCCACGGCCCCTGCTTCTAAAAAACCAAAACTTACTGAGACTGAGGATAAAGAAGAAGAGGACTCCGACGAGGAAGCTGACTTTGAGGATGTTTAGAGTGGCACGGCTCTTTGGATGGTTGCGGCCGGCGGGGAAGTGATATTATACTTGCAGAGATACCTGAGATTGTAGCTGGGATGATTGACAAAGATGTAATTTCTACTGTCTCTCCATGTTGCCCGAGTTTTCCTCATGTTTTTCCTACAACTTTCTCTCTTCCTGTTATAGCGGTCATTACTTGTTTGTTAGATTTTGGTAGGCCGTCTCTATGTAGAATAATGTATTATAGGTTGCTAATAGGCCTGATAGCTTGGAGTAGCTTGCTATCTTTAGTATACTGGCTTTAAAGTTATATAATTTACTGTCACACTGGGGCCAAGTGAGACAGGTGAGAGGGGGTTGCATGTCAACCCTGACATCAGCCCCAAACCCTAAGCCCCGGTTTGGATCGAGAATTCCCGATGCCGGGGAGAAGACGCCATCGCCAGCAACCCTTTCACAGCCAACTCTATCAAGCTAATCCAACAACCTCCCCTCATCTCCATCTACTCCACTCAATCAAGATGTCCATGCGACTGACCAAGGGCTTCGTGGGTAAGTTCATTGCTGCGCTCTAATAACCACCATTGACTCACTCACTCTGCAATGCTCCAATGAAACTAATCGCGGGGTCGAAACGTCCACAGGAGCGGCCCGCCTCCGCCCAACAGTCGCCCTCCTGCCAAGGTTTGTCCCAGCGATCAACGCCGCCACGACCCGCTACCAATCCACCGGAGCCCCAGAGCCGGTGGACCCCAAGACGAAAGCCCAATCCATCCTCGAAGCCCTCCCGGGATCCAACCTCGTCTCCAAAACCGCGATCATCTCTTCCATCGCTGGCCTCTCGATAGCTGCAATCTCCAGCGAGCTCTACGTCCTGAATGAGGAAACGTTGGTGGCCGTCAGTCTCATCACGACATTCTACGGCATCGCCCGCATGGGCGGGCCGGCCTACACCGCTTGGGCAACCGCACAGGTCAACAAGGTTCGCGATATCCTCAATAGTGCTCGGGAGGACCACACCCGTGCCGTCCGGGACCGTATCGAGAGCGTGCAGCAGATGAGCGGTGTCGTGGGGGTTACGCAGGCGCTCTTCGACGTTTCAAAGGAGACGGCGAGGCTCGAGGCTACGGCTTTTGAGCTCGAGCAGAAGACTGCCTTTGCCGCTGAGGCTAAGAGTGTTCTGGATAGTTGGGTCAGGTACGAGGCGCAGCTTAAGCAGAGGGAGCAGAAGGAGTTGGCCGAAAGCTTGATTGCAAAGGTTAAGAAGGAACTAGAAAGCCAGAAGGTCCTGAACCAGATATTGTCACAGAGTGTTCAGGATGTCGAGAGTATGATATTGCCCCTCCACACATCCCCCCCATTGTCTCCTGGAATTTCAAGATTTTTTGCGGTATGGGTTGAGAGCAGAACTAATATTTTACCTACCCGATAGGAATCTTTTCTACTAAAAAGTAAATATCTTGATCACTCGTTTTCGTTTCCCAGACTTTTAGATTAGGCGTGGTTGAGGTAGGGGTTGGCTTGGTCACTGCGGAATACCGGGGTTTTTTTTTCTTTCCGTTTCTACATAAAACAAAAAAATTACACCACTGGTATTGGCATTTTTCAATTCTTTTTTCTATCTGTTTTTCTCTTTTTTCTCCGGATTTATTTCCCAAGCGATTAGCATAGAGCCCACTGAAAGCAACACGAGGTGAAAAAGGAAAATGAAGAAAGATGGTCTAAACCACCCCGCCACTGTTTTGTCCACCGGATAGAGCGCTAACTAGATGCAACTATTATCCGCTGAAAGCTTGTTTATTGAAAAACAATTGACAAAGCCATTTTGCCCCGAAGAAAATTGTGAGTTTTTTCGCTTTCAAGATCTACTGCTATGAACCGAATGCCATCTCCTTCTTTATCTATGGTAGGGGTTAGCGACGACTGATTCCACATGAGAAATGGCTTTATAAGATCTTACGTTTGCAATGGCCAGGCCGGGATTCAATCCCTTGGGGCAGGTCTTTGCACAGTTCATGATGGTATGGCATCTGTAAAGACTCATCTCATTTTCAAGGGCGCTCTTTCTAGCACCCGTAGCCTCGTCCCTAGAGTCTGCTAGCCACCTATACGACTGGAGGAGGACAGCGGGGCCGAGGTAGTCAGACGAATTCCACCTAGAAAGACGCTTGTGAGCCACTATTATCCCATGAAACTTCTGCGTACGGATGAGAATAAAACAAACCAGTAAGATGGACAAGAGGTCGAGCAACAAGCGCAAAGAATACATTCGTACAATCCATCAAGCTTTTTTCTCTCCTCCACGGACTGGCGATACTCCCTTCCGTCGGGAGAGGGAGTCTTGCGCTGGAGGTACGGCTTGATAGACTTGTACTGCTTGTAGAATTGGGTAAGATCCGGAACCAAATCCTTCACGACGTAGGTATGCGGAAGCGGGTAAATCTTGACGGGAGAAGAGTTGGAGACATCAATACGACCTGCTCGCAGAAACATTAGCAACCTTCCTTCCTTCCTTCATCTCATTCCTTCTTTGTTGAAGGGGGTGAAAGTTAGCGACTCAAGAAAAACATACATAAGCAAGCTAAAGTATTGCTCCCCTGGATATTCATGGCACAACTCCCGCAAATTCCCTCACGACAAGAGCGCCTAAAAGTGAGCGTAGGGTCAAACTCGTTCTTGAGTCTAATCAGAGCATCCAACACCATGGGCCCAGTCTGGCTCATGTCCAGTTCGTACGTCTGCATGTAAGGCTTCTTCTCGGGAGTGTCCGGGTTCCATCTGTAAATCTGGAATTGCTTCATGTTCGGCGGCTTCGGGGAACTAGGCTTGGCAGGGGCGGTCTGGGAAGTTGCGACTGATGCTAATGCGCGGAAGCCGGTGGTGGTGGTGGTGGACCTGAGAGATGTTGGAGTTGCTGCTGCACGGGGCAGCGAGCGAGAGAGGAATGTGGCATTCATGGTGAGGGTTGATGGAGGCGTTAATGATATAGTTAGGCAGAGTAATGTGTAACTGAGAGGAGCGAGGGAGAGGGAGCAGCTGGTGAGGCTCAACTATTTTGAGCGGCGGGATGAGGATGGTGGTTAAGGTGAAGTGAGGTTGTGGGCAAAAGTGCTCGTGATTGATCCCTGGGAAGAACCCACTCGAGCAGTGGCCTCCATTGAACCGAGGGAATACGGATGCTGACATAACAAAACGGGTGACTTTTGATTGGTTGAAAATCGGTCACCATGGCGTCACTCGCAATCCCGACCTTTTTGGTATGATACCTGGAGATCTCTCATGGCAGCACCTAGTCTACTGCTCGAAACGTTCCTGTTTCTCCGGTAAGAAGGAAGAGTCTATGTAATCATTGAATTTATGTGCCCGGGTGTAGTTAGACGGGTAGTATTCGCATTCGATGAGTTTACATACATGAAAGAAAAAGGTAAATAAAAAAAACCTGCTTGAAATCCCTATGAACGACTCGAATGGATCCAATTTTGCACCAAACTCAATATCATATAATACAGTAGAGTAGCCACTGCACAATTCTGGAGGTCCCTTATAAAGCATTTAGAAAGCACCCCTGAATTGATCCAAAATCTGCCGCACAAGAGGCCTCGGACCGGCACCTTGATTGGCATCAGCGACGCCCTCTCCTTCTCTCAGCCTTCTCCTAAGGTTCTCGAACTCCGCTCCTTGGCTATCTTTGAATAGCCATTTGGGAATTCTCCATTTCGACTTGGGAAGTAGATCCATCCTCCAAGCATATCCCACAACCCATCCAACCGCTACCGATAGTAAGGATCCCGGAGGCTGACACAAGGCGAGTTGAGTCGATAGTAGGTAGACATAGAATTTATCGGATAGTGTAATACCTGGCCCCTCCTCTCCGTTAGAGTTGATAGATGTGAGTAGGCGAAATTTGTAAACGCCGGGAATCGCAGCGTGATATTGGGCCAGCGCAGCAAAGAGAATTGCGGTCGGACCGGGCGGTAGGTAGTTCATTCGGCCGAAAGTGAGAGGGCGGAATATAGTCGCCAACAAGAGTGGTGCCGCGACATTCGTGGTGACAAAACAGTAGACGAGGAAGGAGGCGTATTTTCGGGTTCCGAATAGGCGCTCTATAGTCCTAAGGTGATAAATCACCAAAGCGCCAAAGAGCAGCTCGCCCGCGTTTGCGTAGCATGTCTGGAGGAAGGTTATGGGTGTTATTATTCTAACTGTACGATATTGAGATTATGTGTACTGGTTACTGACCTGCCAGATGAAAATTCGCCAAACTTGTCGATAAACCCATAGATGAGGAATTATTTGTATATGGAAATAGTGTTTGATGTCGAGTATCGAGGCTAGGAGAGATGAGGCGACGATGAAGTAGAGGAGAGCCTGTGAGACCGGAGCAGAACGAAAGCCAGATTGTTGCATTATCCTGAAGTTGATCGAGGCCCGCGAGGGGTCCACTTGTTGAGGAGCGGCGTGAGAGGTTATTCGGTGCTGTACCGGTATCTGTTAGATGACCCCTTGCTTGTGGTTATGATCTGGGATGAGAGGCTAAGGGTTAGGATTGTTGGCATAGGTGAGAGAGGAGGACACGTTCCTTACATATTGTGTTGAGATTCAAAAGAGATAGAATTACTGTAATTCGGGAAGGCAGCACAGCTCAGGTTCGCTGGTAAAGCACCTCCGCAAAAGTGTTGGTGAAATGGCCTGTTTGCACCAAAACTTCGCCATGCTTTCACCTGACACCACTTTTTAGGTCAATTTACGCTACCGTATGGGTGTAAGCTACCGGTACAAGTCTTCTACCGTAGGCGGATCATACCCGTTGCAATGCCAATTTTATATGTAAAATGGCACTTTTTTCACCGACTCAATACTTTAGAACACCATAACTTTTCCAATTTTTCACCAAATTTTTTAAGAGTTTTGTAGAAGTAGGAGGAAAGTATTGTAACTAGATATGAGAAGTTGGGTTGGAAAATTCATTGTGGTTTACGAGCTACGAGTAGCTAAAAAATCGGTGTGAAAAGTCCATTTCACCAAGACTTGCGGAGGTGCTTTACGACAGTGACGATTTGGGATGATTGAGGCCACCACACCCAAAACCTTAACCTCTGAATCCACCATCGGAGATCTCAAAAAGAAATTAGTATCTAAACCACAATAGGCTTGGCTGGGTAGGTTAGCGAAATAATGAATACCTGTTAATTACATCTAGCAAGCTCAGGCTCCCCAAGCTATACTCTGTTTGGATAACACTATCCTTCTTAGAGTGTTTTTTGAATTGCGAAGGCTTGAAGCCACGTTGTTCGATGGTGGATTTAAAGCAGTACTCTCCCTGCTTATTCGCCCCCCTCACCCCGCCCCCACCAAACACCCACATTTCTTTCTCTTCGTTCACTAAGTCTTCCCTTTCCATCAAAAAACTACCATTTACCGCCTGATTCCCTGGGACACCCTACACGATGGCTGAAAAGGACGAGCAACCCCCCGCGCTTCAGGTCGAAGCTCTTCCGACCGGAGGGGCGCCAGTTCCCACGAATCAAGAGCAAAATATCAATCCATTTACCGTCGAAGGAGCTGTGGTTGACGGTAAAGTTGTCGCTATCGATTACGAGAAGCTCATCCGGGACTTCGGTACCAGACATATTTCACCTGAGCTTCTCACTCGCTTCGAGAAACTTACAGGGCGTAGGGCCCATCAGTTTCTGCGAAGAGGAATGTTCTTTTCCCACAGAGATTTCGAGAGAATCCTCGACCTTTATGAGCAGGGCAAACAATTCTACATTTATACTGGGAGAGGTCCTAGTAGTGAGAGTATGCACCTTGGGCATATGATTCCCTTTATGTTTACCAAGTAACTTAAAACCGCTCTGTTCTTCTTGATGCTTGCTGATTTGAAGTAGATGGTTGCAGGAAGTTTTTGATGTTCCCCTATGCATCATGTTGACGGACGATGAGAAATTTCTTTTCAAGCAAAACCTCACCATTGAGGACGTCAAAGGCTTCGCCCGGAACAATGCAAGGGATATCATCGCTATGGGTTTTGATGTGAACAAGACATTCATATTCTCTGATCTTGATTATATGGGAGGGGCTTTCTATGAGAATATTTTAAAAGTATCTCGTTGTATTACTACAAACCAGAGCAAAGCAGCCTTTGGTTTCAACGATAGGTAAGTCATTCGCCTCTTCCTTATCGATAGTGTATTCTTATACGAGGAAAGTGATAATATCGGCAAACTGCACTTCACCGCCATACAAGCCAGCACGGCGTTCGCAACTACCTTCCCTCATATATTTGGTGACGATCCGACGAAAGTGAGACAGATCCCGTCACTGATCCCTTGCGCTATCGATCAAGATCCGTACTTCCGCATTACTAGAGACGTCGCCGCAAGATTGAAATACCAAAAGCCAGCCTTAATTCACGCAAAATTCTTTCCAGCCCTTGGGGGCCCCGGAAGTAAGATGAGTGCCAGCATTGATACAAGCGCTATCTTCATGAATGACACTCCAAATGCAATGTTTGTTTTGACCCATTGGGTGAGTCACGTAATCGAGTGCTAATATATGATCATAGAAAAAAGAAGATCAACAAGTATGCCTTCTCCGGGGGTCAGACTACTACTGATGAACAACGAAAGTATGGAGGTAACCCAGATGTCGATGTCTCGTTTCAGTACTTGACTTTCTTCCTTGAGGACGACAAGGAACTAGAGGACATACGTCAGTCATACATCAAGGGAACCCTCCTCACTGGAGAGCTTAAGGCGAGATGTATCACGGAGCTGCAGGCCTTTATCAAAGGCTTCCAGGAGAGAAAGAGTGCCGTTACAGATGAGATCTGTGCTGAATTCATGAGGCCGAGGCCACTTACTTGGGGCCACGGCCGGCCGTCTAAGGGTGGGGATATCGAGAGCCTTGTCGAGGAGGTCAAGTCCGCTACTGTTGGTTAGATCAATGCGATTTAGGTTTTTTTTTTTGGTCCCGTCTATATGTATTGTGCGTGGACAAAATAAACCGAACACCCCGGTGAGCGTTGTAACCCATCATCCCTTACGGGTTCCCACAAAAATCATCACCACTCAACAGGAACCTCATGATGCCTTCTCTTTTTTATTAAGGCTGATTGATGGCATACTAAGTTAAGTACTGATCACTACCATGTATTTCAATTATTTTTTACTTGTTTTTCTTGGTTGGATCGAGGAGGTTACCAACATCACGGCGGGAATTATGAGTGTTCGTTGATCGGTTAATTTTGTCCACGCACAATAGGTTGGATCATAACAAGGTACCTGCAATGTTTTGTTCTTAGATCGGGTCCTTGGTGCCTGGTGCTCGGTTCATGCCTGTCGCTTGATCCGACACCAGGAGATAGACTTGGAAAGATGGGATGTGATTTCAGGGCTTGACAGTAGAGTTGCTGCTGCTACCTTACATTCCAAACTGCAGTAGCGGGAGGTTGTATAATAACTATATTATTGATCCCTACTTAGTCTAAGCTCGTTGAAATAGGTGGGTGTGAGCTCTGTGTGGTGCCTCCTGAAAAAAAAAAAAAAAACCGGTATTGTACCCAAATCTATCCCGTGTTATCGTACCAGTATTTCGACGTATTATAGTGTCCCGCCAAATCTCGGAAACTCCCCACATAGATTTTTCTGGCGTTGTATCCCGCGAGCGTTTCCATAGTGGGCTAGGGATGGAGCGAGCTTTTGCATAATAGTTTCCCCTGCGATGTTCATAGTGTTGAATTTCCCTACATCGAGTTAAAATGTCAACTAAAAACTAGATTGCTTTTTCTAGAAATGTCAATCGAGTGATATCAAAGGCATTTCAGACTAAGTTATGATGCAAACCTTTTTCTGTCAACACGAGCACTAAACCTACTTGTATTATGAGAGTAATGCTGCAGGTATCATACCTACAGGGTAGCGCACCTATCGATATTTGCTAACCAACGTCCGGAGTAATGTGATGGAAGTGTACCTCTCTGAAGTTGAATCCGGCAATCAAGTAAATACTCTGATTTCACTAGTTTCTCTTTAGAAGGGAAACTGCACGATCAACACTACAGAAGATACTGTAGTTGGAACTTCAATGCCGGGCACAGAGCCCACCCTTTGTAGATGATAGTACAATACTAGTACTATAACTGCGGGCGTTAATAAGGGATGTAACTTAATTCTCACTGTAGCATATCTTATCATAGCACCACCACCCAGCTCCAATATAATCGCAATATCACATCATATCAAGAAAAGAAAAACAAAAACAAAAAAAACTCCTTCATCTGTCTAAATCACTGGTAGGTGGACCCGTGCACGGTGACCGGGGGGGTTCTTTGGCTCCTCTTCCTTCAAATTATGTGAGAGCATTCCTGGGATGGGAGTTGAACCTCCCCCTCACTTCCTCGACACGTTCTCACACTAGTTAGGGAGGAGCTCTGTTATTGTCATGGAGATTCTTGCCGCATCGCGCTAGGATGGTTGCCGCAGGTCTCATTAGGCCTGCTGTTGCGGTGCTACTACAGCCTAAGGGGATATTTCTTTCACAAGTGGATAGCACGATACTAATTCTACTACCACCCAACCACCAAGCCATCCGTTGGAGGTCATTAGATGCTGCTCTCCACGATTAGGTTGTTCTTGCCTTGAGTTGTCTTTTTTTTTTGACAAAGCTTTCGGCAATGTGCTGGGATTGATGTACGGTATCTGTCGGAAGCCAATGGGAAAGTCAAGGACTGAGCAGAACCTATACTGAGTGGAAGTCTTTATAAGTCATGTCTTTTCTTCTGTTATCGCAAGAGTAAGTAGGGGAAGGGGGATATGGGTGGAGGAAGATCGATATGTGCGGTGATCGATGGAAGGGCCGTAGAGGATTGATATTTTACATCTGCTTCTTGTCTTTACCTTTTAGATGGCTAGTAGTGACGGGAAAGTAAAGAGCGATCAAAGCTGTATTCATGTTGCATTGTGTCTAGTACTGCCGACACCCGTTGCCCAAACTCTAACTACCATCTAGGTTTTTCGTGCGCAAACCCTCCATTCAGGAGAAATAAAGCAGGCTGTAACTTCCCACAACTATTATACCACTATGCACCCAGCATTAAAAGCTTACACCTCCTTCAACAAGCCCTCTCTAATACTAGCCTTCTCGCCTATCACATCTTCTCGTTTTTCACTTGAGCAATGGAGTCAAACATGTTTTCTACAATTCTCAAGGCAATTCAGTGTGGTGAGCCTGTGTCGCTCGATTTTGCCTTCCTTGGTTCTCAGGAATCCGCTTCGGTAGTTGAAAGCCTCTTTGACTCCAAAAATGGCCTAAAGAGATATCGTTTTCGGTAATACCCTACGGTACTTCACAAGCTATCACCTCCTGCTAATCCTAGTTAGTGTCCACCTTTCCGTCCACCAATCACTACCAGACTGCAATCTGAGAGTGGTAGTGCCTGGCTTCATCCACGAAGCTGCAGGCTCGTGGTTAATTCATCAATATGGGAGATGGGGAGTCAGGGGACTTATTAATGATGTAGCCGATGAAGCCATGATGGTGCTGCCATTCCCAAGTAAGTATGCAATGCAATCATATTTTATTGATGGTAGCACTAACAAATCACTATAGGAATCACCAATCTCATAGGAGATTATGCCGGTAGTGTGAAGGAACCAGACCTCGCTTTCGTTCCTATTGGTCCCAACGGGTTGCACAGAGATTTTCCGTCTGTCATCCTGGAGTCCGGGTGGGCAAGCACAGGGCCCAAGCTAGTAGACGATCACTTTCTCTGGCATGAAGGCTCTGGGTGGTGTGTAAATGTTGTGATCTTACTCAAGTTCCGGAAAGTAAATTTGCAGAACCAAGTTGCTGTAACTCTGGAAATCTCACGTACTACCCCTTTCGGTATTGGGACTGCCGGAATCAATTGGGTATCATTTGTCCTTCCTGCTTCCGGGCTCTTGATTTGTCACCTGCTAATGTAACATAGAATGTGTTTCCGATTCCAGTTCCTATGCCCTTTAATCCGACTCTCCAGATGGGGGAATTATTTGGAGGGCAATGTCCTCCAGGTATTGACCCCCATACGGTGCTCACACTAGATGTTTGCAGCTTGCGCCATATTGTAGAGGCCACCCTTATCAGTGATGGATATCTTCCAGCCTGATTTTTCCATGGGAATACGATATGGGGGTGGGCCTCTGAGAACATTAAACGTTAAACTCAGTTGGAGGCGAAAAGTATATTTCATATCTCTTCTGTATTTCACTGCATGTTAGATCTCTTTGCTTTGCTTCTCTTGTTAATTAGACTAAAACTTAATATTTCTGAAGCGAGGTGATTAGGCTCGCATACCGTAAAAACTCAAATAGAAGAAACATGTGCTAGGACGTTGGAATTTCCCTTCTCAGCTACGCGAGGGGAAAACACTGCAAACTCAGCCCTCAGTTGAGACAAAATAAAA
>Ga0307509_10000449_pt1 | contig 69502 bp, 89 predicted proteins | sample 10_EM_MG_FD_202245 | JGI IMG/M metagenome (GOLD analysis project Ga0307509, IMG submission 202245) | Populus trichocarpa ectomycorrhiza microbial communities from riparian zone in the Pacific Northwest, United States - 10_EM | ecosystem: Host-associated > Plants > Roots > Unclassified | place...
AGCTCGCGCTATGGCATAAAAAAACCTCCAATACCCCTGGGAAAAAGCCAACCCCTCAAGTCCCTCTGGTGTGGAACCAACCGCACATCTCGCCCCCAACAAGAAACCCTTGACTAGCTAAGAAGATAGACAAAAGGAATCAAATCAAAGAACAAGCAGGAAGAGTCAGGAAAACCCATGGCACATTCATCCAGAGAAAAGGAAACGCAAAAAATCAAACAAAGCGGAGACCACTTGAAAATTCCGCACACTCAGCGCGGGAGGGGCCAGGTTCGGCATGATCGATGTCCTGGGGAGGCTGCGATGCGATCTGTTTTGGCCGCACACTCGAAAAAGAGGAAGGAGATAGTGTAATACCATCCTCCCAGAGGCAGGCCGTGATGGACCGTGGTCATAGTCCGAATGGTGAAGAAGTAGTAATGGATACCAGCCAGGTAGTGGTGGGTACTAGCCAAAAAAGTAAAGAAGCAGTAGGGTGCCAGCCGATCCGACCGTGTGAGGAGGAGGAGAAAGAGAGGTAGACCCAACTCTGTGCCGTAGAAACTATCGAAAAACGCGTTGGTATCTTAACTAGGCAGCCTCTTAAAGAGAAAGAGAGTAGAGAAATCGACCGTGGCATGTTGAAGTGTTTTCTGTTACTGCAAACCGTGTACCCGGCCGTCTGTAACATGGGCGTTGTGAAGAGTGTTGCCGACCGTGCAAATGCTCTAAGCGAGGCATAGGAAAAGCGGGATAGGGCGAGGAAACATCAACAAAAAGAAGACGAAATCTATCAACCCAGAGAGAAGAAGGCCCAGAGGAATAAACCTTAGGGAAGGGGAGTGCAGAGGAGGTATGACTCCACCCCCTACAGCGAACTCATAACGGGGGGTGGAGTTTGGAAAAGTGGTGATAATCTCGTGGTGTTGAGATTTCAATCGCCGGGTGTGTAGAGGAGACAGAGGATGGGGAGTTTGTACCTTAAACAATACTAAAATGATACTAAAAAAAAAAGAAGAAAAAAAAAAGAGAAAAAAGGTACAAAGGCAGCATGCTCCGCGCCCTCTTTTTTCCTGCCGCTTAAAATACTTACCGCATTCAGCCAAGTAAACCTCAGGGTTTGGTCTTTATTTTGTCCCGATACATCTATTTTGGCTTTTCAATTGGGCTTCAGTTTCAAGTGAAATATATATTGCACCTTTGCTGAGAGGATTTTTATTCTTGGAAAGTCAAACTGGTAGTTTGACTTTACTTTCTCTCTCCCTCTCATCCCTGTCCTCCGGCCGGGCCTGTTGGCCTTGTCCTGATGTCAGCTACCCCTTACGCTTCCACTGGTGCAGGCCCACCCGCGGCGGTTGGCCCTGCTCGCTCTGCCTCCTCTCACCAGGACCGTAGGGCTGATCCTATTTCTCGTTGGTCGTCATCCTGGTCCAGTCATGACTCTTTCTCCGGGGAGGCTGACAATGTCGCCAATATCCTTGGGCATGCTGCCAGGCTCGCTCGCCTTGACCCAGCTTCATTCCCCACTGTCTAAAATGCCTCCGCTGCTACCTTCCCCGATAGTCAACTCACTATAGCCCCCCTTCTCGCCCAACTCATCGCCATGGTTAATGTCCTTGGTGCCTCTGTTACCTTCTTGACTTCGCAGGTTGAGTCCCTCACCTCCGCCCAGGCACAGCACTCAGCCACCCCCTCGCCACCAGCCACATCCAACCTAGAGGCGTCCCTTCAGGACTTGTCCTCTCGGGTTGCTGCTCTCTCCTCACACCGCGCCACAGAAGCGGCACCTCCGCTGCCTCAAGCGCCACCCCCTCCTGCCCCTGCTGTCCAAGCTAAACCTGCTCAGCAGAAAAGGAAACTGGCCACCCACCTCACGTCTCGTACAGTCGTCGCCCCGGATTTTCCCTTCCTCTTTGAGGGAAAATGGTATCGCAACCCAGACACATATGCCAAACGCCAACACGACTCACCCCAAGTGGCTATCCTTTTCGCCTCTCGCCACCCCCAATCATAGGAAGGCAAACTTTACTCTAAGCGTTACCCAGCCACCTCACTTTTCCATACCGGTCCCCCCGCGGCTTCACTGTTTCTGATCCCCCCCAGCCCCAAGAACAAACCTGGGCACAGGTTACCAGGAAGGGCGGTAAGGGCAAGAAGAACGCCACTGCAGCACAAGTCGCTGCGTCAAGCAAGAGTAGTGTCCCCAAAGGACCCCCACCGCTCCCAGCTGCTCAACGTCGTTTCTTTGCCCCTCGTACCTCCCCAACCCTCCCGAACGATTCTTTCATCATGACTGCTACCCTTCCTGACATCATGGCCGCTTTGCTTAAAGAGGCCAACTGCTCTCTACCCTTCTCCCTTACTGCCTCGGTCAATCGCAATGGGGCTGTCACTCTCACAGCCAATCCCTACACCCGTCTTCTGCTTACTCCCCCTTTTTTTGATGCAATGATTAAGAAGCTCAATCAGAGTGTCTGGGATGGAGACAATCTATTCCAGGTTTTCAGGGAGGCACCTACAAGTGTCGAGCTCCTCATCCACAATCTTCCTCTCTCTATTGTCCCGCGCGAGCCTACCGACCTCTTCCCTTCACTCCTTGAATCAATCAGCAATGCTATTGACGTCCCCATATTTGGTGCTAGATTCCTACAGTCAGATCCCGTAAAAAGGGCTGAGAAGCGCACAACCTTGGTGGGTGTGGCAGTCGACCCACTCCATGTTTCCCTGTTCGGCGAATCCATCCGACTTTTCTCCCCCGCCCGTACAGTCGCCCCCGCCTACTCTGCCTTCAAATCCACCCAGTACCGAAAGTGCTGGCGTTTTGGTCACTCTGCTCCTCTATGCAAAGAAGAGGCACAAGCTTGCCCGATTTGCACTCTCCTCCATCACCGTTCATAATGTGAGTCACGCGCAAAAGTCATTACATCATTATGACTCACAATCGTGAGTCATAGAAACATCAACCAATTATAATATAATGATGACACGCAAGTGCGAGTCTTGTGAGAACTATTAGTCAACTGTCTGCATAGCGTGAAACATAAACATACCTTCTGACTAATAACTATTAGTCATGTGAAATCTGCCTTGCTTAGTCATACTTTGTGACACCAACTATCCTAATCCAATCGCCTTTATATAGGGACTCTTCCAGCAACCCTAATCCTGGTAACTCTCTTATTGGGTCACTTGCAACCTACCTTAACCAATAATAAATTATAAAACTAATCATGTGAGTAAAGTGCTCACATGAGTGAAACTCGTGACTCTAAGTACCTTCACGTGTGAAATCATTACAGCATTTGTAACTCACAATTGTGAGTCACCAATCAACAAAATATAAATATAATAATGATATGCAATTGCGAATCATGTGAGAACTATAAGTCAACTGATCTTATAGTGTAAAATATAACATACCATTGACTATTAATGATTAGTCATGTGAAACTATCTTTCTAAGTCACGATTCGTGACACATAATGGATAATGACTTTTTTCAGTACATGTATGCCTTTCTTAGTTCAAAAATTGCTATGATTCAACAAATATGACACAACAATACAAACCTAGAAGACTACTACAGTCACAACCGGGGGCATGGCGAAACTAGGCGGGTGGCGAACAGGGATACTTCATGAGCAAAAATTAATTCCCTAAGGTTAGGGTTACGAAAAATTACTATGAATTATTCCCTGTTCGCCGCCCGTCCAGTTTCCCCATGCCCCCCCGGTGGTGACTGTATCAGATACTCTTTTAGAATCTACTCTTTGTAGTTATGCATATTGTGCCGGATAGAAAGAAGTATCTTTCTCTAATTAACTATCTATCAATATTGCAAACTGATTGTACATTTACTTCCATAGTTCTTGCAACAGTCTCACTGTCATCCTAGTATTAATATAATATCATAATAGACCTAACAGTGGCTTGAATATATGAAAAATAACCACGAACACTTGGGGAATTGAACCTGAGTCCGCTTTCATACTCTGTGGCTGCATGCCAAGCCGTCCCCTGTTGCAAAAGATTTAGTTAACAATAGACGGCTGGAACCATAGTAGAAGTCTCGAGCTGTTCTCCTTTGTTATGCCGCATTACTGAGCAAAACTCAAAGCATACCGAAGATCCGGCTTTCGGCTACCAGCAAAAACTCTAAAACTTTTATGGGCCCTCGCCACACAACTCTTTCTCCTTACCCGTTCCTCTTCCATCTCGCTTTTCCTTTCATCTCATTCTCCCCCTACCCCCGATCGTCCCAGCTGGGGAGCTGGTCAAAACAATTCTTCTTGAACTTCGCACACGATCACTTCTCTCTCTCCACATCTCATCCATCCACACTCAGTCGGGATACTCCAATCACCCACTCCTCTCCTACCTCTCCGGAATCTCCACTTTTTCCCTTTTGTCTACCGATTCACGGAGTCCCCGTTTGCACTTGCCCTTAGCTTTTCTTTTTCTTCTTTGTTCCCACTTACATGATCGGTGCAACCGCTTCCCGGAAAGCCGTGACTACCACAAACACACCCCTAGATACAGAAATGAAGGTCTTTGAGTCGTCCTGTGTCTTTGAGTATCCTTGGGCCAACGTTTCTATTGCGAACTGGAGGAAATACGGCTCTTGGAACACCCAGAGCACACACGTCGTTGCCGTAGACACGCTCAACCGAAGTGTCGATCCCAGTACAGGAATCGTGAGCAAACCCTGACTAACCACTCCACATCCCCAGCTAACACTTCTCCTCTAGCTCCGCACCGAACGCCTGATAACCTGCAAACAAAATGCCCCCCGGTGGCTAATGAAAATCGTCGGTGGCACTGAAGAATCCTACGTCCGTGAGGTATCCGAAGTCGACCCTCAACAGCAAACCGTAACCCTCCGCTCCATGAACTTAACGGGCTCAAACATAATCTCTGTTCAAGAGACAGTAGTCTATTCTCCAGACCCCTCCAGCCCAGAGACCAAGACCCGTTTCCAACAGGACGCACAGATCACCGCCTATGGCGCTTTCTCAAAGATTTGCGGAGCAATTGAGGATTGGTCAGTTGAGAGGTTTGGACAAAATGCGCGGAAGGGGAGGGTAGGATTTGAAGCAGTGCTTGAGATGTCATCGAAAGCCTTTAGGGACATGAAGGATGGAGGCGGGAGGTTGGAGGAGATCAATGCTTAGGCTAGGCTTACTGAACGGACATCTGTTGGAATGGCAGGAATTTCGTCAAATCCTACGCGAGTCTTGCAGAGAAAACCCTTTCGTTTTTTTTATAACTTATCCCTCACCAAATAGCGAAACCAGCATGCCTCAACGCTTTCATCGACCAATTTTATTCCAACCCTCGCATGGCCATCGATCACCTATACCTTCTGTGTCCTCCCTTGTAAAGTCATCAAAAGCTCCTTCTTTTCCGCCATACCCTCCATTCCTACACTGTCCTCTGCCGCCTGGCACCCGCACTCCTTTTGCTGTAAAAATCCTTGTTTTCATGATATTCAGGTTTCGAAGTTTTCTCATTGCTTCACTACTCTTTCCTCCTCGATATCTTTCCATTATCTTAGATACTCTTTGCTCAGCCGGCTGCCACGAGCTTTGACGGTCGCAATCTTAAACTTACTGTTTTTTGTTTTATCAATATATGTTGGGGGGGATTCTGTCAGGGTCTTGGGGAGTGATAATATAGACAAATAGAATATGTTATAGTCAGAACCCTGAAGATCAGGGAGGTGCAGGCTTCGGGCTGTGGTCTTTGTAGCTGAATCAGCGTTCCAAACAGTCCAATCCATATCTCTTAGAGGTAGGACGGACTACAGGCCAAGGTTCGCCATTTCTTGGGGCGATGCGACTTCTATGCCTAACAGCTAAATGTCGGACGGATTGTGTGCTTAGGGGTCCTATACAATGCGAACTAAAAACTTTCTAAGCCCACGCAGCTCCACTGCTGTCGTTCATATTATTTGACAAAAATTTACCTCACAGGGTAGCAACCAGACCATCCATAACTCGGAATGTATGTTTAGAGGATAAATGGACCTAATCTACGCTCCTCATTCCTCCCCCAAGCCCCCTTGTCCCACCCCCTGACTGCAAGGACTGAAGCACCTGGTATTGTCTTTGATGATTAGAATTAATTGAGAAAGATAGGTATTCTCTCAGGGTCACTCTGGAAAAATTAGAAATAAAAAAATAAAAAATAATAAGTGAAATAAAGCGATGAGAAATATATGGAAACAGAAATCACGAAAAAAACAAGCACAATTCAATTTGATGTACAGTACTATGGGGCACAGGCATGGATTACTACCTGTTTTATTGTTTTTATTTTTATAGAGTGTTAGTGGAGCCCGAAGGGGTGGATATGGGCACATTGACCTAGCTACATGGGATACTAGCGGTTGTTCTAGGCGCTACGGGTTGGTTACCCGTATAAAGACCTGTAGATAGTTTGCTAGGATGGGACGATGACACCTTCTACAACAACCTCTGTGAGTAAGGACTTTTCTGGTATCGTGAATCTTTTGTTTTCTTTTCTTTTACGGTAACTTCTATCAATTTTATCTAAAGACTAAAGACACCCGGTGGTGGGCGGAGTGTTTGCCCATACCAGTTATTTTGTTTCTTTCTTTCCCTCTCGTTCATCCCAGAACCCGCTTGCTGCCCTTAATAGAGATGAATTTCTCCCTCTACTGAGGAGGACCTTTTCTCAAGCCTTCATCCGTCCTTTCAGTACTAGGACAAAAGAGTTCATCCAATGCTAATTTTACACCAAAAGTAGCCCACTTCACTACCATCTGACTGACAACAATTTATTGGCTACAGCTCTATTCATACCCTGGAGAATAATCTGCAGTGCATAGATCTCTATGCCCAGTATCTACGATGGTTCAAAGGCAAAGTCAAGGATGATCAGAGAACATTCCCCTTCTTCTATCATAATATTTGCGGAAATGCATACTGCTGAGTGGTGGTGGAATACTCAAGTAAACATTCCTATCCTCTATTAATTGAAACATTACTTACATTTTGTAGGAAACACTCTCAAAAGGTGTCACACTTGTTCCAATCATTGGGATGTCAGATCAGGCGCATCACACCAACTTTATGGGAGACAAGTGAGTAAGCATAGTATATCTATATTACAATCAGCAATCTTCCTTCGACAAGATGCAATAAACTAGGATTGCTGGCTGTTCTTCTTCCACTTCTACCAGTCCCGCCGAAACTCACTGCCAGATGGCTGACTGATAAACGTCAGCAACAGATCAATGCTGACACATAGAAAACCCTCATCGGATTCATCTTTGAGTCTCTGAAAGCTACGGCGCTTGAATGGGTACCAATCTATTGTGCTGAGGGCAAGATCAGGCTAGCTTGCAGACCAGGAATTCCTTCAGTCCAAAGTATTGGGCTAGAGATTACATGCAATATGAAAGTTAAGAACGAGAAAACATATGCCAACACACCAAGATTGACCATTGCCTGGATAAACTGGGACACTTGGTATCAGAATAGGCTATAATATTTTCAACAGGCTTCCGTGAGTTTCACTGCTGGATCTGCATAAGCCGGAAATGCAATATACTGTTTATTTAGGTCTTTTCAAGCATATAATGGACTGGATACAAGCTTTGCTCAAGAAACATGGTTTAGGGCAAGTATTTAACAATGCCTGGAAAGCTTTGCCATGGTAGCGGGGATTTAGGTCCTCAAAATGGACTATCAGGAGGTCATACAGTGGCAAGGTAAGGAAATGAGGAATGTTGGGCATTGTCTGTTAGGAGTTCTCACCGTTGCATTGAGATGACCTGATAGTACTCAGGTACAACCTTTGAGATGGGCCCTCAGCTGTGTCAGGTCGCTGTGGGTGCACTATGATGGCTCAATACCGAAGCCAGACTCAAAAGAGAATTGATTAGATGGGATAATACATGACAAGATTTGATGAAATGAAAGACATCATCTGGGAGTTTGATGTGTTGAAGTGAATGCAGGAAAAGGCAGATCAATTGTGCAGGAACCTATGCCATGAGCGAATCCAGTTAAAATCAATCTGTGGCCAAATCCAACAGACAGCGGGTTCGTGAAGAAGACCAAGAGGAAGAGAACCAGACAATGTATGGAATTGATCTATGGGGAATCTAATTTCAACTTTATTAAGATGCATCTTGTAACGACCCTAGGATAGGTAGCTACAATGACTACCACCTTAACCCAAATGGTATACCGAGTGGTATTCAGAGATGGTATAGTCCAGTAAACTTAGTATACAAAAGGCTTGTGAACCTTAGGCCAGGCTAAGGGAATGATAGATTAGCCTTGGGTACTCTGTTAGGCAGGGTAACTTTTAGGGAGTATGTTCGCATAAAGTCAAGGAAACTATAGGAACATTACACAAGGTTCTGAGGTAAGATTAGATGTCACCATGAGTGCTTCGGAAGAGGCTAAAGGCATAAGAGGGCAAAGTTACCCTACCTTGTGAACTTGGCCATTATGCCCAGGGGTCTCAGTTACCCTCCTGAGAAAACCCTATTACCCTACCTTCACCGGCAAAGTTATCCTGGAACTTAGAGGTCAATTGCCCTACATTCTACAGGCTATTAGATGTTCATGGGCGCACATGCACCTGTGTAGAAAGGTCAGGGGCCTGAGCAGGTGTGGCCTGAACATGTTAGTGAACTTGAGAGGGTTTAACTAAAAGACCCCTCTGGCCTGAGCGTTGGAATGGCACATCATAGGCAGACAGCTGCATAGTTGCTCGTTCTATAGTAAAAGGAGGTCATTGGAGCACATGCCGGAACACCATTTAAGTCATCGCTGTCCATCCAACCGGAAATCGTTCGCAAGACATATATGCGGGGCATGAGTGGCCACAAGATATGGTGTCACATATTGATCATCCCTCCGGCAGCTAGAAGTCTATCTTTGCCTATGGGTAGTAGGGTAGTCTTCCAGGAGGTACTTAGGTATGCCAATGAGCCCAGGGTGCTTGCGGGACAATTATCTAATTTGCCAGCCGGAACCTTTCCCTCTTGATTTGTAGCATTACTATGGGTTGTTAGTGGACTTTAGAGGTATGAGTCTTATCAAGGTAGAGTATGTCCTCAGAGGCTAGCTATGGGTAGCACCCATTGAGCCAACCATCGGTTACATCTCACTGGGGGAGCTTGTATGTCTGAATATTGTATTCAGTAGTCACGTAGATTAAATGATGGACTGTATGGCTTGTGTAGATGAATCTACCACTGGGTCAGTAAGTGCACCACCTAGATATTAACTCCGGTTGTTGTCATGGCAGTTAGCCACTGGCATGACTTTGATAGAAAGAATTTTTCCACCTGCGGTGGCATTGGAGATACATTGCAGAAACTCATATCCTATTGACAGAGTTAAGCGTACCCAAGCTGGTCTGAGACCTCTGGTAATATAATTCCTGATGGAGGGTAGACCTCGGAGAGCCCTCAGCAGGACAGGGTGCTTGCACAAGGTCAGAGTAGTGGTGAATGTCAAATGCTTAAATCACATATCTACTTAAGTTTAATCGTTTGGCATTCTATTTTGATAATCAACTTTCCTTGAGAGCACTTCTTAAGTAACGCTTTTTGCTTAATAATAATAAGTTTTGACGTTTTGACTCTTGAGGATTATCTTTATCTTCTACTTTGAGTTGTATATCTGGTTGCAACCTTAGAGTTCACCTCTCCATAGGGTGCCCCCTGTTACACATCTAATAATCCACTTTCACCATCACATCTACAACTTTGACAACATTCCGATGAATTTGACCAAGTATGGAGAGCTCTGACATGAGAAGCAAATAAACGATAGTTGGTGACATTCCAATAAAATTGATGCAGCCCCACTCCTGAACAGCTATTGGTGACAACATGCAATCCAAAGAAGACTTCTGAACCTTGATATCCTTCGAGGTGCATGTGTGGAACAAAATTAGCAAAATAAATAATCTGTGTCCTGCAGCGTTCTACCCACCATATGTGTTGGATACTGCAGGCGCATATAACGTAAAGTCCAGTTCAGGGTGTCAGTGTTGGCTCTGTTTTGATCCAGACACAAAAGGCTATGTCGAGATGCACCCCATACAAAACCTTATGTCCGGATACACTGGACACCAAAGCCTGTGTCCCGACACACCAGATGTAGAAAGACACAGTTAACAATGCAACCCTACCCCTAGCACAATAGCTTATTGCCTAGTCTCTTCTAATGTGTCCTGTTGAATACTACCCCTTTCCAGACTCCCTGCAATTGCGAAACACTTTCTTCCTACCTCATCCTGTTTGCCCATGCTTACTAGCTTTCTTCCAATGATACCATACTCCTTGCAGACTCCACGCCCCACATTCCCTCTACAGGGATCCCTTTCTGACAACCTCCACACCCAGGCCTTTTTGCTCACTACCTCCCAATTGCCTAGCATATTCTTCTTGGTTGGGTGGACTTTCTCCAACTCTTGACCCTATCGCTCTCTATCCCAAGATCCCATTGTTTATCCTCCCATATCCGGCAGGCATCCTTATACTCTTTCCCGCTTCACCAAGCTAGTTGCACATTTCTCCACAGCGATTCCTTGTGGCAGACATCCTACAATCCACCCCTGGCTTCCTATGACTGGGGGACAGACATCCCGAGCGCCGGATGTGCACTAGTCCGCTGCTGGCTTTGACTGTCGACTGGACATCCTTCTACTAGCTCTCAGCATTTGACTGTCCCCCTGATACCTTTTCCTACCCTGTAAGCCTACAATTGCCCATATGTGATTATTATCATTATTATTAAAAATCATTACGCTTATAGAGCATGAAGGCTAGGAAGGGTTAACTACCATATAAGCGGGAAACCGGTGTGTCAAGTACATGATCCCCCTCCTACTACATGATAGTGTCTACATGTTGTTGGCCCCATGGCATAAGCGCTAACAATCCGTTTAACAAAGGAAATCCTCCACTCCGCCAAATGCGTACCCAATAAAAGGAAATACATGTATAAACCTAGTCAGCCCTGTTCCTCCTCTCAGTTGCTTCTTGGTATGCATTGAGGTATGTTGGGTATTCTTTGAAGTCAGCCTGGTGTGGGTCTCCGCAGTTGCTGCACTTGAGTGTGGTATGAAGGCACTGTTTACCCTTGGTAGGGCAGTCAGAATGGCCACAGGTATGGAGGTATCCTGGATGCTCGCCAGCACAAATGTTGCAGTGGGTATCGTTTGTGCACTTGGAGGTGTGGTGTCCAAAGGCTAAACATTTATTGCATTGAGTGTCTGGTCCAGAGGTGAGGTACTTCTGAACTTTGAACTTTCTGCCCAAGATGGACAGGCCAGTGGTCATTGCCTTGGTTGCTGCATCTTTGCCCGAAATTGTAAGAACCATGGTGGATGCTGATTTCTTACAACGTTGGGTCTCTGTGGTGAGCCATCTAGGAGGGCAGGGAAGGCGGATATCAGGGTTAAAGTCTTGGACTTCAGACTGGACAGTGTTGAAGGAACTGGTAGTGGGAATGCCATGGACGATAACCTTGTGCCAGATTTCATTCTTCCTAAGGCCGGTTGCTGCAGGTATGGTTGCTCTGATCACTTCTTCAATGGCAGGGCGGTGGGATTTGAGGACAGAGAGGGCGGTGGTGTTGTCTTTAGTAATAAGCTTGATGTTGTGGTTTGTGGTAAACTCTATGGTGGCAATAAGAGGTTTGTTAATTGCAGAGTTGATGTCATTGCGAATGGTGCGGTTGTTGGTATTGTCTGCGAGTGCTGTGCCATTTCTCTCAATGACAATGGTACAGTTCCGTTTGGGTAAAACAGAAGGGGTTGCCTTCTTGCTTGGTGGAGATGTAGTAGAGGGGCGGCAGGTGCCCTGGCCGCCTTCTGGGCCCATGTGAGGGAAGGGAGTGGTACAATAGGTCTGGATGGAGGGGTATTTGTGGTGGCGGCAGCAGGCTGTTGGCTCTATTGTTGTTGTAGCTGGGCTGTAAGGGTGGTAATCTGATCTTTGAGGTCCTGAGTGTCCTTCATGTGACGTTCTTGAACAACTTTCAAGTGGTTGTCACGTGCTTCAGAGGTAGTAGGTAACAAGGTATTGGTAGCAATCAGCCAAAGATTTGTTCTGATTGATGAGGGCATTGGTTTCTTCTTGGAGGTATTCAAGGGTGGTATGATCGCCATCATGAGCGGAGATAGAGGCTTGGGTGGTAACAGTCTGGACAGGAGAATGTGAGTCTTCTTCTATCCTGGGGTCCACAGCAGAGTTGGGGGCTTCAGAGCGCCGGGGTTGGAATGGGACCGGAAGAGGGTTTCCTCTGCCCCTCCCGCTTCCCATTTGTCTATCAGACATCAGAGGGTAGGTAGGATGGACTCAGTTGATAGAGGTGATAAAATAACAAATAATAGGGGATGATTTGTAGATAAAAAGTCTTTCAAGTGAGGGGTGAGGCGGTGAGAGTTGGTTGTTGACCAATGAGGTGAAAGCTTGGCAAAAAATTTGGTGTGGTTTTTGCTTTCGGTGTGGTTGTAACGGCAACGGAGTCCTCCCCTCTCTATCATGATAACCCTCTCTTTTCCTCTTCGCAACCTGACCCCACCACCCCTCCTGCCAGACAACCTGCCTGGCTGGATCTTGCAATCCACAGGATTAGAAGCACAGCTAGGACAAGTGTAACCCCACTCACCTCCTCTATCACATCCCCTTTGCAACAACTTTATTTATCTTCTCCACCCCCTCCTACCTCTGCTCAATGGCGACAACAGGGCTCTTTTGAAGAATTACTCCTTGAGCTTGTTGACCCAATTCAGGATGTTAAGAAAACCTTTACTCAAGAAGAACAGTACTTCCTCAGCCAACTTATTCGCACCATCAGCAGCTATCCTGACAACTACATACCTGATGGGGCACCTATTCCTCCCCCCTCCCCTCCTCCTATTCCGCAAGCTATTGAATCCAGACTTACAAAGTAAGAGGAGACTTTGTGTAACAACCCTACAATAGGTAGCTACAATAACTACCACCTTAGCCCAAATGGTATACCAAGTTGTAACCAGAGGTGGTATGGTCTCATATGCAAATAGCTGGTTAACCTAGGACTAAGTCTAGGGAATGGTTGAGTAGCCTTTGGTACTCAATAAAGCAGGGTAACCTTTCGGGAGAACATTCACATAAGGTCAAGAGAATTATGGGAATGTTACACGGACCTCCGCGACAACTTTTGTGGTCAACTGGAGGACTTCCGGAGTGGTTAATGACATAAGAGGGCAAAGTTACCCTACCTTGGGAATTTGGTCATTATGCCCATGGACCCCAGTTACCCTACTGAGCAGTCCAAGTTACCCTACCTTCACCAGCAAAGGCATCCTAGAACTTAGAGGTCGATTGCCTCACATTCTATGGGCTGTTAGATGTTCTTGGGCACACACGCATTTGTGTGGGGAGGCCCCACGCCTGGATAAGGGTGGCCCGAACATACTATTGAACTTGGGCGGGTTTAGCTAACACCCCCCTCTCACCCCAGTGTTGGAACGGCGCGTCATAGGCAGAGGGCTGTGTAGTTGGTCGTTTGCTAGTGAAAAGAGGTGATTGGAGCAGCTGCAGTAACACCGTATAAGTTGTCGCCGTCCGTCCGACTGAATGTCGTTCGCAGGATATATAACGGGAGTATGGGTAACCGCCAAAATGCCGGTCACCCATATATGGTTTCTCCGGCACCTAGGAGTCTATCTTAGCCAATGGGTAGTAGGGTAGTCTTCCTAGTGGTACTTAGGTAGTCCAAGGAGGCCAGGGAGCATTCGGGACAAATACCTCAGTAACCAGCTGGGACCTTCTCCCCTTGATTTGTAGCATTACTATGGGTTGTTATTGGACTCTAGAGGTATGAGTCTTATCACGGTAGAGTATGTCTCGAGAGGCTGGCTATGGGTAGCGCCCACTTAGCCAACAATCGGCTACATCTCACCGGGGGAGCTTGCATGTCAATTTATCACATTCGATAGTGATGTAGATTAAATGATGGACTGCATAGCTTGTATAGATGAAACTACCACTGGGCCAGTGAGTCCACCACCTAGGTATTGACTCCGGTTGTTGTTATAACAGTGAGCCACTGGTATGACTTCGATAGGAAGAGTTTTTCCACCTGGGGTTGTATTGGAAATGGATTGCCGAAACTCATATCTTATTCACGGGGGTAAGTGTACTCGAGTTGGTCCGGTACTTCCGGCAGGATAATCCCTGATGGAGGGCAAACCCCGCACACCCCTCAGCAGGACAGGGTACTCGCACAATGTCGGAGTAGTGGTGAATGTCAAAGGCTTAAATCTGATTTCTACTTAAGTTTAAGTGTTTGGCATTCTACTTTGACAACCAACTTTTCCTCGAGAGAACTAAATTGGGTGAAGCTTTGAGCTTAACTATATTAAGTTTTACCGTTGATTCTTCTGAATTATTTCACGTCATCTTTATCTTCTACTTTGAGTGTTTGGTGCCGTTGCAACCTTAGAGTTCACCTCTCTACAGGGTGCTCCTGTTACACTTTGAACCACATTCTGACCAGGCTTGGCCAACTAACTGCTCCTGCTACCACCACTCCTGTCACTCAAACTGGAAATAAGACTTTGGCTAATATTATTGAACAGGGCAAACCATCTACTACCACTTCTACTACCACTAAAGCCTCAAAAACGCGCCCAGAACCCACACTAGAGCCAGAGAGAACCCTAATTCTCAAGCCCAACACTGCTCCTACCAACTTCAACCCACTTCAGATCAGGGACTCTATCAACAGTGCCTTGACCAATGCCAAACTAACTATTTCTATTATTCTTGTTAAACTTTCAGTTAACAACAACATAGTGCTTGAGGTGAAGCATGGCCACACTACAGCTGAGCTCAAAGAGAAGGAAAATGTGTGGAGTCAGCTAGTTCCTGGTCTACAAGAGGTTGTGATTAGGGAAAGATGGTATAAACTTGTAGCCCACTCTGTTGCTACTGACTTGATTGTGGCAGACAGTGAAGAGAAGCAAATGCAGGCTTTCAAGGAAGATATTGAGACTTACAATCATGATATTCAGCTGGCTGCCCCCCCAAGATGGTTAACCAGACCAGAGTCAAGAACAGGAAAGTTGCACTCCTCCCTTGTCCTGTCCTTTAAAACCCAAAGAGAATTGAAGCATGCACTGAGAAATACACTTGTGATAGCAGGAACACCTGTCAGAACTTCAGAGTTTGTTAACATTAGGCCTACCACACAATGCAGAAACTGTCAGAAGTTTGGCCACCACCAGAGAACTTGCAGGCACCCAGCCAGATGTCAACTTTGTGCTGGCCCACATACAACCAATCTTCATCAATGCACCACTTGTCAAGCTACCAAGGCATGTTCCCATACCCAGTTCAAGTGCGCTAACTGTGAGAGTTCTCACAAAGCTACTGATCTTAGATGTGAAGTTTACAGGAACTTAATCAAGAAACCAGAACTCCCTACTACTGACAATCCTGCACATTCCTTATGAGAGGCACACCAATCACTATTGTTCAGCACAACTGTGCAAAGACCTATGAAGTATTGACCACACTCCTTCACTACACTAATGGTACAGCAGATATTGTTCTTGTTCAAGAGCCCTGGTTGGCTCCTGATGGCACTGCTTACTCTCATCCCTCTTTTACTTCTATTCTACCTGATACTACTAATAATGAGAGACCTAGAACAGCTGCCTATATCAGCAAATCCAGACTTGCCATCCTTGTTACATACAGATCTGACCTTCTTCCTCACCTTGATGGTAATATTCTTCTACTTCAGATTCTTGCAGGAAAAGAGAAGTTCACCCTTTGGAATATTTATAATGAAAGAAAAAAGCTAACACCAGACTCTAGACCACTCTATACCATAGACAGAACACTGCACCAGCTACACATTCCACAACATTCCATTCTCTGTTGAGATTTCAATACCCACTATAGCTTGTGGAATTCAGCAGTTCAGCAACAGATCAGAGGTGATGTTCTGGTAGAATGGTTTAGAGCTAACAACTGTGACCTAGTCAACCTACCTGACATCTCCACCTACAACTACAGACATAGCTCAGGCACTTCAATACTAGACCTTGCACTGGCAACACAGGATATATTTGACAGAGTGGTGGATTGGGCAGTGGGTGATGATGCTCACACATCCAGTGACCATGAGGTGGTAAGATTCACACTGGTATTAGATACTGACAAATTAGTTCCCAGTCCCATGAGCAACAAATACAACAGGCACAAGATAGATTGGAACTCCTTCAACACAACACTACAATCACTAATGGCTGAGTCTTCTTCTTCCTTGTACTCATACTTGACATCTGGTACTACTACCTCTTTGGACCAGGCAGCTCTTATTTTGAGAGATTCTATCTTGAACTCACTCAACCTACATGTTCCTCTCAGCAAACCTTGTTCCAGATCCAAGAGGTGGTGTAGTGCAGAGCTTACAACTTTGAGACAGGAAATGGCCAAAACCCACAGGAAGTGGAAATCTAGCAGATTGGACCCTAACTATACTGACTACAAAAGATCCAGAAACAGATACTTTAGGGCAATCATAGACAGCAAAGCTAACTGTTGGCAGACTTTCCTGAACTCAGCCAAAGGTCTAGATATCTTTACTGCAGTTAAATATACCAGACCAACCCAGTCCATGAAAACACCTACCCTATCCTTTGGTGAACAGTGTGCTACTGACTTTGACAGCAAGTGCAATATGTTTACTCAAAGAATGTTTCCTAACCCACCAACCTGCCACTCCAATTACAACATTCAGGATACAGAGATAGATAAGTGTTTCCCCTGGCCTGATGTTAGTGACTCTCAGGCGAAGGATGCAATCTACACCTCAGCCCCCAACAAATCTCCTGGCCCTGATGGTATCAACTTTCTCTGCCTCAGGCAAGTATATCAAGCAATCCCCACTCCTCGAACAGAATTGTTCAAGTCACCACTGAAAATAGGGTACCACCCTCACTGCTGGAGGGAGGCTCCAGGTGCAAATATCAGCAAACCTAACAAGCCAGACTACACAATTCAAGCTTACAGACCAGTCTCATTGCTAAATTGCTTAGGAAAGATTTCAGAAAAGATTATGGCCAAAAGACTTGCTTTCATTGTGAGACTCAGGGACTTCTGCACAGTGAACAGATGGGTGGTAGGCCAGGAAGGAGTGCAGTTGATGCAGTTATGGCATTGGTACATGATGTGCAACAGGCTAAGTGTAATGGTAAAGTACTCTGTGCTCTATTTGTTGATGTCAAAGGTGCTTTTGACCATGTGTCCAGAATACAGCTACGCTTGATTCTTCAGTCTTTAGGTTTTCCACCTGCAGTACTCTCATGGACAGATAGCTTCCTCTCAGACAGACAGCTTGGTCTTGCATCTCATGGGTGGTACATACAGATTTCACTTTTTATTCAGAGTGTAGTGCGCACAGGGTACTATGTGGGTTATGCATCAGGGAGAGGTGAGACTACTACTCGAGGGGGTTTAATTAATTTAATTTAACTTTATTAATTGACCAGAGGCTATTGCTCGCGGTAGCATGTGATCACCATTTTGCCCCCTCGAAGGTGATAGGGTCCGGGCTGGTGTCCGCATTGAAGAGAAAGTACAGATTGCGGCATATCATCGGCATCCCATGCTCTGTCATGTCATGCCAGGCGCCGATTGGCACCCTGATCGATATGGATGGAGCACCGCTCCTCTGGTGACCTCTATTATCACCGTTCCACTATCATACAGGGTGTCGACGTTTGGTCCTAGTGTGGCACCAACCACTGTGCTGCCCAGAGAGCGGAACCCCTCAACACCTGGGATGTGGAATGGGGAGATTGGGGGGAGTCTGAAAACTGTATAGGCAAGGGTGGTGGCGGGTAGGGTAGGAACTGTCTGGACACCTTCGGCCATCTCTGTGTCCCGATCGGGTGGGGTGAAGGTGATGGTGTCACGGGCAAAGGTGTCACCTGTAGTGGCGGTTCTGAATGTGGAGGGCAGGATATTGAGGGGCTGTGAGGCCACCATTGATCGGTGCAGCACCGATGAGACTAACCGCATCTCAGCCTTGATGGTGAGGTATTCAATGTATAACTTAGAGGGGTCGGGCAGGGTGGGGGTGAGGGCAGTGCTGAACAAGTTGCATAGCGTGTACCAGATATAGGGTACGATATCCGCATCTGTTTCAATGTCCTTGACTGTGAGGGCTGTGTTGGTTGCCTGGAGACAGACATCTCTCCCGCGCTTCTTGGAGTCGAGTGGTGCCCTCATTCTGCGCGTGACTCTGTATCTTCATCCTGTAATGTTTAGTGTAATACATTATGCTTATGGTAGGTGTGTACTAACCCCATATGCCCTTGGCCTTACGCATTGGGCAGGCAGCATCAGCAAAAAAACTAGCTTGCGTCCTGTGTGTGCTGTGCGTCTGACGCACCTGACGCACAGAAGGTCAATCGCGAATTAGAACGCAACGTCGATCCGATGTTGCGTCCTGATTTGCTTTTGTTTCCACCCTGAATCCTGACGGCACCCGGGCACAGACCTCTTCGCCCTGTGCGTCCTGACAGCGTCTGGTGCCCTGCCACCGCGTCCTGACACAGTCTAGTCCTCAGGGCTGTCGTCCTGGTGACCCATGATCACCTCTACATAATTCCCACGTTGTCTAATACTGTCCTCTTGTGTCCTGATGCCGGATCTCTCTCCCCCATAGTCAGGGCTTCTTTCATCTGGCCACTCCTGTCCAGATATCTCTGCTCTGTGGTCCTGTGTCAGGATCTCATGATCCTGATCCATCATCTCCAGATGCGTGATGACTTCTTTCAGATTTTACTCCAAATACGGTGCCTCCCCTGATTCTTACAAATGACATGTTTAGACTCTCTGCGCTGCGATAGCCTGACTCTGGTATGGAGTTCTGGGGCCCGATCAACTACTTCTGACGATATCGCAACGTCTCCCGGAATGCATTTTCTTTCACACCGCACGCTCTGGCGCTGAGCTCTACTATTTCCACTTTTGGTTCTGGCTTCTTAGGAATATGAAATAATTATTACTCTAGCTTACTCTACAAACACACCATTTCCTATGTACCCTCTCATACGCTTGCCCCATTTCCCTCCTCCTCCGTTCCCGGGTCACTATGAACTGTTTCCTCAAGTTCTGGTTCCAAGATCTCAAGACTCAGAGATAGCTGACATGATGGAGTTGGGCTCACTGCGGCGTCCAACGTTAGCCCCACAGTCTCCTCGGGTGAACAGTCCGGACTCAGAGGATCAGAATCTAGATATCTGAGAAGGCCCACTGCTGACGCGGCGCTGAAATCGAAAGACACTTCTGCGATCTGGGAACTGATTTGGCTCTCTGGCAGAGGCCCAAGATGCAGGTTATTCGGATTTGACTCCGTGGTGCTGTCCATTGCTGAAGGTTGGTTGAACTTTGACCCTCTACTTCTGCTGCCACAGCAGCCCAATCATCCGTGAAGCCTTGCCGGCGATCTTGTCGGTCTCCATACTCTCACTCCATCTTTCCACGGATGGTCCCACGAATTTGGTACAGAAGCAGAGTTTGAACTGAGTCGGGGCATGATGCCCACGTTTGCCTTTGGCCCGCAAAAAGATGTTAAATGGTTGCCGTTAGGTTAGTCTTCTTGGGAAAGAGAAAGGTCAGGGTTCTGGCTCACCTCCGGCGGCTTCAGGCTTGAAGTTGCCCTGATCCTTATATACTCCTGTCTCCCATGCACTCCGAGCATGGCAGATTATGGCACATGTTAAGCAAATCATGGTACCGTTGATGCACCCAAGAAATGCCGGATCAATAATCCCACGCATTCTCCTACCCTCAAAGTACTTTCCCCACATGGCCTCGGGAATCTGGGGCGCCAGGAATCGATTTGTTATTATCTGCGTCAAGTTCACTCTGATTGGTTGCAAGAGGATAGGTCGCACCGTTAATAAGAGCAAAAACGAACCTCATATCCTCTCGGGGAGCACATAAATCTATCCTTTTCCAGCAGGTAGTCCACCCGGCGTGCAATTGCCGTTGGGTCTTCCGGAAGATCGTACAATTTCACGATCTCATGCTTTACGTGGTAGACAAACTGGGATCTTACCCCAGACTGTTTTTGGTGTCTTTGGAAAGGTTTGTACTAGTCCAGACATCTAAAAGATTCTTCTAAAATTGGTTGATGTCTACTTACCAATTTTACGCTTTCCTAAGATGCTTGTATATTCCCTGCATCGGATATGTGATTGAGTGCCTGAAGCCAAACACGGTGCACCTGAGTGGTCAATGCCACTGGTGCCGGGAGTGGTTCATCAAAAAGGGTATATAGGAGAATAAGTCCCTTGGCCTGCACTATGACGGCTCCCTCTGCTCCCATAGCGGTTTTGCGCCGTGAGTTAGTCTCAGGCCATATGTGCTCATGGCCCGGCAGGCCCTGTTCGCCCCGAGGACTTGAGCGTCGGACTGCTGAAGTTGTGGCTTTGTGTGTAGCCATCGATGAATAAGGCGATACCCCGGATGTCGAGATCGTCGGTGGAGTGTACGCACTACTTCGTATTATACGTGCTCGTGCAGCAGGGTACGCCTCAGAATCGCGGCTTCCTGCAATCCAGAGGTGGACAAAATGCGCAGAGTCGATACGCTGTTGTTGGTTCGTTTCTCCCCGGCTCATGATTGATGACTTGTTATTGCTCTAGTGCCATCCGCATTATCATTCTCATCTGTGTCTGGCTCTGTGTCCAATTCGGTTTGATCAGATATGTGTGAGTTTTGGTACTCATTGCTGGTATCATCGCTGAGAGGAAAGATTTCTGTAATTTGTTGTCCATCCGCATCCTGATCGGCCTCGTAGTCGTTATATGCCACTGTGTGTAAAGTGTCCCTTCGGGGGCGGTTGGCTGGTCGTGCCAGAAGAAGTCTTACGATTGGTGGTGGGCAAGATTTCCGACCCCCGAATGTGCACTGTGAGTGCTGCCTGATTCGGTCGGTTGCGTTCCAGATCTGGCTGCCTTATTGACTGGTACAACGTTGCGCCTACGTCGGTTCTGATTGGCTATCTGTGCGGTGGGTTGGCTGCATGAATTGGCTTGTGGTTGTTTATGCATGTTTGAATGCCGGACATTTGATAAAGGTATAGTATAGGAATTAGGACGTATGAAAAAGCGATATATTGTGTGGTAAAGATGAAGAGTGTGTTGTTTTGTTGAGTAGAACACGTCTGGTCTTGTAGGCTAGGACTTAGGGGGCGGGTGGGGGGTGTTGAGCATCACATACGATCACTCGTTAATGAAAAAGACTATTCGGCTGCAAAAAGGGGTTGTTCTGCTTGTTCATCATTAAGTTAATACTCTGGACGAGGTCATGAATGATGTTAGTCTAGACTCTGGTATGAACCAGTTCGACGGAATGTGGGCATCGCTAATGTAGGAGGCGTCGTCGATGTCTGAGCCTAAGCAAAAACTAGCCACAACGAGTCTCTCTTAGCGACACCAATTCTAGCATTACACACCCCAGGCTAAAAGCAGTTTAGATTTATCGATCTTAATCTCCAGAAGTTAATTCAACACCATTGAACTTCGAGATATCATTTTTCACGTCATGGATCCTCGCTAATTGTCTAGTTCTATTGGCCATCGGCTGCCGCGTTAGGGACAGACTATGCAAGGCGTGCCCAATCGGGAAAAACATATTAGACGTTAGCTCAAGGGGAAGTAAGGTAAAGAAGCTGATGCAAGGGCGGACAGGTATCATTAATTGTGTTCTCTCTGATACTAGCTACAAACAAGAAGCAGAAAACAAATTCAATGACACCAAAGGGAAAACAACATCTAGTCAACGGTAAGGTTGTTGTGGTAAAAATGAAAAAGAAATTACTCAAAAAAGTAGTGAATCTCGTTTTATTTGCTGCCCGTGCTGCGTCTTGCTGAACGGCGCACCGGAGGAGTAGATAGGGTGTTGTTTGGGGCTAGCGGAGAACTACGGTTTTGAGATCTGCGTGCTGGGTGTGTCACTGGAGCTGGTGGCTGGGTTGGGGACTCATTGATTGTGGCTGGTAGGTGTTCAGGTGGGGGAGAGGGATGTTCTATTAGTCTCTCCGGAGTCATGAGATCGAGCCCAGCATGTGGAGTTGCGGGAGGCAAGAGTGGAAGTGCGTCGCAAATCATAGATAGACTGGCAGGAGGTGTGTCCTCGGTGCCATTGTGTCCTTGATGGCTGACAAATACAGCTCCTGGGTTTGCCTGCCAATCAAGCATCCATGGGTGCTCCTGCACCATTCCCTTAAGCGCTCGAAGTTTCTCGAAACCCAGAAGGCCCAGAAGGGCGTGAAGAGTGCAACCCTGACGCTGTCGCAATTGGATTAGAGCCCGCCTGCACCCCGATTGGCGATGGAATATTCCGCTGGGGTGTTGAGGGGCCTGGATCTCCAAGTGCCTGGAGATCCTTCTGTAATTAGCTATTCCATTTTAATATGAAGGATAAAGATAGATTAATGATGCTGTGGATTAGATACATACATCGCCGTCGTCCACATAGAACACCCCAGCAGCATGATGCACCCAAGTTTCCCCCTCTTCCTCGGCCTCTAGCCATTCCTCATCGTCAACAGACTCTTCATTCCGCATTGCCCTCACAGAGTCTTCTCCTCAACCCGACTCATCCTAGACGTCGTGGTCAAAAAATCGATAGCTCCCATTGAGAGGCTAGGGGGTTTTCTCCAGGTCCTCTCCATCTTCGTGACCTGACTCGAGAACCATCAGGTCCAGGGGATCGTGGCCTTTGTTAGCAAGGAACCACGCACGAATGTCGTCATTTCTATTGAGAAATATGAGCTGGTGTAGGCAGAGTAAATCATCCGGCTTCAGAGGTAGCATGGCAGCACCTTCGCTTGTGGCACTAATTAGATAGCGGGGGCATTGAATTTCCTCTTCCACTTCTTGCCCTCTTACTACCCGGAGCAAATCCATGATGCTCGGTGTAGTCAGAACCCCCCAGGCGATTCCCCTGGAGGAGTCTTTTACACACCATGGGTGATCGAGGAACGGATGCACGGTAGGCAGCGCACCAGTCCTTCGAATAATATCCATTCTCAAAGCATGCGGGGAAAATGGGGAGTGCCAATCCGAGTAAGGAACTGGGATCTACTGTCAGTCAAGGGCTAACGGAATAAATATTGGTAATACTTACCTGGAGGTTCCGCAACGTTGCCACGAAGATCCTGCCAAGCTTTTTGGCGCTCATTCGTCGTCTGAAGTTTCTTGGCCGAATCTTTGACCAGAATTTTCAGATGACGGATGAACTCTCCCACATCATCTGGGTGGTGCTGGGTTTTGATGAGCTCAATACGCTCCTTGACTGGCGAAAGGCTGCGAGCAAACGAAACAATTGAGTCAACTTGCAATTCAGTTAGGTGACCGGGGTCAAGAAGGCGAGCTATAATATAGGCCGGGATTTGCTCGCGCCATGTAGCATAGACGCAAGATGCACCACGGGGATGCTTGAATCCACATCACGATTTCGCATACCCAATGTCGCCATATACAGTCCTGGTTTGAGTTCGACAGTCAGTATAACCAATTCAGACTACAAGATACTTTGGATCAAAATAGCCGGAATCCCCGATGGCCGGCTGGAAGTGTGCGCGCTCAACAGCCTTCGGTTCTCTGTTCATTTGAAAAAATGAAAAGTTTGCCAGTTCGCTAGTCTATTCATGGACAGCAGGGGGGACAATGATTGCTCACAATGCGTCTTCTGCGGGGCAACGGCCTGCCGAACGTGTGAGAGTTCTTCTTAGTATTCCGCTCTGAACTTCTAGCGTGCGAGGCTGATCCGCAGGACGTCTGAGAAGCAGAGAGTTAACGTTGATCTCCAAAGTTAGGTGCGGATGTTTGCTTACTTTCCCTTGCATAATTGACGTCTCGCTCTGCCTGGTGGCACCATTTTTGCGTTGATGAATGAATTGGATCAAGCCGCCAGGGCAAAAACAATGGTTGGTCGACTAAGGCTATGGATACGACGTCAAGTAAGGCTTAGAGGGTATGGATTGGAGTTGACGTAAATATCTCTCCCTACGAAGGCTGTCGGGCCGCTTTCGAAAAGCGCAATGGTAAGTGTGGTGTGTCTGGTGGTAACAGGAAGATGTGGATGGGGCGCATGAGAGGACCTGTTGTAGGCGTCAAGAGCAAGAGCGTTGGGTCTGCTCTTTCTCATCCTTGTTTGTCGCCCTTACGGTCTGGTGTGTTCTGTAGGTGCCTGGGGTAGGGTTCGGTGTAGAAGACACTTTCATTGTAAAGTATCACGGGCGTGACTAAGAATGATCGTTAATAGAAGAACGAATTGCAAAGGGAGCATATACAAAAATGAAGAGAATACATCCATGGCTTAGTCTCCCATCGCGTGTCGTCAAACACCTTTTTAAGCCTCATGTGAGTTTGACGCCACGAGACGTTACGTACTGCGATGCATCTTGGCGTCCCTTGGCGTCCACAAAGGGCTAAGGCTGGGAATAAGACGTCAACAGAACCCTGCTGCGCATCACACACCGAACACAACCCCAGGGCATCATGCCTTTCGGCTGACGAAGATGAACACCACCGACTTGATTGACGTGCTATGAGAAATTGAATCTATTCTAAGTCTAATTATGATACTCTATTAAAACTATCAATATCAAATGCTAATACACTAGGCGTCTCTGTAGACGCAGCCTCAATCTACACGCCATAATATGGATTACACTCTCGGGGGCAAACATAGTCTCTTAACCTGAAGCTCGTCCTTACTATCGTCTTCGAAAACCATTCGGCTCTTCTGAAGCTGGTCCTCTTTCAAAAATTCTTTAGAACAAGCCACAAGACACTGCATTTGGGACCTGCGCTCATCCCAATTATCGACGTCAAACTGCGCCTTACGCTTCGGTGCCTTATGGTCATGCGTGGGACTCCATAGCTGTTGCATGATGCGATGTGTGTTCAGCATTCCCTGCGGTTTAATTAAGCGAGGTATTCGACGTCCTGTGGAATTGCCGCCCTGGTCAACAGGAGATGTCATACTGACAACCCTACTATGGTGGGAATCAAAGTCGTCTGAAACATCTGATGATGAGCCGGACCATCCCGGAAGAAAAAGGGGAGAGTCTTGTGGGTTTTGTGATCCACTGGCCTTAGTACTGTTCATGGCAATAGCTTTTCCCTTCGGGTGAGCTTCCGGGTTGACATTACGTCCAGCTAAGGCGTTTGCCCAATTAGAGACAGCATTTGGTGCGAGGGATCTGTGTCTCGGCTCCAGTGGTGTAGCTGGTTTTGCTGGCGTTGATGGGCGATGACAATAAACGAGCAGGTCAAGCTGGTCCTCATTAGGTTGATTCGACAAGAGCCAGGTAGGTACGTCCTCATCACTCTGAATGAAAATATAATTGGAATAATGGAATGCCTGCGTAGGGTGTTCACGAAGCTCGCGCCAGCCTTCGCCTGTGGCGCTGAATATGTAGCGAATGCTCTCCGAGGGTACATATCTTAAAATTGCCGATGACAAATCCCCAATCTCATATGAATTTAACTCTGCAAAATCCACACAATTGATGTGAGGATAGCGCCAATAGAGGATCCGACAATTGGGTCTCAGTGCGTCGCTATCAACCAGATGTCTTTGCCAAACAATGCGCAGGGCCCGTGGGCCACCAACTAGAGCCCTCCAGTCTGTATCTCATTTGTTATTAAGTCACCACACAAATCATTGGGGTGATTTCGAAAAACACTCACTTGTTTGCATTACATCACAGAGATCTGGCGCGTTTTGCCTTACATTAGGCTAATCTAGCGCATGGCGAATTATCTGGGCCTCATAATTGGCGGGCGCAGGCGTACCAAGGATGGTTAAGGGGGTAGCTAGTGGGCTTTGCGGAGGGGTATTCATGAGGGGAGCACCCATTTTGTGCAATCTCACTCCCGACGAGCGCAATCTCAATATCGCAGGGGCAATCACCAGGACAGGATTATTCTGCATTGCGCTTCCTGACGGACCAGGACTGGCAGACACAATAGAGCGAGGTTTGTGTGCCCCTTGGGGATTTCCCGGAAGAGGCTGGATTTGGTTTGCTGAAGAACCTGTATTTGCAGAGGCTGTCGAGGGAGGTTGGTTTGGCACTTCGGGATTCGGCGGGAGAGGCTGGATTTGGTATCCTGACGGACCAGCATTTGCAGATGCTGTCGACGGAGGTTGGTTTGGCCCTAGGGGATTTGACGGGGGATCTTGGATTTGTTTCCTGAAGGACCAGCATTTGCAGAAGGTGTCGAGGGAGGTTTGTTTGGCCCATGGGTATTCGGCGGGGCAGCCTGGATTTGATTTGCACCACCGGCTGGCTGAGGAGGATTGTTTAATGGCTGGTTATTCACCACGAACTGAGGAAACATTTGTTGTGGGTGATTCGCTGATGCAGCACCTGATATTTTGAGTGAGCTAGCAGACGAGGGCGACCGCAATTTGAGAGGGCGCATCGCCGGGGGAGGCATATTCTGTCCAGGGCTTCCTGACCCAGCAGGATTTCCCGACGCTGGCCATGGAAGTTGTATTGGCCCTTGGTGATTCGGCGGGGCAGGAGGGATTTGGTATGGACCAGAAGCCTGGCCAGGTTGGAATTGAGCTGGCCCGGGTGCATTGGCTGTGGGAGCATTTGGGGCTCCAGCGCCTGCATTCTGTACCGCTGTTGCAAGACTCCACTGGCTCCCAGGGGGGGCATTTGCAGGGAGTAATATGTTCGGGACGATCACCTGTACCGCAGGGACTCCCGGCACCTGCGGAAACGGCCTATTTTTCAAGTTGATTGTATTAGTCAACTTCTTTCCACAGTCCTCAACCAGTTGGACCACTGCCTCGTCCTCCTCCTGCATACCAGATATGTCGTTCGCTGCAGATGCAGTGGCAAGTTTATCGCAGACGGGTCTCAATTGATGGAAGCTGGCGACAATTTGCAGAAATTCTCCGTCAGGGAAGTGGTAAAGATCCGTCTGATAACCCCTGGCTAACATTTGATCCTTAACAGCGTCCCGCGATGCACCCTATAGGGTGTCACCTTGGAGACCAACCGCGATGCCCATTGACCACTTATGCTCAGTGATTTTTCTTTTGTCGGAGCGTCGAAATGAGATTTCTCCGATGAGAGAATTAGCAGGAAGCTGATATGTCTGACCTGCTGGTGCCAGCTGCGGCCCGCCGGGTTGCATCAGTGCGTATTGAATGATGTTGATATTCTGCGCGATATCGAATATGTTTTGGAGTATATTGATTTGATAAATATGAGAGGCTAGAGATGTGCGTCTTGTTGATCTTGTGGAAGTTCTGAATGGCAGATGATTCTTGGTATGTGGTCCTCCTGTGTTGATCTGTTCCTATTATATATAAAACACTATGATCTTTTAGGCCGGTTGAAAGATTCAAGGATTTTTAACAATTTATTCGGGAACCAGGATCTGACGCTGTACCACAGGGCACCCCCATAAACTGATTCAACTTGAACAAATAAAACGGAATAAAGACTCTTGCGTTCGAACAGGAAATATTCTCGGTCTACTATCAAGATCATGAAACAAACAATCCAAGGCTGCGCCAGGTGACCTTTACGATAAGCAATTCAAAATACTTGATCCAGTGTAGATCATTCGGGCCGCTTGACCCTACATGCGATCCACACGCGTTGTTGACTTCACCCCGATAGCCTTAGACTCGAAACTACACAAGGCCGGGACAATCTGAGAAATCTCGCCCCATACCTAACAAATGTCCATTCTGCCGACGGAAATACTGCCGGTCTGGTACATATGAGAAGCACCTGCGAAATCCGCATGTAAATCTGGATATCCTCTTAGCGTGTACAATAAAATATGCATCCTCACCGACTACTAACGATAACAACGGAAGCAACATATTGCCCCACGAGGGGCATCTCCGCCTGGATTCCGACTATGAATCAGATCTAGATCCCACCGGACATGAGTATAGCGCATTCGATGACCTCAGTCACAAGTCTGATACACAGATACTCAACGAAACTGCAAGTCCATTAGCCAGTAAACCGATGCTTTATGAAGGGGCCGGCGAATCTATAGGAGATGTCAAGGGTTTTGAGCAAGAACAAACCAATCTGTGTTAGCACCCATGGTCCCCATTTAGTAGCGCAGACGGTTTCAAGCAAGCCTCTTGATTCATTGCGGGTAAAGTGCCCAAGTCACGAATCAATGAAGACTTCTCGAGTGGTCTCGGTAATGCTTCATCGGCCGGGTATAGTTCAATGCATACGCTTGAGAACCTCCTCCAGGCATTGGATTCTCACACTGCATATCTTCAATGGAACGAACGACAGGCTGATGATGGCAAGCTAACATTGCCAATCTTCTATCGCAACGTTCTAGATTGCATCAGATATCTCCTGCACCAGATCGCCTACAGAGGTGACTTCGTCGACGCACCGCGCTGGGGATACGACACCAATGGACAACGGATATACGGAGAAATGCACGCGGCGCACTGGTGGTGGGATCATCAAGTACAGCCTCATAACCTTTTTTTAAGTAAAAAATCGTTTACTGAAACCAGGAGACACCGCCAGGTGCGACGCTTGTTCCGATCATAGGGATGCCTGATCAGATGCATCTCACAAACCTCTCCGGCGACAAGAAAGCATGGCCTGTCTATATCACGCTTGGAAATCTTCCGTCCGGCCGGCGTAACAGCCCCACATCCATGGCAGTTCTGCTTCTTGCATTATTGCCCATTCCCCCAAAACTCTCAAAGTCCTGCAAAGCAGATCAACACGGGAGACACATGAACGCTGACACCCTACGGGACGTATTTGAACTCATCTTTGCGCCTCTACAAGATCCGGTGCATAATGGCGTACCAATTGACTGCGCCGATGGGAAGGTTCAGAGGTGCTTCCCAATCTTGGCCACATGGATTGCGGACCACATGGAAAACATTGCCCTGTATGGCATAAATTCCAACGTCTGTCCTCGATGTGAGGTGCCTGAGGTCGAATTAGGCACCAACATGAAAGTCTATCCAGTTAGAGATTACGCAATATATCACTATTACAACTATCAAAATTGGATTGGAGAAACCGACCACACCGACATGACGCCTGAGAGTCTTGGTATTACATTAGGTCAAAATGGTTTATACAGGCTCAACTGGGTTTCGCCGTCAGATTTACACAAACCAGACATGCTCCATACAGTTTATCTTGGGTTATTCAAGCACATGATGGACTGGATCCAGGGCTTTCTGAAAAGGGCACGGACAACTTGAGGCATTTGATGAAGTTTGGAAGGCATTACCGCCTTACCCAGGATTCCTTGTACCCAAAAAAGCCTACCGCAAGGTTACGCAGTAGCAAGGGAAAGATATGTGGAACCTTGGGCGGTGTGCTCTAGGCGTTCTATCTGTGGCACTGCGTCAGCCTGGGAGTGCCGAACTCATACCGTTCAAGCATGCTCTCGGATCCGTCATGGCGCTGTTCGATTTCAATATGATGACGCAATACCCAAGCCACACAGCGGAAACAATCACCTATATGGAAGACAATCTGGACATGTTTCACAAGATGAAGGATATCTTTTTAGAGTTTCGAGTAACTAAACGCATAGACCCGAAGATCGATGAGCAACGATGGGAGCTGCGACATGATAGGCCTAAGACAAGTGAGCGCATCGCACCCTCCAAACGGCGCCGGATGCGCAACGCAGAAAGGGTAGAAGAAACCGAGCTACATATGGACTTGATCTTTTGTGAATTGAATTTCAACTTCATCAAGATGCATTTGCTCAGTCACTTTGGTGATCATATACGCTCGTTTGACAATATTCCGATGTATTTAACCTAGTTCGGGGAGGTAGCGCATAAGACCCAAATCAAGGCTGGATGGCGGCAATTGAATAAAAACGATGCCTCACGGCAAATTGTGCAGAGCTATAGTCGACAGCATGGCATCCCAATGAGTCTATTGAATCTGGAATCTCTGTGACCCTGCGGTGCAGATCTCTCTCCCGACGTGGTAGAACAGTTGGACACAACTAGCACCACAACAGCGCCTGACATTTGTAGGAGGATGCTGAAGGGACGCCGGGACAATGTTTCCAACAAGGCCGATTTTAGTCGGGTTTTGGGGGTTTCCATTCAAATTATATGTGGTGGATTGATCCGATACAGCAGGCATAATCTGCCGCCAGAGCGCCCTCTTCCGGAGGACCCTGAGATACCCGAATGACTTCCCGTGGAGCTACTGACACAACTAGAAATTCCAGATCTTGCGTTCCAAGAAACGGAAATATACGACATCGACCGTGCGAGATGCACGGCGGCTCTGAACCTTAGGAACCAGGGGTCGCAATGATTGGGTTTGGGTGCAAGCCGGAATGAAAGACACGTATGGTGCGCTCCTTGGCCGTCCTCCAGCCAAGCTGATTGTACTCTTAAAAATCAGAGACTACAGATGCGAGGATGGAGTGCGCCACCTTGCTGGCGTTCAGTTTGTGAGCCCAGTGAACTCAGGGCGGATATCAGACGTACATAGCCTTGTTACCGTCCAAATGAAGGAGGCTGCTCGGGAGTTTACTGTAGTTGACATAGGGACAATTCTCGGCCTGGCGCACCTTATCCCAGAGGGGGATCGGCGCTGGATTGTCAGTAGCCATATCAATTTGAGAACATTTAACGAGGTATATTAAGGGATCCGGATGTCAGAAGGCATCTGCGATGCTATTTTGCATCGGGGATTGATTGAGGGAGGAACCCAGTGCTAGTATAGTAGTATAAAATCTACCATTGAATAAACAAGCTATAGAGTAGAATCACCAGATCCATAAACTACAAGGGTGGCTGATCAGTAGTATATGACCCGCGCACGGAAGACATGATTTAAAAAAAGAAGTGCTACTACTCCCGATGCCAGCCGATGCAATGAAGACGCGATAATAGGCTTCATCCATTATCAGATCAAAGTAACTTGAAGGGGCGGGCGCCTCGAGGTATTCAGGATGCTACTATGAGGCAACCTCCCATCCTGACACAAAGAAGCTCGCAGCGCGACCTGGGTGGCATGGATGTGAACTGGCATTGCGAGGAAACTCAGGACGCATGGAATTTGAGCGGGCGTTGCCAGGCAACTCAGGACCCACAGGATGCAGGGGACGCAGAGGACGAAACTCAGGACACACAGGACGCATGGGACGCAGAATCAATGTCCCCTGCGTCAGGACGCAACGGGCCTTATCTGACACAGGGTAATCTTTTGCTGATGCGCCACCGGCTACACACTCCTCTGGCTGGTCACGCCCTATCCCTACCGGTAACACCACCCCCTCTTGCAAAGAGAAAGGGCAGGAAAGAGCTCCTTCCGGCTCCGCCCCTACCACCTCCTAACACACTCTTGCATTCCCCCTCAGCTGACCCTGATCTCCCGAGAAATGACATGTCAACCTCCCCTCCCACACTATATTGCAACCCTGAGGCGTTAGCCAGGAACTACCCCCACACCTGGGAGGCGATTGAATTCGCCAAAGGGAAATACCCCCCTGGTTCCGCCTGGACCTCCAGCCACCTTGGCCCTGTCTGGCGACCTCCCACCACCACGGCCCCCAAAGCCACCACCAGATACGCTCAACCTGTCGCCCCCCCCCGCTAAGGGGAATAACAGTCTGCAGGAGAAAGTCTCTGTCTTGGCTTCCTCCGTTGCGGTCGCCTCTGGTGAGGTTTTTACGAAACCTCCCCCTCCCCTCCCTCAAGCTGTCCTCAGATTCTTTCCCTCCAGAACCACCTTCGAACCCCACCCAGATGCACTCAAAACAGCAGCCCATTTCCCTTATATTGCTGCCTCTGTTCTCAGAGAGGCCAACTGTTCCCTTCCTCTCTCCTTCACCTGCACGGTCAACGACAAAGGCTTAGTGTCACTGCTCGGTACCGACCTTCACACCCACGCCTCCGCCTACTCACCCTACTTCACCCCCCTCACTACAAGCTTGACCAGAGCCTTCCCGGTGGGCAACTCCCCTTGGGATCTCTTCAAACACGCCCTCAACGAACCACAACTATCGATTGACTCTATCCCTCTCGCCTTCCTGCCCTCAGATGACAACCAACTCTTCCCCTCTCTTCACGAGACCATCGGCAATGCCAGGGGAGTCTCCATTGTCTCAGCGCGTTTCCTTAACCAGGACCCGGAATCTTGAAGTGAGAAAACAGCCCCCACCGTGGTTTTTTCAGTGGCTCCACCCGACGCTCTCGCCCTCCTCCCCTCATTCAACCTCTTCTCTCGAAACCGGAGAGTGGAACAAATGTTCTCCTCCTCCAAAAGCTCCCAGTATAAGAAATGCAGGAAGTTCGGCCACATTTCCCACCACTGCCCTGGCTCACTACCCGTCTGTCCCTTCTGCTTGCTTAACCATACAAAATGAGAACATCACTGCCCTAACCCTTCCTGCCCTAAGGGTGGTAACCTCCAGCCGATCCTTGGCTGCTGCCCGTCCTCGGTGGTGTGCTGTCCTAACTACCAGGCAGAGCACTCTGCACACAGCAGGGATTGCCCCTCCCACCCACAAACCATCCCAGATGCACCAAAGGTGGCCTCTCAACAGACGCAGGACAGCATGGATCTCACTGAAGACCAGGCTGGCCCTTCGACGGTCATCCGTTCAACACCAGGTGCCCCTCCCCACACCCCGTCTGCCCCTGTACTCCCCCACAATGCTCTGCCACCTAGGCAGAGAGCCCACCGCACCATCACCAATCTCGCCCCAAGAGAGAGTGGTGATGAATACCTTGACTCCGACTCGTCTCAGGGCTCTGCCCAATAATGGAGAATTTTTTCACCTGATTCACGGACAGCTGAGCTGTCTTCCCGTCCTTTCCAATTGTTCAACATAACTGCCTTGGGAGCTGGGATGTTTTTCTTTCACTCTTTCACAGCTTTGCCTTGCTGCCCCACCCTCCCTTCCTTGTCACAATTCAAGATCCCCCTCCAGACAATCGGTGCTCCCGACGTTTCCAGGATTTCTTTCCTTCGCCCCCCTCCCCCTGGCCGCCCCAGTGTGGCCATCTACGTTTCTTGAGTTTTAAACCAGCACTTGTCCTGCTCCACTGTCTTTCATGACTCCTCAGAGATGCTTTCAGTTGATGTTTTTTCTCCGGAGGGTCTCTTTGGATCCCCCCATCGTTCCCTCAGGGTTACCTCGGTATATGTTCTCTACACGAACCATCCTCCCAATCGTTCTATACCACCTGCACATTTGTTTTCTTTTCTCCCATACCCCCATCTCGTTTTGGGTGACTTCAACCTCCACCACCCACTGGCAGATCCCTGCCGCTCTCTCTCTGAAAGCGAGTTTGTTCTCTCCGCGCGATACCTGGATGTTGCCTTCGACATCCCATACCACCTCCTCAACACCTCCAGTGTTTACACTTGTTTCCCATTTGAGCCATTTCGAGACCTTCCGTTTTGGACCTAGCCTACGCGCTTACCTCTCTCTCCCCTTTTGTCTCCTAGTGGGACACACCCCTCCCCTCCACCGGTTCAGACCACGTCCCATGTGTAATAACACTAAAACCACCTGCGATCATGCTTCCCCCCTCCACTGCGCATTGGGCCCTCCGCGACCTGCAGGGGGTAGGGCAGGCACTGGATGTCTTCACCGCATTACCTTGCCCAGCAAGGCCCATGCCGAACTCTCTGAGTAGATGGTTCAATATCTCCTCTACCCGCCTGACCTCTCTCCTAATCTCCCATGCCCTGAACAAGCGTCCGTGCCCCTGCTCGAAACCATCGTGGTCCCCGCTCCTATCGTGCGTGAGCAGGGAGTATCACAAGTTTGCAAGGATATCCCACCTCGACCCATTCTCCCTCCACTGGAGCAACATGAAGAGCTCAAGGAGAACATACTTAAAGGCCATTGCCTCGGCCAAGAAGCCACACTGGTTGGGCTTCTTATCATCGGCCACTCCACACTCTCTCTTGACGGCCAAAAGTTTTGTGTTTGGCCGCCTGCCGCAAAGGTTCCCAGATTTGCCAGGGGCCAATGACCTGGCCGAGGTAGCGGAGCCCCTCCTTCATCACCTTTTCCCGCCCAAGCCCCCACCTCCCCCTCTCCTCCGCCTCGTACGTCTGAAGACTATACCCCCCTTACCTCTGAGGAGATATCCAGGGCCCTTGCCAAATCCTCGAATACCTCCACCCCTGGTCCTGACCGCATCCAGTACACGGTCTGGAAGTCCATACGCCGCCTCAAGCCCTCCCTACTCCCCTCCCTCCTAGACCCCCTATTGGCCCATGGTTTCCACCCTCCCTCCCTGAAGAAAGCACTTGGCATTGACCTCAACAAGCCGGGCAAACCCTCCTACGACTCGCCTTCCTCCTTCAGGGTCATTGTCCTCCTCCAGACGCTCTCTAAGATCCTTGAGAGAGTGGTCACCTCCCACCTCTCAGCCCAGGCGGTAACCTGCTTCCTCATCCACCCCCTCCAATGTGGGTCCCTCCCTGGAAGGTCCACAGCCGATGCTGGCCTCATCCTACAACATCACGTTGAATCCTTCCACCGCCTCCGCTACAAGGTCTCCACCCTCTTCCTCAACGTGAAAGGAGGTTTTGACAACGTGGAATCTCCTTCCCTCCTCTCCCTCCACCGCGGAAAGGGGGTCAGCCCATCCCTGATTCAGTAGGTAGGCTCTTTTCTCAGAGACCGCACCTGCCGCCTGACCTTCCAAGGGTCCCCCCGCCTATTTGCTCCCGTCTCAGTAGGTGTCCCTCAGGGCTCCCGCATCTCCCCTCTGCTGTTCGTGATATATGTTTCCTCCCTTCATCTGGATATCCTTAGATCAATTATTGTCTCCTACGTCGACGACTTTGCTGTCACTGTTGCTTCGCCCTCCTACAGAACCAATGTTCGCCCCCTCCAGAAGTCCTTCTCATAGCTCCAGAGAAAGGCCTCCCCAATCAACATCTCTTTTTCCATTCCAAAGACTGAACTGATCCATTTGACAACCGCCAGGAGCAATGAGCGGCCGTGCTCCCTCCCTGTGGAGCTTGAGGATCAGCTGTTCAATCCGCAGGCCCACCTGAAATGGCTGGGCTTTATTTTCACTCCCTCCTTTGACCCAAGGTCCCACTTCTCCAGGAGGTACACCCTCGCCAACGCCGCACTAGCTACGATTCGCCGCCTCTCCCCTCCGGGGATGGGCCTTCCCCCCCACCTTTGTCTCTCCTAGGCACGCTCGCTCCTGGCCCCAATACTCCTGTACGGGTCTGCTGTTTGGAGCCCCCCATCTATTATGAACCCAATGTCCGCTTTTTGGTGACAGGCCTGTAGGTGGATCACCAACTGCTTTTCCACCACCAACACAACGTGCTTGCACAGGGAAGCCTGTCTCCCTCCGCTACCTGTTCTTGTACACCACCAACGCCGCCTTGCTGGCCTGAGGCATATCTGCTCCCCCAAGGAGATAAGCCCTGCCACAGCACGTCTCCCAAAGTGTGTCCCCACCTTTTCACCCCACCGTGCCCCCCTGATAGCACTTGGGAAGATTACTTCCCAACCATATCTCTTGTTCAATCTCGACTGGCGCTCCGCTGCGGACAAGTTCAGGAATCCGAGATTCCGACATTACGCCATCACCGCTTTGGCCAACTCGGCCATTCCCCTCATCCACGATGTTGTCCCCTTACTGCCCATCTCCCTCCAGCTAACGGGGTACCTCCCCCGCATCCCTGGGATCGTCCCATCGTATGCACGCCTCAAGCTCCGGGCCAAGCAACTCATCCTCTCTCACTGGTCTGCCATCCCAGCCCCCCGTACTACCCCTATCCGCCTTCAACGCACCCCCATCCCTTCATGGGCCTGGGAAAATTCGTTGCGTGAAGGATCCACCAGATGCGCTCTGGGAAAGGTTACCTTGCGGCTCACCCCTTATGGGACAATCCTGACGGCGACACACCCAGCCCGCTGTGCTCCAAAGCTCCGCAAACCTTCACGCATGCCGTCCTATCCTGCCCCTTGTCCGCCCGTCAGAGATCCCGCCTCTTCCAAGGGGTTTCTGACTTGGCCCCTGAGGCTCCTCTCTGGTCCCACCAACAGCTGCTCATTGTGCTAGCTGAGTTCATTCGCACCACTGCCACTGGTTTCCCCACCGGAATGCCTCCGCTTGCTCCTTCCCTCCGTACTCCTCCACCAAACCCACTCTTTCCCTCTACCTCCCCATCCTCCCCTGGCCCACAACACTAGATGGTAGTTTATACTGTCCTTTACTTAGCTACGGCTGCTTTGCGACGCTTATTGGTCGCGTTGGAGGAATGGGTTATGTTTGTTTCTTTTGTTCATTGTTAGTTTGATTTTCGGTTTTGTTTTGACCATATCGTTAAAGATGCATGTTATTTCTTATACCGTAGGAACAATGAACATATGATTTAAAAATAAAATAAAAAAAGAAGAAGGTCACAGTAGTTAGAGCTCTTCATGCAACCATCTAAGTACTTTCTTACAATATACCTTTTACCTCTACCTCTCGCTTGTATGTAAGCAACTTTACCTCTTAGCGTCAGAGCAACTACGACCCTTGTAAGACAAGGTCCCTCACCATCTCGCCCCAATAAGATATTGGTATAAGATATGAAGACTATAAGATAGTCTAAGAATGAAAGAAGTGATTATAACTTAATCTCAGAAAGAAGAACATTCTCACATCTTAGGACGAACAAGAACTATAAGATAGTTACAGATCCTTACGTAAGTAATTTGTTACCTGTTGCATAACTAATCTACAATGGAGTAGGATTGTTACACAGACCCGCAGTGTATTAGCATTTGATATTGATAAATTTCATAGAGTACTTGGACTTAGAATAAATTGATTTCTCATAGCACATCTTTGAAGTCGGAGGAGTTCATCTTCATCAGCATAATCTGAGGTTGCCCTCGTGTTCTGTTTGATGTGTGATGTGTAGGGTTGAGTGGCCTCTTTGCCTTAACAGTTTCTAGATGCTAAGAGACACCAAGATACTTCGCAGTATGCTACATCTGTTGGCGTCGCACCCATATGAGGCTTAAACATGCATTTGATGACACACGAAGGAAATATCCTCCGAGATGGACTATTGTTATCAACTTAACACTTCATTGTCTACTATGTGAATGTTGTCAAATCGCAATTGCTCATTTCATTCCACAATTGTCATGTGTCCGGCCCACAATACCTTACGACAAGAGCCTTCTACAGCCTACTCTACCCTAGCATGTACAGTATATACCCTGACGAAAAAACAAGAAAGAGTAAGCTCACACACAAGCTCTTGCTCTGGACAACACCTATAAATGAACCCCTCATGCCACCCAATCCGCCTCTTCCCCTCAGGTCCAGACCCTCGACATCTACCTTTGCGTATTTCAAATGTGCCCTGATATCCTGCGTTAGGAGAGAACCCCACGTCAAGCACAATCCATATCCTCTGTGCCTTACCTGACTTCATGTCAATAGCCTGAGTCTGCTAACCATTATATTTACCCTGGCGGTTTGATTCATTTCATTGATCCCCGCATAAATAGCCCCCCTGGGTATAGTGAGACATGAATTACACAAGGGAAAGTAAGCAAACTACCACTCCTACAATTTGAGAGTAAGATTAATAACTCTCCTCATCGCAGATGTGCTGCACTGCACACTTGGATTCCCGAAATTCAGAGCGGAAAACAAAGAAGAACTCTCACACATTTGGGAGCCAGTCACCCAGCAGACGACGGATCGTAAGCAATGATTAAACCCTCCCCCGAGCCCAGATGTTGAATCATATGATAGACAACTAACATACCAACGTATGTAATAAACAGAAATCTAGAACCAGTTGAGCGCATACACTTCCAACTGGCTGTCGGGGATTCAAGATATATATAGCCAAACTATCGAGTAATGTGAACTAGTTATAGTGAGAATATAACTCAAACAAGAAGCGTATAGAGTGACATTGCGTAGGCAAAATCGTGGTGTGGATTCAAGTATCTGCGTGGCACATGTGCTATCTGTGCTACATGGTGCGAGCAAATAAAGGCCTATATCATAGCTCGCCTCCTGGACCCTGGTCGCCTAACCAAATTAGAAGTCAACTCAATTCGCAGCCTTTGACCTGTCAAGGTGCGTATTGAGCCTATCACAAGCCAAAAGCATGCGGAAGATATTGGGAAGCTCATCTATCATCTAAAGCTTCTGGTCAAAGATTCAGCCAAGAAACTCCAGACGTCATATGAGCGCCAAAAGGCTGAGCCTGATATTTGTAGAGTTCTGACAGAACCTCGGGGTAAGTGCTAATCATTATTCATTTAGCACCTCACTGACAGCTGTTCCCAGTGCCTCATTGTGATTCGTACTCCCCATTTTCCCTGCATGCTTTTAGAATGCATATTATTCGTCTCCCTGGCAAGCCAGCTGCCCGGTATCCATTCCTTGGCCTCAAGTGGTTTGTAGGAGACTCCAACACGGGAATTGCCTGGGGAGTTCTGACTACCCTGAGCATCAAACATTTACTCTACCTGGTAAGAGGGCAAGACATGGAGGAGGAAATTCAATTCCCCTGCTATCAAATTGGTGCAACAGGAGAAGGATATGCCCGACTAGGTCAGAACATGGAAGATCCATTCCCCCTCTGGGAGTTGATATTTCTCAATTGAAATGACAACATTTGTGCGTGGTTCCTCACTAATAATGGTCACGATCCCTTGAACCTAATGATATTAGAGTCCTGTCACGAACATGGAGAAGACCTAGACAAAACCCCTGAGCCTCCCAATGGGAGGTAACCCATTTTTGACCGCTACAGCTGGGATGACTCAGGTGGAGGAGAAGGCTCTGGGGGGGCAATGGTGCAGGAAGAGTCGGTTGACAATGAGGAATGGCTAGAGGCTGAGCCTGAGGGGGGAGCTCACGTGCCTCTCGGCACTGGCGTGATCTATCTGTACACCGGGGATGTGGGTATCTAAACCAATGAGTCAGTCAGCGATATTTCACATCAAAAAGGAAGAGCTAATTGGAGATGTAGGCCCAGGCACAGGGAGATCCAGGCCCATCAACATGCCGGGGGTTATTCCATCGCAAATTGAAGTACCAGTGAGCTCTAATCCAATTCGGCTGGCATCAGGATTGTCCTGCTTGGGCCCATCTGGGCCTTCCGAGTTGGAGAAACTTTGTGCGCTGCACGAAGTTGCCAAGCAGCTACCGTGGATGCTTGATTTGCTGGAAACGCTCGTGCTCGTAGGTGTGATACCTCAAGGGAAAGATGGCACTGAGAACACACTGCCTGCTAGTCAATCTATGTTTTGCGACGAATGACCAGTCTCACCTCCCACAGCTCTGCTTGGTGGGCTTGATCTCAGAACTCCTGCGAGACCAATGGAACATCCCTCTCCGCCCCTAGAAGTCCTGCCACCTACAAGCAATAGGTCCCGGACTTGGTCACCAGCTAGGGTAACACCCCCAGCACACAAACCGCCAATCCCTAGTTCTGCGAATGCCCAAACGACACCCAAACTCCCTCTGCGGTGGGCCGTTCCTTAAGACATCATGACGTGGGAAGAAAATAACACGAGGTTCCCTTGTGTCTGATCTAATTTCATTTTTCATTTTTACCGCAACCACCTTAATGTATGCTTGTTTCTTTTTTCTTTTAGAGACCTCGATTTTCTGCTTACAATTTGTAGCTAGTACCGGACAGGACACAAGTAATAATACCATTGCGAGCCCTTGCTTCAGCCTGTCTTCTTCTTACATCCCCTTAATAGAACTAGGCCATTACTGACGATGCTTAACGTGAAACCAGATATCGTGACATTTAGTAGTGTTGGTTCGATGGTAGGAGATGATGTTTGATAAATCTAATCCGTATTCGGTGTGACAGGTGTCTTGCTAGAATTGGTGTTGCTAACTGATACTTGTTGTCGCTAGTTTTTGCCTCGGCTCAGGCATTGACGACACCTCCTGCAATAGTGATGCCTGTATCAGGTCAAACCTTTTCATACCAGAGTCTAGACAAACATCATACCTGAGCTCGTCCAGCGTACCAACTTGATGATGCGTGAGCAGAAAAACCCCTTCTTGCAGACAAATAGTTTTTTCAATACCGAGGGACAGTATGTGCTCCCACGCCCCCACCCGCTCTCAAGTCTTAACGTATAAGACCTGATGCATCCCATTCAACACAATAGCAAACTCTTCTCCTTCCCCATCCAATATATGGTATTTTTCTACACCCTGATTCCTATCCCATACTATATTACTTGACCTTCATCAAACGTCCAGCATTCAAACATGAGACAACCACAAGCCAACTCAAGCTACCAACCTACTCCACGGGTAGGCAATCAGAATGGACGCAGGCGTGACATCATACTGGATGATAATGCACCTAGATGAGGAATGCAGCAGATTGAATTAGGCAGCTCTCATAGAGCATAGCTAATGTCACGGGATTCTTCCCCACTGCGGAACAGAAGGCGCTTTCTTGCATGACCGGCAAAGTCCCCCTCCCCTGCAGGGGTACTTTACACACAGTAGGGTATAATGAACCCGAGGTCGATCAGGATGAGGATAGACAGTAAAGAACAGAAGCTCTTTCTCTGAGCAATGATAGCTGCAATAAGTACCAAAACTCCCACATATCTAATCTTACCAAATTGGACAAGGAGCCAGACACAGATGAGAATGATATCCCTGATAGTACTACATCAGTAACATGTTCTCAATCACGAGCCAGGGAGAAGCGAATCAACACTCAGGTATCGACTGTCCAAATTTCGACCACCTCCTGATGGCAGGAAGCAACACTCGGCAGACATACCACTGCCACCCGAGCCCATATAATATGAAGTAGTGTGTACACTGCACTGACGATCTCATCATCTCGGGTATCACAGTATTCATCACCATTGGCTACACACAGAGCCAGAGCATTGGTGTTCGAATGCTCATGTCCTCCTGGCGACCAAAGCAAGCCACAACATGAGCACATATGGGCTGATACTAACTCACGACACAATATAGCTATGGGAGCTGAGGCTGCTGTTGTAGTGAGGGACAAGGGACTTATTCTCTTGTACACCCATTTGGATGAACCACGCCCTGGCCCGGTAGCATTGACGACTGAGGTGCACCGTGTTTGGCTTCTGGTGCTCAATCACATATCTGATGCAGTAAATATAGAAGCATCTCAGGAAAGCACAAAATTGGTAAGTAGACTTAATTAAAATGAGAAGAATGCTAGCAGGTGTTGAAATAACCTTTTGAGATACACCAAAAACAATCTGGTGTAAGATCCCAGTTTTTTTACCACATCAAGCATGAGATTGTAAAATTGTATCATGTGCCAGAAGACCCAACAGCAATTGGGCGTCGTGTAGTCTACCTGCTAGAAAAGGATAGATTTATCTGCGGACCGAGAGGATATGAGGTGCGTCTGACCTGATTGATGAGGCAGCCTGTCCTGTCGCAACTAATCTGAATGAAGTCAACGTAGAAAATCACAAATGGATTCCTGCCGCCCCAGATTCCCAAGGCCATATGGGGGAAGTACTTTGAGGGCAAGAAAATGCGTGGGATTCTCAATCCAGCATTTCTTGAGTGCATCAATGACACCATGATTTGCTAAATGTGCTATGATCTGCCATACAATGTGAGAATGGCTGCCCAGAGTATATAAGGAAGCGGGCGACTTCAAACCTGAAGCCGTTGGAGGTTAGTCAGAACCCTATCCAATATCTTTCCCAAGAACGCTAACCTAACGGCAACCATTGAACATCTTTTTGCACACCAGAAGCAAACTGGGGCTTCTTGCCCAAGCATTGTTCAAACCATGATTCTTCACAAAATCTGATCGACCATCCAACCAAAGATGGAGAGAGAGTACGGCATCTACCAAGATCGCTGGGAAGGTTTCACCAATGACTGGACTCGTGTAGCTGGCGAATTAGAGAGTCAGAGTTCAACTAACATTCCGCAATTGACAGCACCACGGAGTCCAACCGCCATAAACCGGCATCTTGGGGTTGTTGATAACCCAAACCATTCATAGACAACTGAGATATCATTCAATTTAGGCGCCCCATCAGCAACGGGGCTTCTCGGATATCTTGATTCGGATCCTCTCAGTCCGGACAATTCACCAGGGGACCCCGCTGCCCTAACCTTTGACGGCGCAGTAAGCCTAACCCCATCATGTCAGGTATCTCTAACCCTAGAGATCTTGGAAACAGAACTTGAGGAGACAGTTCATCGTGACCCGGGAGCGGAGGAGGAGCAGGGAAATGGGGCAAGCGAATCAGATGGCATGTAAGGAAAAATGTGTTTGTAGAATAAGATCTACCAATAATAGTCATAACTGATCCATATTTCTATAAAGACATAGAACCGACTGAGGAAATTGTAAAACTCATTGCCACAGCATGAGGAAAGAAAGAAAATACAAGCCGTGAAAAATCTTGATAGTGTCAGAAGTTGTTTATCTGGCCTCAAAGGACATCATCACAGAATCAGGATATTGTAGCGCAGCGTCAGAACATGTCATGTTAAAATCTGGAGACGCTTAGAACAAGTAATTACTCATCGGAGTTGACGGATGATGATCTTGAGATCCTGACGCAGGACTGAAGAGCAGAGATTGCCCAGATGCGATTTGCTAAGATGAAAGAAGCCCTGACTACGGGTGAGAGGGATCTGGCGTCAGGACAGAATAGGGGAGAATCAGAAGATGAGAGAATTACGTAGGGGTGATGAGCAGTGGTCAGGGCCGAACAATGGAAGACTTAAGAAGATCAGGACAAAGGCACAGGGAACCAGTCACTGACAGGATGCAGGAGCAGGGCACTAGATGCAGTCAGGATGCACAGGATATACGTGTCTGTGTCCGGATGGCCTTCAGATGCATATAAAACTCCAGTTTTCTGAACCAGGCATCTGTTTTGGGCACTCTGTTTTCCGCTTTGAGCTTGCTCTGCAGCTTGGGTATTCTCCATATGCTCCTTTGGCAAGGCATCTGATTGTGCAAGGGCAAGTCCACCTTGAAGAACTTCTTTAAGACAGAGTTGGAACTGTGGTGACATGACTTTAGCATTATTTAGCAATTCCTTACCCTTAACCCAAAGACTAGGAATATTTAAAAGGAATGCCACAGCTAGTATTAGGCATACCAGAAGGTGCAGCCTTCTCTTAGTGAATAAAGACCTATGGCTACCCTACCTTGGGTTCTGAGTTCAAAGGTGTCAACATAACACCCCCCTCCTGCACCAGTATTGGGACAGCACTACACCGGCACATGGGATTGTAGTTGCGTCCCCTTAACAAGGACATGGTCTTTGGAGCCCTCCTCATAACCCTGTATACGTCACGGCTGTCAGTCCGACCAGATCCTGTTTGCAGGATAAAAGGGAGGGGACCTTTGGCGAGCTTATGCAAGTTGTTCGAACCAAATTGTTTGACGTCGCATAAGGTTACTGAGCACTGAAGACCAGAGTCGTGAAGGTTGTCACTACATAACAGGACATTCTACAGACAATGAACAAGCAACATCACTCCATACTCCACGCTCCCGCGACAGATGTCACAGAAGTGAATGATGCTGTTGAAAGAAGTAGTTTTAGAAATCAAACATACTCGCCCTCACATATGTCAATAGTTGCCAACAGCTATTGATAGAACCATATGACAACGATATGACTATGAAGAGATAATAGCCAATGACACAATTAACAGGACAAGTCTATACTATGCCTTGCAGCTGTCGGATGGAGAATACAACTGCAATGCTGAGAGGTTCAATAACAAAGCTGGCCCCTTGGTTGGTTCAATCATGGAGACCATTATGCGTATGCAATGGTAAGTAAGAGTCTATATTGATGAAGAAGGATCATGACGAATGAACTGATGTGTGGGAGCACCATCAGGAATATCCATAGCGTCAGAGTTTGGAAGTCAAGTGAGATAAGAAGAAATTGTCAAGATCAGGTGGTGTTCACACTTTTTGAAGAAACGGGAAATTGTTAGTAGATACTTAGTTAGTATGAGAAGTACATGGAGCCCGCAACGACCCAGACACGGCATATTAATATCAAGGTGCCTCCCAACCTATTTGAACATGATCAAGCAATGTAGAAGAGATCTTATCAATATAAAACGTTTACGCTAGAAAATCTTTTATCACTCTACTTACCTCTAATTTAGTTAATTGACTCTTCCTAGACAATCTCCATCTACACTAAAGATTATAGGCCTGAGTTATCTTGCAGGTCTTTGAGATAGGTTCCTGCCAAACAGTATATTGATAGTTCTCCTTATTACCAAGGCTAACTACATGATTGAAGATGAATCCTTTTATTACCTCTTTGAACCAAGACTAAACCCCCCTCCCTTTGACACAATTCAAAATGTTATACAAATTTACCTTGATGTTTCAGAATTTCTATCCACATAGAAATTCCTTTTGAGCCATGAGATCCTTGGCCAAAAATTTATATTATTCCTACGTCCCAATCACTGATCGATAACTATCTACACAAGATAGAAGAAATCCCTAAGGTGTACGAACACTACTGTACACCCTACCCTACATCGACATGGACCCAGACATTCCCCTTATCTGGCTTAACCCTAAAGTCAATTCGATAAGCATCATCAGATACACCGTAACCTTATACAATCAGCACAAAGAAGTTCCTCAGTGTATTGTCAACCAGACACATTACAATCACCAATAATGACAGAAGAATCCAGCGATTCGATAATAACAGGCGGAGATGAAACCATCCTCCATATTGCCAGCCAGATGCCCACACCACAAGGCTAACCGCGGGTATTGGCAGCCATGCGCTTTACCCACAGGGTCATAGTGGCACACAGAGGTCTGGATCAACAACCTCAACACGGACCTGCGTCTCACAGAAGGAGTTAAATAAATTAGCCGGAAACCTTGGAGGTGTGATCAGAAGGTTCAACCAACAGATGGCTGACACCCAACACACCATGTACCTCACTCAATATCGGATGACTTTCCGACAAAGGACAACGACAGGTGACAAGGTTGCAGAAACTTCAGCACAGGCTGGAAAGGGGCGAATTGGAACTTGGCCAAGAATTGGAGATGTTCAAGCATGCTATTGATATGGTCGACCGCAAGTCAAGAGCCATTCAAGCGGCAATAGTGGCAAAGGTCGAAGCCGAGTTGCAGGCTCAACAAGCACGCCAGGAGCAACATGCAGTGTACAGCGAATTGCAGGATGAGGAACTCCAAGACTGAAGCCTCAAAATTGAAGAAGCAGGGGTAAACGACAACACCAATTAAAATCCCAAACCAAGAGTCTCGTACAGCAATGAAGAATAGAAGCTGACAAGGCAGCTGACGCCTTACACAATCTGCAGGGCCATCATGAAGCAGAAATGGCCAGGCTTCATCAAGCAATGATGGAGCTAAGAGCTCAAGTAGGAAGTATGTCAGCTCAGAGGTCAGTGGCCCCAACAATAGTTACTGACAATAGAGCGGAACCTGTACGGAATACGAATGAGGCTCCAGCCAAACACTCCAATAACACTCCTGAACAGGCAGGATAAAATGGGGGAGGTCGAGCTCCGCTACCCACTGCTGCAGGGGCAGGAGACCCTGACCCAGGACATGACAATGATGACGAAGGACAGGATCCAAAAGAAGGCCCAAGTTGCCCAGATAAAGGAAAGGGTTGGGACGAACCTGAACTAGGCACGGAGGATGAAGAAGAATGCTTTGTAGGGGCAATGGCAAAGGCGAAAACCAGAAAATGGTTGCTAGCAATGAAAAGGCCCACAGATCCTCCATGGGTATTCAAACATAAATCCCATCAAGATATCCGAATTTGGCTGTTAGCTGTCCAGGACTACTTTGAGCGAAACAGACACCTATTGACTCAAGATGTCAATCAGATCAAGTACGATATAGGTTGGATGGAGGGATATGAGGTAGCTCCTTTTACGGAGACCGATCGGAAGAAAATAGCCGGAGCACTAAGATACTGTAAAGAAGAGTGCTATGACAGATGGTTCATGTTTTGTTCGATCTGAGGAGCATGGTGGAAGAGAGAGAAGGATCATGTCATTCTCACGTGCACGCCTGCTAACTAAAAAGGACTAACAAACATGTGTGGGCAACCTATGGTTTACCCTCAATACCATTGTGTACTCTCCACAACTAAACTAGGGTAGTTGCCCGTACCCAACTACACTCAACATGTTTGAGCAATGACTAGCTGAATGATTTGTGCCTACCCACGAAGCAGAAAGGGCGTTAAAGGTAATAAAGTTGGAAAAATACAGGGGAGAAGTACCACAATATCTTTGGAGGATAGAGAACCACAATATAAAGGTTGGGCTCCAAGAGGTAGCATGGAAAGACGTGCTGAAAGAACAATCCCGAAGGTGGCTCTCCTATGACTCTCATATGATGTGTTGCCCAACAACGAGCTTTGGTTAGAAGGATTCAAGAACGCGGTCATACAATATGAGGACCACAAAGAAGATAAGTGCATCAGGCGTGGAAAGGGAGAATCCTCAGGGACGTCATCAAGTCTAAGGGACAAAGACAAGAGACCACCAAAGAATAGTACCAGACCCCCCAAAACGTACACCATGGAACAAAGGGCAGCCTATAAGGCAAGTATAGAAAAGCCAAAGGTGTGATGGAAAAAGGAATGGTTGAAGGAAAAGACAACCACCACAAAAAAGGAGGTAGTACATACAAACTGGGACAAAGCTCATCACACCACCTCAAAGAATTTTATTTAATGGCAAAAAAAGTAAGAGCGGATGCACTAGATGTGAATTGACAAACCACTTCTGGAAACACGATTGGAGAGAGCAACATATGGTGATGATCGGTCAACAAGGATATGAGATGAATAAATGAAAAAGTGATCAAGACCTAGGTCCAAGAAAACGGGTAGCTGTCATGACTGAACAAAGCCAGGAAGAAAGTTCACAATCGGTGAACCGGATAGGCAGTCCACAGGCAGTGGACCTGTATGATGGCGAGGAACTATAAGGTCCTCAGGCACCACCGGCAATGGCGAGTGGGTAGTCCGGGTGTGACTCGGGAAATTAAAACTCAAAAAGAACAATGCGGAGCGCACCTTGTTGCTTAGGTCCCAGAACGAGGGATCTATATGAAATGAACCTCTTGGCCTGTATACCTGGAAGAAAAAACAACGATTAGACAAATCGGAAGTAGTGCAACCAGATCACAAGAAGCAGGAAAGGAATCCAGCCAGGCACCAAGATGACAGAGTTCCAATGGAATTGTTCATGGAAGTTTCTAACCGGGTTCGATTGAGCTAGCAGTACTGAAACTGGATGAGGACAAAACATTGGGTTTTTGTGAAGGATGAATACAGTACAAGTAAGAGACAGGCATACGACTCTGCATGAAAAAGCTCGATACTTTCAGACTTCATGATTGTGAGGTAGTTATCTCAGAGTCAAAGCCGATATCATCCTAGCAGAAGGGGACAAGATGGCCCCAAAACTACTGGAACCTAGCAAAAATGAACCAGGCATAGTTGGGGATGGATAAAAGAAATCAGGAGAAGAAAAGCTCAAATACACGGGGTATCTGTGACTCACCATCCCGTGGAACCTATCCCTAAGCTTGAGACAGGTGTCATCTTACCACAAGGGTTCCAAACTTGATGAGGAAGAGGACCTAGGAGGATAATTACCTGAGCTGTGGCTTTAGTGATCCAGGGCATGCTAGCATTAGCCGCTATGCTATCCAAGGCCCAACAGGTATCTCGGTTAATTGCCCAAAGGGTAAAGGTGAAGGTACCATTCCCGATAATACAGCAATGACTGACCAGAAGTAAGTCAGCTATACAGACTACACAGACCCAGTCACTAGTTGGAAGTCATTATGCGAAACGGTAATGCCTGGTATTGGGGAACTCCTCGGCAGGAGGTAAAGACTGCTTTGTAGTGGGCTGCCCAGAATTCCAATTCAGCAAGTTTATCTGAGGAGTCCTCTCTGGATGAAACTAGACGGACACGGTAATAAACAACAACAGTCAAAGAGGAAATGCATTGAAGAAGAAAGAACAAAGAACCGGAAAACCCTCACTGGCTGATACCGAGTTCCCCAAAACATCATTCATTTCCATAAGGACCTGTCCAGTTAGATATTGAGGGCAAACGCATGCGTATTTATGTTTTACTGGACTCAGGTGCCAGTTGTTTACTCTTAAGCGAAAAGTTAATCAAACTACTTGATATCTCATACAATGTTTGAAAGAAACCCATTAAGATAGTGGGATTCGATGGGCTTTCAAGCTTATCAAGTGGTCAAAGATATAGCGGCCACATCACTTTGGAAATCAGAAATGGATATAGATCTCCCATCGCGGCAGAAATAGCGCCCACAGCATGCTCTGACCTTATCATACCCTTCGGATGGTGGGACCATGAACACCATATATCACACTTGGACCAACCCTAGAAATAGAGTTTCAAACAGGCTACATGCACAGACCATGTCGAGAACTAGTCTGTAAAGGATCTGTATGAGTATGACGAGACAGTCACATATGAGCCTAAGGCCCAGTAGATGGAGAGAATAGGAAGATTGGAGGAGAAGGATCCTGTGGAGTTAGAGACAGTACCAGGGGAATATGTTCAGTCTAAGCATTTGTTGCGACCCGAAGCCTCGGAAAAAATGCCAGCAAGATGGATATTCAATCATGTAATCGACCTTAAGGAAGGGTCAGAACCTCCTTGGGGACCTGTTTACCCTATACCACAATACCAGTTGAACACCCTAAAAACTTACCTTGATGAAATGTTCGCCCAAGGAAAAATTACGCATAGCCAGTCGCCAGCTGGTGCGCAAATTATGTTTGTACCAAACCCCAACAATCGCTTATGATTATGTGTAGACTATCGGCAACTAAACAAGCTGATGATCTTTTGCAAATATTGTTTGCTCTGACTAATGAGTGAACTATGAGATCGGGTTGCCGGCACCACAATCTTGACCAAGTTCAACCTCATGGATGGTTACCACATGATTAGAATCAGGAAAGGCGATGAATAGAAGACAGCCTTCAGGACTTGATACGGAAGGTATGAGTATAAAGTCAAGTTGTTCAGACTAGTTGGCACACCAGGCACCTTCCAATGGATGATGAACATGATATTACGAGAGTTTCTTGACCAGGGAGTGGTAGTCTATTTGGACAACATCCTTATCTACTCCAAAACACATGTGGAACATATGGCCATGGTCAAGAAAGTACTCTTGCAACTAATGGAACACCAATTGGCTTTGTCCATTAAAAAGTCTGAGTTTCATGTGAAGGGAGTTGAGTTCCTAGGATATATTGTAGTGACCGATGGAGTGACCATGAGCATGAGGAAGGTGGACTCTATAAGGAAATGGAAACCACCCAAATCAGTAAAGGAAGTACAGATTCTTCTCAGTTTTGCAAACTTTTATCGAAGGTTTATTAAAGACTTCTTGAAGCTCAAACTAATAACCAAGACATTGAAAGGGGACAAGAAAATGTTTGGTTGGGGAAAGGAGCAAAATGAGGTATTCGAGTTCTCAAACAGCAGTTTACGATGGCACTGATCCTGGCGCATTTCTAGCCTAAGCAAGTAATGGTAATTGAGACGGACGCAAGCGATTTTGTGCTTTGGGTGATCCTGTCCCCGTTCCAGGATAGGAACCTGCACCAAGTGGCGTACCATTCCTAGAACCTGGATTCGGTGGAGGGAAATTAGAAAATCCACCACAAGGAACTCTTGGCAATATTGGAAGCATTTATGGAATAGAAGCATTATTTGTATGGTGCAGACAAGCCAATAACGGTTTATACCAACCACCAGAATTTGCAACACTTCCTAATAACAAAGCAGTGGAATCAGAGGCAAATCTAGTGGGCACAGTTACTTGCATCCTTCAACTTCAAAATCAATTAATGACCACGCTTGCATGGTGGAAAACTCGACACTCTAAGCAGACAACCAGAGAATCTTTGTGAGAAGGAAGCTGAGTACACCTAACAGTCAATTCTGAAGCCGGAACACTTTTTAATCAGCCTTGTATAGGACGAACCGGATCAAGAAAAGTTACCAAAATGTCTGCTGTGGAAACAAGCCAAGGCCATTCAGGTAATTAGAATGACATCCAAGGGTAGGTTACCAACAAGAGGCTTCCGATTTTCAGTAGGAGATGACTTCTATGCTCTGGAAGACGTGCTGATCTCAGCACAAGGACAAAGGCTTATGGGAACACAAATTGCGATAGGAATACAGCAAGCAACCTATGCTAGAATAGCCCCCCGAAGTGGCCTACCATACAAAGAAAGTATAGGAATCTGCGGAGGCACAATAGATGCCTACTATACAGGAGAAGTAAAAGTTATTATGATGAATCATGGCAGAAAAGAGTATAAGGTCCAGGAAGGAGACCGGATTGCACAAATGATCAGCGAAAAAATAGATATGTCAGGAATGATAGAGGTAGACAATCTACGGAGAACCGATCGAGGGAACAAGAGATTTGGGAGTACAGACCTATCACCCAAAAGAACTATTAATGTGGAACAGGCACAACTAGCCATGTGTAAGCTATACCAGGACAGCAGGGAAAACCGATTGTTTAGCGAAAACGACGTTTGGCAAAACCCATGGCTGCTTTAAGAAGAAGTCATGGTCTCAAGTACCATGATATCAAAGGCCCTACGACAAGAGTACGAACTAGAAGTCTTGAAAGAGGTTCAAAATACAGCAAGAGACCATCAAGACTAGATAGATCGAGAAGTGAGTAAAGGGACACAACAACCCATGGAGACGAATTACCTCCTAAGTGGCAATATCGAAATGGGTTGCCTTACTTCAAAAAAAGACTATATATACCTTCTGACGATGGCCTAACAATCAGCATTGTGAAAGGATACAACAACTCAAAAGTGGTAGGACACTTTGGAATAGAAAAGACAATCGAGATAGTTAAGAGGGATGTTTATTGGAAAGGGCTCACAGAATGGATAAACGATTATGTTCAGTCATGTGATGAATGGTAGCACAATAAATCTGCACCACAAGCGAGATGGGGATTGCTTCAACCTTATGAAACCCGATAAGCAGCATGGAACTCTATCTTAACCGATTTCATAACACAACTACCAGAATCACAGGGCTACACCCAAATCATAGTAGTAGTGCACCGATTCACTAAGATAGAACACTTTATCGGTCTGGCAACAAACACGACTATAAAAGAAGTCGCTAATGCTTTCCTACTAAAAGTTTGCAAACTTCACTGTATATACTTGGAAATCATATCCGACATGGAAGCAAAATTCTGTTGAGGATTTTTGGAATCGCGACGCAAGCTGCAAGGAATTGGAAGAAAAAGGTTGAGAGCATACGATCGGCCAATGCATGGACAGACGGAACAAGCCAACCAAGTGCTGGAAGGTGACATAAGAAATTTCGTTAATTACGACTAAGACAATTGGTATCAGCTGTTGCTATTAGCTGAATTCAGATATAATAATTCTGCAAGAAACGTACACAGAATGTCAACCTTGTTTGCCAATTAGGGTTACCATAAACAGACAGAATGGATGAGGGAGCATGAAGCTCAAAATCAGGGAGCTGGACTGTATATTATTATAATTATTGTTATGATTAAACTTATGGAGCCTGAAGGCTATGAAGTGGTTACAAGCATACATCTGGGACAGATATGTGTCCAATCTGTGATCCGCCTCCTACTACATGATAGTGTCCACTTTGCATTAGCCCCCCAGCATAAGCACTAACAACCCTTGTAACAAAGGAAATGCTCTACTCCGCCAAATGCCTAACCAATAAAGGGAAATACATGTATAAACCTAGTCAGCCCTGTTCCTCATCTCAGTTGCTTTCTGGTGTACACTAAGGTAGGTAGGGCATGCTTTGTAGTTTGGCTGGTGTCAATCTGCGTAGATGATGCATTTGAGGGTGGTGTGAAGGCACTTTATGCCCTTGGTCGGGTAGTCACATTGGACGCAGGTGTGGAGGTATGCTGGATGTTCGCAAGAACAGATATTGTAGTGGGTATCGTTTGTGCACTTGGAGGTGTGGTGTTCAAAGGTTAAAAAGTTGTTGCATTGGGTATCTGGTCCAAAAGTAAGATGTTTCGGAACTTTCAACTTTCTGCCGAAGAGGAAAAGGCTAAAGGTACTGTGTTTGGTTGCTGCATCTTTGCCCGCAATTGTAAGGACCATGGTAGATGCTAATTTGGTAGAACGCTGGGTTTCTGTGGTGAGCCATCTAGGAGGGTGGGGGAGCTGGATGCCAGGGTTGAAGTCTTGGACTTCAGACTGGACAGTAGTAAAGAAACTGGAGGTAGGAATGCCAGGGATGATAACATTGTGCCAGATTTTATCCTTCCTAAGTCCAGTTGCAGCAGGTATGGTGGCTCTGATGTCTTCCTCAATGGCAGGACAGTGAGATTTGAGGACAGGGAGGGCAGCAGTATTGTCTTTGGTGATAGGTTTGATGTTATGGTTGGTAGTAAACTCAATAGTAGCAATAAGAGGCTTCTTGATTGCAGAGTTGATAGTGTTTCTGATGGTGAGGTTGTTGGTGTTGTCAGAGAGTCCTGTGCCATTTCTCTCAATGACAATAGTACGGTCATGTTTGGTCACAACAGAAGGGATGCCTTCTTGTTTGTTGGAGGTATAGTGGTAGGGGCAGCAGGTGCTCTGGCAGCTTTCTGGGCCCTGGTAAGGGTAGGGAGTGGTGCAATTAGTCTGGATGGGGGGGTAGTGGTGGTGGTGGGAGCAGGTTGTTTGCTCTGTTGCTGTTGTAGTTGAGTTGTAAGTGTTGTAATCTGATCTTTTAGGTCCTGAGTATCCTTGATCTGACGTTCTTGAACAACTTTCAAGTGTTTCTTAAGGGCCTCAAAGGTTGTCAAGAGGTATTGGTAACAATCAGCCAAGGATTTTTTCTGATTGATGAGGGAATTGGTTTCGGCTTGGAGAGATATACGGGTGGTAGATTCACCATCATGGGCAGAATGGGAGATGTGGGAGACAACTGTTAGAACAGGAGAAGGGGAATCTTCTTCTATCCTGGTGTCATCAGGAGAGGTGGGGGCTCCAGAGCGGCGGGGGTTGAATGGCGGGCAAGGGGGTTTCCACCCCCCCCCTCTGCCCCTTTGTCTATTAGACATAAGACTATAGACTTGAAGAACTCAGTTGATAGGGGTGATAGAATAATAAATAATAGTGGATGATTTGATGATGAAAAGTCTTTAAAGTGGGGAATCAAGTGTTGATAATTCGTTGTTGACCAATAAAGTGAAAGCTTGGCAAAAGGTTTGGTGTCGTTTTTTCATTTGCTCTGGTTGTAATGGCAACGGAGTTTTAAAACTACATAGCTGATGCAGCATCTTTTCTTCCCCTCTCTTCCCTCCAATCCCTTAGGCTATTGAGACCAGGCTTACCAAACAGGAAGAGACTTTAAGCAATATTCTGACCACAGTTGACCAACTGACTGCTCCTGCTACCACCTCTCCAGTCCCCCAAACTGAAAAGAAGACTTGGGCTAATATTGTTGAACAAGGCAAACCATCTACTACCACTTCTACTACCACCAAAGCCTCACAAAGGACCCAGAACCCACACCAGAGCCAGAGAAAACCCTAATTCTCAAGCCCAACACTCCTTCTACCAACTTCAACCCACTCCAGATCAGAGCCTCCATCAACATTGCCTTGGCCAATGCTAAACTGACTATTTCTATTGTTCTTGTTAGACTTTCAGTCAATAACGATATAGTAATTGAGATGAAGCATGGTAACACTGCATCTGAGCTCAAATAGAAGGAAAATGTTTGGAGTCACTTGGTTCCACGAACGCAAGAGGTGGTAGCGGGGGAAAGATGGTATAAGCTTGATGCCCATTCTGTTTCTACTGACTTCATTGTAGCAGACTGTGAGGAGAAGCAGATGGCGACCTTCAAGGAAGATATTGAGACTTACAACCATGATATTCATCTTGGTGCCTCCCCAAGATGGCTAATACAACCAGAATCCTGAGAAGGAAAGTTTCACTCCTCCCTTGTCCTCTCCTTTAAAACTCCTAGAGAATTGAAGCATGCACTAAGAAATAGACTTGTGATAGCAGGAACACCAGTTAGAACTTCTGAGTTTGTTGACATCAGATCTAGTACCCAGTGCAGAAACTGTCAACAGTTTGGCCACCACCATAGAACCTGCAGACAGTCTACAAGATGTCAACTCTGTGCTGGTGAACATTCAACCAACTTGCACTAATGTACCACTTGCTAGGCTAGTAAGGAATGTTCCCATACTCAGTTCATGTGTGCTAACTGTGAGGGCTCTCATAAAGCTACTGACTAAATGTGTCTTAGGTTTATAGGAACTTAGTCAAGAAATCAGACCTCTCAACACCAGACAATCCTTCCAATTTATTATGAGAGGCACACCACTCACCATTGTCTAGCATAATTGTGCAAAGACCTATGAAGCATTGACCTCACTCCTGCACTATACTAATAATTCAGCAGATATTGCCCATGTTCAAGAGCCCTGGTTGGCTCCTGATTGCACTGCTTATTCTCACCCTTCTTTTGATTCTATTCTCCCTGATACTACTAATAATGAGAGACCTATGACTGCTGCTTATATCAGCAACTCCAGACTTGACATTCTTTCCACTTACAGATCTGATATTCTCCCTCACCTTGATGGTGAAGTGCTTCCACTACAGATTCTTGCTGGAAAAGAGAAGTTTACCCTTTGGAATATTTACAATGAAAGAAAAAAACTGACTCCAGACTCTAGACCATTCAACACTATGGACAGAACACTGCACCAGCTGCATATGCCATAATTCTCAATTCTATGTGGCGACTTCAATGCCCACCATAGCTTGTAGAATTCATCAGTTCAATAACAAATCAGAGGTGATGTCCTAGTGAAATGGTTTAGAGCTAATAAATGTGATCTACTCAACCTTCTAGATATCTCAACTTAGAACCATACACCAGACTCTGGCACTTCAATACTGGATCTTATACTTGCAATACGGGATATCGTTGACAGAGTGATTGATTGGGCTGTGGATGATAATGCTCATACTGGTAGTGAGCATGAAGTTGTAAGATTCACCCTAGTATTAAAGTGACTAATCAAAAGTCTTGGTGATTGCTTAGTCAGTGCTCGCTGAGAGAGTAGATCATGAATCGGCTACAGGGACTTTTTAAATTTTACCGATTATCATGCCTCCTAAATCTAGCAAAAACAAGCTCAGCCCTACAGCTCCAAGTCACCATCAAATGTCTAATATGGAGAACGGCATGATAATTGAGTTATTCTGGGTCTTTCAGAAGATTTCCATAGTCGCCCAATTGGTGAACTGGCCTTGGTCAACAGTGAGGAATGTCCTTGCCTGGGCCTTGCAACTGAGTAGTACGGATAATTTGCCCCGGTCAGAGTGCCCCTCCAAGCTTAGCAATTGTGATCATCACTCAATTATCTGGGTAGGGCACAAGCATCGTGACTCGACTCGGTGACAGCTGTGAGACTGGTGTGCTTCGCATGTTTCACTGAGTACGATAGATTGTGTTCTTCGAGGAGAAGGTATAGGCAAATGGCTCAGTACCAAAAGGGCAAAGCTTACGCCAGAACATGTGAAGAAATGACTCAATTGGGCAAGAGAATATTGTGATTGGACTGCCCAGGATTAGGAAGGTGTCATATAGAGCAATAAGTGTTGAGTAGAGCGGGGGTGCTATTCTCGGCAAAAGTGTGTATTTTGTCGCAGTGATGAGAAGTGGCTTCCGGAATGCGTTTAGCCTGTCACAAAAGGCAATATTGTCACATTCATGGTATGGGCCTGCTTTTATTGAGGGAATAGGGGTATCTATGTATCACTTATCGTCCAATCAGTCAATAGCAGGGTCAACCTACTCCTTCTGGAAACCTGTGTAGTGCTGGTTTTGGTGCATGTACTCAACACCATTAGTGATCCTGTGTTTCAACAGAATAAAGCGACGATCCGTTCTGCCAGTATCATCTCTGAGTGGCTTGATGAGAACAACATTACGGTCCTCAATCAATCCCCCTATTCACCAGACCTAAATCCTCTTGAGCATGTTTGGGTAGAGCTCAAAAAGCGGCTTCATTATCAGTACCCTGATATTGCAACCACCGCCGTCAGTCCCAAAAAAGTGAAGGAGTGGCTTGCAACAGTGCTTCCGGAGGTGTGGGAGACCATTCCACTGGACTTCTTTGAGAATCTATGGAGGTCAATGCCTAGCAGAGTACAGGCAGTACTAGACACAAAAGGGTGGTATACGCAATACTAGTATATTGGGAGGGCCGATCATGATCTACTGTTACCGTTCTTCATGTTTTTTTAATTAATATCTAAGTCTTTAACCTTCGGACCATTGGGTCCAGATGATGGTAGTATGGTGTAATAAGCGAAATCACATGATCACCAAGACTTTTGATTAGTCACTTTAGATACTGACAATTTGGTTCCTAGTCCATGAGCAACAAATACAACTTGCAGAAGACAGATTGGTCATCCTTCCCCACTATCCTGCAATCTCTTATGGCTAAGTGCTCCTCTTGTTTGAAACTGTTTCCTAACATGTGGTACCACTGATTCTCTAGACTAGGCTGCTCTTCTACCCACAGATTGCATCTTACACTCTCTCAGTCTCCATGTTCCTCTCAGCAAACCCGGTTCCTGATCCAAGAGGTGGTGGAGTGAAGAGCTAACATTATTTAGACAAGATATGGCTAGAAAGCATAGAAAGTGGAAATCTGCAAGAGTTGAAGCTGATTATACAAACTTCAAAAGAAGCAGAAATAGATACTTTAAGGCTATCAGACACAGCAAAGCTAACTGTTCGCAGACATTTCTCAACTTAGCTAAAGGTCAAGACATCTTCACTTCAGTTAAATATACCACACCTACACAGTCCTTGGAAACTCCGACTCTGTCTCTTGGTGAAATGTGTGCTACTGACTTTGACACCAAATGCAACATGTTCCTGAATAGCATGTTTCCTAACCCCCTTGTCTGCCACTCCATCTATAATATTTAGAACACAGAGACAGATAAGTGCTTCCCTTGGCCTAATATTACTGACACTCAGGTGAAGGATGCAATCTTCAACTCTGCTCCATACAAAGATCCAGATCCTGATGGTATTAACTTTCTCTGGCCAAGAGAAGTGTATCAAGCAATCCCAACTCCTCAAACAAATTTGTTCAAGACACTACTCAAAAGAGGTTACCATCCACACTGTTGGAAAGAGGCTACTGGTGCAATAATCAGGAAACCTAACAAGCTTGACTACTCTGTCCCCAGAGCTTATAGGCCAGTATCATTGCTAAAGTGTTTAGGAAAGATGCCAGAAAAGGTTATAGCCAAAAGACTTGCTTACATTGCAGAGACCCAGGGACTAGTACACAGTGAACAGATTGGTGGCAGACCTGGAAGAAGTCCAATTCATGCTGATATGATTTTCGTATATGATCTGCAGCAGGCTAAGTGTAATGGTAAATTACCCCCAACCCTGTTTGTTGATGTTAAAGTTGCTTTTACCATGTGTCCAGAATACAGCTAGTCTTGATTCTTCAATTTTTAGGTTTTCCACCAGCATCACTCTGCTGGACAGACACCTTCTTCTCAGACAGACAACTAGGTCTTGTATGTGATGGCCAGAGACAACCTTTACAACCAATCAATACTGGAATTCCCCAAGGCTCTTCCATCTCACCAATCCTCTTTCTCTTCTACCTTAGCAACATTTTCAAAGACTTGAAACTAAGTCTTCTCAAACCTTAGCTAAGATCTCCCTCCTTTATTGATGATGTTGCATTGATGGTTACAGGACCTTCTGAAGAGGCCAAGTCCAAAGCATTGGAGAGGGTAGCCAGCAAGGCCTGGAGTTGGGCAGCTGACAGTATGATTGTTTTGGATGACCCCAAGACTGAGCTCATGTGCTTCCACAACAAAACCTCACAGTAGACGAGAAACACTCCTGTTATACTACCCAATAGTACAGTTATTTACCCTGCCCAACACCTTGGATGGTTAGGAGTCTGGCTAGACAGAAAGCTTTCCTTCAAATACCATGTCCAACAAAAAACTGCAGCAGCTACCACAACACTTAACACGATTTCTAGGCTTTCTAATTCTGAATGGGAACTTTCAACACCAGCAATAAGGCAACTATACTATACCTGCATTACCCTAATAGCTGACTATGGATCAGAAATCTGGTAGAAAGGGCAAACTGGATTGGCTAACCAGTTGGAGAAGCTGCAGTTGGAAGCTAACAGGAGGATTCTAGGATCTTTCGGAACCCCAACAGCTGCACTTGAGATTAAAACATCCACCCTTCCTGTTCCCCTGAGACTTGAGACACTGTGCAAAAGATATGCTTACAGAGTGTTACAGATCTACCTGATCATCCTGTTACAAAGAACACCCTCCACTTATCCTGCAACTTACCAGTCAACCAATCTTCTATCTTCAGGATTGACTTCTTCAAACTCAGATTCAGAAATTTCCTGTTCTTCACGCCCTATGAGAAGAAACTACTATTCCTTTGACCCACAACATGAACTATATGGGAAGGTGAAGGTTGACTGGAGAACTTCACTTTCTCAACAAGCTAAGTCTTCCACCCAACTAATTAGAGTATTGAATTCACTAAGTCACTCTCTACCAGCAGGACAGCAAGTTGAGCAATGCCAATTAAACCTTCCACCACCATGGCATATCAACCTTCCTCCCCTCTACAGGAGACTCCTCATCTCTGTCAACCCTGAAGACAAATCAACAATAGCCAGACCACATACCTCCCTGTTTAATAGTATCAACAATACAGACAACCTTAGCCTCTACACAGATAGTAGTAAATTGTAGGATACAGGAGTTGGAGCAGGAGTGGTGATGATGCATCGGGGAAGGATTGTGGACGGGTGGAGAATCAGACTTGGGTTGGGAATGAAGCTTTATGATGAGAAATTGGCAGGTATTGCCAGAGCTCTCACAGAAACCATCAGGACCAGCCTATCTTTCATGTACATGTCAATCTTTACAAACAAGGAAGCAGTAATCTGGAATTCCTACACAATATCACGACATACAGGACATGAAATATCACTTCAGATCCAGCAACTAACCAAGCACCTATTGGACTCTGACTAGGACTTACAGCATCATCTGCATTGTGTACTAGGACATACTGGTGTACAAGGGAATAAGGAAGCTGGAAAACTAGCAAAACAAGAAGCTGAGTATCTCCAACCTTTACAGGAGAGTTATCCCTCACAAACAAAAATGGGGACTCTGTTGCCATTACAACCACAGCGAAAGAAAAAAGCGCACTAAATCTTTCACTGAGCTTTCACCTCATTGGTCAACAACCAACCCTTACCACTTCATTCCCCACTTTAAAGACTTTTCATCAACAAATCATCCTCGCTTTTTTGTTACTTTATCACCTCTATCAACAGTGTCCTTCCAGCCTACCCTCTGATGTCTAATAGACAAAGGGGCAGAGGGAGGGGGGGTGGAAACCCCCTTGCCCCCCCATTCAACCCCCGCAGCTCTGAAGCCCCCACCTCTCCTGATGACACCAGGATGTAAGAAGATTCGCCTTCTCCTGTCCAAACAGTCTTCTCCTATAGCTCTCTTTCTCCCCATGATGGAGAATCTACCACCCTTAAATCTCTCCAGGACGAAACCAATGCCCTCATCAATCAGAACAAATCCAAGGCTGATTGTTACCAATACCTCTAGACAACCTTTGAGGCCCTTGAGAAACACTTGAAAGTTGTTCAAGAATGTCACATCAAGGATACTCAGGACCTAAAAGATCAGATTACCACACTTACTACTCAACTACAACAGCAACAGAGCAAACAACCTGCTCCCACGACCACTACAACCCCCCCATCCAGACCAATTGCACTACTCCATACCCTTATCTGGGCCCAGAAAGCTGCCAGAGCACCTGCCGCCCCTACCACTACACCTCCAACAAATAAGAAGGTAATCCCTTGTGTTTTGACCAAACGTAACCGTACCATTCTCATTGAGAGAAATGGCACAGCACTCTCAGACAACACCAACAACCTCACCATCAGAAATTCTATCAACTCTGCAATCAACAAGCCTCTTATGGCTACTATTGAGTTTACTATGAACCATAACATCAAACTTATCACCAAAGACAATACTCCTGCCCTTTCTGTCCTCAAATCTCACTGTCCTGCCATTGCGAAAACCATCAGAGCGATCATACCGGGTGCAACCAGACTTAGGAAGGATGAAATCTGACACAAGGTTATCATCCATGGCATTCCTACCTCCAGTTCCTTTACCACTGTTCAGTCCGAAATCCAAGACTTCAACCCTTGCATCTAGCTCCTCTGCCCTCCTAGATGGCTCACCACAGAAGCTCAACATTCCAAGAAATCAGCATCCACTATGGTTCTTACAATTGCAGGCAAAGATGTAGCAATCAAAGGCATTATCTCTGGCTTTCCCCTCTTCGGCAGAAAGTTCAAAGTTCAGAAATATCTTACCTTTGGACCAGATACCCAATGCAACAACTGTTTAGCCTTTGGACACCACACCTCTGAGCACCCAAATGACACATACCGTAATTTATGTACTGGTGAACACCCGGCCTACCTCCATACCTGCAGCCAATCTGACTTCCCTACCAAGAGCAAACAGTGCCTTCACACCACTCTCAAATACAGCAACTTCAGAGACCCACTCCAGGCTGGCTCTAAACAATGGCCCACCTACCTTAGCAAACACCAGGAAGCAACTGAGAAGAGGAACTGGGCTGACTAGGTTCCTACATGTATTTCGTTTTATTGGTCAGGCATTTGGCGGAGGAGAGGATTTCCTTTGTTAAAGAGGTTGTTAGTGCTTATGCCAGGAGGACAAGGAAAAGTGGACACTATCATGTAGTAGGAGGTAGATGACTGACTATACACACAGGTGTCCCAGATATATGGTAGTTACTGCTTCATAGCCTTCTGGCTCCATAAGCGTAATGATCTATAATAATAATAATAATTCCCTTTCCACTGCGACGTCGCTCAGAAGGGGGGGAAGAGTAAATCTTAAGATCGTGTATATGGTATTGAAAAAGTGCAATTTGCGCTTTTGAGTAAAATAGGAGAGGGGAAGCTTGAATAGCGATTGACAGTATTTTTCTTTTAACTAACTAAATTATTATTTAAAGATACAAAATGTTTGTGAAGCATGAGCTAAAACATCAAAAAAGCTCCAACTACACTGCCCTTCCCGTGGGCACAACCAACAAAACCCTTCCTTGGTATAAAAAACCATCGCACCAAATAAAGGCCTGAAAATCATCCACCAAAATCTCCACAAACAAGCAACCCAAAAAACCTGAACCCCACCGTGAACAGGACCCAATAACCATGAAAGTAAACCAAATACCTAAGCCAGTAACCGGCAAGTCGACCCATCATTTAGGCCTGTTCCCATACAACCGTAAACCCCTAGTGTGACTAATCTGGGCTTGAGGGGGCAATTAAATCTGCAGGCAAAACAGAGTGAAGGAACCCTGCAGATGGTATAAGGAAAATTGCTCAAAGTAGCCATGAGTATGTGGCAGGCATATGTCACTCAAGCCTTCTGGAACATAACAAAGTAAGCAGCAGTAAGGTGCCAGCTGGAGGTGGGAACTGGTAGTAAGGCACCAGCTAAGAGAGGATAGAAGGCAGTAGGGTTTCCAGCCGATCCACCAGTAGAGAGCGAAGAAGGAAGGGTAGAAACTTTTTGCTGTTGGAACTATTAGTAACCACGTTCATGTCTGACTGAGTAGCCTCTTAAAGAAAGAAATTGAATAGAGAAATTGACCATGACGTGTTAATGTGTTTTCTCTTACAGCAAACCGTGTTCCCAGCCCTCTGATATATTGGTGTAAGAGGAGTGTTGCCAACTGTGCAGAAGCTCTAAGCAAGGCCTAAGCAAAAGCAGGGTCGAAAGAGGAATCATCAACAAGAGCAGACAAATCCATCAACCAACAGGATAGAAGATTCAGAGAAATAAACCTAAGAGCAGGGAAAGAATAGAAGAGAAATACCAATACCATCTTGGGCAAACCTATGACGGGGAGTGAAGGAGGGAAAGTGGTGATAATCCCGTGGTGTTGAGATTTCAATCACTGGAGGTGTAGTGGAGACAGAGGATGCTAGCTATAGACAGTAGACTCTAATCTTATTATACTGGTGAAACAATCAGCAAAGTTATTGTTAATAAAAAAACCTAGTTCTTATAATTACACACTTGAAAAGTTGCCAAGAGACTCTATCTTGCTTCTTGATATAATCAAAGAACAAATAATAGAAAACATATTTGTGTAACTTTAAACTTGGTGTACTTACTTAGGTACCTATAATTGAGTGTAATCAGAAGTGTTGAGTTGGTTGGTTAAAACACGTAGCAGATATTAATTTGTAAAATTTGTGTACTGTTTATTTACAACTTACTTACTACGATAATATTGAAAAATTTCTATAAATTAAGGAAATTATGCTTGAATATTAAAGTATAGGATATATGAAATCCCCCTATTCACTCATGAAAGGACTTCTTACTTGTCTCATACTTTTTGATCATCTACGACAATTTTAATCTGATTCTACTTAACCAGTTTTGTAACTGCCATCCAGGAGGTGAAATACGTTAATTGTATAATTCAGTATTTTTATGATTAGTCATCTCATTCATGTCACATTCTCGTGCCAAGAACTCTCATATTTCACCAAATCTCATGCTTTTAAAACTAGTATACCATTCTTTCTACTTACTTTTACTAATTTTTTAAAAAAACCCCTACTTTATTCTACCTTCCTTCTTCTATATTTCTCCGGCGTTTTTTTTTACATTATTTAGACTAGTATTGGACGGATTATATTGCTTTAAAAAGACCCTGAAATGAGGCTCACACTTATCCGTTGATGCACTATACATGGCACAGTAAAAAGACTTTTGAAATTCATAATATTTTGTGCCAGAATTCTGGATCGCCCTGTGAAGCATGGGATATCACCCAATCATCAGACTCCGGGGAACTAAGCCGCTATCGATCTCCCCCAGCAGAGGAGTACTCCTTAAATAGCTGCCTCATTTCCTTCAGAAAGCATGTCAAATCCCTCGTCTCGTTCAACCGAGACACTCGCTTCCCCACAGAGGCAGAATCTAGCTTCGGTCGGCATTGTATGACTACCCCATGTTAGCTACATTTCACATCTCCCTCGACTGGGTAGATGAATATACCTTCATAATCCCTTGTAACCATATTGATGATGAAGAAAAACTCCTTTGACCAATCTGAATCTACGACATGCGTGTACACAATCTTGAGATGATCTGTTACACCAGCGCCCTCAATGCGCATTCCTAGGTGGTCCTCCCAGAAGGCGAGTTCTGGGGCGTTGCGCGAGGATTGGAAGGATAATGCTTTACGCTCCTCCGCTCGAACTGTCGGATATTAATATCTTGCTTCAAATGGGAAAAGGGGGGAATCACTCTCTCGCTTTTTTCGGATGGCTTCCTGCGTAGCTTCAATCTGCGCGAGTAAGTGAGCCTTGTGCTCCATCTTGGACTGCTTCTTGCGGTCCATTTCGGCGATTGCGTGTTCGGCTTCGGCGGCTTCTTGCCGCTCTTTCACCACAGCTGAATTTTTTTTAGCGCGGTATATCGAACGGCACAGAGGGCTGTTGAAACCTACTCTCTGCAACATCCTTCTCCTTCTGCTTGTAATGCTCAATCTCCTTCTTTAGCATCCGCTGAGTATCTACCCTCCTGTTAGAACCGCATTCAAATATCGGTTTATTGCCAAAATCACCTTTATCCTCAACGATAGTCTTTGCGAATTCATTCCTCTCCTCAAGAATCCTTCTGCGCCCCTTCTCGATAAAGTCGTCAAATCGCATGGTGAACCTCGCCATCCGATCCTTGAGCTCTTCGAAGCCAAAATTTATTTGCGGGAGCGTTGCAGCCATACTGCTGGTATTATTTGATTGTGCGGCGAGCAATGTGAGTGTTTGCGAGGAGGAAGAGGCTGACGAGGGTGGGAGATCGAATGGCATGGTTAGGGTGGTAGAAGGGTAGGGAATAAGCGGGGAGTAGGTTTTCTTGTCAATCAAGATAGATAAGGGTTTCGCAAATATTTACTGCAGATATGTGTGTGTGCGTGGTTGTCAACAGAGGGAGTTAGGAGGGGTATGGCAGGTGTGAGTAAGGTGGGCTGAATGAATGAGAGAGTGAGTGAGAGGGAGTGATTGTTTGTAGAGAAGGAGAAGGAGAGAGAAGTGTATCGGGGAGAGCAAGTGCTGCTGGCCCTTCGTAGGGTTCGAGCATAATTGGTGGTGGATCAGACAGGGGTTGCGTCGTCAGGGCAACTGGAAAATGATTTATTCCATTTTAGGATGGGGGTGCGTTTGATCTACCGGTACTGTGCGCTTTTCTTGAGACGAGACCTCACAGACACCCTCCCCACCACCGCCCGGCGCCCAGCATCCGTTTGTCGGACGACATATCGTTGCTGACCTGTGATTACCTATTCACACATTATGAGCGGGTTCCAAGATGTGCGCGATGTGATGGAGCTGTCTGGACCTACAGACGCCATGGCAAGAATTCCTGCGGCGAAGAAGCAGAAAACTGTAGAGCGACGGCCAGGTATGCACTCACACGCATTGCGTTTCGAACGGTATAGTTAAATACTGATAATAGCACTACATAGATGGGATCACTAGGGAGCTATTCGCGCTCCTCGGCGAAAACCCCCCCCCAGTAGCGATTGTCGAGAGCAAGTTTAAAGAGAAACCACGCTGGATGGGAAAAGTCAACCCTTGGTATATACCTCCCCCCTCTCCCGTTATGCACTATTCACCCACCCATCCTACCGAACAGGAGCTAACATATAAGCGCTAGGGTGTGGAAATCCTTTAAAAACCCTGCCAGGTCCGATGGCTTGGTCCTCCACCACTGGGAACGCAAGACCGAACCCTCGCAAGACCTCGAATACCAATTTGCCAAATTCAACGTCAAGGTCGACGTACCTTTGTATACAGACGGGGAGTATGAAGTCCTCAAAGATCCAGATTGGACGCGCGAGGAGACGGACTACCTCTTTAGTCTGTGTCGGGAGTACGACCTGCGCTTCATCATTATTTGGGATCGGTACGAATTCACTGGGGGAAAACTCCGCACTGTGGAGGACATCAAGGCGCGTTATTACTCGGTCTGTCGGAGCCTGATGGAGCTTCGGACACCGCTGAATCAGATGACGCCGGAGGAGACGCAGATTTTCAATCTGCTGAATTTTGATAAAGAGCGTGAAACGGCAAGGAAGAATATGGCGGAAGTGTTGTTCGCGCGGACCCCAGAGCAGGTTAAGGAGGAGGAGATGTTACTCGTCGAGTTGGCAAGGATAACAAAGAACCAAACGAAGAATCTCGAAGAGCGCAGAGAGCTCTTTAGCAGATTGGAAGTTCCAGCATCTCAGGGCTCCATCGCAGCTTACACGGGCAGTCAGGGACTCGCCCACCTCCGAGAAATGATGGTAAACGGCAACGACAAGAACAAAAAGCGGAAGTCAATAGCCATGGCCGGAAACAATGCTAACAGCGCTGACGGCCCGCAACAAAGCCCCGCCATAGCAACCTCGGCAGACAGGTCAGGCCTGGGCGGGGGTGGCAGCGGCCCCTCACAAAAAGATACCCCGCAGCCTAAAAGGCAGGTGCGCAAACTCACCGAAGAAGAGGAATTAGAGTTCGGCGTCACATATCACGATAGACTCACTCCGGGTGTCAAGTTCCGCTCCGCCATGGTCGCGGTCACAGTCAAGGGCGGCACCGCGCAGAAGGTGCAGGCGGCGCTAGCGCAATTAGAGATTTCACCCAGGTTGGCGATGCCCACGGCTTGTACCGTGCGGAAGTTTGAGCAGTTGCAGGCTAGTGTTGGTGTCTTGCTTGAGGCCCGGAAGGCGAATGATAAGATCGATAATGAACAGAGGGTTTTGAGGGCGCAGATCGAGGCTGCGAAGGAGGATTCTTGATGCGGGGCTACTCATAGTTTTTATTATTTTTGTTTACTTTAATAAAAATGTACTACAATCGCACCACAATAAAGGCTTGGGACTTGTAAGATAAATCTTCCCTCTCCCGCCCCCCCAACTCATGCCATCACCTACCTCCCTACTTTGTTTTCGGATTACCTATTGTATGCTTCTGTGTGTCGGTGCATGACGTATAGATATCAGGAACCGCCCCACCAAATTCCAATCTGCAATTCAATCGCATTGAAATGGAAAAAAAAAGACATCGTATTCATACAAAGAGATACGGAATAACAAAGTAAACAGAGTAATGATACCCCCACCCCCCCAACTACTGCTGATACGGTATCACAGTCTCCCATAATTAGAAGAAGATGGGGGATTGACAAGACTGAACTCGAAAGCAATGAGGGGGCTAAAACTACTTTCGGAGCTTGAAGGGAGCGGATGTAATTTCAGACGGTTAATGGGAAAAAGCGAAAGGGTAGAGACAAACTTGGGAGGAAAAGATAGATATCGAAAGAAGAGAGCGAAAATGAGAAAAAAGAAGCAAAAAGACAAGAAAAAGGCAAGAGAAGGAGTTCCATGGTGTAGAGGTGGAAGAAGGAAGGAATGGGGACCTCCCATCTCATATCTACTGTATTTTGAGCCCAAGACATCATAAGCGAGAACCCTAGCCAACCGCTGATCCTCCCCCGCTCCCATGCTTTCCACCCCGCCTCTTTCTCTTTAGTTCCCATGGTCCAAGCTTTGTTGGTGACCCGATGATGAATGAATATAAACTAGACTTGTACTCGGGTATGACAGATAGACAAGAGCGAACAAGCAATTCCCAACAATAGCAACCACCCAATCCCGCGCAGATGAGGATCGAATATAAACGGATAGGAGGAGCGGGAAGCAGGAAAAATAATTAAGCCGCCCCCGCACCGGCGACCCCGGCATCCGGCAACGTATCATCACACACAGCATCCTTTTTCCCACCACCATCCGCCTCCTGCTTCGCATTGTCGAGACCAACAACCTCTTTGGCAACCTGGAGAGACACCTGCGCGGAGGCCTTTGTCTTGCGCAGGATTTTTCCCGAGTGTGTAGCGGCGGAGGTGTCGTCTCCGGGAGTCTTCTCGATGATGATGACGCTGCGTATGGTGCCCTTGGGCGACTTCTTGATGCCAAGCTTCTCGTGCAACTCATAGGTCGGGTCGCAGAGGAGGGTGTATGACAGGTTCTGCTTGTTACGGAACTTCTCGTTCGCGCCGGGTTGGTCACCGGAGAGGCCATATACGGAGTAGCCTGCATCCGTGAAGGCGGTGTAGTTGTCCCTAAAGAGGCAGGCTTGCGTGGTGCACTCTGGGGTAGACGCTAGGGAGGGAGGGGGAATTGTTAGCTATGGGTTTCTCACCTTATATCGCGGGATGGTGGTGATGAGGGGGTTAACGGGAACAATATATTCTAGACTTTTCTTTCTATCTTTTCTTCAGATCTGAGTAGGGACAGGAGATGTGTTGGGGTGGGGCCTAGGGCAGGGAGGATTTCTTCATGTATGTGCATATTATAAGAATACCTTTAGGATAAGCAAAAATCACGATCCCCTTGGAAGCTTTCGTGAGAATAGCTGTCAAAGTGGTTTTCCCGCCATCATGGGTCTGGACCTCTGGCAAGGTGTTTGGCAATAAGTCGCCGTCCTTGAGCGCGGCTGACACTTCCTCAGCTACGTCGGCTTTCTTGGCCTTTGACTTTCCACCTTTCGTCTTAGCAGCGGGTTTGGTGGCGGCCGGAGCAGCAACAACGGTGGTAGTGGTAGTAGTGGGAGCCGCGGCCGCCGTAGCGGAAGAAGAGGATACAATCGCTGGGACTGGCGCGGTCTTCTCTTCAGCTGCCGCCGCAGACGTGGATGCTTCCCCCTCTGCTTTCTTCTTGTTGACGTCCTCCTTCTTGCTGTCCTTGTCCTTAACTACAGCATTCTTGACGACGGCCGTAGCCTTCTCGACGGCCGTTTTTGCCTTTTTCGCGGCGGGCTTCTTGGGCTCCGCGGATGAGCGCTTCCTGGGGGCTGGCGCGGGTGCAGGGGGGGCTGGAGGGGCCGCCTCCTTCTTTGCGATATTCCGTCCGCTTCGGCGAAGGACAGGTTCACTCATTTTTTTGGGGGGGGAGAATGGGGAGGTATTTTGGGGGGGTGTTTTTTGCGTGTTTTTTAAGAAAGGGCAGGCTTTTTTCTTATCTTTATTTTTAAGGGAGAAAATTTGCGATGCGTGGGCTGTTGGGAACACGCGAAGGATCTTGGTTTGTTTTGGGAAGTGCTTTTGGGAAGGAATTGGTTGATTGGGGAGAGCTGTGGTGTTTATCGCACTGGTGGCTGGTTACCACGCTGTGGTGTTGGTGGTTGGTTGTCTTGTGGGGAGCAGTTGAACGATAGAAAATTAGGGAGAAAGGTGGAAGGGAAGAGGGAGAGGGGAAAGCAGTTTAGACAAGAACGGGCTCAGAGGTATTTATGTCGAGTGGGGAGGGGGGTAGGAGTGCGGTGTGGTAGTAGTGGATGAGGCAGTATGTGTTTATGGGAGGTTGATGTCGGAAGGTAGGGCAGAAAGGGTAAGATACACTTTGCTCTCGTTCATTCTGCCTATAAGTCTCTCTGTGTCGCTTTTTATTTTTATTTTTCACTTTCTTTCTCTTTCCTGCCGTTTGCCCAAAGATTAACTAATAGGGGGGACAAGAGAGAAATGGAGTTTCTCCCTGCTCTGGTAGGGGAAAGAGCTGATGGAGAGGAAGATAACGCCTGTTTATACCTGGGGCATACAAATTATTCTAACGCTTACGGGGAGGGAACAAAAAAGGAGAGTGATGGCGGGAAAGCATGGAATAGAAAAGGGCAAGAAAAGAGGAAGAAAATGATAAAACTGCAGCTCTCTAACTCCTTAGATGCGGTGAAGGGGCAATTCAGAATGATCAAGCGGAAAAAGAGCGCAAAGGGCAAGAGCCACCTTTCATGAGGTGGACAAGCAGCGATGAGGGATGGGCAACAAAAAGGAGAATCAAACGGGGGGTTTCAGAGGATTAGATCGGGTCACAGGAATGGTATGACCCGAGTTAGGTTCAATAAAAAGGACGTTATAGAGATAGGGTAGGGAAAAGAGAAAGGCACCCCAGGGGGGGAAAGCCGGTAAGGCTTCGGTATTGTTTAAACAGAAAAGTTGAGGAGGCCAATAAGCTCGAGTATGGGGTTTTCGGCCACCCGTAGTTTTCGGCCACCTTGGCACCACCACCAAAGATAAAAACATTTTTAATTTACAATTCCCATTCAAACATATATTCCTCCATTTGTGTTCTTTG
>Ga0307509_10000450_pt1 | contig 69495 bp, 88 predicted proteins | sample 10_EM_MG_FD_202245 | JGI IMG/M metagenome (GOLD analysis project Ga0307509, IMG submission 202245) | Populus trichocarpa ectomycorrhiza microbial communities from riparian zone in the Pacific Northwest, United States - 10_EM | ecosystem: Host-associated > Plants > Roots > Unclassified | place...
TTTTTCCCCCCCCCCCCCCCCCCCCCCCATATTTGTATCAACATCTCTTTTCGCGATTACCCTCACGACCATTGTGCACTGGTGTCTGATCAACACTGATGTTCTTGGTCCTCTTCTATCCATACATCCATCTCATGCTGTCCCATTGCTATCGTGCTCCTTAACTTCCCTTTCTCACTCCTATTCATTTTATCCGACGATCTTCCTTTCCTTGACCATTATTGTGCCATGTCGCTTGCGCCGTGGCTACACATGTTGGCGGTCCAGCGCACAGACGGATGCGCCTGGGCCAGATCTGGATAACAACCGGGTGCGGCGAGGGGCTGGATTTATTGATGACGAAACGGATACTCCCTCGCTCACTCTCACCTTCCTAGTCAAACCCAGCGACACCAGGGCCACCTCACTCTACTTCACCGCCAATGACGCCGATTTCACGATTCAAGTCAGTTTTCCACCTCGATGCCTTACCTTTCGCCTTCATCGTTGCCGCCGCGCCGACGGCTAGTCCGTTGTTGTTCGCCGCCGCCTGATCGAAGTCGCTGAATGAGGTTTCCTTGTTGACGCTGCATGCAGTCCTCATGATATCGACTGTCCGCTCCTTCAGTGGCGTGAATGTTTTGGGCCATCCCCTTCTCGCTGAAAAGCTTGAGGCTTTTCCTATCCTCCGTCCAGATGCTGCTGAAGATATTCCGCTAGCTCGGTTTGTCCTCGGTATGCTTACGGGTTGTGGTAGGTGTGTCCTTGACCATTGGGACTGGCGAATATTTTGCTTGGAATCTCCTTTTTTTACGATTCGATGCCTTTATGCCCTTTACAGTACCTTTATGCTATTCATTTACGCGCGCCCTACTGCCATCTGCTCCCCACTTATTGTTCGTTGGACCCTCCCATCGCTGTTGTATCTTCATGTGCTTGCGCATGACACTGATGATTCGGTCGCTTCCCCGTTCCATTCACACTACCCCACGTCCCCCGTTCATGTTACTTCACAAGTTCTTCAATCTGAGATTGTGCCCTACATAGTTAAGCTGTAGTACGATTTCTGTGTTATCTTACGACGCAATGAAACACCCTTGATGAAACCCTATTGTTGTGATTTTTCGACTGCGCTTCTTTACATAAGTTGACGAATGGGCTGGTCTGGGCCCATGTATGACCGCATCACTTAGACGTGAGCCCCTCATTTCATACTTTAACCAACCACTTTCTTTCAAATTATGAGCGACCCCGCCGCTGTTCAAAGGCAATTAAAGATCAAGTCTTCTGTCGTCCAGAGGTCAGCCCTACCTGCACCGCTCTGTCCAAGTTTGCACGATGATCGAGCATCGGATTACTGAGGACTTGTTTGATTTTACGTTGCACAGACTCGCAAAAGAGACCAAGCTCTACGGCACGGAGACCACTGCGCTCGAGGCGAAGAAAGCCAAATTTATCGCGGATGGGGCAGAAGAGTGGGATATCAAGAATGCCGTGAGTTGTCCACAAAAGATAATTTTTAGTTACCCGCAAGTTCATGCTCTCACATAAAAAATGTAGACGAAAATGGTAGACGAGTCCAAGAAGATGGTCATCGATACGAAGACGCGTCTCGATAAGGCCGCGGAAGACCTGCAAGCTCTCATTGTGCGTAATGGGCCCTGCGGCAAATCTACGTAATGCTCACTTATACCCCTTTTCGCTCCAGGCGTCGGCCAAGACAGAGTTTAACTTGGCGGAGGATGAAGCGCTTCTCAATGCGGAACGGATTGTGCAGGAAGCTGGGGCGTAAGGCGATGTTATCTCCTCATCTGAGGCATAGGAATAGACAAGAAACCATGGAAGACATGTAAAAGGATTTGCACAATAAGATCACCACATACGACTTGACTGATCCCATTGAAGGCCCTATTCTTGCATTTGATTTGCTTCGTTTACGACCTTTTGGTCCTGAGCTTCCTTAATGCGGGTAAGAGCAGTAAGGATGCCTTTCCATGCATCGCGCTCCACTCTTTCTTCTTGGAGTCCTCGGTTCTTTCGTGAAGAGCTGCCATCCGAGGGCAACCCAACGCCAAGAGAGGGAGGTATAAACCCAGGAGGAGGGGCGTTGATTGCGGATGGAGCAATTCGAGAATGCCTGATATGAGCCAGAGATGACCTTATTGCCACTTGAATCGACTGGGGGGACAATGAAGGCTATTAATTAAATGGTAGGGAGCAAGTGTACGTACATCAAGGCGTTCGAAATACTCGCTGACCTCGAGAACGAACTGCTCTGATCGTTCTTCTCCCTGAGGTAGATTGTCCCCTGGAGCGTCTGTCTGAGGCAGTGTTAATAATGAAATAGATGACGCAGCCAGTGCGAGGAGGCGCGTTATATCCTAGAATTATTTCGTCAAATTGAGGGCGTCTTTATCGACATGTCGGCGGCCTACCTTGTCCACTTCACCAAGAGCGTAAATCTGCCTTGCAGTGCGGCTTGTCGTCCAGATGGGGTCAATTTCCGACCCGTCTGTTTCGCGTTCGGTTACAGAGGTCATTTTGGTTAAAAGTAGAAAACTGAAGCTTGAAGAGTCACATTCATTGTCAAAGTCAAAAGTCACTAATTGTACAAACACAAGTATCGAATTCTAGCAATCAGTAGCGCGGTTCTAACAACGCCAGCATATTTGAGAACTCAGAGTGCTCAATATCTCTCGCGATACTTATGCTTTTTCTTGTCATCGCCAGAATCTTCATCCTGGTCACGGCCACCGCCTCGGATGTTCATCCTTTCTGCACCAAAGGTATCATCACGACCATAACTCGGAGCGTATCCACCGGACTGGCCATATGCTGCTTGGCCATATCCAGCCTGAGCAGAATGACCATGACTCCTCTTGTCATCGTCGTCGTGTTTCTTGCTGGAACGCCTGCGATCGTCATCGTCGGAGTCATCTTTGTCTTTCCTACCACCTCTGTAACTGGGTTGGTTTTGGAACTTTTTTTTGTCGTCGTCGGAATCGTCCTTCCTCGACTGTCCATAACCACTGTTGTCGTTTCTTCCGCTGTAACCACCGCCTTGACTTGATTTATACTTTTTGTCGTCATCAGAGTCATCTTTATCCTTCCTAGACCTTCCACTGTTGTCACTTTCTCCGTAACCTCTTCCATAACTTCCTCCGTAGCTGGGTTGGTTGGGCTTATAAGATCTGTCCCCGTCGTCATCCTCGCCGTGTCTGGATTTCTTGCCGCGGTCGTCCTCGTCTCTTCCATACGTGCTGCCTCCATAGCTTGGCTTATCAGCTTGACCATAGGATGTGTTGTATCCTCCAGTCTGTGCTACGAAACCAGTTTGTCCATGTCCTCCAGAGGGACGACCAGATTGCCGATTATCGTCAACATCATCATGTCGTTTCTGGCTGCCATACCTGCTGTTGTCGTCGGCCCTCTGACCTCCGTATGCAGGTCCCTGGCCGCCAAAACCACCGCCACCATAAGCAGAGCTGTCATCATGGCGTTGTGAACCGTAGCCACTGGAGGAGTCATAAGTACTATCTGTGAGATGTTGAACACGGCCTCCTCCGCCGTAACCCTCTTCTAGGTGTTTCCGACCGTAATTGTCATCTGTGCGCTGTTGGCCACCATAACCTCCTCCGCCGTAACCCTCTTCAGGGCGTTTTCGACCGTAATTGTCATCTGTGCGCTGTTGGCCACCGTAGCCTCCTCCACCATAGCTCGCGTCAGGGTTTTTGCGACCGTAACTGTCATCATCTTGCTTCTTCTGAGACGAATATGGCCGATTGTCGTCATCTTCGCGACGCTGAGACGCATGGCCGACTCCGGTGTGCGCCTGGCCATGCATGTTGAACGAATCAGAGCTGCCATAGGTGTTTCCTGAATATTGAGTCTGAGGAGCTCCGTAACCAGACGCCGATGAATAACCTTGGATATCGAGGTAAATTTCACTTGGTTCTAACCCTTGATCTGAATTGAGGCCTACCGGTTTTAGATCCGACGTTGTCGTCTCTACCATACGACTGAGGTGGTTTAGAGGCTGAAAAATGTCAGTGATATCAAATAACCCCTTTTAATGTCTCCACATACCATAACCACCTGAAGCTGCACCAATGTTCTGGCTGGATTTTTTTGGGCCACCATGACCGCACCCTCCATACCCTGCTTCAGGAGTATCATCTAACCCCGCGCGCTTATTCTTGTGATTGCGGACGCTTTCCTAACGCCGGAGCATTAATAAAAGAGGAAAAGATTGGAGCCTCTCCAAGCGTACTTTAGTCAGTGAGTGGATGATATCCTGAGCTTGACTGCCAAGGGCCCCGATCCACCTCTGCATGTGGTCGAACATCTTGTTCTGGATTTCCGAACGCCCAGTATTGTAATACGGGTGATGGAAAGCTTCAAGGATCTATTCAACCTAAGGCATGGAGTTCGTCAACGAAATGAGATTGCAACCCACCTGCGTGATGACGCCGTCCGGGTTGCTGTTGTCGCTCCATGCTCTGACAATCAGATTGACGCTGTGCTCGACCACAACTTGGGCAATCTTTCCAGCAGGCTCATTTAGTATGAGCCCAAAGTGATCCTGGAAGTAGGTGTTTAGTGATGTATAAAGGGAAATAAATGACCCTGACCTTCGAGAGCAGACTATGGGAAGGGTCATGTGCATTGGGATTGTCGAAGACCTACACCACTTTAGGAAAAGAAAACATGTCTGGGAATCGGACACACCTCGTATTGATCGTCGTTATCAATGACAACTTTACTTCCTTCGTCGAGGACAGAAGTGGTCTGCGTCAAGATGGGCTGCAAAACTGTGAGCAGACATTGCAGAATGAAAGAAAGGACCTACTCCGAGGTACGGTGCAAGGATTGTATAGATATCTGAAAAAGACGTCAGTGAAAATTATGGACGTTTTATAGAGATCTTTTTACATTCATTGAGGGCGTTCGAAAACTCTTCCAGCAACGTAGTAAGGCCGGGAACCATTTCCATTTTCTTGGTGATGTCCCTCATGACATCGTCATGCCACCTCAGGAGATCAAGAAGTTGTTTTTGAACCTCAGGAGGAGCGACGTTATTGGGATCAAAATTGTAGGCTTGCGATTGTTGCTTGATTTGCTCTCCTTTATTGAGCTTCTCGTCATTCCCTCCGCCGCCAAACTTGCTGAAAATATTCTTGAGCACGGCAATGTCGATCTTTGGCCCTCCGCCTTGAGAGGGCTAAAAACTTACTTTCAGCATCAAACATTATTAAAAGTGGGAACACTAACATTATTCATCTTATCAGAAAGGTCAGTCACACTGGCTTGACTTAGTTTACTGGAGAATGTAAATAGTCAAATTATATCAGCGATGTTAGATGAATGAGACCTTACTCTCCAGCTTCTCCGAGAAGGGAGTGCATGAAATCGGCGCCTAGAAAAGCGGTCAGACGAGTTTAGGAACTAAGAAAATAGGGAATGACTAACTTCCAAAAGTTCCAGTGACGAGAGGTGGAGCAGGTCCGTTTGGGGTGTTAACAGTGACTAAAGAATGGGGGTCAATCGACAGTCCTTGCTTTCAAGAAGGCGACGAACCTCGATCTCCTACGTGACAGAAAACTTCTTTGTGGCCCATCTTGCGAAGGGCGATCTCACACCAATTACTGTGAGCAAGCAAATCCTCCATGGTGTGGAGACCGGTCCCAAGGAGGCGATATGCCTCCCAGAGTTCTGTGCCTTCTTGTCCACCAGCACGACGTCCAGCCTCAATGCAAGCACGAAACGTTCGCCGAATAAACGCGGTCGAGGTATCCCATCCCTGATTCTCTGTCGCTATGTATTTCTTGGAGGAAGATCAACAACCGTGCTTTGGCTAGAAGTAGTATTTCATGTAATCACCTTCATGCCTGTGCGCTCATCGATCTCCAGCTCTCGAGGTGAAACGGGTGGGCGGAGCTTCGGATGGAACGAGCGGGCATCGCCTTCCTTTTCCGCATAACCTCTGCAATTTTGTTAATACAACTGGGAATGTAGATGCAAGGTATCACTTACTTGGGATTATCGATGTGCTCCTGGATATTTTTTTCTTGAACAACAAGCGATTATAAAATCAATCAAAGCGCTTACAACGGGCAGATATACACCAAGGCGGTCAGCAGTGACTTCGAATTCCTGCGTAGCGTAACCAAAGGTCTACAGGGGCACATTTAGTTATTTTCAAGTTTCAAGTTAAAAATTGTACCATGAAACCAAGAGCAGCGACGACAAGTACTAGAGTATCGGCAGAGAGTTTGCTGAGTCCAGCAATATCCATCGCCTAGATGACACCGGGCATTTAACTGAGTGACATCGTTGATTTGGAGATTTCATGTACAACTTCACCTGTGAGTAATCTCGAAGCCAGTTACCCTTTGTAATAATGCTGATAAGCCACAGTGACGTGCATATAAAATGACAAGCGCACAAAGTAAACTTTCTTGATATCACTCTTACTGAACTTGGATCCCCCACTGGCATGCTTGATAACAGACGACGCAAAACCAAGGAGACCTGAGCCGCCGATTGCAGCTCCCCCAGCGGACTTGACGAGAGTTTCAAGGATATTTTCGATGTCGCCATGCCTGAATGCTTTATCTGGAAAGAAGAAGGGGAGTTGCTTGAGCTGAGGATACTCGGATTGAGAAACCAACCGTTCAGGTAGGCGAAGTCGGGAATGTCGCCTGCACCGAAAGCATAGGTTTCAACAGGAAGAAGAACCACGAGTATAGTGAGCAGGAAAAATGTGTTCGTAAGAGCTGCTGTGAGCGCCATGTTTTCTGGTCTCAGGGTGGTTACAAGAGAGGGGTGAATTGATGTTATCAGATCGATGGTATCATGACGTCATAACTACAGCTTCTTCAGTCGTAGCTCTTTATTACCTATCCTCTTCTTCTGATCTTTCACCTCAGCGCCAAACTGCTCCTTAATTGATTTCTTTTCTGCGCGTCTGACTTGTCTCTCAGCCTTGATTGCTGCCTTCCTCGCCTTCTTTTCCTCCTTGGATTCATCGCGGGGTCTGGCAATCGTTTGGCCTGGGGCTACGAAATGGATTAGCGCCACAAAGGCCAGATATGATTGATATTTAATTCTACATACCACGACAGTGGTAGTCATCTAATTCGTCTGTTTCCTCTGATAGCGAGGGCAAAGATACCTGACTAGAACGATGTCTGGGCTTTTCAGCGTTGCTGAGAACCGAAGGAAGCCCTGTTTTGCGGTCAAGAACGATTTGTGGGACTGGTGTCGAGTCGCGGGCACGAATAAGGCGGGGATGATTTTCCAAATTCGTGTAAGTTGCTAGGCAAAAGTTGGCGAAGCAGGCGATAAAAATATAATGACCACGAACTGAGTATCGTCTCACAATCCCATCGATCTTTTGTCTCTTCCTCCTCTGTTATAAGGAGGTCTGTCTCCCCATTTTCTTCATCGTCCTCGTTGGCAATACGTACTCGTTCATCTTGGCCCATAGCGCGACGCAAAATGTCCAACTTTTCAATCCCACTTTCGCCCTCCAATTTTGGCTTCATTTTGCGACCAAGGATTTCAAATTCGTTCAGGAAGGTGTTCACCATGGAGTCGAAGTCCTCACGAGAAGTGATTACTTCAGGAGCCTCGTCAGAATCTTCTTCCTCGTTGGAACTCGTGCATTCATTTCCACCGTCCTCATTGTATTGTTTAAGTATCATCTGGAGAAAAAGTTTCTTTGTTTGTTCGCAATTGAGGATTAAAATATGTACCTGGTCAAATCGTTCGTCGAGGGTTTGCAGTGCTTCGTTTCGGAACATAGAGGAACTGCTCATGCTGTAACCAGATGCATCGCTGGTACCTTTTCGCCTCTTTTTTCCTTTCCCACCGATAACTGTCATTTCAGGGAGTGTGCCGATGGTATCTCCCCCTTCGGAGTTGTACCCATCGTCGCTTCCAAACATAACATCAGTTCTTGGATGCCTCTTTTTGAAATCCGCAAATTTTTTTTCCCAAGCATCTTCCCCAGCATCGGCGTCTGTTTCTGGGGTTCCTTTGATTTCATCAACGCCGTCTTCACTGAATTCAAAAGTGACTTCCTCATCACCTCCTCTCTCTCCATCAGCCACTAATTCACCGAAAAAATTGTCCTCTAGTTCGTCATCTATAAATGCATCATCCTCCAGGGCCTCAAGGACCTGACGAAGATGTGCATCCATTTCAGGCTGGAAGCCTGAAATACTTTCTGGTATCGCCTGTTGGGATTCATAGGTCCTAGGAAGTTCAGAAATGGAGGCCAAGACCCCGTCTGGTAGATCCAGTAAATCTATGTCCCGCTTTTGTTTCAATTGCGCTTTTGACTCCTGCTTGAAGGATAAAGGTGCTTCTATGAGGACGCTTTCTACTCCGTCTTCCTGGACGCCTACTGCCCGTAGATGTCGCATGTAATCGTATTCGGTATCATCAAAATATATTCCGTAGAGACTCGCTTCGCCTACATGTCGTTGGGCATCAAGGTCCTCCGGTGTAAACAGGGTCTCGAGGTCAGCTCGCGATTTCCCCTTGATTCAAGTTGGTTCATTGGCTAATGAGTGCAATGAAAAAGTGTGGGTGCACACCTTTTTGACATTATCTCTTTCAAATGGTTTCAGAACGTGCGCACTGGCATTAGGATCATTAATAAGAGGGTCTCTCTGGGAGCGATGGACGAGTTGGAAATGTTGCACGCCAGGTTGGCGAAATATTGATTTCGATTTAGGCGGCATGATGGAAGTCCAAAAATGAGGAAGCAATGTCTTACATAAGCAGAGGTCTTGCTCTACCAACCACCAGTCACAACGGAGCCCCATTTCCTCTTGATTCCGCCGCCATACATCCAGGACATAGGCCTTTATTGACCTCCTTGCTCCTTTACATCTGTCATGGACGCCAGAGTTAGTTTGCAACGCGAACACATTCGACGTGGTTTCTCCATATAAGTCCCAGTTCCTCCCACCTGCCACGGTCGCGGTGCTTACAATTCTTCTGGTATCTACTAGTCATCAAAAGGTCGTTCTAGAGATAGATTTCTCTGGATCTTTATGGGTAGGGTATTCTCAATTCGCGTCTTCAGTGGCATTTATATTGGAGTAGGGTTACACAGAAATCACCATTATACCTACAAGTAGCGAGCTGAGAGCCATCCACCTCCACTCGAGGCAGTGTGGTATGTTCCTACGTTAGCTCTATGTATGGTTCCTTGATTAATATCCGACGCATCCTAGCAATCCAAAGCGTCACGGTCGCTGGACATCCTGCAGACTTCGCACATCTTGATCCGCTCAACAACATCAGCATGGGGGGCCAATCTGAGGCTCAAGATTGCCACCGTCATCCTGAATTGAAACGAAAGATATATTCTGCCCTCCAGGAGAGTGATGAGGGGGAGTTGTCCATCTCAATACCCCCCGAGGTTGCCCTCAAACAGTCAAGCCACTCGTCATTGGGCTTATCGTTTACCAACGAGGGTGAGTCATAGCTTCAGCATGACTGATGATACGCTCACTGGTGCATACTTTCAAAAGTTGCCACCCCAGAACCCCAAACACCGGGCTATACTCAGACTCAGACATCAGTACCGGAGTTTTCCCCTATCACCATCAACGTTACCTACAGCCTTCGGAATCCTGTGGATGGTTTTGAGTTTGTACTGCCCACTGACCTATATCCATTTGTAAGTGTTGTTATCTCGATTATCGCAGTGACTCACCAAAGTCGAAGCGGGTTCCTCACGCCTATACAACTCCATCCTCACCTGATTCAGCCAGATGCTGGGTCCCATGCTTGGATAACTTGTGGGAAAAGTGTACCTGGGAATTTGAATTCATTGTGCCTCGATATCTCGAAGAACGGGACATACACCAGGATGATGACGAGTTGAATGACGCCAGTCCGACGATTGTTGTTTGCAGTGGCGAGCTTGTTGAACAGGTACGTGCGAACCACTTCATACACGGGAACTTAATTGATTTTGCGTAGGTTGCTCATCCTTACAACTCGAACAAAACTATCTTTCTGTTTTCACAAGCTGTGCTAACTTCCGTACAGCACATCGCGTTCGCCGCTGGTCCCTTTCATTTGTTATCCATCGCTGCTGACAACATCGCCGAAGAACCTTCTGGCTCCTCTCAACCGCTTATGTACGCTTTCTGTCTTCCAGGTCAGGAGCAGCTTCTGAGTTCCTCGACATCGTCCCTGCGCTCCGCCATGACGTACTACACCTCCGAGTTTGGTTCCTATCCTTTTGGTTCCTACAAGGTCATATTTGTGGATCAACTGCCTAACCAAAGATTCGATAGTGCCACCCTCTCGCTAGTTACAACCGATCTTCTGCATGGAGAGGACGCAATTGAGCAAGCTATGGAAACACGACACGCTCTCGGACATGCCCTTGCGTGCCAGTGGGCTGGAATCAACATCATACCAAAGAGCTGGTCTGACCTCTGGCTAGTCAACGGCCTTGCTTTGTATATCACGGGTCTCTTCATGCGAAAACTTTTTGGCAATAACGACTACCGTTTCCGGCTAAAAAAAGACATGTTGCGGGTGGTAGAGTGGGATATGGGAGCTATGCCTCCTATTTGTCAGCCCCAAGTTCTCGACCCTCCAGATTCAGCCACATTGCCTTTCATCAATCTCAAAGCTCCTCTGGTCCTCCACATCCTCGACAGGCGTTTGGGGAAGTCTGGAACTTCGTTAGGTCTCAGCCGTGTGTTACCCAAGCTCTTTTTATCCGCTATCAGCGGAGAACTTCAAAACAACGCGCTTTCCACGCATACTTTCCTCAGAACATGCAGGAAGGTTAGCGGCGTTGATCCAAGGAGCTTTGCAGAGCAATGGATTTACGGGAGTGGTTGTCCAACATTTGGATTTTCGGCGTCGTTCAACAGGAAAAAAATGGCTGTGGAAATAACCATGCGACAAGAGGCGCCTGCCTTTACAGCATTCGAAAGCAACGAGGTTGGCAAGGTTATGGTGAAGCCTGTTCCATTCTTTGAGGTAAGATCCCCACCAATCTTCCAATATTTTGATGTCGCCACAAACATTGTTTTCAGGGCCAAATGACAATTCGAATACACGAAGCCGATGGCACCCCTTATGAACATGTTCTCGATATTCGTAATCCATTTAAACGGTATGAAGTGCCCTTCAACACAAAGTACAAACGAGTGCGTCGAAACACCAAACGGTATCTTGCAAGGCAGGCTGCAGCTCAGGCCGCAGCGGAAGGCGACGCTGAGGCTGCGGAAGCTATGGGAATGGTCGACATGGGGTTCGGACTCGAGATATGGGAGAAGGAACAAGAGCGAGAGAATTGGAAGGTAGCAGACTGGACTGAAGAAGATGAAGGCATCATGAGTGGGGCCACTTATGAGTGGATACGCATGGACGCAGATTTCGAATGGATAGCCAATATCAAGTTTGAACAACCCGACTTTATGTGGGTTTCCCAACTTCAAAGGGATCGGGATGTCGTTGCGCAGCTTGAGGTTGGTCGAACTAATTCATCAAGACCCATGCTGACATTCTTTTGATATAGGCTGTAAATGCCCTTGCTGAAAAACCCACTTTGATTGTGTCCAGCACACTAACAAAAACGGTGCTAGTTTCAAACTATTACTTCCGCATTCGTTGCGAAGCCGCGTCTGCATTAGTCAATGTTGGTCTTTTCCTACTACCCCGGTTCTACTTTTAACTCTCCTGCCATAGTGTGCGATTCGTAAACTGGACTTCTTGGGGCTCTTCCATCTCTTTAAACTCTTTCTGCGTTACTGTTACGACCCCGAAGATCCTAACCAAGACTTGTTCTCGCATAAATATGTCCCAAAACCAAACGACTTTTCCGACCTTTCTGAATACTTTGTACGCAAGGTATGAATGTATTCGCTCTCATTAATTTCGGGATTATTAGCTCAGTCGCTGGTATGCCAGAGCCTCGTCACTGCTATCTCCCAGGTTCGCTTCGAGAATGGCAAAACACCATCGGTTGTCCGCCAATTTTTCATCGACCAGCTCCGTTACAACGACAATACGTCTAATCCTGTGAGTCTTCCATATCAAAATTGGCAAAATCTTACATCGTTTGTTTAGTATACGGACGGCTTCTACATAAGCACAATCATATCTTCTGCTGCATGTGCCAATGTGTCTACTGCTCCTCCGGAGCGTGGAGAACTCTTACCCTCGGAGACGCGGACGGAATATACAAAGGAAGACATGGAACTTGTGAAGCAAACACGGACGGAAGTTGATCGATATCGGAGCATGGATAGGCTCATTCCATCCCCCCACAATCTTGTGACAATTGCTGCTCTGGAGGTAAACTGTCTTGTCTCGCCTCACTAATTATGGCCTTTTGACACAAATCATTGAACCTCAGTTTTATATGATGCTTGGCATCGCCAATCTTGTGCCAAGCCATCCAAGGATGTTCTTCCCCTTCACGAGGTATTTTTACTTGCCCATAAACAATTTTGGTTCATTCACCTTTTGCAACAGGGACGGAAATTATACTCAAGTGCGGATTGCAGCGTTCGACGGTCTGTTCCTCACCAAATGGTATACACCTGCAATCATGCGCTACATACTGGCAGTGATGGCCAATGACCCTTCCAAAGTTGTTCGACGCCATGTTGCTCGGAACGCTTGTTACAGCTTAGCGCTTTTGGTTCAGATGGGCGAGATGAAGGCTACAGTGAAGGAATCCGAATCGCTCCTTATTGAAGAAGATGGAAACTCCCAGGAAAAGATAAAAGAGTCTAAGAAGAGTGAACTGGATTCCGTGATCAAGGTGCTCCGGAAGGATCGTGAAGTCGGGAAGAATGAAGCCCTTCGAGAATTTTTAATGCCAATTGCTCTGTACGTTATTATCCCGGTCCCATTTTGAAACCAAGAGATTGACTCTTTCCAACAGGAATCCGGACATCGATCACGAAGTTAGGTGGTGCATCCTGAAACTCGCCGATCTCCTCATCCGCCCTGTCGAGGAAGCCCCACCCACTGTCAAAATTCACATTCCAAGCACACCCGTCATCGAGACTGCACCTCTGCTGCCTCTGCCCAAAGCACCAGTTAAGGTTTCCAAAGTCGTTAAATCCGGCGGTACTCCCTCCAATAATCCGTTGGCAACTCTCGTCAATCCCTCAACGAAGCTCAAGTTGCCTGCCAGTCCTCACCCAGACGCAATACCTTCAAGACCTCTTCCAACTCTGGTCACCGATGCTCCCAAAAAGGCTGTTGCATTTGCGAAACCTGACCTGCCACTCAAGCCCTCAAAGTCCAAAGAAAAACCATTAAAAGATATGCCCAAGCCGGCTCATGTTCCCAAGGCACAATCAGGAGGGATGCCGTTGAACGATCTTAGAGCGTCACGAAATGCACTGAAGAAACTCAAGATCAACAAGCGTGCACCTATTTTCCTCCAGCCTGTTGACCCCATTCGCGATCATGCCCCGAAGTGAGTACACTTTTATGTTCTTGCCCGCCTTCCATTTCTTTTTCACCCTCATTAATGTCTGCTTTAGTTATTTCAACATCATTAAAGACCCGATGGATCTCAGTACTATTGGAGCGAAATTAGAAGCTGGCATGTACAAAGATCGATTTGCGTTTGAAGCTGATTTTCGTTTGATGGTCAATAATGCGAAAACGTATAATCTTGTGGGTAGCTACCCACATAACGAGGCAATTGCGCTGGAAACTTTCTTTGAGAAACGTTCGTGGTTTTGGAAATGCCCTCCTTGTGGTCAGCTCATTCTCAATCTTTGCAGAGTGGACCATCATAAACAAGACTTTGGAAGCGGTTGACAAAGCTCATCCTGTCGCCGTTGTTGAGGCACCCAAATCGGCTCCTCGCATATTGCCACCTGTGCCAAAGGCATTTCCAGATCCTACATCTATCATACCGCGACCTTCCAGCGCTACACCGCCCGTTGCTTCTTCCTCTCGTCCTGTGATAAAGTTGAAAGTGGGGTCACAGAACAAAAAACCTGAACGTCCCCAACAAATGAAACCTCCCAGACGAAAACCAAAGCTCTCTGATTCACCAACGAATCTCATTCTGGATGCTCCACCCCCACCATATGTCGATGATGGATCGCATGATATCCTTCAAGAAGTACTTGCAATTGAGCGTGAAAAGAATGAACAACGCCAGCGCTCAGGTAACGAGAAGGACAAGCCAATCGCGAGCTCGATGCCCGGGAAAAGGAAGAAGTCTGATAGCATTGATGAGGATGATATTCTAGCATTGGCAACACCAGCGAAGAAGGAGCGCCCAACCCCTCCCGGGCCTTCATCCGGCACTAAAAACCACCCAGCGCCACCTGCGTCAATATCGAAACCTCCCACACTTTCTGTTAAGTCCAAGAAGGAACGACCAGACTCTGCACGTCTTGCTTCCATTGATTCACCAATGCCAGTGACTTCGGTCAAAGGGAAAGAACGTGAAGCTGTTCCCGCCTCTCCAGCTCCTATTCCACCCAAGCCACGCAAGCCAGTTCAAGCAACCCCCATCAACGAGAAGAAGTGTAAAGATCTTCTGAAGGTATTGCAAAAGCTTCCAGATGCAGCGATCTTCCTCAGGCCAGTCGATCCTGTTCTCGATGGTTGCCCAACGTATGTCCAATCCTTTTTAAATATCCATCTAGCCTCTCTAACTGTGTTTAACTCCAGGTACTATGATGAAGTCCTGCATCCCATGGACCTTGGCACTATGTCAACGAAATTGAACGAGGGCAAATTTTCCACGATGGAAGACTTTAAGAAAGACATGGAACTTATCTTTAGTAACTGTCGCCAATTTAACCCATCTGGAACGATGCCTGTGGCCTGTGCAGCAGCAGTGGAAAAGGCGTTTAAGAAGGAATGGCCCAAAGCTATGGAACGCAAATTGTCTTGGACTGAAAAGCGCGGATTGCAAAGTATTTTGACAAACATTGGGAAGGAACAAGTGTGAGTGCCAATTAACTCCTTGACCATTCGATAATTGATGGACTATGTTGATGCAGGTCCTGGGTTTTCCTTGAACCTGTGGATCCCATTGTTCTGGGCGTCCCGACTTATCACGATATCATCCCAAAGAAAGACGCCCGAGATCTGCGAACGATTCGTCAGAAGTTGGACACCGACAAATACGACACTGTGGAAGCATTCGAGGCCGACATCGACTTGATGCTAAAAAATGCGATCAAATTCAATGGCATAGATTCCGAAGTCGGCCTTATAGCACTGGCATTCGAAGATCGATTCCAGGCATTATTAACTGTCTGGAAGTCGGGTGCCACCAAGAAGCGGAAGGATGGTGAACAAGGTACACCCCAGCCAACCAAGAAGATCAAGATGGGATAGGACATTTGCTACCTGATATGTCGGTGTCGATTCGTTACATAATCTTGTACAATAGAGTAGGTATAAAGCATAAGAATAGGTGGAACGGGTGTCTAGTACTACCAGTCCGGCCACAACTCGGAGAGCACGATGGAATCTTCCTCTGGTGTATCCGTCTGTTTCATCCAGCGATCCGGTACCTTTCAAGATAAAACAAGTAAGAAAAATGAGGAATATTAAAAATGTCAGGGTCACCAGAGGAAAATAACGCTCCATTGCACCAAGGAACCTTTGTCTGTATTGTTTTGGGGTGACAATAGTTGGCTCGCCTTTGCCAGCCCCTCCCAAGAATGCGGATTCTTTGACCCAACTCTCAAGTTTCTTGTCCCAGGTATAGGTCCGGATATAATCTTTGATTCATACTGTAAGATGATGCTTCGGCTACGGATTTCGATCAACTGACCAACAATACCAACAACCAGTTCATTATTTTCACTGTCCACCTATGTTTTGTTGAATGTCAATTGTCTTAACGGACAAGAAATGAGACATACTCCGCAAACCAATGAATAATCCATGACATTGATATCTGCTAAGAACTTGCTGTCGTTGTAAAGTGCGCCACGAAGGATGCGTTTGGAGTGTTCACGAAGATAAAATGGCTTTTCGTAGGCAGCTAAATGGGATGAGGGTAATTCCTGAACAGAAAGACAATTTCTCACCTTCTACTAGGTTTTCATCTAGAAGAACTTCATTCTCTCGTCCAGTGGATCGTACATGTCGATTGCGAGTTGAACCCTTTAAATCGTAAATCTGCAGGAGTGTTAGAATTTCTAACTGACATGCAAAGCGCCGACCTTGGTGAATCGTCTGTCGTAGAACAAGTTCTCCATAACCAAGAGGTTCATTTGTGTCGACTTCGATTTGCCTGGGCCTTTGTCCTTTCCGGTCTTCTTGAAAGTCAGCTTATAGCACCCGAAAACCTTTGCCAAAAGGGTTGGGCGCTTCGATTGGTGTCAGAAAGCTACAGAAGAAAGGGAAATGATAACAGACATTAGCAGATACGGACGAAGACATATAGTCAAAATATGCAGGAGCAAATGTCTCCATGGTTTGTAACTCGGGTTTGGATAACTCTTTGGCAATGAACCGATCGTCTTTGTAATTTACCTTGTCAATGAGTCAGACGAAGAATGAAAAAGATTAATGGCTTACCACGTGTTTTAAGAAAGGCTGAACCAGATTTTCCACCACTGGCGTTCCACTTGACGCACCTCGACAATGATTCAACCATGCTCTTTTCACAGTCATAGGTTCGGCGCAAAGCGTCGAATTGCTCTGGATACAGGACCGTACAACTGATGGTCAAGCCATTACTTTCAAACGCTGCAACGGATATCAAACTCCAATCAGGTTCGTTGGTAAACGGCCACTCACTGATTGCCAACGGTAGTTTGGAGGATGGGACTCGCAACTCGCCAGTTGGATCCACGGTTTCCGTTGAGTCAACGTGAACGACGTTCCAAGTTGATGAAGAGTCGGCAATAGAGCATTCGTCGGGCATGAAGGCTTCGCTGCCTTCGGTAAGTTTCGCTTCTCGAGCGATTTTTCGAGATTTGGCCAGGGTATCACGGTAAGTGGGGGAGCTAAGAGATATATGAGCAAAAAATTTACATTGTTTAAAAATGCTTACTCCAATGCCAAAGCAATGATCGACGTCGGCTCATCAAGCCGCACAACCATCGAAGAATCTCGGAAGATATGGAGAGGGTCGTTCATTGGATCATCTCCTTCAATGGAGTGTCGAGCTGGTTGCGGCCAGAATCCTGACAGGGCTTTTAATATCGAATTGCGTTCGGTACCCCCAAGCTCAATATCAGAGGCAGGTGGTGTAAGAGCCATTTCCTGCTTGCTCTTCATAGAGGACAAAAAAGGAGACGATGGCAGAGAAATATGTCCCGGAGGCGGAAGCAGAACGGTGCCCCCCCCTTCCTGAGCGCCGGGGGCACCAAGATTAATGACTGGAAATGAATCTAATGGAGGAATGGTTTTCAAGTCGGATTCAGAAGAATTGGGTTTAGGGTCCAGTGAGTCCTGCTGGGCGGTTGATGTTGGATGTTCCTCCTCATTTCCTTCATCTTCGTCATCCGCTTCACTAGAAGAGTCTGAACTTTCCGAATCATCTTGAATAGCATCCTTGACACTGTCAAGTACCTCTACTTTCGCACGAGCAGAGGCGACTGGACGAGCGCGTTTCCCTCGAATGACTGCGTACCTCCCTTTGGATCTTTCGGCGTCACGGCCCAGTCGTTCAAAATGCTTAGCAATATTGGAAACCTTGTTACCCGCACCTGCTGGTGGCCTTCGAAATGTGGATCTGTTTGGAACTGGAGGCCGAGGGACAATTTTGTCTTTGGAACGACTGACAACACGATTCTTGGGTTGTTTGGTTCCAGGGACTGTTGACCTGGTACTGTGTGGAGAAGGAGGGCGACTGAAACGAACTTCTTTCCCTTGGTTACTAAAGGAACGTTTCTCGGGAGATGCTCTCCGGGATGATTCATGCGATTCAAAGAGAGGTCCTTTTGGGGCAGGAATCCGGCTGGTGGAAGGAGCAGGAACAGGTTTACGAGAATGGGGTAAGTATCTTGGAGCCACATTAGCAGCATAACCTTGTTCGAAGTCGGAAGTGGACGCTTTTCGAACAGGAAGGCGATGTCGACCTTTGGTGCGAATTCCTGGCCGTGACGTGACCAGCGAAGGGTATTCCTGCTCGCTCTCCGACATAACAGGCCTTGGGGCAAATGCAGTTTGAGCAAGGTCATGTACACCCTGAGCAGGCAAGAAATCTTGATATTTTTTCACGAGTTCGGCAACCGACATGTTTTGGGTCGTGCGTCGCGGCAAACGAGACACCCTTTGACCTGGATCTTCTGTGGGAAGGACTTCTTCCTTTTCATTGGGCACCTGAATACAAATCAATCAACGCGAGTTCATTCTGCCAAGAAAAACAAGCACCTGTGGTGGTAGTGGGGGTACTTCATAATCTCCACCATCTTCACGAGTAGCACCGATGGTGGAATCACTCTCAGGATCTGACCTAGCATGCTCATCGCTCGTCGCTTCATTATTTGAAACCACCTTGATCTCTGAAGTCGGAGACACATCTGAAGCCTCCTTCTCCCCCTTTTCATTCTCAGATGCATCAGATGCAGAAGACCTGAGCGAATCTGCGGTTGTCGCCCTTCTTGACTTTAATAGACCCTCTTCAGCTTCAGAAACGCTAGAAGGTGGAATGTAGGGGTTATCAAAAGCACCAACTAAGTCGTATTTTCTGCTTGGCCACATGGCTCTCATAGAATCGAAGGCAGAGGATCTACCGCTATTCCTGTTCACGATGGTCTGTACTGGTCTAGGCTTCGGAAGTCTGTCGAAATCCATTTCCCATGCGACAATCTTGTCTTGCCTTGCTGCATGAACCTGATTGAGGGCGAGTGTGTCAGTAGGTGGAGAGTCTCGATAAATCTGGTTAATGAGTCGACTGATGTCTTCCCGTTCGGATTCTGCCCTCAGGATGAGGGCGTTGATATCTGCGAGGAGAAGGGCATCAGTTTCTTCGTCCCCTGTGGCGGCGTCGATGCTGATCAACTTCAGGTCGTCGATCAATTGAGTATACCACAGCATATTTCGGAAATGCAATCTTTCGAAATCGGAGTTTTTCAGAACTAGCTGGGTCTCAGGTCGGACACGTATCCGGAAGGGAGGATAAACAACCTCGTGGAGGATAATGGGATTGGCCTGGAACCGCACAGTCATGCCTTTTGAAGCGAAGTAGCGAATATGATGTTGATATATATTATGTTGGCATCCGGCACCCTGAACCAATTTTATATCTGCTGGGTAGAAATGAAGCTCCAGGAATTTTGCAAATGAATATCGCTGCATTTCTTCCGATACTGGAATGAAGGGGGTTGCTGAACCACACACTCTGCAGGCGCTCCAGGTCGTTACAAGGTCAGGAGAAGGGTAGTATGCAGAACGACCAATAATCTGCCCATCCCATTGTTCTACCGCTACAAATAGTGTGGTCTCGTTATGCACGAAAACTTTACAATGTCGAGCAAGAGGTTGGTCACATCCTTTCCCAGTGCAGACTGCCTTCGGGTCCAAGAACTGCACGAGTGTGTCATTCACCGACTTGTCAATGAATTGTCCGAGGGTCATATCGTTCTCGCCATAGAATTTGATGTGTTGTAAACGGGGGGCGAAGCAGGGTCGATGCTGACCGATGTTCGTGGCTGGAATGGTGTACTCTCGGAGATGAATGCACTGATATTTTTCGACAACGAAGTCATCAGGGTTCTTGCGAAGATACCATTCCCAAATTCGTCTAAACTCTTCATGTTGCCATTTCAAAAGAGTGTAATGACTTTGTTGATAAATATCTGTAGCCGTTTTCATGGCTTCTGGCTCTTCAGCTGTAAGAACTCGGTATAAGGGTGTTATAGGTATGATAGCAGTGCTGGGCGTCGAAGGGTTGGGTGATAAAGTTCCTAAGGTGAAATAAGATAGGTCATCGTCCAATTTACTCGTTGAGGGAAATCCATCTGCTGGTAAAGGAGTCGAGGGCAGGCTTAGAGCTGGTAAAGCCTCTATCTGAGCAAATATATCTTCTCGTTTTAAGTCAGGTTGGAGTTCTGGTGTTTGCATGTCTGAAGTAACTGTCGCAGCAGTAATGGTTTCCTCCTGCCGATGCAGAGATTGAAGCCTCTCCTCTTTTCTTACAATCTCGTCCTCCCATGCCCGCTTGGCCTCCAGCAACATGTTATCTAACTCTTTCATGCGCTGAATGGGATAAGGAGGAGGAAATCGCAAGGTAGCAGACACAGATATGAATGTCCTCGTGTAGTGGCCGAGAGATTCGTCTATTCTCCGGGAAAGGCGAAGTTGTTCTGCATCTTCATTGGGTAGATCTTCCTCTCCGCTATTTTTGGACAAGAAATCGTTATCTTTTGGGGGATTGCTAAGGCCAAGAGCTGATGCAAAGAGTCTGGGTGGTAGAAGACTGGAAGATGGCAAAAGCAGGGATGTTGTCGTGGCATCTAAGCTTAGTAGACGACTGATAGATGAGGGAATTGCAAGAGCATTGAAGGATGGAACACTGATGACAGAATCTTTCCAAAGGTGTGTCTCGAGCTTCAGGTTTCGAACGATGAACGTCAGAAAGCGGGTCACCTTCTTAATTCGTTTCAAAGTCTCGATGTCTCCTCCTCGCAGAATGATAGTACAGCCCATGTCTCGGTTGCAGCCCTCAAAGCGCATGTATGTTTTTCGACGACCGGGGATCAACGGGTGATCATATGTTTGGATGCAATACCGCGCACAATGCCCAAGACGTGGTTCCAGCGCCAATTTATCCATTGAGGAGAAAATGTCTCCTTGTGTCATTCTTTGGATGGTCTGAATTGCGGAAGGCTTCACTGCTCGAGCAACGGCTATGTTATGTTTGGCCAAAGCATCCAGGGCAAGTCGGGAAACAGATTTTTCAACAAGGACAACATGGGGCCGTAAGGCAGCAATGCGAGAAGCGAGATTGCCAAGGTATTCTTTCTCCTGGCGAACAATCTGACCGAAGTGCATGTATTGCCCTTCAACGCGAGAAAACTCCAAAGGAAAGGTGACAAGCATGACTCGGGGATTCGCTTGAAGTCTTGACATTTGCTTGTGCGCTACATTCTTGGTTATAACTGCCCCGGTAACGTATTCTGAATCTTTGGGCATTCCTCCGGGTATTTTCTTGATTTTGACATATCGCCTGACATCCATGTCCTGTCCTTGGCGGTGAGGTAATGCCGTGAAGGTCATCTCTCGTGCAATCCGCAGGGCTAACCGTAACAGAGTTTCTTCCCATTCCCTAATGTTAGGAATTTCTTCAATCGTCAACATCTGGCGAAGCATGATCTTGAGATGAAGCATGGAGGCAAGATTGAGCTCTTGTGCGTAACTTTCGCAATCCAGTCAACAAGTATCTATCTATAAAAATATGAAACAGAGCTTACGCTGTACTCTCTCTCCTTGTACGCCAACCAGGTTCGGCCTCGAAAGTCGTGTCCAGTCTACTTTGGACTCTGCTCCTAATAAATGGAGTGGCAACCTCGAATTCCCCGTATGGGGTGCTGGACGCCTTCGTTCTGTTCAATGGTCGTGGAGTTCCAATATGTTCGGGGGAACCGAGGGGAAATTGAATCGAGCTTGTTGGTGCGTCGATATTGATAGGTTGCATGGATGGAAATTGAATTTGACTCTTTCCCTCTGGTCCAAGAGAGAGGCGATCTTGATCAAATGAGCTCGGTGGTTGTCCAACACCTTTTTCCTCGTCTGAGAGGCCTCTTCTGAATGGTGCAGGGTTATCTCGTACTGGCTCCCAGACACCATTTTCTCCTTCCCCTAACAAGGGGGGTTCCGCGTATGATGGGCTATCATCAAGGCTGTGTAAAGGCCTCCTAGTTTGGGCGATAGAATAGAGGTTGAATGGTTCATCGGTACGACCAAAAAGTTGAGAGGCCGCAAAAGGGGATTGGGGGTGGGCCAAATTCGTGAAAGGATCGATTCCAAATTGATGAGCAGGAAAATTAGTAACGGAAGAAACAACAGATCGACGGTCATCGTCATCATCTTCTTCAACTTTCGCAAGCTTCTCGAGGCATAGGTTACATACGCGAACCATTCCTTCAGAACCAAATCTTGCACCCTTTATGATGTTGGATGCACAACGTGAACAAAATATTTGACCTTGGTAAGTGTCAATTTGGTTCACGCATTATCAAGAAAGAGTAATACCGCAAATCCGACAGTGGTGTTTCCTTCTCCAAGTTGAAAATACGCTTTTGCAATCATAGCACTCTTTACAGTTCTCATCGTCCATCCAATAGTCCCGCGACAAACCTAAGTTAGTTGTGAGACAAGAGAGAAAAGGTGGAGGATGAAAATCTTAACCTTCACCCCTCAGACGCCGTATGACTTTAGAAACCGAACCAGACCGATGGACGCTGGTTGCGGTCTTGACACTGCGTGCATCGTCCTGTATTGGAAAACCAGGGATTGAAGTTCCAAACGGAACATTCTCGCCAACATCGAATGCAGGAGAATAAGAGATTCTGTTGTTGTGAATCTGCGATGACCTATCGTATTCGACAGTAAATGTTGGAAGTTCTGACTCGGCCGGTGTCAACGAAACAAGCGGTGGAGCTGCCTGAGCTGGAGCCGCGGTAAGAGGATTAGGTCTGTCGGAGGCATTCGTTCGTGAAGAAAAGGTGGAGGACCCAGTTTGCGCAGTTGTATACGACGGTCGCCTGGCCTCAGTTCCGACGACAGTCGTAATGTTCGTATTGATAGAAACTGAGGTATTGGTGGGAACGCCGACTGCAGAGGATAATGGAGCAGACAGGGTGTTTTTCATTCTTGAAAATATAGAGGTGACGAGAGTATAGGACGATTGATCATGCTCGTCCTCCTCCGAGAAGGGGTTGAAAGAGGTAAGGCTAGTTACATCGTCGGCCAACTTGGTGCTGCTCCTCGATCTAGAAGAATGTCCACTAAGTGACTCAACCGCATTGGGAGACTCCATTGCTGATGGAGACTGGGCCTTTCAATTCCAGGAATTCATGTGGAGGGAGCCGTCCATTAAAGAGTCAACTTGCAGTAAACTAGAGCCATGTATGCATCATTGGTGATCAATTAATCACGTGTAACCCCTTTTTCATGTCTGAGGCGAAGGAAAGAAATAACGTTCTGTATCCCGTGCGTACATTCGAACAAGTTGATTATCATATTCCTCTCGACTAGGTCATTCTTAACTGGAAGCCCTCTTCAAGAGGAATCGGATTATAATATTCGTGATTGTTACATCCACCTGCTTCACGTGCGTGACCCTTTCTCGCGTAAACCCATCACCAAGATCTGTGATACTACCCAACCAACGCGCTAACAACGAAATATGGATGACGATGATGCCGATTATATGCAAGGAAGTGATGACGAAGTATGTCTTTCGATTCGTTAGACCTTATCGACCTAAACGTTCGACTCTCCAGGACTATGGCTTCGATTACTCTGATAACGAAGATGCAAATGAGTCAGGGAGTGTTGACGTCGAGAACATGTACTACAAGGCCAAATGTATGAATAACCCCTCAGCCTTCGACAGGATCTGACTTGTGAGCAGCCAAAAAAGAAGATAGCCCAGAAGAGGCTCTGAAGGAATTCCGGGCCATTGTGGACCAAGAAGACGAGAAAGGCGATTGGTCTGAACCTGGTTGAGTGATGTTTAACTGGATACTAACATTTTCTTCAGGGGTTTCAAAGCGCTCAAACAAATGACCAAGCTCCTATTTCTGGTCCTGCATCGACCTAATGACGCGTTGAAGACATACACCGAATTACTCAGCTATACAAAGTCGGCGGTCACCCGAAACTATTCTGAGAAATCGATCAATGGAATCTTGGATTATGTGGGAGGAGGCAAAGGCGGCGTTGTCGAGGTGGATATCCTGGAGAAGTTTTACCAAGTCACCAGGAAAGCTTTGGAGGAGGCCAAGAATGAGGTTAGTTTGCTTTCAAGGCTCGAAAGTAGGAAGTGAACTAACTTTTCCATTATTTTAGAGGCTTTCCGTCAAGACCAACTTGAAGCTTGCCAAGTTGTGGCTGGACCGTAAAGAATATAGTCGACTTTCAAAGGTTGTTTATGTTCACTGTTGTCCACTGTTTCAACTCAGAACATATGATGATTACAGCTAATACGCGAGCTGCATAGTGCCACTATGGCGACAAGCGATGCTGACGACCAATCTCAACGCGGAACACAGCTACTAGAAATCTATGCTCTCGAGATTCAGATGTATAACGAAACACGAAATTTCAAGAAGCTCAAGGTGAATCTCCTACCTCATCACGTTGTACGAATTTAATCTCATCGAGTCTTATAGGAAATTTACAATGCCAGTAATGCAGTCCGTTCGGCTATTCCTCATCCAAGAATCATGGGAGTTATCAAGGAGTGTGGTGGAAAGATGTGGATGGGCGAACGTATGCATTTTCACTCAGTGATTAGTATTAACCCAAACCTCCCTCCTGTTAAGGTCAATGGAACAGGGCAAGCGAGGATTTCTTTGAGTCCTTTCGGAACTACGACGAAGCTGGATCCCCTCAAAGAATTCAAGTCCTCAAATATCTGGTATTGGCGAACATGTTGACTGGAAGTGAGGTGAATCCATTTGATAGTCAGGAAACTAAGCCGTAAGTCCCATTTGGCTTCCATGATATTTTTTGAGACCCTAGCAATAATCCAGGTACAAGACCGACCCTCAGATCAAAGCTATGACCGACCTTGTTGACGCCTACCAGCGTCGTGAGGTGCACCTTGCGGAGAAGATTTTGAAAGGTAAATTCCTTTATTATTCATTTTCCAAACCATTCTAAAGTTGGCAATTCAAAGACAACCGTTCGACCATCATGGACGACAGTTTTATCCGTTCATACATCGGTGAATTACTTCGTAGTTTGCGAACGCAATATCTTATCGATCTCATCAAACCCTACACTCGCTTGGAGCTTTCATTCCTTGCAAAGGTCTGCCCGTGCTTGTGTTCCTTATATCAAGAATTTAAATCTATTTCTCCATTTAGCAACTCAATGTTGATACCGAGGAGGTAGAGGAACTCCTCATTGGCCTCATTCTGGAAGGTAAGGTGGAGGGTCGCATTGATCAAGTTGGAATGAGATTGGAGCTTGACCGAAAGTAAGCCAATCTTTAAGGATGTCAGTAGTGCACTCGTTAATTATAACATCGACAGACAAAGCCTGGAGAAGAAACGATACGCCGCACTCAGCAAATGGACGGACGCCCTTGAATCTGTACATGGAGCTGTTGTTGGAAAAACTGCCAGTTCTGCACGTGGACCTGATCCTGGAATGCTTGGAGGAGAGGCTTTCAGCCTTCGGGATGATAGGTGGAACTGAGCCGCCATACAACTCTTGTTGAAAATTACATTCGTGCGCTCTGTGATTTGTTTAACGAAGGGCAGATAACATTATTCATAACATGACCACGAAGATTAAACTTGGAGAGGGTTGTGGTAAAGGAGACTGAGTAGATTATTAGAGGGGTAAATGGTGTAACGAAGGCAGCGGGAACGTACGGTTATTGGCTTCGGTGGAAGGCTTTCCATTCGTATTTCCAACCGGTACGAGGGGGTGTGTCCGTGGGTATGCGTAGTTCACGAGGGAAGAGCCCATGTATCCGAGCCTCCATGGCCCGAATTTCAGACGCCTTCATGGTCTTCATACTTTCCACTTCCTCCTTAGACCTTGCTCGAGGATCAGGCCTCTTGTTTGCTTCGAGATAAAGCTTGGGGTCTATCTCATGTAGGACATCCATGGCCCTCTTCATACACTCAAACTTCCTCGCTGCCTCTGCCTCCCGTTTCTTCCTAAGATGACGCTTGTGTAACAACCACGCGCGTTCTATGGTTTCATGGGCCTGAACCGATGGGATTGCACGTTGAATAGCTGGTCCAACATTCGGACGCCATGTCCCTACTGGCGTTGAGCGGCTCTTCACATTCGCAGGGTAGAGGACCTTTCGGATTATGGCATTTTTGGGGTCGCCTCCCTGATCGGTTCCTGGTGCATTATAATGCCTAATGAATGCTGGAATATTCCTCAGAGGAAGGCTCGCTTGCCCTGTGCGACAGAGAAATGAGGACATTTTGGAGCAAAAGGAGGGACGTTTTGAGCAAAATCATTCCCACCGTGACGGAATGCCAGACACCGTCACGCCGGGTCAATATCCTCTGTGGAGAATTCCGATCCGGGAGGAACTTGGTAGTAACCAATTGCAAGCTAATAAACAGTGTCGCACTTTCTACAGAGTAGATCTACTTGTAGGACGCATAGTAATAAAATCCAATTGTTTGCCAAACACCGTGACAATTTCAAGTTGATGACAATGTTGAGCGACGAGTCATTATTAAAGACGAGGGCCAGACACTAGAATTGACGCCTGAGCCGACTATCAAGTTACACTACTGTACTTGAAGTTGAACACGTTAATAAACGTCTGGTTCCTAGTCGTCGCGACTCGGTGAGGCGGCAGTCGAAGGTACGTACAGTACCAAGAGCCATGAAAAAATGTGTTCTCACGGGTCAAGTTGGTTTTCCAAAGTTTGTTCACCCACGTTCGAGACTTGCAATATGTTGGGTCTGCTTGCCCGGTCTCACAGACCATCGCCAATAGTAAGCTCGAGTGAATTCCGTGCAGTCTAGCTACTGATATATATTGCACAGTGTCCCACATCCCGTATCAGACAATTCAATACTACGTCTTCTCTGCATATTAGCCGAACCAATGAACCTAAAATCCGTACACCCTCTAAAAAGGCGCTTGCCGCCAAAGCACGCAGAAAAGCTGCTATTGCGAAGAAAGAAGACCAACGTCTCCTCAAACTCCCACTCCTGGATGCCATTGCAGTCTTGCGAGTAAGTTACTCCCTCACCTCTTCGGGATTCACCAATAGCAATAATTTAGTCAGTGGAAGTTGCCCACCCGAAGTCTCTGTATGAACTCTATGTGAAAACGGAAATTGGAAACGGAGCTGCTGTTCCAAGAGGAAGGGTCAATCTTCCAAGAGAAGCTAAATCTAAGGACGAAGGCAAAATTCTAGTATTCGCAGAGGGCCGTCAAGCAGAGGAAGCCAAGAGGGCAGGCGCCCACATTGTAGGAGGTATTGAACTGATCGAAGGAGTACGTTCTCATCCACCCGTGAACGAAATACGATGTAATGAGCCCCGTAGATTCTCAATAATCGTCACCGAGCTACGACGATTCTTTGCGTCCCTTCACTTATCCGTGCAATCACCCCAAAACTTGGTCGATTCCTTGGACCTTTGGGTCTGATGCCGTCGGAAAGAAGAGGGACTGTTACTGAGGATATTGTTGGTTATATCCAGCGACTTCGTGGAACCAGCGAGTGGAGAGCAGACAGGACTGGAAATATTCGAGCACCAATTGCTATAGTACCCTCTCCTCCCTAACTTTTAATGCACTGAACTGACTCATGATTAGATGGATTTCCCTGTGGAAGACGTTGTGACCAATTTCAATCAATTTATCATATCTGTGAAGAGAGCGACGGGCAATGCAAAGGATCCTGAGGCTGCCGACCGAAAACTTAGAAGTGCCGGTGGCTCCAGACCTGGTATGTCGACCTCCTCAATTTTAAGCCAAATCGCTGATGTGAAGTCATAGTTATACCCATATCGAAGGTCATGCTGAGCTCTAAACAAGGGCCTGGCATTCGGATAGCCGATTTTTAGCTGTGGTTAAGAGTAGTGGTGTGGTCCATGTAATTATGATAATATTTACAGCAAATCTACTTCTCCTTTTCTCACAATTCCAAGGGCCAACCGACTCAGTCATCCCATATCTTATCTCCCCGAGAGAAGGCATATTCTCGCTTGGACTTCTTTTTCGTCTCTCGAATGCTCTCCGCCACTTGGGCATAACTTGGCCCGTCTCGTCTTGACCGATATTCCTTCCTTTTTCCAATGTCTCCACCAGTAGTTGCACTTTCTTTCCGTTTCAGTCTGGGTTGGTGGCGTTCGAGAGGCGCATTTTTGGGAGAATGAGGGAATATGTCTCCCCAACTAGATTTGCGAGCATCGTAGAATGCTTGCTTTCCTTGAGACTTAGGAATTGTAATCCGCACGATTTTACCTAAGGGGAGATCAGACCCAAATACTTCTTTAGTCCAAGCTGTGAATATACCTTCTGCCGTACAACTATCCAAGATGATATGACCACTCTTCTTCAGCGGTGAGAATACCAGTCTGGGCCATCGGTATGCCTCCTGCCGCAGCTGTTCCTCTAATTCAGATAGAGATAAATCGCAACCTTCATATTCTATGGTGGGTGGGATCGAGAGCGTTTCAAAGGAGGTATCTGGTATAGGAATCGTTTCGTTCACTCCAACTTGCAGTTGCTTCATGGGGGTACTAGAAAAGAGTTCCCTTTCGAGCTCTTTCTTTCCTATGGCGCCGACTCTGCCCACGCTTGTCACAGCCTTTGGTCGGGCGCCTCGTTGGACGATAACATAGGAGTAACCGATGTCTTCGTGCCCAACGCCCGAGTGTTTGGTCAGTCTAACGAAAGAAGGGCGTTGAATACGTTGAGAAAACCCGCAGACGAGCTTTGCACCGCCAGAATGAAGCAACGGGCAGGCTTGATCATGAGGGCACTTGGTGAGGGATCGACTTAAATACGTAGGAACCCGACAGTTAAAATAGCTTACAGGAGCGACAACATGTGAACCACAAACATTCAGCGAAGTAAGGTTCGGGTCCTCAACTTCATGACTTCCCAGTTTTAAAAGGTATTCCCTTGCACGGGCGACCGCTTCAAATCCTTCCTTGGAATTGTGGTCAAGAAGGACCTGTGACATGTCAGCAAGAATCTTAGTGATAGAGGGGGGCGCTTTCACGTACTATGGTGTGAGCACCACTGTCCCACATCTCCTGGATCATTGTTTTTTGTGCCATCGAGGTCGGTAAAGTAGTCAGCATAAAGGAGGATAATGCAATTGTCTTCGATGCGTCATCTTGCAGGATTTTGTCTTCTTCTTTGAAGGCCTTCTTCCATCGAACATTGAGCCCATTTGTAGAGGCGCCTAAGAAAAATTCTGTAAATTGTGAATATATAAAGAACGCCAAAGGCACTAACTAGATACGAGTTTCTTGCCAATGGAAACCAATCCTTCTCGCTTATCTATACCTAGATATGATTTGATAGTTGAGTTGCTTGCAAGCTTATTACCCTCATTGCTGTTCCCAGAGTTTCTTTGAAACGCATACAGGGATGCCCTTGAATGCAAATGAGAAATCGAACACTAGATTTTGCGGAAGACTTACCACAACCCACTGCCCGTCCCAGCACCCCAATCAATAATGTTGTTTACTTCCAAAATTGATCCTAATCTCAACTTTAAATGGTGCAGAACGGCTGTTATTGCTGAGTAATGGGCTGGTAGGGCAACTGAAGCAAAAGCTGCGCCGTCTCTGGCGTAATGACGCGCCGCTTGCTTTTTTGAACGATAGGATTTATCGTACTGGGTATTCCAATCGAGTTCATTCTCTCCTCCTGTACCTGGTGACGTGAAAAGCCGCGTCGCGTCACTGTGAAGCAGGGACTTTTTGCCATCTAATAGATTTTAGCTCTGGAAGTTTGTATCTATTATGAAGGCGCTGACCGGAAATGAGAATTTTAATGACCCTTTGTAGTTCTTGTGGAAGTACAACAGTTCCTATCTGTTTTGACCCAAATATAGCGGCTGGAGATTTTCGGTGCTCGCGGTCTTCTGAATCTTCTTGCAAGAACGGCTGGTCTTCCACACCCAATGGAGTCCAGTCTTCCACAGCCAAATCATTGATTAATACAGTAGATTTGCCTGGAACAATCTCCAACTCGCGATGTGTCGCAGTTTGTTGTAGCCTGCTCTTCTTTAAAGATATATCAATATCATTGAACAGTCTCTGATAACTTGGGTCCAAGTCCAGAGGAAAATTAGATAACGCATGGGATTTCGGAATTGAAGATGAGAAAGAGGCACGCAAAATGGAACAGGTGCGCGGTCCCAAAGGCCACAGCATTGAGGTCTTGAACATCTGATAGCTCAGTAGCTGTAGAATCCGGCCCGGAACCGTTCAAACTTAGCTTTATTATATAAGCAAGTCCGCGCTCTGCCTTCACCCACCAACGACCATAGATGGCAGAAACACTTACGAAACGACCTGAACCGGAAATTGACGACAATGCAGAACGACCGAACAAACGGGCACGGTTGAGTGTTGAGCCTACGAACGAAAGTGGAACAGCATCGCCGCACGTCGATTCCGAGGAAGAAGGCAATTCATCGCATGCAGCCAATGAACCACGCGCATCTGACTTGTACCTTGATACGGCAAGCTGAATATTTATTACCCTAATTTCTTATTTACTTACATTTACCCGCCTAGATTAACCGTGCTACTCTGGACTTTGATTTCGAGAAGGTTTGCTCCGTCTCCCTCTCAAACATCAACATCTATGGCTGTTTAGTCTGTGGCAAATACTTTCAAGGCAGGGGACGCAATTCCTACGCATATGCTCATTCAATCCATGATGATCACCACGTCTTTATAAATTTGGAAACCACAAAGGCATAGTATCCTTCATCCACACCATGAGCGTCTTCTCTTACCTTATTATCTAGGTTTACGTACTTCCTGACGGATATCCCGTTTCTGACCCTTCTCTGGAGGATATATCATATGTTCTAGCGCCAAAATTTAGCCAGAATTCCATTGCCAATATTTCGTCTCCGTCGCATCTTTCTCGCCCTTCTTATGACCTTAATCACCAACCCTACTTGTCGGGATATGTTGGGCTGAACAACATCAAAAGAAACGACCACATGAACGTCATAATTCATTCTCTACTTCATGTGCCTCCTTTACGAAATTATCTCCTTCTCTCAAGTTTCCATGGAAAGGAACCTGAACTGCTGAAACGTTTCGCCGGATTGGCAAAGAAAATATGGAACCCTCGACTATTCAAAAGTCAAGTCAGTCCTCATGAATTTCTCCAGGAAGTGAATAGGGCTAGTTCTGGTAAATTTCGCTTGGAACAACAAGGCGACCCGGTCGAATTTCTAGGGTGGTTGCTCAATCGTCTCCATAAAGATCTTGGTGGGACAAAGAAGAAAAATTCAAGTAAGTTTCCCTGCGTCACGCTATCTCAATATCCTTAATATTATTCTAGGTATCATCTTCACAACTTTTCAAGGCGAACTCAGACTGGAGACTCAGCAAGTCCTGGTCCGACCCGATTCCGGGCCAAATGAGAAACCCAAATTTGATATTGATCGCGGTATGTCATTCCAAATTATGTCAAGATGTTCAGCTTACGTCTTATTCATCAGAACTAAAGACTTCGGTGTCACCCTTTCTTTTCCTTGCCGTCGACCTCCCTCCTCCCCCTCTGTTCCAGGATGCTGTGGAGAAAAATATTATTCCCCAAGTCAGTATACACTCTGTTCTGGCTAAATATGATGGGAGAACAGCCCAGGTAGGAGCCTTCCATGCTCTCAGTTGCATATTCCCATCCATTCACCTCCAGGAATCTGTCGGACAATTGCGCCAATACAAATGCCAGCGATTACCACCTTACATTATCCTTCATTTCAAACGTTTCGCCAAGAATGCATTCGTTGAAGAGAAGAACCCCACGATTATCAATTTCCCTCTTCACGGTCTGGATTTCAAAGAATGTATTACTTTTACCTTACACCTTGGTTTGGACCGATCTTCTCACTGCTTCCTGAATAATTATTGTAGATGTTGATGCGCCTCCCGACAACCAATCGACGCTTTACGACCTGATCGCCAACGTCACGCATGAGTCTGTTGCTGGCACTACACGAGACAAAGAAAATACAGTCTGGAAAGTCCATCTCCGAACAGCGGGCGCTGGCGGCAATGAAAAATGGTTCATGATTCAAGACCTGATCGTTGAAGAAACACGAAAGGAAATGATATTTCTTGGAGAAACAATTCTTCAAGTAATACCCTCCCTCCTCCTCCCACCTACAAGACTAATGGAAACTTTTTAGATATGGGAGCGTAGACGAGGCAACCCATGACTCAACGGCAAAATTCCCTAACATGGCTCGGTCCTACGATTCAAGGTCAACCTACTTGAATTATAATGATCTTCGTTGTCTAATTCCTCTTCGCCAACCAGGGCCATTATCATTGCTTATCAATGCTCGAAGAGGTTCGCACATATAAAGCCCCATGTCACGCGGGGTGTCCCTAATTGTTGGAACTTCCTTGACTCTTTTGGGAACTATCCGTGGGTGAGCCCTTGGTTTGACTAGGAGCAATACTTCTGCCTCATCGTAGCACATCAAAATCATGAATATGTGACTTGTAAACTCCACGAACAGTTCCTTTGCTTCCTTTGCAACTAATGGTTTGAAAATGTACATTCCCGATATGACACCTAAGGATTTGTATTGCATCAAGGTCATTTTCCGAAACGGCTTATCGAATCGAAAATTTAATCATACCTGTCCCGGCTGCAACGAGAAATGGGAACGCTCGACGAAACCCCGACATGATGATGCTTGGTTGTTGTGGTAGAAGAATATAAGGCGATCATTGTAAATCTTATTTGGCCTGGTTTTAAACGGACTTTTGTCAACTTCAGAGTCCGCGAACCCACTCGGTCCGACTCGGATCATTTAACCGTGAAAAGGTGTTGCCTCAACTTGAATCGTCTTCAACTTGCATCGGCAACGGCAAGAATCGAAAAAAAAGTCATGCAACATAACTAAGCCACAAGCTTGTTACTTATAAGCCCCAACTACCAGATACCTTCCGAATAGACAACACTTCATTGAGGGGATCTCAGAGCCTTCAGAATGGTCAGCATCCTCGTCGCAAAGTTGGATCCTTTATCACTTACAGTCAAAGCTTCTTGCGCCGCGGCTTGCCTTGCATCGGCCTTTGAAGCTCCTACGCCAGTACCTTTAACGACTCCTCCAACTGGGGAAGATATCAGCTGGATAAGGCGGAATAGACACAATTCTCTTACTCTTGCACTGCACAGTCCATTCTGCCTGATGACAAGGACCTGCATATGACTCGACCCAAGTCAATAAATGAGTTTCTTTCCTGCTTTGCAGGTCTGGGGAAGGTCAATGCTAGTCTTCAAGGCACATCCATACGATATTGCGGAGTCGCCATACAGTTGTTAAGGTATGTAACATAATCTACTTGATTTTAACATAACTCGGACACTCCAAAAATCGTTGGGGACTCACTGGACATGAATTTTAACTGGTAAACTCAATGAAGGAAGGAAGAGGTTGCACTGTATTGTTCCACTTTCCTCGTCCTTTTTATGCTCGTACTGAGTTTCATGGGGGTTCTTTCCCGGAACGCCGTGTACAACATATGTATATATAAAAATGTTAATTGACGGACATTGTCCACCAAACCCTTACTCACCGTATCAGCTTGAGGTTATCCCGATGTCGTGGGTGACGCTACGAGAAGAAAGGTGGATGGATCGAGCATATGACATCAAAGAAATGGCAGCACAGCTATAGATCGCCGAATCTATTCTGAGATTTGGTATCTTCCACCAGCTGACCTGATAGCCGGATGAGTGTAGCGCCTGTGCGAACGGGTTAACGCCCACTTTTAGGGGACAAGATCTCTACTGAGAGCTAAATGACGAGGACTCGGATCCGGATCGCTAAAACAACCGAACGACTTTTGCAGGATAACAGAAGCAAGTCCCGTCCTGTTGCCGCCCTGCGCTACAGAAGACAATCTGATTATCAAGGTCAAGGTCAAGGGATCCGGGCAACTTGCAAACTTTAATGACGTGATGCATGCTGTTGTTTTGAAGACTTTACGAATAGCAGGGATCTGTCACAAGAACGGAAATAAAATAAGATGTTGTTCCTGCCAAAAAATTTCTAGACAACTATCTTCGTTGGCATCGGTAGAGAGTTTTGGTATTTTTTTGCCTCTGGGATCCAGGGCAGAGTATAGCACCAGATATTCATGAAGGACCTAGTGTCATCATCGTTACGGAGAGCTGCTTCGAAAAAGGATTAAAGGGCTTATTGGTCTTGGTTTCATAATCACCGTTCAAGCTGCTTGTCGAAACCAGCTGTCCCACCGCGCTCGCAGGTTAATTCCAGCCGCAGAAAAATAAATTAAAACTCGGTGAATAAACAAATCCCCACTAAATACTGACGACGCGTGTCAGGAGGAACTCCCGCCGGCTTCAGCAGTTAGACGAGCCCACGCTGCGTCGGCCGCTAAGTCTTTGGCGATGTGTTTCTTGGGACCCTGTCCCTCACCAAAGACCTTCCCATCAACTTCAAAAAGATTAGTCAATCATCTGTAGCAGAAGTAGTAGGAATTCAAACTTTTGCAAGTGCAGGTGAACGTCTTAATGTTGGCGGGGCCAGCCCAGGACTCAACCCAGCTCAGAGATGTCATCCGACCATGTTCTTGTAGATCTGTACGCAAGAGGATGAGCAAGTGAGTCCAGAACCGTGAAGTCCACGGACATGAGTTAAGCCGGTTGGTACCTGCCCAGTGATTGGTGAGGTCGAAAGGTAATTCACGAATGAGAGCTTACCGGACAAGGCCGACATCCTCTCCTTCTTTGAAGTCCATCATAGGAGGAGATTCGTTATATACCAGTAGCAAAGGCGACGCGGCAGCCACCAAGCTTTGTAGCTGTGCCTCAAAGTCCACCATACTAGTGGAGCGAACATGAAATCTCATTCATTTCGCCTCTCCTTGAAATCTCGCAGGAAGATGAAAATCAGGAACTCCTCAGCAGAACGGGTTCAGTTGGGTGAATTCGCGTTGGGTTCTGGACATGAACCACAGTCCATGCTTCGAAATTGAAGAGATAGGACTCAGTTCGTAGCACTGGCTCTTGGTTCCGTAGGAGGTTCCTCGCTCTACCGAATAATAGGTGAGGCCTGGAGGCAAGAAAATAGCGCAAAGTGCTGTCCCTTGCTCGTAAGGGAGCTGCGGCATAGTTGGAGGAGGGAGAAGCCTATTTCTGTGGCGAATGAGCACGAGGAATACATGAAGTCGATGTGAATCAATGCCCAGCAATGTTGCAGTAGTCTCAACGGGATGAATCCGGGCCTTATCCAAGGATGGGTGGTGAGTGATGGTGCACAAATGAGATGAATGGAAGGTTTAAACTTAGTTGCGGATGACGGCGATCCCAAACGACTCCGTTGAGGAGTCATAGGGCAATATTTCAAGCGGATAGGATTTCATGGCACGGTTTTGTCGTGTATGCCACTGTTACCAGCAGAAGGCGTTGTTTGTAGCCAGGTAACAGCACTGCTACCCACTGAGCCAACTCTCCGGTCCATAGTTGCTGAATTGGTCGTTATTTACCAGCTGTAAAGCTGTCAAATCGACGACGATGTCGCCAAGAGAGACCTGGCTCAGGATTCGGTACAAGGTCACATCCGACCGACCAAAAAGAAATGGGTATGTCAGGAATAGCGCTCGACAATTCTTGATTGATCTTGATTAGTCAAAGAAGTTCATGATATAGTCCTTTAAGTTGGCAGATGAAATTCAAGATGGATCACAGGGACCACTACGCACGGAGACCTGCAGGTCAAGTACACCCGCGGACGTTGGGTTATCGAAAAGCATCGCCAGCATAGGTCGAAATATCCACGACAAGATGGTCCTTGACAGCTGCAAGCACAATGATGCTGTAACATTTAAACTCGTAAGAAAGGACCAGAAAGGAGAGGAGATGATGGTCGAACCGCGTCCCCAAAAAAGTGACGTTTCCCGGTTTCTGTGTGCACTTTAAAAGGCAGCCACTGAAAAAAAAAAACACCGACAGATTCAGATGATCTCCTCTCCGACATCATAGGAAAAGGGGAGAAAGAGCCTGGTTTAGTGATCCAGTATTTTCGTGCGATTCTAAAAGGATTTGAATGAATATTGGAAATATTTTTATTGTTTGCCCACTATCAGGATCTGCTATAGAATTTCGCAGTACCGAGTTCTCTTTTCAAATTTACCGATGAGTCTAGACACAACAAAAAATTACCAGTAAGAGGAAAGAGGGGCAAGTTATTCTCACCAATGGTGAAAATGCCAATGTTTACCAAAGCTGTAGAGAGAAGTTCTACAAAACTTGTTAACTTTTTTGATTTTGATTTTTTGGTTACCTTAAAAATGATCCCCGTTTGCAACTTGCAGTCCACGATTCTGAATTCAAGCGTCTCACTCAGCAGTCAGGTTGCGCATCGAACAGCAACCGCTGACGGTTCAATGAACCGGAGTTCACAGCAGATCTAACACTGCCAGGCTGCTGGGGCCACTTCATCAGAGAAGGACCAAGATCGATTCCGATTTTCCTGAGATGAAAATGAGATCGTGACTACAGGAATGGTATACCAACCTACAGTCAAGATATAGCTGAGACCAATGGAGTTGAATAGGAGTGCCGTGTCAGCTTGAGCGCCAGGCTTTTGCTATTTTATAATTGTGACATCCTGGCTTCTGGAAGGGAAGCAGGTGAAAGGTGATAAACGAAGGCATTTACAGGCGGGGATAGATAGTGGACTTGCTGAAAACATGGAGGATGACGCTTGGATGACGCGGTGGGGATACTATGTCAAAATAGTATCCCCAGACCAAATCAAAAGTTCAGGCTAGGCTGCGCTGATCGCGCTAGGAAGCCTGAAGATATGGACAAATTTCCCGATTGGATAATTTAAACCACTTACCTCTGGAGGCACAGACTGAAGGTTAGGCCTGTGACCAGATGAGGTGCTCGTGGAAGTACCTCGGTTAAATTGACGATTCTCCATCGTCAACTCAGTCAACGGGTGCCAAGGCAAGAAATAACATCGGTTAAAGCCGCATTCACCATAAATACATTCGGTGTTTTTATCATCCAGTCGGGGGAGGTAGTACTTATTAGGCTTAAGCAACAGTAAAAGTCAGGGACTCTGGAGCGGAAGTCCGCATCAACTAGAACTTTGAAGATTTCAGCAACCTGACCTCGTTCAAGTGGAAGGCTCAAAGTGAAGCACAAAGATAGGATGTTGACGAGAAATAAAAAAGACAGCTATTGGTACACTGAGGGTTGTCTCGAGATGGCCGATTGAGGAGGGAGTCGGAGGAGGAAAAGGAGTGATGGTGGGGCGGCAAGTTGCGGAGACCACAAGGCAACCAGGGTCTGTATTTCACATCAGCCAGTGTTCTTTCCCTTTCTCACTCGTCGTCTTTTCCTCCACCGTTGCTGTCAACGACCCTGTTCGTCGCCTCGAAAGACCTCCAAGGCGCATATCCTCAGGAAACTTGTAATTCCCCCGATTTCTTGAGTTCCTGACCCCTGACGGTAGCTGTTGCTACTGAGCGTTTCAACTTGCTTGCTGTCTCCCTTCAGACCTTCTAATCCACTATCGCATTAGCCTTTCCCTTTCACCTTCAATTTCACCATGTCTCAAAATCAAGGCGACATCCAGGAGCGCATCGCCGCCGCGCGTCGAGAGGCGGAAAGCTTGAAGGAAAAAATCAGAGCCAAACGAGAATCATCAGCTGATACTAGTTGTGAGTATATACAAAGTTTCACATCTCAACTTATGTCCTTATCAACTGTTTAGTGCGCGCCATGGCTGCAGAAGTTGATGCACTACCCCGAATCGTCATGCGCCCTAGGCGAGCCCTCAGGGGCCATTTGGCCAAGATTTATGCTATGCACTGGGCCGCTGACCGTCGCCATCTGGTTTCTGCTTCTCAAGATGGAAAGCTCATCGTTTGGGATGCTTATACGACCAATAAAGTTCATGCTATTCCCCTGCGATCAAGTTGGGTCATGACATGTGCTTACTCACCTTCCGGTAACTTCGTTGCCTGTGGCGGTCTCGACAATATCTGCTCCATCTATAGCCTAACTAACAAGGATGGAACCAATGCAAAAGGTGCTCGTGAATTGAGCGCGCATTCCGGCTATCTCAGCTGCTGTCGGTTCATCAATGATCGTCAAATTGTAACGAGCTCGGGTGATATGACCTGCATGCTCTGGGATATTGAGGCTGGTGTCCGGGTTGTCGAGTTCAGTGATCACACTGGCGATGTCATGAGGTATGTCTTATATTGACCTGAAGTGCTCTTCGGCTGATTTGTTGTTTCAAGTCTTTCGCTTGGGCCCAACCAGAACGTCTTCGTTTCTGGAGCCTGTGACGCGACGGCCAAACTCTGGGATATTAGGACAGGCCGTGCAACCCAAACATTCACTGGGCACGAATCTGACATTAATGCCGTCCAGTACGTATTGATCCTGACATGAGACCACCAACTATCACTCATGTCTACAAAGATTTTTCCCCAATGGCGATGCGTTTGCGACCGGTTCTGACGATGCTTCATGCCGTCTATTTGATATTCGTGCAGATCGTGAACTGAACACTTTCACGCACGACAACATCCTTTGCGGTATCACATCCGTTGCCTTTTCAATTTCGGGTCGTATTTTGTTCGGTGGTTACGATGACTGGACTTGCAACGTCTGGGACACCCTGAAAGGAGAACGTGTTGGTGTTCTCACTGGCCATGAAAATCGTGTGAGCTGCTTAGGAGTTAGCATTGACGGCATGGCTCTCTGTACCGGTAGCTGGGACAGCACTCTCAGGGTAAATTCCCTTCTTTGCAAAGTAAATCTGGTCTAATAGTGCTTCTAGGTCTGGGCGTAGATAAGCTACCTTTTTTCTTTCGGCTTTTGGCTTTTTACACTTTCCCCTCTTCCAAGTCAATGCCGCACGTCTAGGCATCTGACATCTTATATGATCAATCTATCACTTACCTGCGAAGGCCTTGAACATGGGAACAGACATGCAAGTCGGCCCTTACTGGTTGACCATTACGTTTCTTCACTTTGATACCACCCACCTGTGGTTAACTCACATTTCCCTATTACCCTCACCTGTGCCCATACATACCTTCCTTTTGCTCTTTGCTCTGTTTCGTTTGATGATTTTTATATACCGGTGCATTCAATTTTATTATTATCCACTCGCGCTTGGCTGCTTGTGTTTATATATTGCCAGGCGCAGTGTGAACTTTGTCAAGGCCACGTTGTTCACTTCCAAATTTGGACTTGTATATCAGTTACCCCTCATTATTGTCGACGCGAGTTGCATATCAGGCTATCTCTGTGAACACTCCATTCCTGAGGAGGTTCAGTACCCGCTAAGCAATGTCTGAAGATGACCGTGCAGCAAAGGCTGCGAGAGCGAAGGCCTTGGTGATTCTTGACTTCGGGCCAACCTGTATACTCATGCTTACACGAGGAAATAGCTCAAGAAACGTCAGCAAAAAAAGGCTGCGGATATTGCTGCTGTGCCCAGCTCGGGAGTTGTGCCACCCTTAAGCCCACCAAGGACACTTTCGCCACCCTTAGAACCAGTGGAAGAAGGCAATGATGGTCGTGATTTGGGAGACATGTAGGTGCATCTCGGGACTCACGAGAATCCCCGATCTTGAGTTTACAACTCTTCAAAACAGTTTCGTCAAGGACACGTCGAACACTTCATGGTTGTCCTCGCTGCCTCGCATCGCTTCACCACCACTGCCACCTGCGCAGGCCGTTCATCGCGAAATTGCCAGTTCTCCGCTTGCTGCGAGTGTTTCATCTGAACGCTCACACAATTCCTCATATCCTTTGCCCGCATCGACTGCGTTGCACGCGAAATTAGAAAGCATTTCAAAAGAGAATGAAAGATTGGCGTCTACGCTGCGTCGGTTGGAAGGGTTTGAAGCTGGTATGTGGTTAACACAACAGGATTATTCTTACTTTCTGAAGTAATTTGTGAAAGCTGCGCAACAGGCAGAGGCCTCATTTGCCGCTGAACGGAAACGCGTCGAAAAACTCACGGAAACCTTGCAGAAATTACAAGACGACACGGAGATTGCTCTCCAGAACGGACGTCAAACAGTTTCATTACTTGTGACGGAAAAGGTTCATCTCACGACCGAGTTGCAAAAACGAGCCGATTTTGAATCTAGTAGGTATTTGGGTTTTCTTCACCACATAGGTTTCCTGATGAAACTGCGGCAGAGGCTCAGGATCTGGAGGAAGAACTCGGGGCTGAGCGACTCAAGTCGGATAATCTTGCATCAGGAGTTCAAAGACTCCAAAAGGAAGTTAGCCAGGTACTAAGTCGGGCAGAACTGTCAGAGGCTAGAGAGAAGGAGATGACTGAGCATTACCGAGAACAGGTATGTCTACCTTTATTTTGTCCTCCCCGTTTTATTAAACCATATGCGCAGGAACGCCAATTGCAAATCATCTCTGCTTCGTCTTCTGAGCTCCGCAAAGAAGCGGACGGGACTCAGCGTAAACTGCGTGAACTGGAAGAACAAATACAAAGTGATGATCGCGTGGAACGGCTCGAGAGTTCCCTCAAACACACGCAAGATCGAGCAGACGAACTTGAATTTCAGTTAACAAAGCTTAAGCAGGTGTGTTAGATACGCTCAGAGATTTCCTCTCAAGAAAAACTCATAAGTGAATCGTAACAGGCGCATACTTCCTTAAAATTAGAACGGGATGGACTTGAATTCCAGATTTCCGACATCTCGACTAAAGAAACGGAATGGAAAACGCAAAAATCGCTCCTTGAAGAAAATCTCGCGGAAACCCGTGAAAAGCTTTCCACTTCGGAGAAAGAACGACACAATTCCTCTGAAGAGAACTCAAAGCTAGAGTCCCTAGTTAAAGCTTTTGAATCTTCGATCGAGGAATACCAGGAGAAACTTGTCCAAGCGGCATCAGCTTTAGCTACGATTACCCGACAACTCCAAAGTACTCAAAACGAATTGAGGGTTGCAAATCGACGCGCCGATGATGCCGAGAAAACTCAACAAAGCCTACAAGGCGAAGGAACGAATCTCATGCGCGCGTTGGATGAGATGCGCCCAAAAATTGTGGAACTTACTGGTGCCAAACTTGAGCTCGCTGAGAAGGTGGAAAGCCTGGAACATACTATTCGGAGTCGGGATTCAGTCATCATCCAACTGGAAAATGATCTCGAAGAGGCACGCGACCTGCAAGGAGAAACCGAAGCGACCTGGAAAGAGAGGCTAGCAGAACAAGAGAGGAGACACAAGGAAACCCAAACTGGGGCATCCGATATCCAGAGGGCGTACACAGATCGTCAAGAAGAATTGGACACAGCCTTGGCTAGTTTGCGCAACCTGGAAACTCAACGGGCGAATTCACACCAGGAAGCCGCTCGACGTTTGGAAGAGATTGAGCGGCTCAAAGATCGAATACAATCACAAGAAGAAGAATTAGACGCGCTACGACATGAGGTGGAGGCAAGAAGAACGGCTCATGTGACTCGCTCCCTTATATCCCCAATTGAAAGTCATTTAAATTTTGTTTTTCTAGGACGAGGAACAGGATTTCCTGGATCGCACCCAAAACGAGATTGAGGCCCTGCGGGCAGAACTTGACACCCGTGATGACGAAATTGAGCATCTCCGAGAAACAGTAAAATCTCCGTCGATGTCCGATGCTCCTCGTTCCCTGGACAATGAAATGCTCAGCTCCATCCGGCAACAACACGCAATTGAAATTTCGGCCGCGACATCTCAAATTCGAGCTCTTGAGAACACGATTTTCGACAAGGACAGTGCCAACCATAAGTTGCAGAAGCAGCTGAACTCAGTCGAGGAACGGCTAATGCAACTACAATCAAGCTCTCGCCGACCACTTTCGCCCGTGTCAGTACGACCTGCGAGCCGGGCGTTGGAGAATGATCTTCGCCGCTCGTCCTTTGGTTCCCATCGACCAAACCCAGCCCCTTTATCCCGTACCATCTTCGACCATAACATCTCCCTGGAAACCGTGCACAAACGAAAGGTCAGCCTAAGCATGTTGAAGGCTCGCATAGATAGTGAAGTGAAAACATCTCATTCTCAACCACCATCTCGTGCTCTTTCTCCAGTGTACTCAGAGAGCGGTTCCCGAATTTCCGGACCACACCACATCCATCGCCCTCAATTCCTGGACGAATCTCACGTCTTCTGGTGTCATTCATGCCATGAAGATCTTGTTATTCTGTGATTAAATAGTAGGAAAGTTGGGACTAATATACAATCATAAATTCATTGCAGATTTCGTGATATGTAAATGAGATTCTAGGAAAGATCATGTATCGTGAGATTTCAGAATAAGCGCTGACGCTTGGTTTTCAAGTTCCTGAGTCTTGCAAGTAGGTCCTGGGTTGTGTAAAATGTCAACTAGTTGCCTATAAACATATATATAGGGGAAATGAGCTGACCTCAACTTCCTCTGCGCGTAATGTGCCTCTCTGGTGCTCATGCTGGACACCATTTTCAATACTGTCAAGGACGTCGTTAATCAACTCCCGGTAATCGACTCCAAAGAATTGAGTGAGTTTTGCCGCTCTCCGTCGCCTCAATTGGAAGGTAGTTATCTCGGCCTTCGGGGTGCCGATGGCATATTCGGAGGCAAGTGAGATCATGGATGTTCTTGCAGGAAGTGAACGACGGCGCTCAGATTTGATGGAGGACGAAACCGACATGCGTCGGTCAGCAGCGTTTGTGAGTTCATCTTCAAGCTGGGGAGTAGGGACATCCGTGGAATTCAAATACTGATGGAGCTCCGCGAGTGACTCCCGGTCATCCTAAGATAGGTTTGATTTGAGCTTTAATCAATAAAGAAGTGGCTGCAGTGCGTACTCTGTCCAGGATGACATTCAATGAATTCAGGGAATGTTGGTAATGGTTATAGATAAGTGAGTGTCGGGTATCGGAGGATGCTGCAGGTTCATCAAAGCCTGACGATTGTGGACCTTTTGGTAACAGTTGTTTACTGGATTCAGCGGTACCGGGTCGGCCGTGCTTTTTGGGTTTAATGTACGCTGACTTGTTTATGTTTAGGCTTCGTTGTGCAGCCTGGGATGCATCGCCAAGTTCGGTTCCACGAGCCACTACTTTGACCGATGGTAAGAGAGGAGCCGGACATTGGCGGGTGTGGTACAATGTTTGAGGAGGGGCGACGCCGAAGACCTGCATCAAGGTAAGGTGGATGAAAAGAGTCAAAAAATATAAAGTGGGGCACACCTTTTCCATTTTCTGTGCCCGTCGCACGTTGATGGCCTTCTCTCGGTCATCCAGCTCCGCTTTAACTCTCTCAAGACCATCATTCCAACTTGGGTTTGCCAAAGCCACTGAGTTGCTGCGCCGCCGCTTTAACCAAGTTTTCCGGACGTTGGCATCGTCACTTTCAGATAACGACCCCATGGGGAATATGGGTGGCGGTAGAGAGGCCTCAGCATCGTCAACACCGAGCACGAGATTAGCAGGTACTCGAGAGCCTAGGAAGCGATGAAGCTTCGCCAGCCTTTCGCGTTTCCGTTTCCGTTCGTCAACCGGCTCCTCCAAAGACATGGCTTCGAGGAGTGATTGGGATGGCGAATTTGGGACAGCAGGTGAGGTGGAAGAAGCTTTAATAGCTCCAGCACCATCGTCCGATAGGTCAATAAAGGACGTGGGTGAACTTGATCTGATTTGGTTTGGTACGTCATCCAGAGCAGCGTCACTTGATGGATCCATTTCATTCTGTAATCTGGAATTGGAAGGGGAAAGATAGTTGTCGAATGTTGGGCTCTTCATACTGAGGAAAGAAACATCGTCTGGAGTAAGAGGCATTGAGTGCCTTCGTGGGCTAGTAACAGTAAAGGGCTCTTGTATTAAACGCCACGGTCTTTGGCCCCCATTAGGATTGGTTACAACCCCACGGCTCCGAGCGTTATTGGTCGAACGACCATCCTGTTGGGCCATAGCATCAGCGCCTGGTGTTTGACCGAAAACACGAGCTAGCTTGCGCGACTTCCTGATGAGGTCAGCACGTTCATCCACGTCCAGGAAATTAGTTGTTGGGGGTAGATCTGATTGCGTAGGTGGTGGTGTCGGCGGCATAGGGGATGGTTGACGAGACCTCGTCGTTACACGAGAAAATTTCGGTTTGGGGGCAGTAGGTATCGGTGGTTTAGAACGGAGCTGTTTATTGCCTGCGACTTCAGGTATGGGAGTTTCCGAGAACTGAATGGGGGAAATTGGTTCGTCAGTTACCGGCGAACGACGCCCAAGGTTAAATTCAGGGATCGCAGGAGAGTAGAGTTCCATAAATGAGCTGCGATAATTAGTTGGTATTGGTTCATTATAGAGCGAATGGGAATGTGACTGGGTTGAACTGGCGGGATAGATGGTGCTTGATATGCTGATACGAGGCTCGTTCTCGGCTGTAGAGGTGGGCCCAGTCGAGGAGCTCACTGAGTCAAATGAAGAAACTGAGGATGAGCATCCGTGGGAAATCAAAGGACGTCGCAAAGGCACAACAGCACGGCGTCCTTCATTGTCCGTTGGATGCATGTTTAGCGCTGTACTATTGTCGGTGGGGATGGATTGACCTGTGTCCGATATCATGGTTTGGGTTCTTGGAAAAAGGGCAGATACCGGCTGCTTTGTCAACGGCTCGAGGACATCATCCGAGTTTTGTGTTGCTGCAGGTGATCGTTGTGTCGGTATGAATTTTTGAATTGGGGACCATGGCAGTGCACAGTCGGCTGATCCGTCGTGATCACGAGCCGGGCTCTTGGTCATCAGCCATGATACCGACGTCTTCGACGGCATGCCAACATCCAGTGTGGGAGTCGGATTAATGTATGGGTTTGGCGTGGTTGAGACTACAGGGGAAACCGACATCGCGGCCAAAATCCCTTGTCCTTGTCCTTCTGAATCTGACCTGGTTTCCAAAGGCGAGAGTAGTGGCTTGGGGCCTCGAGAGCGTCTTGGGGGTGGTGAAAGTCCAGTTGGAAACTCTACACTGGGTGTGTACGACTCTGGTGTCTGTGGCAAGGAGTGACCCAAGGTTTGGCATCGTGTTCGCTCATCATGCTCCAGAAGCGCGTCGAGATTTGGCGAAATAATCAGCGACCGTGTTATCGTACCCTTCAATTGTCCGCACGACGCGTTGTTATTAACGATCGCACGGTCTGTTGCCGTTTCCTCTGTAGTCATCCCACGTTCTGTCCAAAGGCGCAATCTTTTTTTTTTTTTTTTAAATCGCCAGAAAAATCAACGCGCTGAGATCTCAGACAACGAGAATTCGCGCAGAATAGAAATGGACACAATTATCGCGTCAAGGCGATGATGGGCAAAGGGATGTACTCCAACATTCATGAGTACATGACAGCACACTGGTCGAACCCCTCATGTTTGCGTAACAACACCTAAAAATATCATGACCTTGACAGTTCCGCCGCACAAAACGCATTGGCGATTGTAGGCTTGGGTACGAGAGTGAGCTTGTGGATAATATACAATGTGTGCAATAAATGTGTACATGAGGGACAAAGCCTAATTATGTAAGTGGAGTCAGCCAGGTGTTGATGTCCGGCGGGGGGGTAGACTTGGAGGTGTTTTACTAGAGGTTGATTGTGGCCGAGAATGAATTATGTTACTGGGTGGATGTAAGTCGGCATTCGGGCTTGGAATAGCTTCTGGCTTGTCATCAGTAGAAGCGGTCATGGTGTCAACTGGATCCTGCTGCATTAAGTCGGCTGCAGGGAGTGATTCGATTATTTGTGAACGAACAGTGTCATCCTTCTGTGCTATAGACTTGAGGGTTTGTGATGCAGAAGGCGGGTCTTTCGATGCGATGGCAGGTGGGCGAATCACAATCGACGCTGACCTTGGGGGTAGGGGTGGAGGTGTTGGCTTTAGTTCGAGCTGGACGGGTAAAGTGGGGTTGTGTAGAGGCGCTGAGCCAGCACCCTCTGTCGAAATATTCTCTTCATCGGCACCTTCAGGAGGCTCCCCACCAATGACTTGCGGTTGTTCTGCATTGAGTTGGGCTCTGAGAACGGCTTCTTGTCCAGGAGCAGAAGGGGTTTTCCAGAGCCGATAAACTGTCTGAATGGCAGGGTTCTTGAGCATAGTTTCCGATGGACCGGTAGGACCGGGAAGCTGGGGTGCAACGTAACCCATAGACTGGACTTCGCCGCGATGGCTAGCATGAATACCGGGGATTGACATTGTCTTTGCCTGGGGTTGAACGTGAATAGGTGCATGCTTGGATTCTTCTGGGGTCACCAAGTCCTGGGTATCAACCTCTGTGCTCACCCGACTTATGGAAGGTGTTGATTTCTTCGCAGTCAGCCTAGGTGTGACTAGACGCGCAGCTGATGTTATAGTGGAAGGAATAATCGGAGTGTCGGAGGAGACAGATCCATTGGGCAAAGTCGTTTTTGGATTGCTTGCCAGTCGAGCTCTGGCCATGGTAGGGTGTGATTGAGCTTCTGTTGAATCAGGGCTATCCTCAAGATGAGACGTTGTACGCTCTCGCTCTTTCCGCTCGGTGACTGCAGCCCTAACTTCTGCGTAGCTCGTTCGTGATCTATGGGCGATCGCGCTCCCCTCTGCAAAGAGGCCATTAAACCGTGGCGGGCTTCCTCCGCTTTGCGAGGGTTCTTCACTGGGCTGCGACGAGTGATTAGTGTCCTTTTTGAAACCGCTCCAGTTGACGCCCCATTTACGCATCGCCTCTTTCGCAGTATTGCTAATGGCCTGCTTATCGGCTGCGGCCGCTTTGGATTTGAGTGTCGAGAAGAATGAAGGAGGAGTGGGCGAACGGGCAGTCTGAGAAGCGTCCGAATTCTTACGAGGTGTTGTCGGTGTCGATTTCGTGCGTGGAGGTGTCGGGTCTTCTTCTGGCTCCAATTTTAACGAGTACTGCATTGACGATCGACGAGAAGTGGAAAGTCGAGAATCTGTAAACGGAGGACCTTCAGACCCCTCTTTCTCAAGTTCAGGAACCTGGAGACTTTCTGCTTTCGGCACAGACTGAGAACGAGAACCAGTTGACTTCTCAAATTCTGTTGTTCGACCACGGCTGCCCTCTGAATCGCCGAGTTGACCTTCAGCAAATAAATCTGGGGCAACAAGGTCTTCATTTCGAACAGTCGCAAACCACGTCCGGCGCCGTGTATTGTTGCGTGACGAGTCAGCTGTGTCCTCGACAGCTGTGCCGTCACCTGGGGTGTCATTATTTATAGACAAATCTTCAGAGGTTAGATCTCCAGACGGAAGTCGGGATTTTTCTGGAAGGGGTGCAGATGCAACAGATTGGACGTCATCTGGTATGGGAGGGGAAGGAACCACTGTCGAAACATGGAGTTTTCGACAAGCGTCCGACCAAATCCCACCGCGGTGCTCGTATGCACCGGTTTCAAAAAATGCGATATCATCCATGTTAGGCATAACTACTGATTCTTGGATCTAGACATTCATATAAGAAGACGCATGGATGAAAATACAAGTCTGCTTACGATTTCTTTGACCTTCGATTCAATTGTACTTAGAATCATTCCCCATGTGATTTGTCGGTCGCTGACAATGGGTTCCACCTCCATGACCATTCTAGGTGTTTGCGTGAATGCATACCAGATGCGATTGCTGGGAGGGCGCTTAACCTTAATTAAAAGGTTTCCCTCCAGTTCCCTCAAGACGGCCGCTAGTGTCAACTTCACGGTATAAGATTTGAAGCGGGCTCCGAGATTAATGACTGCGGTAGCCTCCACAGTGATGCGCACTTCTCCTTTGTATTGTAAATGAACTTCTATCGAGGCGTCCCCTTCCTTCGTTAGCTCCTTCAGCATTGGCTTGCTCAACATCGGCGCTTTGTTCCCCACGGAAACCTGGGTTACAGCAATTTCTGTGAGAAATGCTGGACGCTTGACTTTCGAGAGTTTCTTCATGAGTCTGCCGATAATGTAGGCCTCTAGGTTGTGTGTTCGGTAATGGCTGAAAAAGAGTCGACCAAGGAGCGCATTCAGCCATCGCATGGGTATCACATCGGGCTGTTCGTCCAAGGTTGCCACCAGATGGTTCATATCGGTGGCATCAAAAATGGCGCTTAAGGGTGAAAGTGTTGGCGTTTGGGTTGGATGTTCCGAAGCGTGTATCAAGGAAAAATACCAATCCTCCATCTCAACGTTCGACCGCACGAAAATAAACCATGGCGTCGAGGGATCTAATGCTTCTTCCCTTGTAGAATCTCTGATCTTCTCTGCCTCCAACAAAGAGTCCCTCCGCTTTTTGCCAGGAACAGAAGAAGTGCTCAGCTTTTCATCACTGTTATCGTCCTCAAGTTGCATTTGCTTGGTAACACTCGGCATGCTCTCCGATACAGCCTTTGGAATCAAGCATATGGCATTCCGTTTCGCGAAGAGTTCCCCGTCTGGTAGATCCTCTGGGTATATGACGACCTGGTGGCCACTGAGTTCTACAGCTGCTTCGCATTCCGACATTTCTTCATCTTCGTAGAGATATAGAACCTTTCCCTTGAGGACGACATACCACATGTCTTTTGGTCGAGATCTTTTAGGGTCCTTGGAGTGAGAGTCCAAGAACGAGCGGACAAGAGTGACGTAGCTACCGTCGCCTGCAGTCTCCTCGAAGGTGCGTCGCATCGTAAGCCAGCCTTTGCGAGTACGAGGCGCGTCATTTGTATCAACAGGTGTTGGGTCCTTCTCGGCCTGCTCGATCGAAGCCGCTTCCAAGTGCCCTCTGTTCTTCTTGGCGACGTCGGCATCTCCTACAGGAACAGAGGTGTAGATGGTAATATAAACGAAGGCGGCGAGAACGAGGGGAATAAATGTTATGCCTCCGAGAACGTACGCATATAGTAATGCCCTCAGCATTCTCGGAAATTGGGCGACGATGTTGTGAGTTGCAACTGGGTGAGCACGACTGGTCTTGGGCCTAGTCACAGTGACGAAGAGACACGTGTCCGTGACGTCTCCGAATAAATACTACATTCTCAACCTACTATTACTGAGTTATATAAAGTAAGTAAATGATGTAAAGGACGCTGTAACATCATTATCCTCCCATTGTGAAGTTACCATAACCATATGAACACATTGCAGCGAAGCGGTCGTGCAACTCATGCCAAGGGAGGCGAATGCGTATTTTTCAAGGGTTGAAGCCAAAGAAGGTCGCTCGCAAATGAGTGCTGTTCACCATGTTCCGGCGTGATGCTGTAAGTCGGTTTGGGGTTTCGAACCTAGATCGACCAACGCGTGGGATACTTACACGACATGCGAGGTTGCTTTGACGGATCGGAATAATTGCCGTGGAATACATACCCCGCCAGCGCTACTCATTTAGTGTGGAGTACCAGTTCCCAGTGCCTATTTTCCATTTCCGGTGAGGTAGTGAACATGAATCAGGGGTCATTGACGTGCTTTAAAGGCAGGATGAAAAGGAACAGCGAGGAGGTTGATCTTGATATGGAATATGATGTTTCCGGCACCTGCGGTGGTGGTAGAGTAATTAATTCAAGGGGAATAACTGTTGATGGAGATGAAGACCTAGATAGGTCATGAGACGCGATCAAAGGAATTACGATGGTGCACTGAGTTGGCGCTTCCTCCTAGGCGCTGGTTCGAGAACAAGAATTAATCCCTTCTTTTCATTGGGATCATTGAGAAGACCAAGCTCTAGCTAGACATCTCAGCAAGACGTAGTATAAAGGGAACCAGTGAAAACACCACGAAAACCGTCCAATTCCTGAACAACGCTTTCAAGATAATTGGTTGAAAATACGTCGAGCTGCCCTCACGGCGAGGCGGGCTGGCATGACTGTTAAGCACAAGAAAAATAAATAAATAGAGTCCAGATTCCAGAAAAGAAAGAGATCTATGGATGCCGGGCTTGCCGTAAGCAGACAAGTTTCGATCAAGAATGTACTTACTGCTGTTGTGCAACCATCGATGTTTTTTCCACCACAATGCCAACTCCTCGCCTAGTGATCTTTATTTGGTCCAAGAAGCACGTTTGGTTGGTTTGATGACTTCCTCTTCGCTTTCGCACACCAACTCGAAATGGCAGATGCAAAGACTGGTGCGTGTACATACTTCCTTCTACATGCAGGCTAACTCGTAATTTCAAGGGTATCAACCGCACCGTTATGATGATCCTTCAGCCAACCTCTGGTCAACATACCTCTCAAAGTCAGAGAAGTACGACGAGACAATAGCGCAAAACTGGAAAGGGGACATGGATGCAATACTTATATTCGTGAGCTATGGGTTAAAAATCATCCATGAAGTTACAATAATTACCCTCTCTTGCTGCAGGCTGGCCTCTTTTCTGCAAGCGTAACCGCTTTCATAGTTGAAAGCTACAAGAATCTCAGCCCTGATCCAAGCGATACCACCGTTCTCCTTCTCGCTCAAATCTCACAGCAACTAGCTTCGATGTCATTGTCAAATGGATCACTACCGAACCTGGTAAATTTCATTCAGCAAGATGAGAGTTTTTCGCCGCCCAAGTCCGCACTGGTTTGCAACGCCTTATGGTTCCTCAGTCTCGGACTCAGTCTGATATGTGCTTTATCGGCAACTTTAGTTGACCAGTGGACGCGTCAATATCTTCAGGCCACAAACAGTAAACCAGCACCTCAAGATCGAGCGCGACTCAACACATACCTATACCAAGGCATCAAGCAATACAAAATGGCCGCATTAGTCGAGACCATCCCCATGCTTCTCCATACCTCCCTTTTCTTGTTCTTTGCTGGTCTCGTGGCCTTCCTCATTCCCGTGAACTCTTCCCTCGAGTATCTTATCTTAACAATGATTATTGTTTGCTGTATCTTATATTCCCTTGTCACAATCCTCCCCATCTTCCGACTTGCGTGTCCCTATTGGACCCCACTTTCAACCATCTGTTGGTCTCTCCTTCAAAAGCTACACCTTCTTCATCGGCGAGATGCTGACGGGAATGAAGTTCCTATCCTTTCTCCCATGTCGGACGCTCGGGAATATGACGCCATCGAAATTACTCCCGAACGTGATCAACGCGATCTCAAGGCGATGTGCTGGACAATAGCCGCTCTTCGGGAAGACAATGAATTTGAACCTTTCGTGGAAGTCATACCAAGCGTTGTGTCGGGATTCGACTACAGCGCAAAATGGCTCATGGACATGTTACTTAACCATGAAGATATATCCATCAAACTGGGCCACCGGATCCCCAGGCTGTTGATGACCTGTACCACCGAACTTCTTGACCCCGGCGTCGCACACAAAAGAGCAGTAACATGCCTCAAGTCGATTTGGTCCCTGATCATGCTCTCAATGCCTAAACCTGCAACCTCGCAACCCAACGCATTTCGGGAGAAACTCAAATTCAAAGAAGACGCCTTCGACTTGTTATTCAATGTTCAAAAGGCCGTTCCTTCGGTTGAAGGTTACGTCCTTTCAGTTTCCATAGTCATCGCCAGGAGCTTATTGGATATGCAAATGGATCGTGCGGTCGTATTGGAAAGTGAGCTTCTCACCGTCTTGGAGTCGGGACAACCAGGACCCACAAGTTTTGAGGGGGGGTTATATGTTTCAACTTCGGCGAGAAATACACTCTTCCAGGCTTCTATGCTGAAGATCAAGTCCATGGAAAACGACATTTCAAAGGTGAAAAGGCTAACATCACCGAAACCATACGCGACGATGGAAGCCATATCGTTCCACTATACACTTGCAATTTCTTTGGCAACTAACACCGACGCCCTTAGAGGTGTAAGCCAAATGGACGTTCGTGATATTCTACAGTCAATTAAAGCCTTCCAGGTCATACTGAACCAAGCAAGCTTTAACCTTGCCCTGGAATACATTGCCAGCATTCTAGAATTTGACATCCTGCCACACGAAGTCTTCAACACCCTTAGACGCACCTTTTTCCGCATTAAATTCAAGGCTCGGTTTGCTCAGTTTACTAAAGAATCCCAAGAACGGCTGGTTACATACCTGGAAGAAGCAGTCGAGCATTCACCAGACTCTACCACCCGACTTCCCCAGAGTATCATTGACATTCTGCTTGGCTTAACTCGAGTCCTAAAGGATCCCACTTTGGTCCTGAGAGCCATGGGAATTATCGGAAACTACATGAAACAGACCCCAAACGAAGCCGCCACCACTGCCCTGGCTGCTCTCGAACGCTCACTACCGCGCGATGCCCGTAACCTTGCCCCCTTGGATTTGTTTAGTTTCCACATCTACACGGACGCCAAACCTAGTCGAAAGCCGAATCCACCAAGGACAAACACACTCTCAGGCACGAATACTTCAAACTCTTAGAGTGCCCCCATCAACCTTTCGACCTCTTTACAGCCCACATACTTTCAGGAATGGCCTCCATGTTGAAACCTTACAGACTTGTTCGCACTCACCATTCGGGCGGTCGATCATGAAATTGATGAATGGCTGTGGCTTCGGACACTGTCCGTTCAAACGGTTGCTCTACGAGCGCTAAAGATTAGGGATATGAACTTTGCAGGTTCTGGTCTATGGAAATATGCTGTGAGAGTTCTCTGCTCCTTGAGTATAGACCACGAAGTCGTTATCGGCCTTGTTCAATTACAATATGGGTCAGGGCTTCCAGTGCAAGCCTGGTGTCACTCTCTGGAAGGAGGCGCAGAATGTCCCGGGCATTGAATGCATATTCTTCTGCAAGCAGGCGCGTTCGCTCTATCCCCGAAGTGCCTTGAATGTATTCGGTGACCTGGCAATGATTGAGCAACAGTTCAATACGATGTTGATTAATAATTACCAGCTCTATGTCTCCGGGCATCTTCATGCTCCGCTGAATTAGGGGTAATAATATGGGGTTTTCTTCTGAGGCAAAGAGGATTGGACCAGTAGACAATCCTGGCTGTAGATGGTTCACATTATTGATGTCTTCCACCAGCTAGCACAAAAATTGGAAGTTAGAAATGTTTTTAAGACGTTCCGAGAAGATTACCCACCTGGTAGGCGATACCCAAATTTCGGCCATAGATATAAGCTACTTCCTTCAAAATGTCACCCTCCTGAGAGCCTCCGAGAATAACAGCAGACCGGGCCCCCTTGGCCATCAGGCTTGCTGACTTGAGGTACGTTTTACGCAAGTAAAGTTCCCACGCAACTTTCAAGCTTGCAGGACCATCCATCGCACCAAGTTGAGGTGTCTTGATGTCATCCATGCGCAGGAATTCTCCTTCTACTAGGTTTGATATCACATTAGCAAGCAGCTCCACGACTTCGCTCTCTCCTAGTCGCGAAAGAGCTGTACTGGCGCGTCCTAGCAAGAAATCACCGCCAAGGATGGAGAGCTTGTTCCCGAAACCGTTTTTCTCGTCTCCTGGATCATTGGTAATGGTATCATGCAGGAGCGACGCAACGTGAATCATTTCAGTGATTTGCGCAAGGCGTATTTGTGATGGAAGAAGTGTAGGGGGTGAAATAATAGAACGAGCATACTTTTGGGTCCGTCGAGGGAAGAGCGGTGATGGTCGTGGTGGTCGTGGTACAGGTCGTTGAAGAGTAAATACCGATTTAAAAGAAGCCGTGTCATCTCTCATACTTGGATTCCATTCATGAAGGACGTTTGGTCGAGTCAGAGGTTGGTCGAGGTCCTGGGACTGGCCTGAACTCGATTGGTACGTGGCGTCCCAGTGTTTCCGTTCCCAATGTCGACCGACGCCATTGGTTGCGCGCGAGAACAGCAACACCACAAGAGAACGTAATTGTTTTGAAGGATGCAAAAAATAGTATTCGGCCATGTCGGCCAAACCTGGATGCGCAGCGCCAAGGAGATTTAGCATGCTTTTTCGAATGTATGTCAGCTCAGAAGCGACGAGGGGATATGGGTCTGTTCGTTGGCGAGGAATGGGAGCTTCATGGTGGATAGGTAGGGGCTCTGGACGTGACCTGGCTTGTGGCTCGACCTGTTGGGCCAATACGCCCAATTTCCGTCGACATCGCGTTGCTGAGATAGTTGTACGTGCTAATGAGTGAAATATTGAGTCCACAGTAGGAAGCATCGTTCGAATAAATTAGATATGTTGAGGGCGAAGAAGGGCAACGGTACTGTGGTGGATCAAAGCCTGAACAGACACGAGATTTCCCGCGTCCTCTATGATCGCTACTCTCGGTAAATATAAATCCATTTGCGTGTGTCCTAATATACATATGCTAGCATGGGTACATGGGTCTCTATTACTGTCTCTACCAGTCAAATACGAATAATCAAAATTGCAATACGACAGAAGAAAAATATATTAGTGATAAAGAAGGTGAGAGGCTCGAAAAAACAGTGTGATTGACACAAATGCCCAGGGGAAAATTAACTCATGGTCGCACAGGCGCCGGCGATACGACCGTACTCGTCGAAAGTGTCGCTTTACCCACAGCGATGTGCTCTCGGAATCTTTTCAGAGACTTTGCCAGGTGGCTAGCTAGCGCCGTTCCCTGCACACGCATTCCATTGGCTTTATGACAGAAAACAACAGACGAATACCGAACCTTATTCTGTAGGTCGTCCCAATCGGCTGCATCGGTTCCATTCAGTACAAGGAGCATTAGAGGTTGATGTTCGTCAGAGTAAGGTTTTCCTGACCCCCCTGACGAGTCGTCTACTGGAAGCACAACCAACCGGCCAAGCTAACGGGTATCGTTTGGCAAGAAAGCCCAGTGGACATGATAATGGGGTGCTCACCTCGCTATCAACTAACCCATAGCCTTCCTCTTGCGTTTCTTGCCAGACTTCCCCGCAAAATCCCACAATGATTCGAATTTCATCCTTCGGTCGCACTGGGTCGCTTGCGAATGACACCAACTCTCCCGCTGTGGTGAGGAGAACTGCGGTGTGGAGATGTGGTGGAGACAAAACCTGGGAGAGAAGACCGTGGAGCATCGAGAGCATTAACATCGTGAATGAGGCCGACTCTCCCGTAGGAGCGAAACGATGGGAAAGATTCAAGCAGCAGTGCAGCACAGTTGTTATGTTTAATAGACGAAAACTTTCCTGTCACGTGTGATGTCATTGACGATTGTGATCGAAACCCCTGGTGGCGGTGTTGCCTCGTCCCGATGTCCCGATTTTACTTTCAATCTTATACATAGATATATCTTATAAGACTTACAATTAGGCAGATTACCGTAGTTTAATCGTATTCAAGCGGAGTGCTCATACCACACTCATGGCTCTTCTATTCGTCCGCTGGATAACTCAGGTGAACAAAATGCCTCGAGCTTGTTCACATCGAGCACCGCAACCTGCCGGCATTCCAGCGCCATTGCAATGCGGCTAATGCCTTCGTGCTCCTGCCAGTCAATTTCAAATACGCCTGGCTTTTCCGTTCCTGCGAACCATGACCACACTCGAGCATACGACTATATTCAAAATTAGGTACGAAGGGCAAGACCACAATGATATGACGCACCCTCGTATGATAGATGTGTAACCAACCGTCTCCACTGCCTGTGGCGACGAATTTACCATCTGGGCTGAACGTTAGCGAATATAATGGGGCTTTGTGGTCCCTAAAGACATTCAGACATTCCCCTGTCACTGAGTCCCATAATCGAGCTGTACCATCAAACGATGACCTGATTTGTGACGGTCAGTTCTTTAAACTCAAGGTTTAAGACAGGATCCTACGTCGCGATGATCTCATTTGTTCCTGCCGGATGATCAACACACCATCCAACGGTGCTAACAGAGTGCCCATGACCCTTCAATGCCACAACGTGATCCGACGCTGATAAGCCTGGTATGGACTCTGAATCTCGTCTGATATTATCCACTCTCCAGATATACGCAGCTCCGTCGTCCGAGCAGGATGCCAATCGAGTACCAGATTGATTAACTCTAATCTGATTGATTTCGTCTTTGTGTCCGCTAGGAAGGGCATCAGTCAATGACAATGAATCTCAAGGTAGAAGCTCACTTGAGGGTTTTAACTGGTTCATCTTCATCGATGCGCATTATAAAAATACGCGTGTCAGCACCAGCACTGGCGAAAGTATTTTCGTTAATCCACTCGACGTCCAAACAGCAGTCTGGAGAGAGATTAGCGTCATCATTACAGTATGAAAGAGGATCATGACAGACAGCCACCTTTATGACATCGATATTGTTTGTGTAGCCGCTTGTCCTTGACGTCCCATAAGCATGTTGTCCCATCAAGGCTTGCAGTTAGAAGCCATGCACCATTCTTTGAGAACCGGGCTGCAAATATAGGACCCTTCTCAACACAAGTCAGGGATGGTCAGTCATCCACCATAAAATCTCAAAGGTACACGATCCTACCTGGTGTTGGGGATGTGTGAAATATATCGAGCCAGTATTGGTACAGACGCGAAGAATGGAATCGTATGATCCAATCGCCAGCAGGGTCCCATCTGAATTCCAATCCAATGATGTCAAATCACCCTGACGCCCAGCTTTCGACACATTCTCCATAACCAGAGGTTCTCCAGGAACATCCGCAAACTTTTCTGATCTGGGTGGGGGTGGGTCAGGTAGGTCCCAGAGATTGACCGTTGCATCTTTTGATCTGAATGGATGAGAGAGCGTAGGCTGAGTATCGAAGGATAAGAATGCCATATAGTTACTCACCCTGAAGCCAACAAGTTGTGCATTTTTGGATTGAAGGCGCACACAAATACCTAGATGATGATATGAAAAAGAGTGACCCCGGCATAATGAGTGACTACTTACTTCTGTTTTATGGCCAGGAAGTAACAAAATCACTCGCGGATCCGTTTTCGCGTCACCAGGACCTTGGGGACGGTCTTCGACTTTCGTTAATGCGCTTTGTTGGAACCAAAAACCGACATCTTGTGGAGGCGTTTTCGACCGCATAGCTATATAGGCAAAAGAGAGAAAGTAAGGATATTGCACTCGTCATGTTGAGTAAATAAAACTTGCATTCAGAAAAAGTGTCAACATCCATGTCTCCCGAGTCGTGTCGTGCGCGTTTTTCCACAGGACCATCCACTGGAATAAGCGATGTTTTCCGCTTGACGCCGTCAGTAGACGAACCCAGAGTTTGTGGTTGCTTTTCACTCAGGAAGGTAGTGCTCTTGAAGGGCTCAACTTCTTGCTGTTCCAGAGACCTCTCATCGAATATTTGGGCGCCATTTCTGGGTGCTTGAGATTTGGCGTATGGCTGTGTTCCCGTTGATATTGGAGGTAATCCTGTCGTGGGCAATTGACCAGATTCACTAATGTCCATGGGAATATCTTTCCCTGTAGTCTTTTCGGAGGTTTCTGCCAACGAGCACACATGCGGTTCAAGAAGAGAAAAGCCGGTTTTGCAGTTGTTTGTAAGTCCATCTGCTCGCCAGTGAGATTCTACTTCCAGATAGAGCAGCGCTTTGCTAAGCAAATCTATGAGTTCACCCCGTGGAATGTGCTTCGTAAAGTAGGGTGAATTCTGTAAGCGACCTTCATTGCGAAGTGCGAAGGCAGAATGGTTAAATCCTGGATGTGCAAGCCATGAGCATATTGTTCTGAAAATGAATAAATCAGATACACACCGGAGTCTTGAAAATATGAATATATAAGACAGTTGATCTCGTCTGCTGTTATGATAATGGGGGCAGCAATCATGACTTAGAGAATGAGCATGCACACTGGCAACTTGATCGAGTGAAGTTGTGACAGGTCACTGTCACTTGTGTTATTTGGTCGGGCTTAGCTAATGGCTTAATGGCTTACTTATGGCCGGCCATAATTTATCGCACACTCGACATCAGCGGCACAAGGATGTCCGGCCTTCCGAACTTAACTCTTCTCCACTCTTCATCTCACGACACTGTCACATAGAGCGCCAGCCATGGCAGATAATAATGGCCACCAGCGTACAGACCGTCGAAATCCTCAAGCCGAAAGTATCAGAGTAGGAGACCGCAGCAGACTCCAGGACATATTGAGTGGTGAGTTGGTGTACATGGATGGACTTTACCCGGCTTACCTATCCTTGCAGGCCTTATCGCAATGCAGTCTGGAGAGGAATCTCAGTCATCTACTAACCCTGGTGATGGGGCTTCTATAAGACTATCAGGAATTACTTTGCAAGATCTCGCTCGTTTCATGAGTGTTAGGACAGCAGTAAGGGTTGGGAATCGAGTTCACATTCAACCAGACGAGGAGGAAGATGGAGACGACGAAGATTACAATGGAGCAGAAGATGGCGACAATGATGACTACATTCCATCCGCTCACCAATGGTACCCTCCTGTCAGCGAACCTCAAAAAACAGGTCTTGAATTACTTGCAAACGGCGATTTCGGTCGGATTGGAGTGAAGGCTCGCAGTCGGAGGAATTCCCGCAACATCTCGAAAACGGTGTTACACAAGTTCTATCGCCCATTGCCTCTGACGAGTAGAGAAGACATTCAGAGTGTTCGTTGATTTCAATCTTTTATATCCGTACAATCATCAACTCTCTTTTTTTGTCTCGTGTAGAACCTGGTCCCTAACACAAATGGCACTGCCGTTGCAACTTATGATGCCAATATGTACACTGCTCAGTTCTCAGACGGTAAACCTTAATTTAGCTCATCGTGCTCCATTCCTTAATCATCTATCCAGACTCTTCATTTTACTATACCTGTGCGCAAGGTCAGGTCGTGCCTTGATTGGCACATCTTTCAGTTTCTAAGATCAACATTACAGATTTTAAACTACATATTTTTGACATGAGAGCTCCTCCAACATCCGAAAGCACTCCTGGAGCACTCTACAGACCATTGCGAAGGGACCCGAGCTTGTCAACAAGGATGCCAGTCAGAAAGGCGATTCAAGGACATCCCGGGAGATGGACCATTACAGACGCTAATCTATCACCTGATAACGAGAGGTAAATTCTTACTCAATCGGCGTCTTATTCCATCCTGACGTCTGCGGAAGAATAATTTACTCTTCAATCGTCAGTTTGTCGCCCTAACAATGTGGGCACTGGGTTCTGACCATCTCCAGACACCAACCGTGTACATGACAAGTACCGCACCAGATGGAAGTTCAATGCAAATCCCCATCCCGTTCTCAGACCCCGCCACCAGAACATCCCCATTCTACGGCTACGGAGAGAATTTTGGGATATGGAGTTGTCGATTTTCTGCTGATGGAAATGAGGTTGTTGCTGGTGGAAGCGGGAAGATTTTTGGTCAGTCCCTCGCTCTTGACCTTAGCCACATTGTCCAACCAAAAAAAACCTAGTTTATGATCTATTGGCCAACAAGAGAACAGTTAAAATCTCAGCACACGCTGATGATGTTAACAGTTGCTGTTGGGCCGATACTAACTCCGGGAACGTCCTCGTAAGCGCGTCCGATGACACCTTCCTGAAAGTTTGGTAAGCGCTGTTAGAGCTAAGCTTCGGGGATTGTAACTAAAAGAATTAGGGATCGTCGGTCTTTGGGTGCCTCCCGCAAACCGTCGGGCGTGTTGATCGGCCACACAGAAGGAATCACCTATGTTTCTGCGAAAGGGGATGGCCGCTACGTTATTTCCAACGGTAAAGACCAAACGCTCCGGCTTTGGGATCTGCGTCAAATGCGTTCCAGTGCCGAATTTGATGACGTGAGGCGTGAAAGGAAGGAATATGGTATTCCCAATTTCGACTACAGGTCCGTGAACTAAATATGGCTGCCGACGATAATGTCTATTACCACATCTTCATCAGGTATCCGCATTATCCGCGGCCCAGATATAATGCACATCCAAAGGATTGTAGTGTCATGACTTACCGAGGGCACAGCGTCCTTCGGACACTAATCAGGTGCCATTTCAGTCCCGCCGAAACAACTGGGGCGCAGTATTTGTACTCTGGTTCAGCCGATGGCAGAGTTCACGTAAATTTCATACTTTTTATGCTCTTCGTGTGTTTCATCACTTTTTTCTCGTAGATATGGTCACTTGATGGTCGAATTGTGGAAATTTTGGATCGCTCAAAAACTTTGCGAGCGTCGTTCTCCCCCTCCGGCCCTGAGCCGGAAGCCACGAGTGGCGTGAGTGCGAATATATGCGTCCGTGATGTTAGTTGGCATTCACAGGTCTGAAATTCCTCTCCAGTATTGCTTGAAGCAATATTAATTGTAATTCACAATTTTAGGAACCTGTAATTATGAGTGCCGGGTGGGAGAGTGCACGAGGTGGAACCGTTATTGCGAGGCACGAATACAAGGGTCTGTTGAAGATGCCCAGAGCTCTGGAAGACTTGGTCGAGAAGCGAAAGCGAGAGGCCGCTGACCCCGAGAACGTAAGGAGATCCGCTCGACTCCGGGCGCAGCAAGAACAGCACATTCCAGGGGCGTATGAAGAGCTTAATGATTTCGGAGAGGATGATTTTTAACCACTCTTTTGCAACAAATAGTATCTAACTAGCCGTCAAATTGTGTACCATCAGATTTGAAATTTGTATCAGTGAGAATCTGTAGTAGGTGTGGTGTATTTCTGCCTTGACAACTGTCGGAAGGCTATATTCCGAATATTAGGCTTGGGGTTCCTGAACCTCTGCCACCGTGTCCAAACGTGTTTGGAGTGGTTTACCAGTGGAGTTTGATATAACAAATGACGGGTACCGTGACAACTTCTTCAATGTCGCGTGAAACGTGGTTGACGGAACGAAAATTCAAAGTAGACGTAACCTAGTTTTGACTGCCCAAAGAGGCCTTTCTGAGGTGTCTTAATAACGTTACAAGACGAGGCTGCTCTGAAATGAAAGCAGGATACTACTCTGACAAATTGGCATATGAGCCTCAACCGACCAATTGAGGTAGATGCCTTACGGCAGTTGGTAGTCATCGATTCAAAAATCGCGCTGTGACAAACAAGGCGCTCAAGGGACTTCTCAGAACCTTCCCAAGCAGTCGTTCACAGCCAATAATCTGAATCTTACGAGCACAGGAGATAAGGCGATTGTGCAATCGTCATTGGAATTACGGCTCGAATCGCGATGGTGGGTGCATTGGAATGGAGAATTGCACCCTGCAATTTCTCCCGAAAAACTCTGCTTTACATAACTGATGGAGAAGGTGTTGTCATAGATGTATCATGCATGCTGCAAGCCATCGGCGACGTGGGGACTGGCACACTTGAAGGTAACAATCAGCTGGTGCGAAACCACGATGCACCTCCACATGCCAGAGGAGACCTTGAACGCAGTACTGCCAGGATAAGTGATGTCGCTGTCTTGCGCTTGTTTTTTTAATACTGATCTCCCGGATATAGCAGTCTGCAGGGCGGTCTGGGAGTAGAGCTAAGCTTAGCGCCCCAGTTACCATTGCCGCAGTCCATTGCTGTGGCCAAGTATGGCCATCAACGGCGTGGTGTACCTGATCTCCTTTGTCTGTTCACCATATAATTAACTAACACATGCCCCTTGTGGCTCTTTAGAATTATTCTTGCCGTCCACTATTTTCGATGCAGATAAAAGCCTGTTCACTCTAGGGCTTCTTCCTTTCTCTCTCTGTAGCGTCTCCTCCATTATCTCATGTCCCGTCTCCGAAGCAACAGCCCGCTCTTTCACCATCATGGCGCCTATGCAGACTCTGCTGACTTTTCCAAGAATTATCACGCCCCTTATACGACGGGTGGATCTACATATATGAGGGACCAAGCAGCGCCCTCTTCCACGAACCATCTTCCCAGTGACTTACCAGACCTTTACTACGACCAAGACCTGCCTTCTCCTCCTTCTGCAACATCCTCCAACATAATTTCTACGCCTCCTCCAGACCGGCTAAGCCCATGGCACCAAACCAAGTCAAGCTGCAATCCTTCTTATCCTACACTCCCGTGGCAATCACCACCCCTTATTTATTGCCAAGGGAGTCGCCCCACTGTAGCCCCAATTGACGCGAATTTCAATTGGAAAGGTCATTCAGCAATCGTTGAACCATGTGTGCTATTCACCACGTCCGAAGAGTTTGATCTGGGACAAAAATTTCGCCCATATCCTTTGTCCTACCCACAAGCATATTCTCATACTCAATCCAACACAAGTTTCGAGCAATCCTCATCCTCCTCTGCATTATCATCACACCATCCATTCACCAATGGTTCTGCGCCTCCAAGCCCGTCCGCCGTTCCTTTGTCAAATCTCTGTCCGCACCAACCTCCCCTGAAACTTCATCAACCACGCCCATCTCGCCGAATCCCGATCATATCCCTTTCAAAGTTGGCGTCCGCGTGCGATACGTTCCCCGTCCAAACACCTGCGACAGACCCGAGGGGCAGGGTCTCGGGAGAAGTCCTTTCACCCCTTTCCTTTCAGCCGAGCAATTCTTCATCCATGTTACAGTCGCCCCGAACAGTCACGCAACACCCAAACATCCGGATTGAACCCGCCCCTCTACATTCGACAAACAGCACATACACTCCAACGTTTTTCTGGGGAACACATGACGACCAAGGAAAGGTTCTTTCATGTAATTGCGGTTGTCAAGAATCATACATTTTCAATTAATTACTGCGGTCTCTCACAGCATTTTCTTTCCACATACGCATATGTACATCAATACACATATTCATTGCTTTTTTGTCGAGTATAATACATTGCTACTACAAGAGGGTTCCACTACAAATCGAGACATTTATTGTTAAAACAAGCTTATGACTGAGTTACGGGTAGCGCAGAAGCGGGGAGTATGGAAGGGTTCTCGCTCGGGGATTAAAGGTTCGGAATGGGTTCGAGGAGTGGTGGTGACGCAAACAGAAAAAATGCATGTGTAAAAGATCCAAGAGGCGCCAGACAGCAAGCTTGATTTGACAAGACTGGGCCGACTATATCAGAGAAATTTTCGCGGGTGGGGAGGATCCAGGCTGCCTTTGTGAAGAAACTGGATTTATGTTCTCGAGTCCTTCGCCTGAAATTATGACAACCTGGGTTCGGAATGTTAAGAGTAGGTTACACTCAGGCTTCTAATGACTTACCCGTTTGCCAATTTCTTCGGCAGTTCCTATTTCAAGTGCCTCTCGGTTATGAAACTGCTGGAATGGAACACCATCCAAACTTGTCGAGCCACTGGAAACCCCACTAGTTCCAACGAGGGCAGTTGGTATGTCATCAAGGCCGGGGTTTGCTCCTAAATGGTCACTGGCAGCATTGAATTTATTCATGACAGGTTGATAGAGATCAACATCATCAGATAGCCATTTCCGAAGTTCAGGGAATTCCACAATAGCCGGAGAATTACACGCGATCGTTGACGGTTTATGAGCAGGAGTTCCGACCCTTGAAGTACGAGAATGACGGGACACGGGAAGAAGGCGGTCAAAGTATGATCGCGTCTTCTCGTTCATGTAGGTATTGTACGTGCCAGCAGATTCTCCCGCCGCACTAGAGCATGGTATGTTGTTGTTGATGAGGTTGTAGAGCTCGGTACGCTCGTCCTCAGTCAGAAGGCGATGTTCGTCGACAGACATAAAGGATTCCAATCCGCAAGTCATAACGCCTTCTATATCTAACAATAGTTCCTCGGCTTCAGGCTGCAGGGGAGAATCGAAGTATCCGACAACAAACTCATCGGGAGAACGCAAGAAATCCGAGCCAACGCCGCAGCTTTCTGTGGTATCATCAGAGGAGTCATTTGGCAGAGAAAGCTCAGGGAAAGTCGGTGTAGGTTCCCAGTCCGTATCGGTTCCAGAAGATGTCCAAGGTCCAGGTTCAAGAAAACCATAAAAACCATTTCCAGACAGGCTCTGGGCCACATAAAAATTAGATTCGGGCAATATTTTCATGACCTTTGAAACTTTGGAAGAGGGAAGGGTGACATGGCGCATTTTACGAGGTTTCTTTTCTTCAAGTTTGATTTTTCGTTTGGTAATAGTCCGGCCACGAGGTCTCGGAGTATGATGTGGGATCGAAACAGATTGGTCGAGAGATACATCACGATCTGGCTTTTCCTGTTTCACATTAACAGCCATAGGCTAGCAAATTGGTTACAATGGTCAGAAAATTTGCCTACTATGGACCTACCTCAGGTTTGAAGTCCGTGTGTGAGGCTTGTAGCTGAGCCTGAGCTCGAGCTTTCATCGCGCGTCCCCTGATCAAATTAGTGTGCTTGTCCTCTTTCGCCACTCGAAGACCTGCATATAATAAGAAATACTGAATAATGGGAATAACACCATGGGCACCTCTGGAATGAAAGTAATCATAGATATGCCTTCGGTCAACCTGGTATCGTTCCTGGAAATCCTTCCTCACTGCGAAGGTAGGCATTTTGGCACCAGGAACAATTAAAGCCTCCATTTCGGCAACAAGGTCTGGGCCCAAGCGCACGGCGAGACGCTGTGGGTTTACTCTCCGGGTTTTGGGTCGACCGTCGTCATTCAACTCCCACATGCCGTCGTCGAGGCTTTCTTCAAAAGAATCACAGTTTCGCTTTCTAGAATTATATATATTATAAGGCTCTTCAAATTCTCGCTTGAAAAGAGGAGGGGAGGATTCTTCCTTGATCCTTGGAGGTGTCGCCATTGATGAGAGGGGATACGAAAAATATACGCAAATACTGTCGACGCGTCTCAAAAAAAAAATGGTCACGTGATATATTCCCAGAATGGAAATCATCGCTAGAAGTACAGGCTTGCTGCGAAAACAACTGGGACTTGGTGAGATACTAATTTTGGAAGAGCAAAATCACCCACTATCCCGTTTAATCTTAATTTGTGATTCCTCCATTTTCTTGAACAATTCTGCGTCACCTATAACTCGTGCGGCGTCTCTAACCTCTCGACATGTCTCGTCAAGACGTGTAATAACCCGAACTATTGTTCCTTCTGCAACATCTGTTAGAGACGTAATCTGCTCAAATGGCTGAAAAAATCTCAGAGAAATTTCCTTGTAGACTTCAATTGTCGGCTTACCATTCCCTTGGCCCATTCGTACACTACTTCTACAAGGCCAAACTTGAGATCCGACCGGAAGTCCTCCGCAGCGACTTTGTGGAAGTCTTGAATTCGACCTACTCGGTCAGCAATTGCCAGAATTGCAACCCTCCCTTCTTCGAGCTTGGAAGAAAGAAGGGGTTCGATATCCGTTTTTTCTTGGAAAACGAAACAAGAAAGTAGAGCAACAACCTCCTCTGGTTCGTAGCTTGCTAGGGTATTTTCCAATATTAATTCCGTTAGAATTAGTTCGTTGGCGGAATTAATCTGGGGAGACACAGTCGTGAGAACAGGCGCGCAAGAAGATTGTAAAGAGAACGCACTTCGCATGCTACTCGCCCTTTTAGTTGAATGGTGGAATTCTGGTCAATAAATTTCAGGTCTTTGAGAACACCAATTCGTTGCTCATAGTCGGGTATCAATTCCAAATTCTGGTCTGATATGGCGAGCTTGAGATACGAAATGTTTAGCTGCAGCACTTTTTGTGCGTGGATGACTAAAAACTGGGCAGTAGTCAAAACGGAGACAAAGATAACATGGGACACCCTACATGTTCAGAAAAGCTTGGACATAACTGATATCGTTTGCGGAGTTTCTCCTCAACAGAACCACGGGACCGGAGTAGTTCCTGGAATTCCAAGGCCCGCAAACGGCCCCAGTCGACCTCTGGAATCGTTGCTGCTGTCGACCATTCCTGAACGACCGTCTGAAGTTTAATGATCACGTCCTTCATCCGAGAGATAAGGTGTCGATCAACAATGTCGTTCACATTGACCTAGGTCGATTTACAGTTTCATAACACCGTTGAGTGATTAAAAGAAAAAGAAAACGAACCTTGATTACGCGACTAGTGATCATAGCAATGCTAGAAAATGGAACTGCTCTGAGTTCATAAACTCCTCCTTCAAATTTCAAGGAGCTCGGGGCCAGCGGCCACATGGGCGGGACTGCCTCAATATCAACGTCTGAAAAAAGTCGACTTGAACGACGATTAATGGACTTTACTCATCACGCACCTCCGTTCCCGGCTCTGGTTTCTGGGTCGACCCAAGCCAGGACAAAGTACGTTTTCACCTTTGCTAGGATTCCCACATCTAACGCTGGAACAGGGGCCTGCCGGAGAATGATGCCTACGTGGTTGTGACGGAAGTGCTGGTGAAGAAGTCATGAATTCTTAGCTGATTCTGGAATGAATCCTGAAATTACCCCATCCCGAAGTACAACAACGCGCCCAGCGTTCAAGATTTTGGATCCCTCGGGATGGCGCAAAGCAATTTCCAATAGCCTTCGATTCTTTTCTACAATTTCCGCCGTTTCGTCGTAATAGAGATCGATGTCAGGCAGGCAAACGTTGCAATCTAGTTTAGGCATGACAGAAAGGAGCTTCTCGCTCTCATGACAGGCATGAGAGTGGGGGAAAAGGGAGGGAGAAATCAACCACATACTTCTGTTACTTTTCTTTGTTGTTCGGGCAAAAGCCGCTGTGAAGAATTCTCTGAAAAACTTCGTTTGATCATCTCTTCTACCCTTAGAGCCTCAACGCGCAGAAGGTTGAGGATCATGTTGTAAGTTAATCTGAACTGGGATGAAAGCTTTCCCGGGATTCCTAACATCATGGTGTACAGAGTAGTTTGCTACATGAAAAAAGGTTAAGCCGGATGTAGCAAGAATTTGTCAAAAGGTGTACCTCGGGCAGAGATTCATTTGAAATTATGATCACCGTCCCAGTTGGATCCAATCCTCGCCTTCCAGCCCGCCCTGCCATCTGTGTATATTCTCCTGGCAGAATTTCACGGAAGTTACGACCATCATGTTTCCTTATATTTGAGAAAACCACGCATTTCGCTGGCATATTGACACCCTGATATCATATGGTCAATCTCACAGAGGGTGATTTATTTGCATACTCACCATGGCGAATGTTTCTGTGGCGAAGAGAATCTTTACCAGTCCTCGAGCAAATAAAATTTCCACCAGCTTCGAGACAGGTTAGGCGACTTTAGTTTCGAAAAATAAATTTACAAACCTCTTTCACAAGAGGAAGAAGTCCGCCATGATGGATGCCAATTCCACGAGAGAGTAAGTCACGAGTTCGTAATATCTGAGGAAGCTTTCTGTCCGGTCCTAATTCAAAATATGAGATGTAATAGTGTGCCACAGGGTACACAAGTTACTGAATTCAGACCTTTGAGACGTGAAAGAGCCTTCTCGATCGCCACGTGCACTTCGCTTTTTTCTACGGACGTGCATAAGTCAGCGTTGGTAAGAGTCGCAGCATTTTCTTCGCAGCGTTTCTTTGAGAAGGTAAATACTACAACCGGGAGAAGAGCTTTCTTGCGTAAGTGCCCGAGGAGATGAACGTAGATGTTTTTGTCGGTGGCAGCATGAATCATTCGCTGCGGCACACCTCCGGTTCTCGGGGAAGGCGCAGCGCCTCGGCCACCTCGAGCAAGGGGTCCTCCACGTTGCTGTCCTCGCTGTGCAGGAGCAGCACCGCGAGCACCGACACGCTGGACTGGAGGCAGGCCTGCAGCCTCCCTTTCTTTGTCTTGCCTCCTTCTGAGAGCTTCTCCTGCTTCTTTATATCTGCAATGGCGTGAAACATCTCAAAATGGAGCATGAGATTCGTAATTTACCCGAGAGCAAGAAAATTTCGCTGCGCATCAACGATCTTATACATTTCACGGCCTGCATACAAGTAATGCTCAAGAGGGACGGGCCTGTGAGCAGTCGATATGACATAAATGTCTTTTTTCTTGGTTCGGCTTTTTCCCCAATCAATAATTTCGTTACGGATGAGGGTGAGCTAACTCACCCAACCCAATCTGCAAATTCTTTCGTGTTCGGCACAGTTGCCGATAGCAAGATTATGTTGACGTGGTCTGGCAGCATGATGATAACCTCTTCCCAAACGACACCTCTCTGAGAGGTTGTGAGACGGGGTAAGTTTTTGCAGTTGCTTTACTCACTTCTGCATCGTTCACATAGTGGACTTCATCGAAAATGACAAACTCCACATCTCGGATGAGATCAGCACCTTTGTAAAGCATGCTGCGTAGGATTTCGGTTGTCATAATCAAGCAACTCGCCTCAGGGTTTATTTGGACGTCGCCAGTTAGGATTCCTACCGATGAGGAAGAAAAAGTTTGCTTGAAATCCCGGAATTTCTGGTTTGAGAGTGCTTTGATAGGAGATGTATAGATGGCCCTGGATAATGATGAGAACAAGCCTACAAAGAATTACAAGGGTAGTGAAAATGAACCTTGTCATGTGCTTTTCAGCTAGAGCTATCGCATATTCAGCTACAACAGTTTTGCCAGCAGAAGTATGGGCGGCCACAAAGACAGAATCTCCCATTTCAAGATGGTAGACGGCTTGCTTTTGGAATGTGTCCAGTTCGAAAGGGTACTAATGATTGCAGGTTAAAGAATAGTTAGAGGGAGAAGAGAGAGAAATTTTACTTTGTGAGCCATCTCTGGCACCAGCTCATGGAAGTTACCTAAGGGGTTGTTAACATCAATGACGTGAGCCCAATCACGCTTTTGTGTAGGTGGACGTCTGGGACGACGTTTATGAGACCCAACAGGATGCAAGTTAGATCGCTTCAAAAGTGATGGTTTTTGAGGTTAGCCACTTGAATAAGAATCTTGATCTCTCACAGAGGTTGGAAGTAGGTCATCTACTCCGTAGCTTCGATCCGGTGCAATCTCGGAATCTTGATCCAGAGGCCCATCAACAGCAGAGCCCTACGATGATAAGCAACACATAGTCTTCGGAATTAGGAACATGATATACCATGTTATGTGTCTCATCCAAAACCCTCGTTTCCTCTTCCTCAATAGTTATCAGCTCTTCGTCCCCCAAAGGATCGCCAGGAAGACGTAAACCTCGCTGGAAGCCTGGTGGGATCGATCTCAGTCCCTTAGCTTCCTTACCAAGAGTTTTTGGGTCTGACGATACAGCGTTTATGTCGTCGAATCCTCCAGGCCAAAAAGGCACATAACCAGACTTTCCCCTGACGAAGTTTTTATTTGGACCAGGAGGACGATTGAGAGAAGTCGATGTCAGTCCAGTTGCCTTTCTTGTCGTGGGTGTCTGGTAATACCAAAAGATTCAACACCTAGAATCCACATCAAATAATAGTTTCGAACCTCAGCATATCCAGTAACTCTTCCATCCAAACCAGAACGAACAAATGTCAACGATGTTGAAGGAGGTGCAAATTCTAACTTCAGGAGGTCCGGAATTGATAAATCATGGTCCCAATGCCTAATATTCATGAAATTAATTGACACCAGGAGTCAAAGAAAAATCTGCCAAACACTTGATAAGATGATAACCAATTGTCTGGAACAGCTCGGGGTGGTGAAAGGAGGAGTTTCTCGATATCTTCATGGATTTCTGACGTTGAAGAAAAAGAAGCCAGATGCAAGCCTTGCAGAATTTCGGAGGGACTTTTGTCCTGAGGATAGACGATTTGGTCAAAAAACTCGTCCCTCAAATTGACATCCATTGTAGTAGGCAGTTTGTTCATGACCAAAGAGGTCACCCGTAGTAAGGTAAGTGACACCAGGAACCAGCACCTTTATGTAAGCTGCTTATATAAGCGCCAATAGCGGCAAAATGTAAAATTTTGGCGAAGGAATTGGCTTAAAAACATCATATTAAATTTGTAAAATATTATAATGTAGGTTTAGCAACATTAAGTACCCCCCAACTTTCCCATGTACTCTCCATATG